>Ga0187827_10004333_pt1 | contig 17491 bp, 15 predicted proteins | sample ETNtaG_39_FD_167969 | JGI IMG/M metagenome (GOLD analysis project Ga0187827, IMG submission 167969) | Marine microbial and viral communities from oxygen minimum zone, Eastern Pacific Ocean - ETNP2014_SV_150_PacBio MetaG (Illumina Assembly) | ecosystem: Environmental > Aquatic > Marine > Hypoxic... | reverse complement strand
TTTTCATCATGTCCGCTTCAGATTCTGGTGTTAACCATTTTTCAATTTGTCTTTCGGTTATTGTCCATCCGGGTACAACTGAATTTACTCTTATATTATATTGTCCTAAATCTCTTGCAAAAGATCTGGTCATTCCAACAACGCCTGATTTTGCTGCAGTATATGCGGCCATGCCTCCTTGACCTACCATCCAAGAAGTTGAGCCCATATTAATTATAACTCCTCCATTATTTTCGATCATTGATTTTTTAACTGCTTGTACTGTAAAAAAGAAATGTCTTAAATTTACATTAATTCTTTCATCCCAATATTCTACAGTTACATCGTCAATTTTATGCCTAGTATCATTAGCAGCATTATTAATTAATATATTTATTGGGCCTTTTTCAGTTAATATTTTTGAAATAGTTTCTTGTAATAATTTTATATTTATAAGATCACATTCTATAAAAGTAGGTTCTTTGAATTTCTTATTTTTCATTTCATCTACTAATTTTTTTGACTCTTCTGCGTTAATATCTACAAAATAAACTTCTGATCCTTGTTCACAAAAATGTTCAACAATTGAAGCTCCAATCCCTGAGCCACCTCCAGTTATGAAAACCCTTTTATTCTCTAAATCAAAATATTTAACTTTCATAATTTTAAATTCTATATTTTATCTTATGTCTCCGTCTACAATAAAGTTTTGATTAGTGCAACCAGATGATTGATTTGAAGCAATGAAAAGAACAACTCTAGCAACATCTTCAGTCTTTAATTCTCTCCTTAAACATTGTCTGCTTATTACAAATTTTTTATATTCTGGTGTTAGTATTTCTTTTAATTACCTTTCAATAGATTTTATTTAGCTTTGTAACCTAAACCAATATTATTTATTTTTTTACTCACATCCATAGTTTTTGGATATTCATAATTTAATCCTAAAAGTTGTCGCACTTTTGGATTTGAATTATTTTTAAAGTCTTCGGATAGATAAGTGACTAAATCTTCAACCGGTTTTATATATTTAGGAAGAAACTCTATCAGTAATGCTGCTCTTTGGTGATTTGATTTATTAGGTGAAGCTCCATGCCAGCAGTTACCATTAAAAAAAACTAAATCTCCAGGATTGGCAATCATTTGTTGTTTATTTGAAAAGTCATCATTTTCATTTGGATAGTGTAATTTGTTTTGTGATCTTGGTATGTAAGCTGTTGCTCCTGATTCTTCTGAACAAACATCCAGGGGTATAGTGGCCTGACAGTTTTGTGCAAATGAACTATTAAGACCCATGGGAAAAGTCTCACTATTATAAAAATCCCAATATGGATAATCTATATGCAGTTCCTGCCCTGGAGACCCTGGGAGCAATCTACTTGCACAGTAAGAACCACAAAAAAATTCTGAGCCTAAAAGTTTAGACATTAAGCTAAAAACAATGTCATCTGAAATTAATTTACTAAAAACCTCTCCCTTGCCAAATAAATTCCATACCCTTTGCTGAAGTTGAATTTTGTCATATGCTTCAGCCTCGGCATTAAAGTGAGACTCTTTTTGCTCTTGTGTATCTGCAAAATAATTAACAATCTCTCTTGCTTCATTGATATCATTTAAATTATATACATTTTCAATAACTATAACTCCAGATTCATGCATTAATTCGTTTAATGCTTCATTAATATTAAAACTATCTCTCGAGAATTTCTGCATAGATAAATTTTAAATGAAAAAAAATAAAAAAAAATAAAAAAAATTATAATTCTATTTCTTTAGCAAGATCGCCAATTTTTGCACCTCCTGCCATCAATCTTTTTACATCTTCACCACCAAGTTCTGAGGATAATCCTGATCCAATTACTTCTCCCAAACTTAAAAAAGTATATCGATCAGCTATAAGGCGTGCATGAATTTCATTGTGCGTAATAAGTATAATTGCAATATTTCCAAGACTTTGAACTTTTTTTATTGTTTTCAAAACTTCCATTTGCTGCTTTTGACCTAATGCTGATGTAGGTTCATCTAATATTAGTATCTTTGCACCAAAGTAAATTGCTCTTGCAATAGCTAAAGTTTGTCTTTGTCCACCTGACATTGTTCCAACTGGTTGATTGGGGTTTGTAATGTTAATTCCAATTTTAGACATTTCTTCTGTTGTTATTCTATCCATCTCATACATTTGCATTAAACCAAATGGACCAGGTCCTTTTTTTATTTCACGTCCAAGAAAAAAATTTCTTGTTACTGAAGTTAAGGCATTGAGTGCTAAATCTTGATAAACTGTACCAATGCCCGCATCAGATGCTTGACGTGGTGAAGAAAAATTAACAGTTTCTCCATCAACTTTTATTTCTCCACTTGTCATAAGATGAACCCCAGATAACACTTTGATCAAAGTTGACTTACCAGCTCCATTATCACCTAAAAGAGCGTGAACTTCACCCGGATAAACATCTAATGAAACACCATTTAAAGCGGTAAATGATCCAAATTTTTTTACTAAATCCTTTATTTCAATCAATGGTTTTCTATCCATTAGATATTTCCCATAATTCGTTTTCTAATATTCTCATTTGTAAGTGCAGCAGCAACAAGAACAGCTCCTAGGAATACTCTATAGAATGATCCATCAATTCCAGGAATATAAAAGAATGCTTCTTTTGCTATTCCAAAAATAATTGTACCTAGAATAATTCCGCCTATTGTTCCAAAACCTCCAGTTAGCACAACACCGCCAATAACCGCTGCAGCAATTGCTTCTAATTCTTTTAAATTACCTTTAGCCGTATCAGCAGTATTAACCTCAAATACCTGACATGCAGCAAACATAGTTGCACAGAATGCAGTATTCACAAATAATGAAATCTTAACTTTGTTTGTTGGTACACCATTAGCCTTTGCAGCACTAAGATTTCCTCCAGTTGAATAAATCCAGTTACCTGCTTGAGTTTTGCTCAATACAAAATAACAAATAAGAGCAATAAGTATCCAAATCATTAAAGCAGAATACATTCCTTTAGCAAAAATGTTTCCATAGTTATTTACATTCCAATCTGCTGTAAAATACAACCAATTAAAAACTGGTTCCATAATATCGCCTCCAAAGAAATTAGCTACTGGTCTTGCAGTAACTATGGTATCTATGTAAGCTTTTGCTATATCAATATCAGTGACTGCTTTTGCAACAACCTCAGGAACATTAACTCCAGCTTCTATTTTCTTTGTTAAAATTTCGACCATTGAGTCATTACCAGATTTTTTTGCTCCAGCTAAAGATTTTTCTAAAGTTTCAGTCATTTTTTTTGAATTTATGGCAGTTTTGAAAGTTGCAACTTTTTCATTAACATATGTTAGTCGTTCAGTTAATTTTGCAACAGTGCTTGCTGGCACGTTGCTAAGAATTTCTAATAATTGGTCATTTGGTAAGGATTTAGCCGCATCCCTTTCCATTTCTCCATGACCTGGTACATTTATAATGTTTTTAATATCTGGTAAATCTGTAACGGTTGTTGATCCAGCAGTTTGATCAGGAGCTCTGTTAAATGCTCTATACGATACTTCTGTTATACCTCGTAAAAAGAAAAGTCCACCTAGTGTAACAATGAAAGAAGCTATACCACTTTTAACAATTAACCATCCCTGAAACCAACCAAAAGATAGAGTAAAGCATAGTGTAATTAATATTGCTGATAATGGTGAGACATTTGTCATTTCGAATAATTTTAATCCTTCAAAATGAAAACCTCCTTCAAAAGATATGTAAGGAATAACAATAGCAAAACCCCATTTTAGTATCATTGCCATACAACCACCAGCAAAACCGATCATTGAACCTACAGAAAGATCAAATTCACCTGCTATAATTAACATCCCAGCAGCAAGTGCTACGATCCCTAATTGAGCAATTACCCTAAAATTATTTCTAATTCCTAAGGCGTTAAATCCTTCACCAGAAAAAGGATTAAGAGAAAATTCTCCTTCTGGAATAGAAAAGTATCCCAACATACAAAAAAGCAAGACCATTACACCAAAAGGTCCAATCTCTGGACGAGAGGTTAATGCAGAATACCATTTTTTTTCACCTTGTCGGTCTGACTCTTGTCTTGGTTTGTTTGTTGTTGATGTATTCATTTATAAAAAAAAAGGGCCGATAAATAATCGGCCCCTTCTTAGATTATAATAAATTATCTGTCAATTCCAGCAAGAGCAGCAACTGAAGAAGCGTTAGACTTATCAACGAAGCCTGGTCCTGAAGGGATGTTAGCTCCTGGAAGAAGTCCAGCACTGTTATTGTACAGGTGTAATACGATAATTGGCACATAACCCTGTAATCTTTGTTGTTGATCAATAGTGAAAGCTACTCTTCCAGAACCGATTAAGTCCATAACTGCAGGACTTAAGTCAAAGCAAGAGTGGTGCACTGTCATACCAAGATCAGCTAAAGCTTTATCTACAGCTTCACATACGTGTGGTCCTACTGATAGGATTGCATTGACGTCACTGTTAGCTTGTAAAGCAGCAGTAGCACGAGTTTGAATAGTTGCAGGATCAGATGTAGTATCAGTCATTTTCATAGGAACAGCTGAACCGTAACCTTCACATCTGTCTACAAGAGCTGTGTTGTATGCTTCTTGAATCATACAAAGTGCTTTAGAAGCACCTTCAGCTTTTGCTCTTTCACCAGCTTTTTGTCCAGCAAGTAATTCAGGCTGACCAACGTGCATAAGAGCACCTAGGCTAGCAGAAGACTCTAAACCAGAGTTCATTGTAATTACTGGAACACCAGCCGCAACAGCAGCTTTAATAGCTGGGCCTAATGCATCTGGGTCTGGTAGAGAAATTACCATACCATCTGGTTGAGTAGCTGCAGCAGCTTGAATTGAGCTTGCCATATCAGCCATATCAGCAGAAGGGTTGTAGATGTATTCAAAATCAGCACCAATTGCACGAGCTGCATCTTCACCACCTTTTTGAACTACCGGCCAAAAAGGATCTGTTCCTTCACCGTGTGTTATCATAACATATCTCTCAGCAAATGCAGAACTAGTAATAAATACTAGAGCTACAATTGAAAGTATAAGTTTTTTCATATTTTTCCCTCTCATTATTATTATTTTTAAATTAATTTAAAAAAAGAAGTATAGGTACTTTGTAGAAAAATCATAACAAAAAAAAATAAATTCAACTTGTGATTGATTTTTTTTTATTAATATTTTTTCTTTTCTTTTCTTATTTTAAATAAAATTAAATTTTTATTAATTAAATCATTAGTAGAAATTTCTAATAAACTGATTTTCTTCCTAGTCTAGCAGCTCCTCTTACTCCACTAGCATCACCAAATTTAGGTTTAAGAAATACTCCTTCATATTCTTTACCAATTACAAATTTTTTTACCATAGATTCAATTTCATCTAAAAAATCTATCTCATTAGACACCCCTCCTCCAAAAATAAATACATCGGGATCTAAAATATTAATTATTGTTGATAAGGACATTGCTAGGTTTAATTTAAATTCATCAATAAATCTTTCGGCATCTAAATCATGTTTTCTATTCAATTCAAATATTTCATTTGTTTTTAGATTTTTATTATATTTTTTATTAAATCTTTTGTTGAGAGCATGACCAGAAATAAAACTTTCTATTTCTGCCTCTCTTAAATTTGATGTTGCTAAATTTTCTTTTTTTGCAGCAAAGTAAGGAATTTGATTATGACCCCATTCCCCAGCAACACCATTAGGACCATTAACAATTTTATTATCAATAACAAGTCCTCCTCCAGCTCCTGATCCTAAAATTATTCCATATACTATTTTATAATGTTTTCCGGAACCATCTATTGCTTCAGATAAAGCAAAACAATTTGCATCATTTTCGCAAAATACTTCTTTACTTAATGCTTTTCTTAAATCGTTTTGAAAAGGTTTTTTTTCTAACCAGTAACAATTAGGAGCATTTTTTACTAATCCTGTTTGAGGAGAATGAATTCCTGGATGACAAACTCCAATTGGTAGTTCTGTTTTGAATTCTTTTTCTAACTTTACAACAATATCTCTAATTGCATTTACTGTTTTTAAATAATCTTTTGGACAATCTATTCTAGATCTATGACTTTCTTCACCATTGTCATTTAGTACTACACTTTCTATTTTTGTTGCACCAACATCTACACCTATTTGCATAATTAATATGTAGCCCTTCCACCGCTTAAATCAAATACTGCAGCAGTTGAAAATGAGTTTTCTTCACTTGCAAGCCAAGCAACAAGGGATGCTAGTTCTTCTACTTTTGCAAACTTATTTCTTGGTATTTTTGACAACATGTAATTTATATGTTCTTCAGTCATTTGATCAAAAATTCTTGTTTTTGCTGCTGCCGGAGTAACGCAGTTAACAGCAATATTTTTTAACGCTAATTCTTTTCCTAAAGATTTAGTTAATCCAATAACCCCTGCTTTAGATGTGCTATAAGCGCTTGCATTAGGATTTCCTTCTTTTCCAGCAATTGAAGCTATATTTACAATGCGTCCATAATTATTCTTCACCATAAATGGCACAACAGCTTTACAACAATAAAACACAGCATTTAGATTTAAGTTTATAACTTTATTCCATTCTTCGATGGGATATTCGGAAACTGTTGTGTTCATGCCAGTTATGCCTGCATTATTTACAAAAATATCAATTTTTTTATGGTTTTTTTCAATCTCATTTAAATTTTTATTTATATCTTCAAACCTACTCACATCTACTATTTGGTAGCTTAAATTTTCAGAATTAATTTTTTCAGTAGCTTTTTTTGACTCCGCTTCGTCTATATCCCAAATAATAACTTTTGCTCCAGATTGAATAAATCTCTCAGTTATAGCAAAGCCAAATCCTTGGGCCCCACCTGTGACTATTGCAACTCTGTTATTTAAATCAAATTTTATCATTTATTTTTTTTTCTTAATAAAGGAAAAGCAAGTGCTATTAAAGATAAAATAAAGAATGTTAGGGCTATAGGTCTAGTTAAAAACATAAACCAATTACCATCAAATATAACTAGTGATTGTCTTAAAGTTCCCTCTACTAATTCTCCTAAAATTAAACCAATTATTACTGGAACTACTGAAAAACCATATCTTCTCATAAAAAAACCTATCACCCCAAATAAAAGCATTATCCACACGTCTAATAAAGATTGACTAAGTGAATAAGTTCCACATACTGAAACAGCAAATATCATTGGCCATAAAAGTTTATTTGGTACCAATGTAATTCTTGCAAAAATTTTAGCTCCAAAAAAACCCAGAATAAAAAACATAATATTTGCTATCAGCATTGATCCAAATATTCCGTAAAGAAATTCTGGCTGCTCTCTAAAAAGATCTGGGCCTGGTCTTACTCCATGAATAATTAATCCAGTTAGTATTACTGCTGTTGTTGCACTTCCGGGAATTCCAAGTGCAAGAGTTGGTACCATTGCTCCACCTGTTGCAGCATTGTTTGCTGCTTCTGCTCCAGCAATACCTTCAATAGAACCTTTGCCAAACTCTTCTGGTTTTTTTGACCACCTCTTTGCTTCTGAATATCCTATTAAAGAAGCAACTGTTCCACCTTCTGCTGGCAATACCCCTATAAAAGATCCAATACCGGATGATCTTAAAATTGTTTTCCAAGTTAATTTGTAATCTAATAAAGTTGGTAATTTAACAGCTTTTAGTGCTACTCTTTTAAATACTTGATCTAATAAAGTAGATTGAGTTAACATTTCACTAATTGCAAACAAACCAACTACTACTGGAATAAATCCGATACCTTCTGATAATTCATTTATTCCATATGTAAATCTATCGATTGATGTCATAAAATCTTTACCAACAGTCGATATTAATATTCCAAAAGCTCCTGCTATTAGATTTTTAACAGGACTACCATCACCTATAGATGCCAACATTGTTAAACCAAAAATAGCTAAAGCAAAATATTCTGGTTGACCAAATTCATATGCTAATTGAGCTAGAAATGGAGCAAAAAAAACTAGAACTATTACACTAAAAATACCACCTACTGTGCTTGAAACTGTTGCCATTCCTAGTGCTCTGCCCGCTTCACCCTTTTGAGCTAAAGGATAACCATCTAAACAGGTTGCTGCGGCTGCTGGAGTTCCTGGTGTATTAATTAATATTGCTGTAATTGCTCCACCGTAAGTACCAGCACAATAGATTGAAGTTAAAAGAACAACTGCAGAAAGCGGATCAAGTGTCATTGTAAAAGGTAAAATTAATGCACCGCCTGTAGTTGGTCCAAGACCGGGTAATACACCTAAGATTAATCCAAACAAAGTTCCAAAAAGCAAAACTAATAATAGCTTAGAGCTAAATAAAGGAGCCATCATTAAAGATAAATTTTCCATCTTAATAATAATATAAGTTTGTAATAATTCCCGCAGGAAATCTTAATCCCAATATTGTTTCAAAAAAAATGAATACAATTATTGGAAAAATAATACTAACTAGTAATAAATATAATATTCTTCTTTCTCCCCAGTAATAGGAAACAAAAATTGACAATATTGAAATTGCCAAGAAGAAATCTAAAAATTCTGAAACAATAATAAATAAAGCAAAGTTAAATAATGTTATAAAAAAAACTTTAGGTAATTTTTTTTCTATTTTCCAAGGTTTTTTAGTAGATAAATAATATATAACAGAAGTTAGAATTATTATTAATACTAATAATGCTTTTGGAAATGTAGCTGGCTGAATTCCTCTATTTAAGATTGGAGGAACAATATCAAATGAAAATGTTTGTATTAATAAAATTATTGAAACAACTATTATTACAAAACAAACTTTGAATGCATCGCCAATAAAAAAGGGCAAACTTTTTTTGTTTGCCCTTTTTTTTGTTCGTACATTATTCATTTAAAAAATGTACTGTTTGTAATTAGTTAATGTAACCCAAAGCTTTCAGTTGAGATGCCATTTCTGCTAACATCACTTCCATCTGCTTGCCCCACTCGTCAGCTCCAACTACGCTAGTTGCATCAAGACCAATGTCAGTTAAAAAACTTTGGAAATATTTGTGTTCCATTGCTTTTATCATAGCGTCTTCCAATTGTTTTGCTCTTTCTGCTGATACACCTTTTTTAGTTACAAATCCTCTAACTGTTGAAAGAACTACCGGTATACCTAACTCAGTTGCTGTAGGAACGTTGTTTAGTTTTTCCATTCTTTTGCTAGCTAAAACAACTGCTACGCATAATGTTCCATCTTCGATTTCAGTAACTGCTTCACCTAAATTTAAAACACCCACATCTATATCACCTTTGATTAAGTTTGTTTTAATTGGCGCTACACCTTTGTATGCTACGATTGTAGGATCTGTTAATTTACCTTTTTTTGTAAAAGCAATTGCACTTACATCATCAATACCACCAACGTGAGTAGTTCCATATTTAAGTGATTTTGATTTTTGTGCACTAACAAATTTCTTAGCGTCTTTGATGTCATTTTTACAATTTACTACAAACAACTGAGGATCATCTGTTCCTCTTGCTAAAGGTTGCATATCGCTTAATTTAACTTTTGTTTTTCCAAGCGCCATAGAAACTGCATGACCTGTTGTCCAAGTTAAAGTATGTTGACCATCTGCTGGTAATGTCATCATATAATCCATAGATGCTGCTCCACCACCACCTTTTTTATTCACTAGTTGCATGTCTTGTTTAAGATATCTTCTAGTTCTTAGAAGCATCATTCTTGTAGTAACATCAGTACCACCACCAAAACCTGCATGAGTAATCGCTTGTATGGCTCCATCTGCTTTTGCAGAAGTAGTCAAAATAGGTAATGCTAATGCAAAAACTTCAGTTACAAGAACTGCTGCTGCTAATAAAAGTTTAAAACTTTTTTTCATTATTTCCCTCTCTAGTTAATTTATATTTAATTATTTAAACATAATCTGTTAGAAACCGTAAGAAAAAAATAATGTCCCTAGAAAAAAAAAATATAGCAATATTATTGGGAGATCCTTCTGGAATTGGCCCTGAATTGATATCTAAATTATTATCAAAAGAAATTACTAATAAAGCAAATATAGTAGTAATTGGAGAGAAAAAAATTTTAGAAAATGGAAATAACATTTCTGGTATATCGAATAATTTAAAATTTGTTGATAACTTCGATCAAATAAATTTTGAAGATGAAAATAAATTTTTTTTAGATATTTCTAAAGGTAAAAATCATAATTACAAAATAGCAGAATGTTCGAAAGAGTCTGGTGAAAGCGTTTTAGAAGCACTTAATCTTGCTTTGGATTTAGTAAAAGAAAATAAAGTACATGCAATAAATTTTGGACCATTTAACAAAACAAGTATGAAGTTAGGTGGCAATAAATTTTCAGATGAGCTACATTTAATGGCCGAAAAACTAAATGTAAAAAATTATTTTTGTGAATTTAATGTGGTAGATAATTTTTGGACAGCAAGAGTTACTTCTCACATGCCAATAATTGAAGTGCCATCTCACATAAAAAAAGAAAATATCATTAAACCAATTAAATTAATTAATGATGCAATGATTCTTAATGGTATTAAAAAACCTAGAGTTGCTGTTCAAGCTTTAAATCCTCATGCTGAGTTTGGAACAGAGGAAAAAGAAGAAATTATACCAGCTATAGAAGAAGCAAAAAAAATAGGAATTAATGCAGATGGTCCATTGCCTTGTGATACATCATTTATAACTGCTTTTAAAAATAAGAATCATGATTGTATTGTAGGTATGTACCATGATGCTCTTCAATCAGGTCTTAAAGCATTTGGATTTGATAGAGGAGTAACAGTTCAGGGAGGATTACCTGTTCCAATTACAACACCTGCTCATGGAAGTGCTTTTGACATAGCAGGAAAAAACATTGCAAATTTAGAACCTACATTACAATCTTTTAAAATAGCTTTAACTATGGCAGAAAATAAATTTAAAAATGGTTAAGATAAAAGATATAAAAACTACAATATATAAATGGACAGGTGAAATAGTCCCGCCTGCACAAAATTTTTGTACGAATCCAACGGATCTCTTAAGAGAAACAGGAGATAAAATGAAATCATTTAGATTTCATGAATGGTTAGTTTGCGAAGTTATAGCTGATGATGGAACAAAAGGTCTTGGTAATGCGGCTTTAGCGCCTGAAGTAACAAAAAAGGCAATAGATTGTTATTTAAAAGATTTAGTTATTGGCGAAGATCCTTTTGATTACGATTATCTTTGGGAAAAAATGTATAGAAGTACAATGGCATGGGGCAGAAAAGGAATTGGAATGATTGGAATTTCTGCAATTGATCTTGGTATCTGGGACTTAATGGGTAAAATTCAAAAAAAACCTGTATTTGAACTTCTTGGTGGAAGAACAAAAGAAAAAATTCCTGTTTATGCATCAAAATTATATAGTCAACCAATTAAAGATCTTCAAATTGAAGCTGAAAAATATTTAAAAGAAGGTTTCAAAATGTTTAAAATGCGTTTCGGCTGGGGACCAAAAGATGGATCTGATGGAATAAAAAATAACATAAAACTTGTTAATGCTGTAAGAGAAGTTGTTGGTTATGATAATGATTTAATGCTTGAGGCATATATGGGTTGGAATTTAGAATACTCAAAAAGAATAATTCCAGAATTAATAAAATTTAAACCAAAATGGCTTGAAGAGCCAGTAATACCAGATGACATACCTGGTTACGTTGAATTAAATTCTCTGGGAGATATTCCAATAGCAGGTGGTGAACATGAATTTAGCTTTCTAGGTTTTAAACATTTATTAGAACTAAAAGCAGTAAGTTATATTCAGTATGATGCAAACCGTGTTGGTGGTATAACCGCAGGTCATAAAATAAATTCTCTAGCAGAAAAATACAATGTTCCTGTGGTGCCGCATGCTGGTCAAATGCACAATTATCATTTGACAATGGCAAGTAATAATTGTCCCTTTTCAGAATTCTTTCCTGTTAATCAAGTCGAGATAGGAAATGAATTGTTTTATTATCTATTCAAAGGAGAACCTGTTCCAATAAATGGATATATTAATCTTGATGATAATACCCCCGGACTTGGAATATCGTTAAATGAAAAATATGAATCTGAATTTAAAGTAATGGAATAGTTAATTTAATAATTTTCTAATTTCTTTTTCAGTAAATTTTTTAGGTATTTTGCAAGTTGTTTTTATCTTTTGTTTTTTGCCTGTTTTAGAAGCTTTCATTGTTGATTGAATAATATCTAAAACATGTAGAGATAATTCTCCACTGCATCGATGTTTTTTTCTATTTTCAATACAATAAGCCATTTCTGATAAACCTGCGCCTCTGTAATTTGCATTGGTTGATGACTCATTTGCTCTTAAGCTTTTATTTCTGATATTAATTTTTCCAAGTGACATTTTTTCAGTTTTAAGCTCTTTCCAAGTATCACCTAATTTTTTACAGATATAAACTGATCCACCAAACATATTGGGATCAGGAACTATTAAAGAACCTTTTTTTCCATATAACTCAATGTGGTTTCTTTGATGAGCGATCACATCAAAAGACAAAGTTAATCTTATAACTGTATCATTTTCAAAAACTACTGTTGATAAATATGTTGTTGGACATTCAACTTTAAATTTTTTACCTTTTTTAGGGCCTATTCCAATGGTTCTATAATTTACTCCTCTCATTATACTCCCGCTCACTTCTTTAGCAGGACCCAATAAATTTACCAATGCAGTTAAATAATACGGACCCATATCTATTACAGGTCCGCCTTCTTTTTTTGAAAACCAAGATTCTGGATTTGGATGATAAGATTGAACTCCTGGAAAAGCAAAAATTGCATTTCCTAAATTGATTTTACCAATTGTATTTTTTTCCAAAAGTTCTTTGGATTTTTGGTTTCCTCCACCTAAAAAGGTATCAGGAGCATTACCTATATATAATTTTTTTTTGTTAGCGATATTTAATAACTCTTTTCCATCTTTAAAGTTAATTGCCAGAGGTTTTTCCGAATAAACATGTTTATTATGCAAAAGAGCTTTTTTTGCTACTTCGTAGTGTGCTTTAGGTATTGTAAGATTTAAAATTATTTCAACTTCTTTATCATTCAATATCTCATTAACACTAAGAGCTTTTATTCCATATATAGAGGCACATTTTTCTGCTGATTTATTATTAATATCAGCACATTTCATAATTTTTATATTGTTAAAATATTTTTGAGCTCTAAAATATGTTTCGGCAATGTGACCACAGCCGATCAATCCTACTTTAAAAACTTTATTCATAAAAAAGATTAAACACCTTGTCTTTGTTTAATCTTGCCTTCTTTATGAAGTTTTAAAGCTTCTTCATTTTCTTTTGTGGTTGGTATTTCTAAAGTTGGACTTTCCCAATATGCTGAGCCTTCTAACCATTCGTAAGAATGAGTTTTGATACTTATAACGTATGTTACATCAGATTTTTTTGCTGTTTTAAATGCTTCTTCTAGTTCAGAAATAGATGAAACTTCTTCTGACTTTGCTCCCATACTTGCTGCATGTTGAGCAAAATTTACTGGTACAAGATTTGGAGCATTTGAGCTTTTGAATTGACAGTTAAATTCTTTTCCACCTTTAAATAATTGAAGCCTATTAATTACTGCATGTCCATCATTATCACATACTATAATGATTAATTTATTATTAGTTATTACAGAAGAATAAATATCTGAATTATTTAACAAGTAAGATCCATCACCAACGAAAACAACTACATCTTTGTCTGGATTAGCCATTTTGATTCCTAGAGCTCCAGAAATTTCATAACCCATACAACTAAAGCCCCATTCAGTTTCATGTGTGTTGAGTTCTCTGGGTCTCCAAACTTGAAGCACTTCACCAACCAAACCTCCTGCAGCTGTTACCGCAATATCTGTTGGGTCTGAATTTCTATAAATCGCTCCTACTGCATGGGCGTAACTTGGAACTTTTTGATTGGTCGGACCGCTTTCTTTATCAACATATTCATTCCAAGATTTTAATTCATCTCTTGATTTTTTATACCAATCATCATTTGCTTTCCAGTCCCCTAAAGCATTTGATAATTCAATTAATGAAACTTTTGCATCTCCAACAACTGCTTGTGCAAGATGTTTGTTTGCATCATGTCTTGTTATATTTAAAGAAACCAAACTAAAGTCAGGATTTTCAAAGTTAGCCCAAGATCCAGTTGTAAAATCTCCAAGCTTTGTTCCTATTGCTATTGCTAAATCTGTTTGTTTTGCAAAATTATTCGCTGCTTTTCCTCCTAGACCTCCAATAGGACCTAAAAAATGAGAATGATCTTTTTTCATAGTTGAATAACCCATAACGGTTTGTGTGACTGGAATATTGTGTTTTGTGGCAAAATTTCCTAGTGTTTCCATTGCATCAGAATAAAAAACTCCGCCACCAGAAATTATTAAAGGATTTATTGAATTTCTTATTTTTTCTGCCGCTTGTTTAATTTGAAAATCATCCGGTCTTGGTCTTCTTATATTGTGAACTCTTTCTACAAAAAAATCTTCGGGATATTCAAAAGTTTCTCCTTGAACATCTTGACTTAAAGAAAGGAAAGCAGGTCCTGTATCAGCGGGATCAAGCATTACTTGAATAGCTTGTGGCAAAGATTGTAAAATTTGCTCCGGTCTAGTTATTCTATCAAAATATCTAGTAACTGGTTTAAAAGCATCATTTACTGTAATTCCAGGATTATTAAAATGTTCTACTTGCTGAAGCACTGGATCGGGCATTCTATTTGCATAAGTATCGCCAGCTAAAAATAATATTGGAAGTCTATTACTCATAGCTACCGCAGCTGCTGTAACCATATTTGTTGAACCGGGTCCTACCGAACTAGTAGCAACAAAAATTTGTTTTCTTCTTTTTGCTCTAGCGAAAGCTATTCCTGTTAGAGCCATATTTTGCTCATGATGACCTCTATAAGTTGGAAGTTTATCCTGATTTTCTTGGAGAGCTTGACCTAAACATGCAACATTTCCATGTCCAAATATGCCAAAAGCCCCTGGGAATAATGGTTCATTTTTGTCATCAATAAAAATTTTTTGTGAAATAAGATGTTTAACTATTGCATGTGCACATGTAAGCTTTATTTTTTTCATAATTAAATATATAAACTCTCCACTAATAAAATAATTTTATATATAACAATTAAACATAATTTTTTTAAAAATGTATAGCAAATTTGGACAATTCATAGATGGAAAGTGGCAACAGTCACAAAATAATGAAACGTACGACGTAATAAATCCTGCAACAGAAGAAGTGATTGGAAAAGCATCAAAAGCGGGAGAAGAAGATGTCAATAAAGCTCTTAAATCTGCAGAAAAAGGTTTGGAAGTTTGGAAAAAAACTCCTCCTTGGCAACGTGCTAAAATTATTAGAAAAATTGCAGACTTAATGAGAGAAAAAACAGATGTTTTAGCAAAATGGATGACGCTTGAAGTAGGAAAACCTTTGGCAGAAGCAGCTGGAGAAGTTGGAGGTGCTGCTGACATATTTGAATGGAATTCAGAAGAGACTAAAAGGATTTACGGTCAAATTGTTGAAAGTAGATTTGAAAATACAAGAATGTATGTGAAATATGAACCTGTTGGTGTTGTAGCGGGTTTAATTCCGTGGAATTTTCCAATTATTTTAGCTTCAAGAAAAATTTCTACAGCTCTAGCGGCTGGATGTTCTGTAATTTGTAAACCTGATGTAATAACTCCAGGAAGTGTAATGGAGTTAATGAATATTATTAATGAAGCTGGAGTGCCTCCGGGTGTAGTTAATTTGTTATCAGGAGATCCTGCAAAAATTTCGTCTCAACTAATATCGTCAGATATAGTCAAAAAGATTTCTATAACTGGTTCTACAAGAGTTGGAAAACTAATATTAAAACAAGCTGCTGAAAAAGTTCAAAGAGTTACTATGGAGTTAAGTGGTCACTCTCCTTTTATTGTATTTGATGATGTAGATATCAATCAAGTAACTGATATGGCGATTACTGCAAAATTTAGAAATAATGGTCAAGTATGTATATCACCAGCAAGATTTTATATACATGAGCGAAAAAAAGATGAATTTGCAAAAACGTTAGTTGATAAAGTAACAAAATTAAAAATTGGTAACGGTTTGGATAAGGACACTATATTGGGACCTTTAACTACTGAAAAAAGATTACATGAAGTAGAAGCTTTAGCTGAAAAAACAAAACAAGAAGGAGCTAAAGTTTTATGTGGAGGCAAAAGACCTGCTGGGTTTAATAAAGGTTATTTTTATGAACCAACAATATTTGATGAAGTTAAAGATAATTTTACAATTATGAAAGAAGAACCTTTTGGTCCTTTAGTTCCTATATTAACATTTAAAGATAGAGATGAAGTAGTCAAAAGAGCTAATGATAACGATCTAGGTTTATCAAGCTATATTTACACGAAGTCTCTAGAAAATGCCCATAAAGTCTCAGAAAAAATGGAAACTGGAACATGTGCAGTCAATACTCCTGCTGTTGCTTTTGCTGAAGTTCCTTTTGGTGGAATTAAGCAAACAGGTTATGGTAGAGAAGGTGGTTCCATGGCTATTAAGGATTACTTAAATATCAAGTATACCCATTTCGGTATCAATTATTAATGAGAAAAAATAAAGTTAAACAAATGATGGCTGAAGGTAAGCCAGTCATCAATGGTTGGTGTGCAATCCCAAGTACAGCTTCTTGTGAGGCTATGGCACATCAAGGTTGGGATTCTCTCACAGTTGATATACAACATGGTTTAATTGATTATTCGAGTGCTCTTCCGATGATGCAGACGATTTCTACAACAGATGTCACTCCTTTAGCTAGAGTAAACTGGAATGAACCTGGGCAAATAATGAAAATTTTAGACGCTGGTTGTTATGGTGTAATTTGTCCGATGGTTAGTAATAAAGAAGAAGCTGAAAGATTTGTTCAAGCATGTATGTACCCACCAAAGGGATATAGAAGTTTTGGCCCCATAAGAGGTTTAATTTATGGCGGATCTGATTATGCAGAACATGCAAATGATGAAATATTAAAATTAGCTATGATTGAAACTGAGGAGTCTCTTGATAAGTTAGATGAAATTATGTCTACACCAGGTGTAGATGGTATTTATATAGGTCCAGCAGATTTAAGTTTGGCTATAGGAGAAAAGCCAGGATTTGATAGACCCGAAAATTCAAAAGCATATTCTGAAATATTAAGAATTTTGGAACATGCTAAAAAAAATAATATTTTTGCAGGTATTCATAATGGTACACCAGAGTATGCAACTAAGATGATCGAAAAAGGTTTCAACTTTGTGACTATTGCTTCTGATTTAAGAGCGTTAAGCGCTGGCGCTAAATCTATTGTAGATAAAATGAAGGGATCTCTTTCTAAAAAAGATGAGTCTGCAACTTATTAATCTAATTGATTTAAAAATTCCTCGAGCAGGAACACCATCGGGACGTGAAG
>Ga0187827_10004324_pt1 | contig 17517 bp, 16 predicted proteins | sample ETNtaG_39_FD_167969 | JGI IMG/M metagenome (GOLD analysis project Ga0187827, IMG submission 167969) | Marine microbial and viral communities from oxygen minimum zone, Eastern Pacific Ocean - ETNP2014_SV_150_PacBio MetaG (Illumina Assembly) | ecosystem: Environmental > Aquatic > Marine > Hypoxic... | reverse complement strand
AAATTGTTGAATCCAACCTTGGGGTTAAATTCCAGGGTTGTTCAATAAACATGCTGATGGGAAACAAAAACAAAGTAGCCCAAATACAAATTGAAGCTGTGACATTTTCATTTTTTTTATTGCTAATTCTTAAGGTTAATACTCCTCCAACGACATAAAAACACGACCCAAATAAAATTAAGAAAGCTGAAAAGAAGTTGTTTTCATTAATTAAAATTTCATCAAAAAATAAAAAAACAATTCCAGAAAATCCAATTAGAATTCCAACAGATTTTATTAAATTAATCTTTTCTTTGCTGGTAAAAAAGTGTGCTAAGACGGTTGCAGTTAATGGGGTGCTCGCCATCAATATAGCAGCTAGGTTGCTTTGAACTTTTTGAACTCCATATGCAATCAAAAAAAATGGGATTACCAAATTAATGATTCCTATAGCTGCAAACCAATACCAATCTTTAGAAAAGGCTTCGATCTTAATTTTTCTTAAATAACATATTAAAACCAAAGGAATTGTTCCAAAAAAACATCTAAGAAAAGCAATTGTAATGGGTCCATAAGAATAAGTAGCTATTTTAATATTAAAAAATGCTGATGCCCAAACGAGTGCTAATATAGTTAACAACGTATAATCTAGAGCTTTTGGTTCTCTCATTCGGATATTGCTTCTTCGGAACCATTGGTGATTTTTAATAACTGACTATAACCAATTCTAAAAATACAACTAGGATGTCCTGCTGCAGCAAAAACATATTTGTATCTTCCTAGTGAATTATCAGTCAGCACTTTTAATTTATTTAAGTGTGCAACTGGAGCAACTCCTCCTATTGAAAATCCAGTTTGTGATTTAACTTGTTCAGCATCCGCCATACAGACATCTTTCTTTTTTATTAATTTTTTTAGTTTATTAAGCGAACATCTTTTATCACCAGCAACTAAACATAACAAAAAACCATTATCAGCTCTCAAAACCAAACTCTTTACGATGGCGCCCACCTCACAATTTAAAGCAGTAGCAGCATCTTTTGCTGTTCTTGCGGTTTTACTAAGAACGATTACCTCAAGAGAAGAATCAAACTGTTTTATAAAATTGTTAACCCTTTTTACCGATTCTTTTTCGAGTAAATTTTCCATTTTTTTAATTTCTTCAAGGTATGAGGAATTGTTTTTATAATATCTTCAGCAATTAAACCAGATCCAAATTGTTTAGCTGAATCTCCATGAATCCAAACACTTGCGCAAGCAGCAAGAAAAGGGTTCATTTTATTTTTTCCAATCAAACTTGCAATTAAACCACTAAGAACATCTCCAGATCCAATTACAGCCAATTCACTTGAAGTATGTTTGTTATAAACAATCTTTCCATCAAATGATCCTATTAATGTAACTGCTCCTTTCAAAACAATATTTGTTTTTGCAAGACTAACTGCCTTTGATAATTTTTCTTTATTACTCAAACTTTTTTTAATTGATGGAAAAATTGAATGAAATTCCTTTGGATGAGGAGTAATAACTTTGTTTTTATCTAAAAATTGGTAAAGTTCTTTTGGTTTTTTTTTAAAACATGTTAAAGCATCTGCGTCAACCACTGCATATTTTATTCTTTTTAATAATAAAAGTGTTTTTTGTTTTGTTAAATTATTTGAACCCGCGCCTGGTCCAACTAAATATACGGAAGATTTTTCCTTATTGATAAATTTTTTTAACGAATTAAGATTGTTTATTTCTTTCTTTAATACTGATGGAAATTTTATTGAATAAATAGGCAAAGTTTCCTTTGTACAAATAATTTTTACTGAGCCTACGCCAGCCCTTAATGCTGACTCTGCGCTTAAAATAGTAGCCCCTGTCATTGATTTTTGACCCCCTATGATTACAACTTTACCTCTACTGTATTTATGACTTTTTTGTTTCTTCCAAGGAAACCTTCCCAACCATTTTTTTGGGGTATTTTTTATTGCCTTTGATTTCACTTATTTTACCATTTACCAATAATCATGTTCATGTATATTATGCATAGCTGTTATTTAATAAAAACACATTTTTACTAAATTTGAATTTGCTATTTAACAGGGCATACAAAAAAATGACCTCAAATAAAATTTTGAAATTAATGAAGGAAAATAAGGTTGAGTACGTAGACCTTAGATTTACTGATCCCAGAGGAAAACTTCAACATTTAACAATTGATGCAAAAGTAGTTGATGAATCGATGCTTAATGATGGAGTTTATTTTGACGGTTCCTCAATTGCTGGTTGGAAGGCAATTCACGAATCCGACATGTTATTGAAGCCAGATCTAGGAAGAACAGTTATGGACCCGTTTACATCCCATAACACTCTGATTCTTTTCGTCGATGTTCTTGACGCGGTTAATAAAACTCCTTACGAGAGAGATCCTAGAAATACAGCAAAAAAAGCTGAGGATTATTTAAAATCTTCAGGTGTCGGAAACAAAGCTTATTTCGGTCCAGAGCCAGAATTTTTTGTATTCGATGATGTTCGATATAAAAATGATATGAACGAAACTAGCTTCATCATAGATAGTTCTGAAGGCCCCTATAACACCGGGAAAAAATATGAAAATGGAAATATGGGACATCGTCCTGGAATTAAAGGTGGATATTTTCCTGTTCCCCCCGTTGATGCCGCTCAGGATATGAGAAGTGAATTCTTAAAGGTTTTAAGAGACATGGGTATTAAAGCTGAAAAACATCATCACGAAGTCGCACCAAGCCAACATGAACTTGGAATGGTTTTCGATACATTGACAACTCAAGCTGACAATATTCAACTTTATAAATATGTCGTACAAATGGTTGCTCATTCTTTTGGCAAAACGGCAACGTTTATGCCAAAGCCAGTTAAGGGAGATAACGGATCTGGCATGCATACTCACCAATCAATTTGGAAGGGTGATACTCCTTTGTTCGCTGGAAATAATTATGTATTCGCTAAAAATAAAAAAGTAGGATTGTCAAATACTGCTCTTCATTATATTGGTGGAATTTTGAAACATGCAAAGGCAGTTAATGCTTTTTCAAATTCAACTACCAATAGTTACAAAAGACTGATACCTGGTTTTGAAGCTCCGGTATTGTTGGTTTATTCAGTAAGAAACAGATCAGCTACTTGTCGAATTCCGATTGCATTAAATAAAAAAGGTTTGAGAGTTGAAGTTAGATATCCCGATGCCGCAGGAAACCCTTACTTGACATTTGCAGCAATGTTAATGGCAGGACTAGACGGAATCAGAAATAAAATCGATCCAGGCAAGCCCCTTGATGATGACTTGTATGCTCTTCCAGAAAGTAAAGTAAAAAAAATTCCTACAGTTTGTGGTTCCTTAAGGGAAGCAATGGAAAATTTAGACAGAGATAGAGATTTCCTAAAACAAGGCAATGTATTTACCGATGACCAAATAGATGCTTACATTGCTCTGAAATTCGAGGAAATTCATAATCTCGAACATACTCCTCACCCAATTGAGTTTGACATGTACTACAGCGGTTAGGATTATTTTTTTCTGCTTTTTAGTATCTTTTCGTCTGCTATTCTATTTTTATTCGTACCTTTTTTAATAGTGTAATCTAGCGTTCCGTGAGCACCTGCATCGACGGCTTTGCGCTGAGTTTTGAATAAGGATCTCTCTTTATTTTCTCTACCAAATTATTAGAATGCTCATATAAAAATTTTTTATCTCGTATAATTCATGAATATAGATAAATTATGCATTTTATGCAACTCTGATATGCTATTTCTGAATAATGCATAGAGCATATCAAATTTCCTAGATTTTAAAGGACTCTCCACAACCACAACGTTCTATTTCATTGGGATTTTTAAATACAAAAGTAGAAGAAAGCTCATCTTTTTTGTAATCCATTTCTGTACCCAAAAGATACAAAACTGCTTTTGGATCAATTAGTACTTTAACGCCCTTATCTTCAACAACCTCATCATTTAAATTGGAAGATTTTGCATATTCCATCACATAAGACATGCCTGCGCAACCTCCTGATTTCACTCCTATTCTCACTCCAATGGAGGATTCTTCTGCATTAGACATTATTTCTTTAATTCTTTGTGCTGCTCTATCGCTTAAAGTAATTATTTGTTTCGTCATAAATTTAATTCCAACTTGGCTGCTTCCGACATCATATCATTATTCCAAGGTGGTTCCCAAACTAAGTTTAGGTTCACGTCAAGAACTCCTTTTATTTTCAATATATTATCCTTAACTTCTTTTGGCAAACTCTCTGCGACTGGACAATTTGGTGAGGTTAATGTCATATCGATATTAACTTTGTTTATATCATCAACTATTATTTTATAAATTAAGCCCAGTTCATAGATATTTACTGGAATTTCAGGATCATAAATTTTTTTGATCTCTTCTATTACTTGATTTTTAATATCATTCATTAGTCTATTGCCTCAGTATTTATTTCTTCTTTTTTTCCTTCCATTGCCGAAATCAGTGTATGCCACGATAAAGTAGCACATTTTATTCTCATCGGAAATTGTTTTACTCCTGATAAAGACATAATTTTTGTTATTTGATCATCGTCTAAATCATCCGAATTCATTTCTGAACTGCTTTTTATCATTTTTAGAAAAGCATTTATTATTTTTTTTGCAACTTCACAGGATTTGCCTTTAACTAAATCAGTCATTATAGAGGCAGAAGCCATGGAGATAGCACACCCACTTCCTTCAAAGGTCAAATTTTCAACTTTTTTTTTATCATTTAATTTTAAATAAACTTTAACAAGATCTCCGCAAAGAGGATTATATCCTTTTGCCTCAGAATTGTATCCTACACACTTTCCAAAATTTCTAGGACTCTTTCCGTGATCTAAAATTATATCCTGATATAACTGTTTTAAATCCATTATTTTAATTAAATATCTTTTTACAATTTTCAATTGCCTTGCAGAGCATATCAATATCATCCTTGTTATTATAAACTCCAATAGAAGCTCTTGCCGTTGCAGTTAAATTCAATTTTTCATGTAAAATTTGACAACAATGATGGCCAGCTCTGATTGCAACACCATCGTCATCTAAAATTGTAGCAATATCGTGAGGATGAATTCCTTGTATCGTAAAAGCAATCACTCCAGCCTTATTTTTTGGATTGCCGATTATCTTTACTGAATTTATTTTTCTAAGTTTTTCCAAAGCATAATTTTTAATTTCATCTTCATGTTTTGTTAAATTATCTATCCCAATTGATTCCATAAATTTTATTGACTCTTTAAATGCAATCACTTCTGCTGTTGGCAAGGTTCCAGCCTCATATTTCTCAGGAGGTGAAGCATAAACAATTTTACCTTTATTTACCTCACTAATCATAGCTCCTCCTCCTATATAAGGAGGTAATCTCTCAAGCCATCTTTTTTTTGCATATAAAATTCCAACTCCGGTTGGACCATAGACTTTATGGGCGGAAAAAGCATAAAAATCACAATCTAAATCTGTAACATCAACCTTAATATGCGGAACTGCCTGACATCCATCTACTAGTACAGGAACATTTTTTTTGTGAGCAATCTCTACTATTTCTTTTATTGGAACAATTGTGCCCGTTACATTTGACAAGTGAGTGACAGCAACAATCTTTGTTTTTGATGTAATTAATTTTTTTAATTCATCAGTTATAATGTCGCCATCTTCATTTATTGGTACAAATTTTATAATAGCTCCTTTTCTTTCTCTCAAAAAATGCCATGGAACATAGTTTGAATGATGTTCTAATTCAGTAACTAAAATTTCGTCACCCTTTTCTATGTTTTCTTGACCAAATGTTGTAGCGGTTAAATTCATAGATTCAGTCGCATTTTTTGTAAAAATAATCTCATCTATAGATTTAGCGTTAATAAAATTTTTTACACTCATTCTTGTTTCTTCAAACTTATTTGTGGCATTCACAGCTAGTGAATGAATGCTTCTGCCTATATTAGAAAACTCATTTTTATAAAAATCGTTCAATCTATTTATTACGGATATGGGTTTTTGTGATGAATTAGAACTATCTAAATAAACCAATGGTTTGCCATTTATTTTTTGTGAAAAAATTGGAAATTGGGATTTAATATTTTCAATGTTCATTAGTTTCAAATTTTATTTCGTTGATTTTTTTGATGAGCAATTTTGAAATGAGTGACTTAATATTTAAATCTGTAATTGTTTCAACAGCTTCGTTTAAAAAACCTTCAATTAACATTTTATTTGCTTGTTTTTTAGATAATCCTCGAGACATCAGATAAAAAATAGAGCCTTGGTCAATATTTGCGGTTGTAGATCCGTGTGAACATTTTACCTCGTCCGCGTAAATTTCTAATTCAGGCTTTGAGTTAAATGTAGAATTTTCTGAAAAAATTAGGGCCCTACTAAGTTGATATCCGTCAGTTTTCTGAGCTTCTTTTTCAACATAAATTTTTCCTTGATAGGTGCCGCTGCTCTTATCTAACAAGACACTTTTAACCAGTTGAGAACTTTTACAATGTTCATATCTATGATTAACGTTAGTTTTTAACTCATGATGCTGTTCATTGTTTAATAATATAAGTCCATTAACAAAACATGAAGCATAAGATCCCAACAAATTACAGTGAATTTCATTTTTTAAAAAACTTGATCCAGAAGAAAGTAAAAAATTTTCAAATATACTATTAGAATGACTTTTAACATTAGTTAAGTGATAGTTGTAAGAATTGTCCAAATTGTTATTTATGCTAAATTGTTTCAATATTGCATTTTCCTGAATTGAATAATGATGGATAGTATTATTAAAATATTTAATACTGTTTTCTGCTTTATAGCATTTCAAAACGTCAAGTTTTGAATTTTTTCCAAGTGAAATAAAACATTTGTTATTTATTATTTTGTTTTCTGAAGATTTGTTGAAAAAATTATAGATCACTAATGGCTTGTTAAATGAATAATTATCTTCTATTTCTAGGAATATACCGTCACGAACTAAAGCATGATTCAATGAAGTAAGAGAATTTTTTTGATCATCAAACAACTCTTTTATTTTATTGAAATTTTTTTTATCTTTTAAAATAACTCTTAATGGTTTTATTTTTATTTTATCTCTAGACTCAAAACTAAAGGTCGAGCTAACAAATTCACCGTTAACCAATGTTATTTGGTTATGTTTAAAATTTTTTAATAACCACTCATCATGACATTGGGAAATTTTTTTATTATTTGGAACCTCTAGTTTGTTTAGGTTGTTATACAACATTGTTTTTAGATCTGTATATTTCCAACTCTCTTCTTTTTTTGAAGGAAATCCTTTTTTTTGAAAATTATCAAAATTTTTAATTCTAATATTATCTAGCTCACCACCAGTTTGGTTAGCTTTTTGAAATTCATCAAAATTTAAATTCATCTTACTGTTTAACCTTCTGCTTCCATTTTTCCATAACCAATTTTTTCAAGTTCTAAAGCTAGTTCGCTACACCCTGTTTTAGCTATCTTTCCATCAACTAAAACATGAACAAAATCTGGCTTGATATAATCCAGTAAACGTTGGTAATGAGTTATAATTAAAAAAGATCTATCTTTATCCCTTAACGAATTCACACCTTCTGAAACTATCTTCATAGCATCAATATCTAGACCGGAATCAGTCTCGTCTAAAATTACTAGTTTGGGTTCTAAAATTGTCATTTGCAAAATTTCATTTTTCTTTTTTTCTCCTCCTGAAAAACCAACGTTTAATTGTCTGTTAAGTATTTTTTCATCGATTTTAAGATTTTTTGTCTTTGTTTTTATTAGATTTAAAAAATCTAAAGAGTCTAATTCTTTTAAGCCTCTAACTTTACGAACAGTGTTCAAAGAAGTTTTGAGAAAGTTATTTGTGTTAACCCCAGCTATCTCCAATGGATATTGGAAAGCCATGAACAACCCCTTCTGAGCTCTCTCCTCTATGGGTAAATTCAATAAATTTTTTCCTTGGTAAAGAACTTGTCCTTCGACTTGGTAGCCATTTTTACCGGTTAATACATTGGCTAAAGTGCTTTTGCCTGATCCATTTGGCCCCATAATAGCATGAACTTCCCCAGGCTTAATTTTAAGATTAAATCCTTTTAATATTTTTTTATTATCTATTGAGGCGCTAAGATTAGTGATTTGTAACATTTAACCTACACTACCTTCTAGGCTAATGCCAACTAGCTTTTGTGCTTCCACTGCAAATTCCATGGGCAATTGTTGAAGCACTTCCTTACAAAAACCATTTATAATTAAACTTACAGCTTCTTCTTGGTTTAAACCTCTTTGATTGCAATAAAAAAGCTGTTCTTCGTTTATTTTAGATGTTGTTGCTTCATGTTCAGTATTTGAAGAAGAATTTTTGTTTTCTATGTAGGGAATAGTATGTGCACCACATTTATTGCCCATTAGCAAAGAATCACATTGTGTAAAATTTCTAGAATTATTTGCTTTAGAGCTTATTCTAACTAAGCCTCTGTAAGTATTGTCTGCGTGGCCGGCTGAAATTCCTTTGGATATAATTTTGCTTTTCGTATTTTTTCCAAGATGAATCATTTTGGTTCCCGTGTCAGCCTTTTGATGATTATTAGTAATAGCGATTGAGTAAAATTCACCGATTGAATTATCTCCTTGCAGAATACAACTTGGATATTTCCAAGTAATCGCTGATCCAGTTTCAACTTGTGTCCAGGAAATTTTAGAATTTTTACCTCTACACGCTCCTCTTTTTGTTACGAAATTATAAATTCCTCCTTTTCCATCTTTGTCTCCTGGATACCAATTTTGCACAGTTGAATATTTAATCTCAGCATCGTCTAGAGCAATTAATTCAACGTTAGCTGCATGAAGTTGATTTTCATCTCTCATTGGAGCCGTACAGCCCTCTAAATAGCTAACATAACTTCCTTTGTCTGCTATAATTAAAGTTCTCTCAAATTGCCCAGTCTCTGATGCGTTGATTCTAAAATACGTTGATAATTCCATCGGACAACACACCCCTTGAGGGATATACGCAAACGATCCGTCAGTAAAAACCGCTGAATTAAGTGTAGCAAAATAATGATCCGTAATTGGAATAACAGAACCCAAATATTTTTTTACCAAATCAGGATGTTTTTGAATTGCTTCTGAGATTGGGCAAAATATAATTCCTTTTTCAGTTAACTTATCTTTGAAAGTAGTTGCTACTGACACCGAGTCGAAAACAGCATCTACCGCTACTCCGCTTAATTTCTCCTGCTCTTTTAGTGAAATACCCAGCTTATTATAGGTTTCGATTAATCTAGGATCTACTTCATCAAGACTTTTGGGTTTATTTTCCGAATTTTTTGGTGCTGAGTAATAATATAAATCTTGATAGTCTATTTTTGGATATTTTGGTTTTTGCCAATTAGGTTCCTTTAAATTTTTTAATCTTTCATAAGCTTTCAATCTCCATTCTAACATCCAACGTGGTTCCTTTTTAATATTAGAAATAAATTTAATTACATCTCCGTTTAAACCTTTGGGTGCTCTGATACTTTCAATATCAGTTGTAAAACCATATTTATATTCCTCCGATGAATTAATTGTTGATTGTTTCATTTAATTTTTCATTCCCCCTGGAAATTTTTTTCTTTACTTAAGACATCTTCTAAACTTTTTCCATCGAAAAATAAATTTATATGGGTACTTAATTCATTCCAAAGACTGTGTGTAATACATTTGGCAAACTTTCCATTACATCCTTTTTTTGAATTTTTATTACATTTTATTGTTTTAACTTCTTCATTAACTGCAGAAATAATACTTGATAACTTTATTTGGTCTGGAGATTTTGATAGGACATAACCTCCGCGTGATCCTCTTGTACTATACACTAGGCCATTAAGTTTTAATTTTAGAAAAAGTTGTTCTAAATAAAAAATTGATATTCCCTGCCTTAATGAAATTTCTTTGAGAGATACTGGTCTTGAATCTTCATTTTTTGCAAGATCAGCCATTGCCATCACTGCATATCTTCCTTTACTGGTTAATTTCATAATACAAATAATTGAATTATTATTGATAAATATGGACAATTTATACTATCCTGAGTAAATTAGTCAACTTTAGATTTTAAAAAAAAATTACTCAAAAATTTCACTAACATGTTATAAAACTTAGTTTTTTTTAGATAATAATAATCAATATTGCTATGGTTAATAAAGTAAGCGAATTATTTATTCCAGGACCATCTGGCAGGATAGAAGCAAAATATTTCAAAAATAGCAAAAAAACTGCACCTATTGCTTTAGTATTACATCCGCATCCACAGTATGGAGGAACCATGAATAACAAAATTGTTTTTGAAATTTTTAAAACTTTTTTAAGAAATGAATTTTCTGTTTTTCGAATTAATTTTAGAGGAGTTAACAAAAGTGATGGAAAATTTGATAACGGACAGGGAGAATTATCTGATGCCGCAGCAGCTTTAGATTGGATTGAAAAAGGAAATATGGACCATTCACAATGTTGGATATCCGGATTTTCTTTTGGTTCGTTGATTGCAATGCAGTTGTTAATGAGGAGACCAGAAATAAATCGATTTATCGCTGTATCTCCTCAACCTAATATTTATGATTTTTCATTTTTATCACCCTGTCCTGCATCTGGACTAATGGTATATGGAAAAAACGATGAATTGGTTCCTTTAGATAATTTTAATTCATTAAATAAAAGATTGTCTATCCAGTCTGGAATCAAAGTAAATTTTGAGGAAATAGAGGGAGCTAATCATTTTTTTTCAAAAAAAGAAAAAGAATTATCTCTTGTATTAGATAAATATATTAAAAAAGAATCTGCTTTATATTAAAAATTTTTAATTATTATTCCTCCGGTGCAAGGTTCACGTACTCCTGTAGTTTCAGGAAAGGAAATAGGTAAATTTAGATAAGATCTAATAGCAAGATATGCAAAAGCTTGGGACTCAATAAAATCTCCGTCAACTCCATAATCATCAATTAATTTCAATGGAGACTTTAATATTCCTAAAGATTTAATTTTATCTTCAATACTTTTTATTAAAAATTTATTTTTTCTTCCACCACCTGCTATTATGGCATTTTCCCATATCCCTCTTTCAGAATCTATTAAATATTTATATAAAATCTCTGATGTATATTCGGTTAATGTTGCCGCTCCATCTTCTAATGATAATCCTCGAACAAAAGATATATCAAAATCCTTCACGTCAAAAGATGACTTGGTCAATTTTTTTTTTTTAAAATTTCTTAAAGCTTTATTTATAATTATTTTTTTAATTTTTCCCGATTTTGCTATCCTGCCATTTTCATCATACTTTTTTTTTGAATTAAGTCTTACCCATTGATCAATAAGACAATTACCAGGTCCAAGATCTGAACTTGAGCTGACACCTTTTTCATCAATAAAAGTGTAATTTGCTATGCCACCTATATTCAAAATAACTACTGGTAATGAAATTTTTTTTTGTTTTACCAAAATTGAATGAAAAATTGGAGTTAGAGGAGCGCCTTGCCCACCATTCTTCAAATCGTTTTGTCTAAAATTATATACAACCCTTTTTTTTGTAAGTTTTGAAAGAAGTTTTCCATTTCCTAATTGCTTAGAAATTTGTTCTTCAGCGTTATGAAAAATGGTTTGACCGTGAAAACCTATAAAATCAACATTTAATTTTGATTTTTTTATAATTTTGTTAGCAACTTTAGCGTGAAATAAGGTTATTTCTCTTACTATAGATTTTGTTTGTTTCCCAAATCTTTTTAGATCCTTTGAGCTTTTTATTTTATCTCTAAGTGTAGTTAAATCTTTAAAAATACCCTTAGGATATTCAAAATATTTGTCTAGAATTGTTTTATATTTAGACTTTCCATCTGATTGTATAATTGATGCGTCGACACCATCCATTGATGTTCCGCTCATTAAACCTAAGCTGTAATAGCATTTGCTCATATATATTTTTTAATCAATTCAAATCAAGTATATTGATTGTATACGGTTTTTAAAAAAAATATGGAAGATTCATTCTTATCTGAATTTAAAAAAAGAAATTATTTTAATCAATGCACTAATTCTGACGAATTAGAACAATTGATGAATAAAAATAAAATTAGAGCATACATTGGATTTGATTGTACTTCTTCAAGTTTACATGTTGGAAGTTTATTGCAAATAATGTGTTTAAGACTATTACAAAAATACGGACATCAGCCAATTGTTCTATTAGGAGGAGGTACAACACGTATAGGCGATCCTTCGGGCAAAGAGATGACAAGAAAAATTTTATCTGAAAAAGTAATCGAAAAAAATATAAAAAATATCGAAAAAGTTTTTAAAATTTTTTTAAAAACAAAAAATAAAGAAACAAAACCAATATTTGTTAATAATTACAAGTGGCTTGGAAAATTAAATTACATGAAATTCTTAAGAGAAATAGGAAAGCATTTCACCATTAATAAGATGTTAAGTTTTGATAGTGTTAAAATGCGATTAGAAAGAGAACAGTCATTAAGTTATATGGAATTCAATTATATGATTTTACAAGCCTATGATTTTCTTGAGCTTAATAAAAACAAAAACTGTTTAATGCAAATTGGGGGATCGGATCAATGGGGAAATATTGTTAATGGAGTAGAATTAATTAAAAGACATTCTAACAAACAAGTCTTTGGATTAACAACTCCTCTCATCACTTTGGCTTCAGGCTCAAAAATGGGTAAATCGGAAAAAGGAGCTGTATGGCTGGATAAAAAACTTTTGTCTGCATATGATTACTGGCAATTTTGGAGAAATACTGATGACAAGGATGTACTAAGGTTTCTCCAAATGTTCACAGATTTGTCACTAGAGAAAATAAAAGAAACAAAAAATAAAAATATTAATCAATTAAAAATAATATTAGCAAATGAAACCACTTCAATGTTACACGGCAAAACTGCTGCCGTGAAAGCTGAGCAAACAGCTAAGAATACTTTCGAAAAAAAATCTGTTGGAACTGATTTGCCAACATTAGTTCTTAAAAAAAGACAAGTAATTAATGGTATAAATATAATTGAACTTGTAACATCTGCTAATTTATCAAATTCTAAAAGCGAGGTTAGAAGAATGATTAAAAATAAAGGGATAAAAGTTAACAACGAAACTATTGAAAGCGATAAATTCAATATTTCATTAAATAATTTCAGTCAAGAAAATTTCCTCAAACTTTCACACGGCAAAAAGAACCATGTGATAGTTAAAATTATTTGAATTATTAATTCTCATTTTTTTTTTTCATGTTTTTCATTTTTTCTAATGTTCTTATAATAAAACGCGGCGTTAAAGTTTTAATTGGATTCACTGTGGTTTTAATATCTTTGGGTGAGCCCTTCATTTTAAAACTAACTCCAAAAACACCCTCGCCAACTTTGCTTCCAATTAAAATCTTCCCAACCACAGGTATCCACCCGATCACCTTGTTGACTGTTCTTGCGGGAACCAAAGTTCCTCTTAGACTGACTAATTCTTTTTTTACTATATACCCCTGCATTAATAAGGATATAGCTGGACCAATTGCGTAAAATTCCTCAATATTAATTACATTTTTTTCAGTTTTTTTAGAATTAAAGTCCATTTCTAGTTCATTAAACCTAATACCTTCACCAGTTAAGGTATCAGCAATTCCCTGCAAGGAGGCCAGTGTAAGAAGTTGTGTCAAGTCCGGTACTTTTGAAACCTTAAAATTTGAAATTTTTAAATTTGAATTTGAACTTTGGTCGTCATAAATAGATTCGTACGTTAATGTTCCACCTTTAAATCCTTTTATAAATTTGTAGCTACTGATAAATGGTTCTGCTCTATCAGAATATAATTGAAATACTTTTGTTTTGCCATTACCTGACGGGGACATTGAAATGTCCAAAAATTTATTTTCAGAAAATTCCCCCTTGGCAGTAAATTTTTCATGTTTTCCTCTTTTAATATTTGAAATCATTGAAAATTTAAATAAATTGATTTGTTTATCCGTAATTACTTCTTTAAAGTTAACCAACAATTCACCATTAAATCTTCTACTTAATAAACTTTTTTTATCTTCCTTATCAAGAGATATTAAAAGAGGTCTTGCATCATATATTTCACCCTGAATTTCTATTTTTTTGTCTTTCGTAATTTTAAAATCATTATTTACTAAGTCGTCATGAGTGGTTCGAACAATTAATTCTTTTAAATTATTCACCTGAGTTTTTTCATTGAACTCTATATCTTTTATTAAAATCAAATTATTGGATTCTTTAAATTCAACAACTTCAAAATTATATCCTTCGTTCTTTTTACGATTTCCTTTAAAACTCAAGCTGGCTTGATCATTGGCTTCTTTTTTATAGTTAAGGTTTGGAAATCTAATAATTGAAGAGTTAATATTTATTTTCACATCAAAATCTGTATTATTTTTTTTCTTATCAAAAATTATTTTTGATTGAAAATTTTCATATTCATTTGTTAAATTAATTAAACCTTTTAATTCAATCTCCTGCTTATTACTATCTAACGAAAATTTAATTTCCGAATCTGCAATTTGAAACGAATCATTATAATTGGTAAATATTTCTTTTAGTTTTGAAGCATCTATTTTGTGTTGTATATTCAATAAATGAATCTTTCCATTTCCATCGGCTTTTAAATTTGTTATCTTTATATATTTTTCCAATTGAAAACTTAGTGAACTTTTTAGATCAAAAGAAATTTCAGATTTATCTACCTTGTCTTCGAGAAGATTAATTTGAAACAAGTCAAGAGTACTTTGAATATTTTTTAAATTTGCTCTTGAGACTAAATTTGCTTTTACATTTAAATTTTTATTTTCTTTATTAATCTCAAATTCACTATTTGCTAAATCAATATCATTAATGTTTCCCTTTACTATGTAAAAACTATAATTATTTTTGAATAGTTCAAATTTCGCATTAACCTTGTTTATATTGAATTTCTTAAGTATTTTTGCATCAAAATTAAATATTGAACCTATAATTTTGTAATCATCTTTAATTTTACCCGCAGAGTCGAAATTAACTTTTAATTTTCCTTCTATTTGCCCTTTATTAAAAATTTCTTTTGCAAGAAATAAAAAAGATGATGGTTTAACTTGATTTGCCAATTCAATAAGTTGCTTCATATCTGTTTTTGTCAATCCAACTTCTCCACGTTGTAATGCAAATTCATTTTTTAAAAAGGATTTAATAGATATATTTAAATTTAATTTATTTAGATCGGTTGATGTATTGTTAAAATTAATTTTTGGTTTTGTAACTTTAACTTTTAATTCTAATTTTTTTAAATCTAGTAAAATATTTGTTTTTTGAAATTCTAAATCAAAGTTGGGATTAATGGTTTTAATCTTGTTTTGAATAGTTGGGTTAAAATAATCTGTTTCTAGGCCATAAAATGATACGTAAAATAAGGTAAAAACTGTAATAGCTACTATTATTAATAATATTCTTATGATCCACTTAATCATTTACTTATTTTCCCCTTTTGATCTAAATAAAGAATTTTCAAGAAACTCATCGATGTTACCATTTAAAACACTATCAGGATTTGTGCTCTCATAATTGTTTCTTAAATCTTTTACCAATTGATAGGGCTGTAATACATAAGATCTAATTTGGTGACCCCAACCTATGTCCGTTTTACTATCTTCTAAACTCTTTACGTTTTCATCTTTTTTTTTTAATTTATGCTCGTATAACCGAGCTTTTAACATATTAAAACAAGTTTCTTTATTTTTGTGTTGAGATCTTTCGTTTTGGCATTGCACAACTATTTTAGTTGGAATATGAGTGATCCTTACCGCGCTATCTGTTGTGTTTACATGTTGTCCGCCGGCACCACTGGAACGATATGTATCAATTCTTAAATCTTTTTCTTGAATATCAATTTTAATACTATCATCCACTACAGGATAGACCCAAATGCTAGCAAAACTTGTATGTCTTCTCGCACCAGAATCAAAAGGAGAAATCCTAACTAGTCTATGTATTCCTGATTCAGATTTAAGCCAGCCATAAACGTAGGATCCACAAATTTTGATAGTGCTTGATTTTATTCCTGCTTCATCCCCTCTATGTTCACTTATTATTTCCAATTTATAATTTTTTTTATCAGCCCATTTCATGTACATGCGTCTAAGCATTGCTGCCCAGTCTTGGCTTTCGGTACCTCCGGCTCCGGCGTGAATTTCCAAATAGCTATGAAAACTATCATTTTCATTAGATAAAAAACATTTTGCTTCTGTTAATTTTGCTCCGGACAACAATAAACTTAAATTTTTTTCACATTCATCAATAACATCTTTGTTATTCTCTGTAGAAGCTAACTGATATAGCTCCAACAAATTTTCAACTTCTTTTTGTAATTTTAAATAATTATTCAAAATATCTTCGAAGAAGTTTTTTTCCTTGATATTTTTTTGAGCTGAATTTTTATTTTTCCAAAAATTTTTCTCTAAGGATTTTTTTTCAAAAAGTAGTATTTTTTCCCTAATATTATTTGCCTCAAAGATACCCCTTAATATTAAGGTTAATCTTTTTAATTTTTTCAATATTTTGATTAAAATCGATGCCACTCATAAGTTTTAGTAAAATCTTATTATTTCTTTAGTTCCCACTTTTGAATTATTGAATATCAAATCATTATAATTATTTTCAATATCAGCTTCACTTACATTTTTTTCTTTAAAGGATTCGTATATAGAATTTTTTGAATTAAAATCAACTTTTTGACCTGTGGCTGGGTCCACAACCATCATTACTATGCCATCTGGAACCTTAAAGGGCGTTGCGTCTTGTTTGGAAATGCTATTAAGGATAAATTTTTTAAAAATTGGCAAAGCTGTTTTCCCCCCCGTTTCGTATCTCCCTAATGAAGCAGGTTCATCAAAACCAACATAAATTCCAACAACAAGTTTTGAAGTAAATCCAATAAACCATGTATCAGTATTATTGTTTGTTGTTCCAGTTTTTCCAGCTAAATTTAAATTCAAATGTTTCAATTTTCTTCCTGTTCCTCGCTGAACTACCCCCTCAAGCATAGATATCATTTGATATGCTGTTTCGGGACTGATTATCTGCTCAAAATTATCTTCAATTTTAGGCACTTGGTCACTTAAGTAAGATATTTGTTCACATTTGATGCATTTTCTTTTATCAGCATTGTAAATTGTTCTACCCCTTCTATCTTGAATTCTATCAATCATAATGGGAATTATCTTTTTTCCACCATTTACAAAAACACTATAAGCAGATGTTAATTTTAATAATGTGGTTTCGGCCGTACCCAAAGAAATAGAAAACAATTCTTTGGGATTGTTATAAATGTTTAGCTTCTTGGTCATATTAATAATTTTACTTAAACCCACATCCAAGGCTACTCTTACTGTCATTAAGTTTCTAGACTTTTCTAATCCAGCTCTTAAAGTGGATGGTCCGTAAAACTTTTTTCCATAATTTTCAGGTTTCCATAACTTTAAATCTATACCCTGAT
>Ga0187827_10004322_pt1 | contig 17525 bp, 17 predicted proteins | sample ETNtaG_39_FD_167969 | JGI IMG/M metagenome (GOLD analysis project Ga0187827, IMG submission 167969) | Marine microbial and viral communities from oxygen minimum zone, Eastern Pacific Ocean - ETNP2014_SV_150_PacBio MetaG (Illumina Assembly) | ecosystem: Environmental > Aquatic > Marine > Hypoxic... | reverse complement strand
ACTGGGGTGGTCCAAATTTTCATTTTGGAGCATTAGTAGTAATGACTGACGATTTTGTTCAATTACGAAGACCTTTTCCATCATTCGTTAGAACCTTCGATTCTATACCACTCTTCAGAAGAGCTATATTTAAAGTTGTTGCTAGGCTGAATGATAAGTTTTTAAGATTGTTTGCAGATTAAAGATCTAAGCTTAATTGTTCGGGGAGTAGTTTAAAGCTTAATCGGTGGTTTTGGTTAATACCAAATTTTCTAATTGCATCTCTGTGAGCTTTTGTGGGGTAGCCTTTGTTTTTTGCCCATGTATATTCGGGAAACTCTTGGTCTAATCCTATCATTATAGAATCTCTATGCGTTTTAGCCAATATTGAGGCAGCTGCTATATTCAAATACTTTCCATCTCCCTTTATAATACAATGGTGCTCCACATTTTTGTATGATTTAAATCGATTACCATCTACCAAAATACACTCGAATTTCGTTTTTAGCTGATCTAAAGCTCGGTGCATCGCCAAAAATGAGGCGTTAAGAATATTGATTTCATCAATTTCTTTATGCTCTACAATTCCAATAGCATAAGAAATAGCTTCTTTTTTTATAATTTCTTTTAATTGAAGTCTATTTTTCTCGCTTAGTTGTTTGGAGTCGTTTAATAATGGATGAGAAAATTCTTTGGGTAAAATTACGGCAGCTGCAACTACAGGCCCAGCTAAACAACCTCTTCCTGCTTCGTCGCATCCAACTTCAATTTTTGTTTTATGTAAGTAGGATGCTAGCATTCTTGAAGTACTTTTTCTATACTTCTCCATAAAGCATCAGCAGTAGCATTCCATGAAAATTTTTGTGAATGAATTTGTCCTCTTTCTGACAACTCAGCTCTTAGGTCACTATTAGAGTTTAATTTTATCATAGCATCAGTTATTTCATTAACATCTAATGGGTTGACAAGTAAGGCTGCCTTACCAGCCACTTCAGGCATTGCTGTACACTTTGAGGTAATTACTGGACATCCACATTTCATAGCCTCAATTATTGGGATGCCAAATCCTTCGAAATAAGGAACAAAACAGAAGGCTATGGCAGAAGAATACAAAGTATTGAGTTCTTCCAGGCTTTTTCTCCCTGTAAAGATTACATCGTTCTTATTAGTAAGTTGATCTATACATGACTTCAACTCATCGTTCCACCACATTTTAGCACCTACAATCAATAATTTATTACTCGAGTTTGTAGCCGATTTAAATTGGTCGAAGGAATTTAGGAGCCTTTTAATATTTTTGCGTGGGTGTAGAGCTCCCACAAAAAGGAAATAATCCTTTCCTTCGCTGTATTTTTTTCGAGCGTCTAATTGCTTTTGTAGCCCTATAGGATGAAAGTAGTTATTGACACCATTTAAGCTTATGTCAATTTTTGAGAGCGGTATATTGTACGTTTTGCTAATATCTTGTTTTGAATAGTCTGAGACAGTCACAATTCGCGATGCCTTATGAGCGTATTTCTTAAAAAATAGTCTGTAAAATTTACTATGACTAAACTTTAAATCTTTAGGGTGATGTTCAAAGTTAATATCATGAATTACTGCTATTGAAGGGGTTTTACTCGAGAGAGATAAAAATCCGTCTGGAGATAAGAACAAATCGATTTTTAAATCCTTAAAGACTTTTGGTAGTCTCAATTCAAACCAAATATACCAAAGTACAGGGTGTCTTGTAGGAGGATTAATTACTATTGGTCTTACGTTTTTTGAGAAAACGAATTCTTTAGAATAGTCTCTGTCAAATAAAAAATAGAATTCGTGTTCTGGATGTTGTGCTACAATTCTTGAAAGTGTTTCAAATGTATACCACCCAATACCTTCAAGTTTATCTTTTAATAAAAGTCGTGTGTTGACCGCAATTCTCATATGAGCGAAGATAACTTTTTAGTTGAGAACACTAAAGGCCTTATTCAATCGTTTTACTATTTTTGCTAGACAATGAATATATTTAAAAAATATACAAATCCCCTGTTATCGAAACTTCAATTAGATTTTAATCTTATAGAGTTGTTACATGGGTCTGCAATAGTTTTCTTATTTAAGTTCCTAGGATTGTTTTCAGGTTATGTTTTAAGTTATATAATTACTATACATTATGGAGAAGAAACACTTGGTATTTATTCTCTTTCATTTACCTTATTAAGTTTTGTTGTAGTGTTTTCGCGAATGGGTCTAGATGAAGCAATGGTAAAGGTGATTTCTGATTTGTTTTATGTGAATAAACAAGGACAGGCAAAAGATGCCTATTTGAAAAGCTCATTCTTTATACTTTTAGTAAGTGCTTTGTTCTCAGTTCTAGTTTTTCAATCTTCAGATTACATTGCCACTTGGTTTGATAATGAATCTTTGACGAAAGCATTCAAGATTATTGCTTATACTATTGTACCCTATGCATTGATAAAAGTTAATGCAGATACTTTAAGAGGGATGAAAAAGATGAAAGCTTTTTCCTACCTTCAAGTAGGGTCGCTTTTCTTATTAATGTCTGCCGTTTTACTTCTAGGGATTAAATTCTTCGATGAGACTATATATTTACCTATATACGCTTTGTTGATTGCCACTATTGTTATGTATTTATGGTCTTGCGTTTTACTAAAGAGAACTTTTAAAGTTAAAAATACTGGCACTGAAAAGATGAGAAGGCTAATGAAGATTTCATTACCTATGATGTTAACCAGTTCTATGTTTTTGGTTTTAAGCTGGACGGATAATATTCTTTTAGGACGTTTTTTATCCGAAGATCAAGTAGGTATTTATTTTATAGCCTTTAAGTTAGGTCTCATTATATCCTTGAGTTTATTTGCGGTAAATGCTATTGCAGCTCCTAAGTTTTCTGAATTGTCTACAGCGAATGATAAGGTGCTTTTGAAGAGATTAGCTATGCAGTCTGCTAATTTAAATTTAGGATCTTCATTACCTATTTTTATAGTACTCATATTCACTACTGAATGGTTGTTATCTCTGTATGGAAATTCATTCATCATTGCTAAATATTGTGTATATATTCTCGCAGTAGGCCAGTTGTTTAATGCTCTTTCGGGTTCTGTTTTGAATTTTTTAAACATGACTGGTTATGAAAAGATAGTCAGCAAGATTGTTTTATCTGCTGCGCTTTTAAATATAGGTCTCAATTATTATTTAATCCCCATATTTGAGGCACATGATAACTGGTCTGGAATTGAAGGTGCTGCCGTAGCGAGTTCTATTTGTTTGATTTATTGGAATGCTTTAGGGTTGTATTTTGTGTATAAACATCATGGGTTTTTGATGTTCCCAAACCCATTTAGGCTGATAAAAATGAAATATAAATGAGTGAAATAGTTAAGTTTATAGGTGTTGGAGCTGTCAAAAGTGGTTCTTCATGGATGGCATCGATACTGGAGCAACACTCAGAAGTGTCCATGTCTTCAAGGAAGGAAATTGCTTATTTTAACACCTTCAATTTTAATGGAACAAAAAATAGTTCTACAGATTATGGCTTAGACTATTATTTGAAATTTTGGTCTAAAATGAATGGGGTCAAAGGTGAGATTTCGCCTCAATATTTATTTGATTTTAGTGCTCCTCAAAAGATAAAGAATGCTTTTCCCGAAGTTCAGATTTTAATGATATTGAGAAATCCTAAAGATGTACTCTATTCTCATTTTTTATACGAACAAGGATTTAACCAAAATATTGAACCTCAATTAAGCTTTATTGAAGCTTTATATAAATATCCCTATTTAATAGAAAGTGCACGATTTTCAACACAAGTCAAGCGATATAAAGAGGTGTTTAGCCCATCAAATCTCCACATTTATTTTTTAGATAATGCATTGAAGGATCCTTATACGTTTTCAAAGAGTTTATATTCTGACATAGGTCTCAAGGATGTTGAATTTAAACCTGATTATTCTTCTGTGAATGAAAGCAAGAAAGTAGACTCAAAGTTTGTCAATGCAATAATTCGTTTCCCTTCCATAATAAAACAAAGATTAGAGAGTTCTGTATTTGGGGTCATAGTTAATAGACTCAAAGCATCTAAATTATTCATTTATATCGTAAAATATAGGAATACATTACTCGATCGAAACATTCGCCCTTTGATAAAGCCCCAACTGACAGAAGAAGAGGTTAATCTGGTTAGTACACTATTGAGAGACGAGATCATTGAACTCGAAAACCTTTTAGACTTGGATTTATCAAGATGGAAAACTTGCGATTAGTTGTATATTTGAACGAAATTAATAAGCCATATTATGAATAAAGATTCCTTATCGAATTCAGCAAATATAATTTTAGATGTATACAAATGGCGAAGGCCATTAATAATGTTTACGTTAATAGCCTCTGTTTTAGGTGCTGTAATTTCATCGCCTTTGGTGATTACTCCAAAATTTAGGTCTACCGCAGTTATATATCCTACAACAACAAATTCTATTTCTCAGGCATTATTGGTAGAGCATAATCCATATAGAAAGGATGTTTTAGAGTTTGGAGAAGAATTGGAAGCAGAACGGTTACTTCAAATTTTAAATTCTGATGAGATGCAAAATCATATTATCCAAGAATATGATTTGTTCGAACATTATGAAATAAACCCGAATGCTGAATTTTCCAATACGTGGATGAACTTAGCATTTTCTGAGCATGTTAGTTTTAAAAGAACAGAGTTGATGTCAATAAAGATTGAAGTTTTAGATAAAGACCCCAAACTTGCTGCTGATATTTGTAATAAAATGGTTGACTTGATTGACGTGGTGGTGAAACGAGTGAAACAAGAGCGCGCTCAACAAGCTGTTGTTATTTTAGAAAATAGAGATGCAGATTTAGCGAATAGATTATTTTCTATTCATGATTCTTTAGAGGTTCTGAGATCTCATGGTATTCTAGATGTCTCTTTACAAGCTGAGAGGCTTACTGAGTATTATGCGCAAGCTTTATCCAAAGGAAATACTGCAGGAGCAAGGGCATTAAAAAAGGAGTTCAACAACTTAGCACTTTATGGTGGCGATTACTTTAGGTTATTCGAAGAATTGGAGTTGGTCCAAGAGCAGCTAGAGATTATTCGTCTCGAAAAAGAAAATATTTCCATCGAATTGGATGCAGAGTTAACCAATAGATTTGTGATAAATAAAGCTGTAGCTGCTGATAAAAAATCGTATCCTATCCGTTGGTTAATAGTTGCTATGTCAGCCATGTCAACGTTTATTTTGACCTTGGTGTTGTTATATATTCGCCAGACAATCTCATTAGACAATCTTGCTTAAAAAGTACAGCTTATATATAGTAACGGTACTTGTACTTGTTTTTATAGCTTCAAATACATATTTGATGGCAGAAGAGAAGTATTGGGGACTCTTTATTCCGTTTCTTATTGCCATAATTTCATTAGCTATTTTAAGAGTTGACTTACTACTTATGTTAGTTGCTTTTTTAACTCCTTTGTCAACTAGCTTGAAAGAATTGGGGCTCTATAATCCAATTGGAATTGAAATGGCCCTGCCTACTGAACCCCTTTTGTTTGGCTTGATGATTATTGCTTGGGTGAAAATGTTTAGTGATAAAAGTCTTTTTAAAGGATTGCTCAAACACCCTATATCTATCGCAATATCTGCTTATTTATTATGGATGCTTTTTACTACTCTAAGTAGTAGTATGCCTATGGTGTCTTTAAAGCTTTTTATATCTCGTCTTTGGTTTATTAGTAGTTTTTATGTTTTGGCTTATGCTTGGTTTCAACAAAAAAATAATATTCATCGTTTTGTGAAGGCTTATTTAGTTGGATTATCATTAGTTGTTTTATACACAATTATACACCATGCTACGAAAGGTTTTGAGCATGATGCAGCCCATTGGGTGATGTCTCCATTTTTTAAGGATCATACTTCTTATGGAATGGCTTTGGCTTTGATCTTACCCTTTGCTTTTTATATCCCTAAGTGGACTGAGAACAAAAATCTGAAATCTTTATTTTTCGGCTTAGCAGTATTGTTAATTATAGCCACCATATTGTCTTATACTAGAGCAGCTTGGTTAAGTTTAGTTGCCGCTGCAGGTGTTTATGTAATTATGAAGCTGAGAATAAAATTTTCCTTGCTCTTTTCAATTTCAGTTTTTATGATCAGCTTCATCTATTTATTTCAAACTGACATTTTGATGGCACTCGAAAAAAATAGTCAGGATTCTTCTGACAGTTTTACTGAACATATTTCTTCGATGTCTAATGTCAGTACTGATGCTTCTAATTTAGAGCGTATTAATAGGTGGAAGTCTGCAATACGACTATTTAAAGAACGGCCACATTTAGGCTGGGGTGCAGGCACATATCAGTTTAATTATGCTCCTTATCAGAATTACTATGAAAAAACCATTATTAGTACTAATGCTGGTAATATGGGGAATGCCCATAGCGAATATTTAAGTGTTTTAGCAGAGACTGGTTGGCCTGGTTTGATTAGCTTTATTGTTTTGATTGGCATTGTATTTACCAAAGCCATTGTGTTGTATCACAAATTAAACGATTCACAAGATCAATCGCTGTTAATGGCATGTATATTAGGCTTGGTGACCTATTTTACTCATGCTTTCTTGAATAACTTTTTTGATATGGATAAAGCATCCGTTCCCATTTGGGCTTTTGTGGCTATTATTGTGGTTTTGGATTTAAAGCATCAACAAAGAGAAATTTCATTTTTTAAATCCAATTAAGCTTTTACTCTCTCTTGGTATGCGCCTTTAACAGTGTCAATTTTAATCTTGTCTCCTTCATTAATGAAAAGCGGAACATTTACAGTAGCACCTGTTTCAACTGTTGCTGGTTTTAATGCATTCGTAGCTGTATTTCCCTTCTCTCCTGGTTCAGTATAAGTGATTTCTAGAACTACCGATGAAGGTAAGTCACAAGTAAGAGGGTTTTCTTCATCAGCATCAAATACCACTTCAACAATTTCACCTTCTTTCATGAATTCATAACCTCCAACCATAGTTTTCTCGAGAAATATTTGTTCAAAAGTTTCAGTGTGCATAAAGTGGTAGCCTGTATCTTCTGGGTATAAGTATTGATATTTTCTAGTTTCAACTCTTACTGCTTCTATCTTAGATCCTGAAGGAAAAGTGTTCTCAAGGACTTTCCCTGTTGTAAGACTTTTTAACTTTGTTCTTACAAATGCAGGCCCTTTTCCTGGTTTTACGTGAAGAAATTCTATAATTTTAAATAAATCGTGATTGTGCTTGATACATAATCCGTTTTTGATGTCTGATGTACTTGCCATAAGTTTATTATTTAGGGCTTTAAGTTATTACTTTTTTATGAGCTTTAAATTTTTGTGAAGTCTTCTATATTAAGACTGTGTTCACAAAAAAAGTATTCGTCTTCTATGTTGTTAGAACAGACAATGACTAATTTGTCTTTGGAATATTCTTTAGCAAGGTTCTTATACCACTCAACACCCTTTTTGTCAAGATTTGAGCTGGGTTCGTCTAAAAGAATAATAGTTACATCACTCAACCAAGCTAAGGCTAGTTTGAGTCTTTGTTTCATTCCAGAAGAGAAATTTTTGATTTGTTTGTGTTTCGACTCTTCTAGATATGCGATTTTTATTAAATCATCCTTTGTGATATGAGGTCTTAGAGGTTTGAATTGTATATAAAATTCAACAAACTCTTCAAGAAACATTTCTTCTATTAATTCAAAATAGGGTGCAGCATAAGCAATGTACTTAGGCCATTCGTCTATCGAAATTTCTTCAGAATGTAAAATGAGTTTTTGCTTGCCTTCACTTGGGCTTAAATAACTGGAAATAAGTCTTAGTAAAGTAGATTTTCCAGAACCATTAGAACCTTTTATTACATAGGTTCCTGGTGTTTCAAAATGAAAATTTACATTTCGAAATATCCAGTCTTTTTTAAACTTTTTGGCAATATTTGTAAGTATTAAACTCACTTACTTAGAAGAATATCCTTTCATAATCCCTCTTTGTGAAGAGCGAATAAATGATGTTATTTCATCTCGTTCTTTACTGACAGGAAAGTCCGTATCAATAATTTCCATAGCCTGAGTGATGTTGTTCTCGGATTGGAATAACTGTCTGTAAATGTTTTGAATTTCTCCGATTTTTTCAGATGTAAAACCTCTTCTTCTTAAACCAATAGAATTAATGCCAACAAAAGAAACCGGGTATTTAGCTGCTTTTACATATGGAGGAATATCTTTTCGCACTAGCGAACCTCCAGAAATCATTGCATGTGCGCCGATTGTAACAAATTGGTGTACTGCAGATAGACCACCTAAGATAGCATAATCGCCTAGCGTTACGTGTCCGCCGATAGCTACATTGTTTACAATGATGCAATTATTGCCGATTACACAGTCATGTGCAACGTGAGCATAAGCCATTAATAAGCAATTATCACCTACAACCGTTTTACCTGAAGCATCAGTCCCTCTGTTGATTGTAACACACTCACGAATAGTAGTGTTGTCTCCAATAATAACTAAACTATCCTCACCACCAAATTTTAAATCTTGAGGAATTGCGGAAATTACAGCGCCAGGAAAAATTCTACAGTTTTTACCAATGCGAGCTCCATCCATTATGGTTACGTTAGAGCTTATCCAAGTACCTTCACCAATTTCAACATTTTTGTTAATGGTGGTGAAAGGTTCAATAACTACGTTTTGAGCTATTTTAGCGTCGGGGTGTATGTATGCTAGGGGTTGGTTCATCTTAGTTTTTTTTTGCAATTTGGGCCATTAATTCGCCTTCCATAACAATTTTATTTCCTACGAATGCTCTTCCGAACATATGGCAAATACCTCTTCTAATCGGACTTACTAACTCTAATTCAAAGATTAAAGTATCTCCAGGAAGAACTTTGTTTTTAAATTTCACTTTATCAATTTTCATAAAGTAAGTTAGGTAGTTTTCAGGGTCGGGTACTGTGTTTAAGACTAAGATGCCGCCAACCTGTGCCATGGCTTCGATTTGTAATACACCTGGCATTACCGGAGCACCTGGGAAATGTCCATTGAAGAAATCTTCATTCATAGTTACGTTCTTCAAACCTACAACTCTACTGTCTGAAAGCTCCAAAACTTTATCAACTAATAAGAATGGAGGTCTATGCGGTAAAGTATCCATGATTTGGTGAATATCCATTACTGGAGAAGCATTTGGGTCGTACTGAGGTGCTTGTTTTTTTTGTTTATTCATCACGTCTTTCATAATTTTCGCAAATGTAGTATTTGGTCCATGACCAGGTTTGTGAGCAATAATTTTCCCTTTTATCGGAGCACCAACTAACATTAAATCTCCAATAACATCAAGTAATTTATGTCTAGCAGCTTCATCTGGATAGTGCAGTGCAAGATTGTTTAAATAACCTTCATTACAAACACCGATGCTTTCTTTATTGAAAACAGATGCGAGCCTGTCAAGTTCTTTTTCTTCTATAGCTTCTTCTACATAAACTATAGCATTGCTTAAATCACCGCCTTTAATAAGACCTTGCTGTAAAAGTAATTCTAATTCGTTTAAAAAACAGAAAGTACGTGCATCTGCATAATTTGCTTCAAAATCAACAATAGACTTTAGTTCTGTTTTTTGATTGCCCAGAACTTTAGAGTTATAATCAATAGAAACAGTTAAGCTAAACTCCTCTGCAGGTAGTGCTTGAATTCTAATTCCTGTTTCGGGATCTTCATAATTGATTTCTTCTCGAACAACAAAATATTTTCTAAGGGCATTTTGTGCATGTGGGATAGCTTCTTTTAAGCATTGTATAAATTGAATAGAGCTCCCATCTAATATCGGTGGTTCCTCACCATTAAGCTCAATGAGTAGGTTGTCAATTTTTAAACCGGCACAAGCTGCTAGAACGTGTTCTATCGTTTGAAGCTTAACTCCTTTTTTATTTAATGTTGTACCACGATCTGTTTCGGTGACATATTTTACGTCTGCTTCTATAATAGGTAGCCCTTCCAGGTCAATTCTTTTAAAACAAATACCATGGTCAATAGGTGCAGGTTTGAAGGTTAATGTAACTTCATTACCCGTGTGAAGCCCTATTCCGCTGATACTTACTTCGTTCTTTATACTATGCTGTTGATCCATTTATTGATTGATAAGCTGTTTTTCTAATTTTTCAATTCTTTGAGCCCATTTTGGCAATTGTCGGAAATAAATATAAGAACGTTGGAAGTCTTTAATATCAAATGCTAAAGGACCTTGTAAGATTTTCCCTTTTTCCTTAACATCAGCAGCAATACCAGTTTTACCAGCAACTTTTACATCATTGGCCACGGTAAGGTGACCTGCAATTGCAACCTGTCCACCAATCATACAATTACTACCCACTTTACTTGATCCAGCTATGGCTGTCTGTGCAGCAATAACAGTATTCTCTCCAATTTCTACATTGTGGGCAACTTGAATCATATTGTCAAGTTTAACTCCTCTATGAATAATAGTTGAACCCATTGTAGCTCTGTCGATACAAGTGTTGGCCCCAATTTCAACTCCTTCTTTAATGATAACATTTCCTATTTGAGGAATCTTGTCATAAGTATTGCCAGTATTAGGAGCGAAGCCAAATCCATCTGCACCAATTACGGCTCCTGAGTGAATTGTAGTGTCGTGATTAATTTCACAATTCTCGTATATTTTTACGCCAGAGTATAAAGTGCAGTTATCATTTATAATCACATTGTCACCAATGTAGCAATGTGGGTAAATCTTCACATTGTTTCCAAGCTGAACATTTGTTCCTATATATGCAAAAGCACCGATATAGGCATCGGCCCCAATTTTTGAGCTATGATGTATGAAGTTGGGTAATTCAATACCAGTTTTTTGTTTTTGTAGATTTTCTACAATACGAAGTAATTTTGCGAATGAAGCATAAGCATCTTGGACTCTAATTAATGTTGTGTTGATTCTTTTTTCTGGAGTAAAGTTATTGTTTACAATAACTGCAGAAGCAAGAGTATTGTATAGGAATTCATTGTATTTAGGGTTGGCTAAGAAAGAAAGTGAATTTTCACATCCATCTTCTATTTTGGTCAACTGATTAAGTACAACAGTCGAATCCCCTTCAACAGTTCCATTAAGCATTTCAGCTATTTGTTTCGCGGTAAATTTCATACGGTGTAAAAGTACGAATTTTCTAGACTACGCATTCCTTCGGATAGCATAGAAAATGCTTAGTAACCGTTTTGGCAAGTACAGATATATTTAACTGATCTGCAGCCTCGGCAATGTCAACGATACTCCCATCTTTATAGAGTAAGTTAATTTTATCCTTTTTAGGATTATACGCTTTATTGTCAATTTTATTGGTAAAGACTAAATGCCTACACTCTTGAGGGCTTACCTCGTAAATTTGAGCTGCTTTATTTTGTAAATCCTCAATATACGAAGGATTGAACTCAGAGTCTTGAAGTTCTATTTTAAGTAATTTACGTTGAATGATTTTCTGACTAAGTACCGATAGAACCTTATCAGAATGTCGAGTCCACTCTTTGATTGATGTCATAATGTCGAAATCGTCTAGTTGACAGAATAACTCTAAAAGTTCAGTATTCGTATTAAAATCATCCAGGCAGTAGTCATTCTTTAAAAAAGCCATTAAAGCTGAAGTTGAGAATAGGTCTGTACCATTTTGAACTAGAGTTTTAGCTCTCTTTAAAACTTCTACTAAGCTAAATTCAGCTGATAAAACGGCTTTATGGAGATAGACTTGCCAATACATAAGCCTACGTGCAATAATAAATTTCTCTATTGAGTAAATCGCTTTCGCATCGACTACTAGTTCACCATTACTTACATTAAACATGCTAATGATACGGTCGGAATTGATAACTCCTTCCGATACACCAGAGTAAAAACTATCTCGTTTTAAATAATCAAGTCTGTCTACATCTAACTGACTAGAGATAAGTTGGTGTAAAAATATTTTAGGGTATTTGTTTTGAAATATTTGAATAGCCAATGACAATTTACCATCAAATTCTTCGTTTAACTTATCCATAATCATCATAGAAATGTGTTCGTGGTTAATACCATTAACAATACTATGTTCTAGAGCATGCGAGAAAGGGCCATGTCCTATGTCGTGTAAAAGAATTGCGATTAATACAGCTTGCTCCTCATCTTCGGTAATTTCATGACCTTTGGATTGGAGCGTTTTAATAGCATTTTGCATAAGATGCATTGCTCCTAAAGCATGGTGGAAACGAGTATGATAGGCTCCTGGGTAAACCAAATAAGTAAGCCCAAGCTGACTAATACGTCTTAAACGTTGATAGTATGGGTGTTCGATTAGATCGAAGATGAGTTCGTTAGGAATTGTCGTAAACCCATAAATTGGGTCGTTAAGAATTTTCCTTTTATTGGCAGTTATGGCCTTCAATTTTACTAATTTTAGTCGGATTAGTTTAAAAAACTAAAGTAACAAATATCTATGGAAAAAGTAAAAATCCTTTGGGTGGATGATGAGATAGATTTATTGAAGCCTCATGTGATGTTTTTAGAGAGTAAAGGGTATTCATTGGATACGGTGAATAACGGTGAGGATGCTCTAGAAGTAATTGATAATGAGACTTATGACATAATCTTCTTAGATGAAAATATGCCAGGGTTATCTGGTTTAGAAACGCTATCTCGTATTGTTGAGAATCATAATATTCCTGTGGTAATGATTACCAAAAGTGAGGAAGAGTATATAATGGAGGAGGCTTTAGGTTCGAGAATATCCGATTATCTCATAAAGCCTGTTAATCCACATCAAATATTATTGTCATTAAAAAAGAATTTAGACAGTAAGAGATTAGTAAATGAAAAGGTGACTTCAAATTATCAGAAGGAGTTTAGAGAGATTAGCATGGCTTTGATGGATGTGCGTAGTCTGAAAGATTGGGAAGAAATTTATCAAAAATTAGTGCATTGGGAGGTCGAGTTAGATACCATTGATTCTTCTGGGATGGTAGAAATATTGGAAATGCAAAAGAGTGAGGCTAACTCTCAGTTTTTTAAATATGTAAAAGGAAATTATGAAGGCTGGTTGAAGTCTGGTGATGAGAAACCAGTACTGTCGCATACCTTAATGAAAGAGAAAGTATTCCCCCACTTAGAAGCTTCAAAACCTTGTTTTTTTATCTTGATAGATAATCTGCGTTATGATCAGTGGAAAATATTGCAGCCCATAGTAGAAGAGTGGTTTATAGTCGAGGATGAATCAACATTCTGTAGTATTTTACCTACGGCAACACAGTATTCTAGAAATTCTATTTTCTCGGGTTTAACTCCTTTAGATTTATCTAAACGCTTTCCACATTTATGGAAAAACGACCATGAAGAAGGTGGTAAGAATTTACATGAAAATGAGTTTCTGGAAGATCAGTTACAGCGACTAGGCTTAGGAGATAAAAAATATGCCTATCACAAAGTGGTTAAGAAGCAATATGGCGATAGATTGGTGGAGCAGTTCAGTAATTTACTGAATAACGATTTGAATGTGATTGTATATAATTTTGTTGATATGCTTTCGCACGCCAAAACAGAGATGGATATGATAAGAGAATTGGCAGGGAATGATAAATCATATAGAGCTTTAACAAAAACATGGTTCGAAAATTCATCCTTGCTAGAAATGTTAAAGAAAGTTGCGGATAGTAGAGCTGATTTGTTTATTACTACAGATCATGGAACTATCAACGTTGGGGTTCCTTCGAAGGTGTTGGGTGATAAGGAGACTTCGTCTAATTTGAGATATAAAACTGGGAAGAGATTGCAATATCAATCAAAAGATGTGATGGTCATGGAAAATCCAGAACAGTATTTTTTACCCGCAGCTAATTTGACCTCAAGTTATATCTTTGCAAAAGAAAATGTGTTTTTAACTTATCCGAATAACTACAATCATTTTGTGAATTATTTTAGAGATACCTACCAGCATGGAGGGATCTCTTTAGAAGAAATGATTTGTCCATTTATTCGTTTATCGGCAAAATAAATGAAGGTTAGAATAAAATCTATTGAAGAACTTCCAGCTTTAGCGGCTAAAATAACTTCTGAATACCCAAACAAAATTATTGCCTTTTATGGTGATATGAGTGTGGGTAAAACAACTTTTATAAAATCGCTTTGTACTCACTTAGGGGTAAATCCGTCTGAGGTTTGTAGTCCTACATATGCCATTGTTAATGAATATGAAGTAAAGGATGCCCAAAAGATTTATCACTTCGATTTTTATAGAATTAAGAATGAAAATGAGGCATTTGATATGGGTTATGAGGAGTATTTTTATTCCGATGCTTACTGTTTTATTGAGTGGCCAGAAAAAATTGCTAACTTATTGCCTGAAAAGCTCTTGACGATTCGTATTGTATGCATTGAAAATGAGCGTATATTTACAATAGAAGAATCTAATTCCTAAAAATGAGTAAACCTGATATTCTAAGTTTTTTACACGAAGAGTTTCTAATGCCTCAGCCTGAAGTGTTGGAGCTTTCCACAAAAAATCAGTCTCTTTTTATTGGTATCCCTAATGAACGTGCTTTTCAAGAAAACAGAGTTCCGCTTGTGCCAGAGGCGGTAAGCTTATTGGTAAGTAACGGGCATAAGGTTTATATAGAAACTAATGCAGGCATGTCGAGTTCTTTTACTGATCATGAATATAGCGATGCAGGCGCTAAAGTGTGTTATGATGTTAAAGAAGTTTATCAGGCAGATATTATTCTTAAAGTTGAGCCACCTACAATAGATGAATTAGATTATTTTAAACACAACCAATGTTTGATTTCGGCTCTACAATTAAAGACACAAACCGCATCATATTTCAAAAAATTAATGGAAAAGAAGGTAACTGCGGTTGCTTTCGATTATATCCAAGATGAAACAAAAAGTTTCCCAATTGTTCGTTCAATGAGTGAAATTGCAGGAACCTCTTCTATTCTTATTGCGGCTGAACTGTTGAGTACTTCAGCTGGTGGTAGAGGTGTGTTAATGGGAGGGATAGCTGGAGTGAGTCCTACGCAAGTAGTGATTATAGGTGCTGGAACTGTTGCTGAATATGCTGCCCGTTCGGCAATGGCTTTGGGTGCTTCAGTGAAAGTTTTTGATAATTCTATAGCTAGACTTCGGCGCATTCAAAGTGATTTGAATTTACGTGTTGCAACTTCTATTATGCAGCCAAAAGTTCTAGAAAAAGCTCTTAAACGAGCCGATGTAGTGATTGGTGCTCTGAGAGCTGAAGGAGGTAGAACTCCTTGCGTGATTTCTAGCGAAATGGTTCAGAAAATGAAATCTAAATCAGTTATTGTTGATGTAAGCATAGATCAAGGTGGTTGTTTTGAGACTTCAGAAGTTACTACACACGAAACCCCTACTTTTATTACACATGATGTTATTCATTATTGTGTTCCTAATATTGCTTCACGATCTGCAAAGACGGCTTCTTTTTCGTTAAGTAATATCCTTGCTCCTTTACTTATAAAGGTTGGCGATGGAGGAGGGGTACAAGGTATGTTATTGCGTGCTCCAAATATCAGAGGAGGAGTTTATGTTTACAATGGTATAATTACAAATAAAGGAATTGGTGTGTGGTTTGAATTGCCATACAAGGAAATAAGACTACTTTTGGGGCACTAAAAATAAAACCTGTGTTAAGAAGAATTTTTTTCTATTTGATTGGTATTGTATTCGGTGTAGTTGCTTCTATGCTCTTTTTTGGGGACCGTGATATCGATTTTTCTTATCTCCCCAATGCACGTACAATTAAACATTTGCGAAATCAAAAGTTTCGTATTTCTGATAAGGCACTTTGTCAGTTAATTTGTTTGGGGCTCAATGAGAGTTCTTTTGAAAAGATTTTCAACGATGCCGATCTGGATGTAGATTTTGGTGCTAGTGATGTCGATGGTCAATGCAGAACTTATTTAATAGAAGTTGAAGATGAAAAGTTCTCTACTTTTCATGTAGATGACTGCGATAGTTTATCAACCTTGCTTGCTATAGAAACAAGTAACTGTAACTGCTTGTAAATTAAATAATTACTTAGGATTTTCTTCTTTTTCTTTCTTGCATAATAAGGTTTAATTCCCTGCCTGTTTGTCCTGCTATCGATGTGTTCTCTTCAGCGCGACGAATTAAGTAAGGAAGTACATCTTTTACCGGTCCGTAAGGAACATATTTTACAGTATTGTAACCATCATTTGCTAAGTTAAAGCTGATATGGTCACTCATACCTAGTAGTTGGGCGAAGTAAACTTTAGGATCATTTTTATCAATTTTATGAAGTTTCATAAGTTTGATCAAATATTGAGAACTTTCTTCATTATGTGTTCCCGCACAAATAGATATGCCGTGGATATTTTCACAAGCATATTCTAAAGCCAAATCGAAGTCCTTATTACTCGCTTCTTTGTTAGGTTGAATAGGCGTTGCATATCCCATTTTTTTTGCACGTTCATTTTCTTTTTCCATGTAGGCACCCCGAACAAACTTAACGCCTAAAAAGTACCCATTTATTTGAGAGTCTTTATGAGATTTTTTTAAATAGTCTAAACGATCGTGTCTGTACATTTGAAGGGTGCTGTATACAATAGCTTGTTCTTTATTATAAGCCTTCATCATGTCTTCAACAATTTCATCAATAGCATCCTGAATCCAACATTCTTCAGCATCTATCATTACTGGTATTTTGTGTTGATGAGCTTTCTTACATATTTTGTTAATGCGATGGAGGACTCTGTCAAATTCCTTTTGCTCCTCTTTAGTTAATTCTTTACCGTAGTTTATTTTTTCAAGTAAATCTAAACGTGCTAGCCCCGTAACTTTAAATACTGCAAACGGGATGTTTTTGTTTGTCTTTGCGAAATCTAACGAAGCTAATGTTTGCTTTGTTGTTCTGTTAAAATCTTTTTCAGACTCCTTACCTTCAACAGAATAATCGAGTATCGTTTTTATGTTAGATTGCGCGAGTTCATTAACTTTTATTGAGCATCTTTCTATGCTTTCGCCCCCACAAAATTGTTCGAAAACGGTACGTCTTATAATTCCATTTATGGGTAAATGTAATGTATAAGCAATTTCAGATAATCTTGCTCCTAGTTTTGATAAAATCGGATTACCCATTATTTTGAATAAATAATATGCTTTTTGAAGCTGTGAATTTGACTTCAAACGAAAGGCTATTTCTGTGTTGTTGAACGATACCATTTTCTCAATTTTGTGCTGCAAATATAATTATTTTAATTACTGATTTGTCATGCTAAAATTAGCTTTTATATATTTGTTTTTTCATAACTAAAATCAGTTTTGTGGAGATTCAATCAGATAAGTATTCCATTTATATAGGAAATGAGGTTTTGCAAGAATTTAATTGTATTCTCGAAGATTTTCAAGGACAATATTCTAAGATATTTATTTTTTGTGATGAGAATTCAGCTCAATATTGTTTACCTTATTTAATAGATAAAGTACCTATGCTTATTGGTTCTGAACTTATCG
>Ga0187827_10004321_pt1 | contig 17530 bp, 22 predicted proteins | sample ETNtaG_39_FD_167969 | JGI IMG/M metagenome (GOLD analysis project Ga0187827, IMG submission 167969) | Marine microbial and viral communities from oxygen minimum zone, Eastern Pacific Ocean - ETNP2014_SV_150_PacBio MetaG (Illumina Assembly) | ecosystem: Environmental > Aquatic > Marine > Hypoxic... | reverse complement strand
AGATAGTTCATAAGACAACATACCTTCAAACTCATCATCCCAAACATAGAACTTCTTTTGTTTATCTGGTGCTTTCTCAAAATGAGGTGCAACTTTATCGTACATCTCTTTAATTGCTTTCCTCTCAAACTTAGATTGCAGCAAAGAAGGTTCTTTTAGAAGTAAAGTATCAGCTAACCTTAAAACATTTAGATCAATCATAGCAGAATTTTGAGTTATCAATATCAAAGTCAAATTCTTATGTCTAGCAACTGCCATTATCTTACCTAGCATCTTATTAGCTTCCTTCATTGAATCTCTTGAAGAAAAACTTAATCCTCCTTCATCAACTAAAACAATGGCATTGTTAGGCACATCTTCAATTGCCTCAGACTTTTTTATCCATCCCGGTAATTTAGTTGAATCATAACCTAAAATATAGGATTTTCTTTTTGTTTTTTTTCTAAACAATTCAAGTAATCTCATACCTAGAGCAGTCTTTCCAGAACCCCTCTTTCCATTTATCAGCATAATCAAAGAATATTTCAATAATTTAGAATGGAACGTATCAAAGTCCCCTTTTACGGTTTCGACTACATCAAATGCCTTGAATGGTTTGCCTTTCTCAGTTCTTAATACAGTTTTTTTGCTGAACATATCAAAAATTCCCATAATTATCACTAAGCTAACTCAATTTAAAAATCTTTTTAAATACAACTAAACTCTATACTGATATGAAGTGCGAAATATGCAGTAAAAAACTAGAAGAAACATTTATGAAGAAGATTATAGGCACAGTGATAAAAGACGAAAAAGGAAAAAAACATAATGTCTGTTCTGAATGTCAGCAAAAGCTTAAGTCAAAAGAAGAGATTCTAAAGAATATTAAATGATTCTGCCTCCGTAGCATAGTAGCTATTGCATCGCTCTCGTAAAGCGAAGGTCGGGAGTGCAACTCTCCCCGGGGGCTTTTTATTAAAAAATAATAGATCAAAGAAAGGCATTAAAATAAAAAATAGAGTTAACGTAATTTAATTTTCTGAAGATTCATCAGGTCCACCATTACTTCCTACAACATCAGGTTTATCCCTTTGATGTGCCCTAGTTCTAGCTTCAATAGCCCTTCGTCTTCTTCTAGTCATACGCCTAGGCCCCCTCTCACTTACTCTAGTCTCCCTACCGCTACCACCTGCTTGCCTATAGAAATCACCACGACCACCAAGACCCCTCCCCTTATAAACTGGGGAAGTCATAGCATCTTCAGCACCATAACTAGGACTGGGTAAACTTCCACTTGGAGTATCATAAACTAACCCATCTCCAGTATTTAATCCTAACACAGCAGAGAAAGTGGTTCCCATATCTCCTGCAATTCTTCGAACAGAATCTTCTAATCCATTAACAGCTCCCATTGCCCTATCATACTTCGGAAGAACAACATCTCCAACCACATCATAAGCTTCTCTAACTACACTCCTACCCACCTCAATAACATTAGACATTGCTGCCATTCGTTTGTATTGCGTCATTTTACCCCTCCAAAAAGTTTTAAAACTTATAGAACATTAACTTTTATAAAAATATTGCCATTAAGAATAGAGTTCTAACAACGATAGGATTTTAACTTTGCTGTTTGGCCCTTAACTCTGCCTTGATTGCATCCCTAACTTCTTTTGAATCATCTCGTTTCTTTGTGTATTTCCCTAAACGATATTCCGCCCGTGCCTTTTTCCCCCTAAATTTGTCACGATGTTTCTTATCAAGCCTCGCCCCTGAGATTTCTACATCAAACCCAGCTATTTCTTCATTAGTTTTAGTAACAAGCTCTTTATACATTTCATATCTATCAGTAAACTTCCTTAGATTTCCAAGACTAGCTCTCATCTTAATTAACTTTAGAAAACAATAATATATAAATCTTACCATTCCAAATTCAAAAACCTATATAAACATCAAAACTTCTCATTTTAAACATGAAACCAATATATTTCGAAAGAGCGATATTCATCAGTTGGTATTGCAGTAAAAGGGATTGTGCTTTCTGCTACTTGTCCTCAAAGCCTGATGTAGAACAAGACCCTCTAAAAGATAGACGATCAAAAGATTCAATCTTTGCAGAAGCAGAAATATGCAAAGCTTGTAACTGGAAAGTTGAATTTATTAGTGGAGGATGTGATACTTACACAGATGATGAGCTCTTAGATATAATCAAAACAATATCCAAAATAACAAAACAGAAACAATGGTTAAACTTGGGGATACTAACAGAAAAACAGCTTAAACTTTTCAAACCATACATTGAAGGAGTCTGCGGGACGGTAGAATGTATAACTCCCAAACTTAGGGATAAACTCTGTCCTTCTAAACCATTAAAAGAAATTGAAGAGATGTTTCAACTCTGTGATAAATTAAATTTAAAAAAAGCAATAACTCTTGTTCTCGGGTTGGGAGAAACAGAAAAAGATATTCCTTTGCTAAACAAATTCATAAAAAAGTATAGTGTAGACAGATTAACAATCTACAGATTAAAACCTCAAAAGAATACCATTTTTGAAAAATCAAAGGGGCCTACAACTCAATACTACACAAAGTGGATCAAGGAGATAAGGGGAGAATTCCCGAAACTAGAAATTATAGCTGGTTCATGGCTCTCGCATCTAACAGAGATAAATAAATTAATCAAAGCTGGAGCTAATGCAATAACAAAATTCCCTTCAATTAGACTCTTCAACTCAGACTATGCAAAAACAATTGAAGAAGAATGTAAAAAAGCAAATAAAGAACTAATCAGCAAACTCTCTGGCAAAGTAAATATAAAAACAACTAATCCATCATTGAAAAAATATTTGAAAAAGATGAATTCTTAATTATTCATAACGCAATGTCTGTCATTTTATTCCTTGACTTTAAGGTATTCATTTCACTCATACCTTAAAGCTTCGACCGGCCTCAACCTAGAAGCTCTCCAGGCAGGCAAGAATCCAGAACCTGCTCCAATTAAAAATGAGAACAACAGACTACCAATTATCAACCACAAAGGAAATGTTGGTTGTAAAGATGAAAATCCTCCTGCAGCTGCAGCAGCTCCACCAGCACTGGATATCATCCAACCAACCGCCACTCCAAGTCCACCACCAACCAACCCCAAAAATCCGGACTCAAAAACAAATATAGCAAGTATCTTTTCATTCCTAGCACCAACAGCCTTCATGAGCCCAATCTCATTAGTCCTTTCCAGAACTGCAGTATACATTGCATTCATAATGTTGACAGAAGCAACAACCAAAGATATCAAAGCAATTAAAATCAAAACTCCGTTTAATACAACTAAAATCGTACTAAAAGTTTCTAAGGCGTCCTCAAAAGTCTGTACAAAAAAATCCTCTTTACCTTCATCCTGATCTTTAAATTTCCTAAGTTTTTCTTCTATCTTCTCAGCAAGGTCTCCTGGATTCACACCTTTAGCAGCACTAAGCATAACATAACCCCATTTACCATCAATATCATCATACAAAATCTCCATAGCATCTTCAGTAATATAGATATTTGCATCATCACCAGGATTGCCAATCTCTTCATAGAATCCAACAACCTCAAAAGAATCCCCATTCAACTCAACCTTATCACCGAGTTTTATGGGCTTACTAAATATCTTATCAGCTAACTGATAATTATGACCTAACATTGCCTTATTCAACTCACCCTTTTTCAAAGCTCTGCCCCTACCAACTCCAGCAGTAAATACTTCCTCAACAAACTCCTGGTTTGTAGGATCATAACCGGCCAGATAATTATATCTTCTAACATCATCAAATTTTATCTCTCCCATCCTAAGATACATGGGCACTATCTCCTCGACCCCTTTTACTTTGGTTACAAAACTAACGTCTTCATCAGTAATGAAAAAATTTGCATCAGTACCTGGGGCCCCAATTCCTTTTGCCTGAATAAACAACTTATCCCTCCCAGCCTCATCAGCAATAGTGTTAACATATTCCCTAATCCCCTCTCCAAAACTAACCAGTGCAAATATAGATGCAATACCAATCAGTATAGAAAGGATAGTAAGCGAACTCCGAAGCTTCCTATTCCAAACATTTTGCAGTGAATATTTTATCTCATCTATATTCATGTTACACTCCGTAATGATTCAACTGGTTGTAATTTTGATGCCTGATAAGCTGGTAATACTCCGAAAAAAGTTCCCAATATAAATGAAAACATAAGTGCTCCCAAAATTAAGAATATGCTTATTTCTGCCCTAATCAGATCAGAACCCAAAGCAATCTGTCCTAAAAAAGCTGCCCCATGAGCCATAGTCATACCAAGAATTATTCCAATCACTCCACCAACCGCCCCAAGCAAGCCAGACTCCATAAAAAATAATTGAAATATTGCCGAGTTTCTTGCCCCTATTGATTTCATTATTCCAATTTCTTTCCTCCTTTCGAGAACTGAAGTAAACATAGTATTCATTATTCCAATTCCCCCAACTGCCAAAGAAACTCCTGCAATAATGTAAATAAATAACTGTACTGCAAACAAAGTAGAATCTAATTGTTCAAGGATAGCCTGAGGACTCTGCACTACAAAGTTTTCTTCTCCCTTATCAACACCTCTTTCTTTCCTTAAAAGCTTCTCAATATTTTCCTTGATCTGAGGTATCAGTTTAGGGTCCTTAACTTTAATCGCAATAACATTTACTTCTTCCCTATCAACATCCAGATTATCAATCATCACATCTTCATTAACCAAAACGAAAGAGTCAAGAAGAAAACTACCTTTCTTCTCCAAAATTCCAACAACATTAAACTCCACATCATTTAATAAAATCCTATCTCCTGTCTTAATCCCTCTTCCAAAATTGCCCTCTTCCGTAAAGCTATTTCCTAACACTGCTTTTTTTCCATCACCGTCCTTCAACAACCTCCCCTGTTCACTCTTTAAATTAAGTATCTTCTCAAAGACCTTCCTATTATCCCCATCGGGATAAGATCCAGCCAAGCCAATCCCTTGCCGATCATTAAATTCTAAGGTCCCAGACGTGATATACCTATTAAAAGCAACCTCTACACCATTTATCCTAGAAATTTTATCAGCTAGGTCATCAGACAGTGGATCAACAACAGATGAGCCTGGGGGTCCTGCAAACCCACCAGAAGCTTGAACACTCAAAGTATCAGTACCCAAGAAACCAAACTGTGACATTATTGCAACTCTTAGTCCCTGACCAAGCCCAATCAAAGAAACAACTGCTGCTATGCCAATAAAAATCCCTAGCATAGTCAGCCAGCTTCTTAACCTTCTAGATCTCAGATTATTAAAGGAAACTATAAAATAGTCTTTAATCATTTCTTATGTCTTCTTTTTCTCCATCTTCTATAAAACCATAGTCCTCCACCAACAATCAAAAGGACAATGAATATACCTGTAAAGTTACTCCCTTTAATTAGTCCAAACTTCTTGGCCTCTGAAGAAGAATAAACCTTCAGCTTCAAATTAATGTCTTCCTTAAAGTCATTATTATTAGCATCTTTATATTCAATAGACAATGGCAACGTAATTTCTTTCTTCTTTGTTGGACTTACAAACATCTTAAACTCTGCTGTCTCATAATCATCTGAATCAATATTGCCCACATATATCTCACCGACAGTGATGAGCCTAAATGCGTCGGTCTCTTTTAACTTAATATTAAGAAATTTAAGATCTGTTACTCCTTTGTTAGTAAACTTAATCCCTATCTCACCCACTTTTCCTGCAGTATAGATGGTCGAACTATCAAGCACAACTGAAAGGTCTGGAACATCCCCTACAATCAGACCGACAGTATTATTCCTTTGAAAATTATTCCCCAACTTATCACTGTAATCTATCCTCAAAGGGACCTTATAGATACTTGAAACCGCATTAGGCTCCGCAATCAAATTAAATTCAACCTCTCCTTCTTTTCCTGCAGCCAATTGGATCAATGTCTTCTCATTTGTTGAATCAATGGTCGTAACTGGAATCCCAGATAAATCCAATTTGAATTTAAGAGTTTTAAGTAAAGAATCTGCCATATTATGAACCTTAACTATAAATGTAGATGGCTGTCCAGACTTTATACTCCCACCAACAGTTTCAGATTCAACAGATAATATTGCATCAGGTGTCCTCACATCAATTAAGAAAGGACTCAACTCGATCCATTCACCATTATTTATTTTATATCTTAACTTAAGTTTGTTCTCTCCTTCAACGGCATCTTTATCAACTCTCAATCTATACTTGACTATCCGTCCTATATCCCCTATCTGCCTGCCATGAACAGAGCCTATTTTCTCAATAGCAGAACCAGTGTATATTGAAAACGGAGTTTCGGGTAATAACTCAACTACAACATCTTCTGCATTATCGGACCCCCTATTCTCAAACTTGAATCGTACATCTACAAAACTACCTGGTTCAACAGGGTCAGGCTCTTGGTTTACTAGAGTTACCTCTATCTTAGCCCACTCAGCAGGCAAATTAACAGCAGTTACAGATACCGCGCTTAATAAAAACGCCAAAACAACCAATAATACACCTATGTTTCTTTTCTTCATTTTTTATGCACCTCTAAATTGTTAAATTAATTCAACCAACAATCCTCCCATCTTTTAAAAACTCTACACGTTGAGCATGATTAGCCACATTCTTATCATGAGTTACCATTACAATTGTTTTTCCTTCATTCTTATGCATCTCCCTTAAAAAGTCAATAACATTTTTTCCTGTTTTTGAATCTAAATTTCCAGTTGGTTCATCAGCCAGAACTACTTCTGGAAGGTTAGCTAATGATCTGGCTATTGCAACTCTCTGTTGCTGCCCACCAGATAGTTCAGTGGGCCTATGATTTATCCTTTCAGTTAAATCGACCAATTCAAGCAATTCCTTAGCCCTAATTTTTCTATCTTCCCTAGGAACTCCTTGAAAAACCATTGGCAGAGCTACATTCTCTAAAGCAGACAACGTTGGAATTAAATTAAATTGCTGAAATATGAACCCTATCTTTTTTCCCCTTATTTGAGCCAAATCAGATTCAGAAAGCTTTGCAATATCTCTTCCCTCCAAGAAAATCTTTCCCTTAGTAGGAACATCCAAACACCCAACCATATTTACGCATGTTGACTTACCGCTACCTGAAGGCCCCATTATTGCTACAAACTCCCCCTTATTTATGGTTAAATCAAGTCCCCTAAGAGCATTAACTTTAACTTCGCCCATCTGATAAATCTTCCACACATTTTCTAATTTGATTACTTCTTCTTTTTTAGTCATTTTTTGATAATGATATCCCCTTTATTATCTATTACGAACTCTAATTTATCTCCTGGTTTCCATCCCTTTGCAAGAACAAGACCTTTAGGAAGGGTGACAATAAACTGTCTTTTGTTTGGATATTGCAAAATTGAGGTATTTGTCATTTTACATATAATATTACATATAATCTAACTTATTTTAAGTTAAGAAATACATGTCAAATTACCCATATATAAATCTATTGGTTTGAATGATTTAACACATTAAGAAAACTTTATATATCTTGCCTATTAACTCAGGATTATGAGACGAAGAAGAAATGATAATAAGAGCAAACAATTGATGTTAGGGGCATTTATTGTCATTGTAATGGTGGGAAGTATGTTTGGGGTTATTTTCTATGGTTTTAACTCAAACCAAGAAACATTTACGCACAACAAGATAAAATTCACCAGAGCCAATGAGTGGTGGACTGCCAATCTAAATAATAAAAAAACTTATTTCAATTTCCTGCCACCTGAACTTGAAAACATCAAACTAAGCAAAGAAGCGGCTAATAAGCTAAAAAATACAATGGAAGTTGATATAACTTCAGATTCAAATGGCAATTTGACTCAAGAAATAGCACTTGCACAATATTATTTTGCCAATGAACTTTCAAATACAAATTCTCATGTTAGAGTTGGATTTACAGGCAACAATAGTTTTAATGCTCCTGTTCTCACTTGCAACGATGCTACTGACTTCGTCCCAGTTATCTATTTCAAAGAATCAAATTTAACTCAGTTTACATTGAATAATAATTGTTTAACAGTTGAAATAAAAAGTGGAATTGATGCATTAAAGATTAAAGATAAACTATTATATGCGATATTTGATATCCTAGAGTAAAAATGGAACACAAAGAAGAACATAAGAAAGAGGAAGAACCTATAAAAAAAGAAGGATCTGATAGAGCACTAATTTATGGAATCATCCTCCTTGCAATAATATTAATCTTATTTTTTGTTGGAATAAATATATTCAAAAAACCGGATGTTAAGACGATTGAAGATCTAAATAACCTCAACATAGGAGGAGAACTTGACTCTGAAGAAGGTTATGTATATGATACTGCATATAGCTTTGTTAAACTTGGAGGTCTTTGGTATACTCAATTAAAATCTCCTTCTGGAACAAGAGAATATAATATACCGTTCCACTTTGGTCCAAGAGAGCTAGAAGATTTAAAAGTTGAAGGTACATTGAGCGAAACATTTATGGGGGCTGAAGAAGTTTATATTACATTTGATCCCTTAGGTACAGACCTTACTCACATTGCATTAGCAATAGGTGAATTTGATCAGAGCCTGATAACAGCATTTGGGAAAAAACCAATTGCTGCTTGTGACAAAAATGAGACGGGAGCATGTAGTACAAGGCCAATCATAACATGTAAAGACAAGGGGGTAGCAGTAGCCTATTTTAAAGAAGAGGAAGAAACAAAAATAACATTAAATGACAACTGTATAATTCTCCAAGGGACAGGACTAGAACTGGTAAGGGCAGTTGATAGATTATTATTAAAATGGTACGGAGTAATGGAATGAGCCATTATTTTTCTAAAGAACAAAAAAGCCCATTAAGATTATCTAAAATAACAGCTAATTTACGAAATAATCAATTTGAATTCTACACCGGCTCAGGAGTGTTTTCATTAAAAAAAGTTGACAAAGGAACTATTCTTCTAATTGAGAACTCAACGATAAAACCTAACTGGAAAATATTAGATTTGGGGTGTGGTTATGGTCCTGTTGGAATTTCAATTGCGAAATCTTTTCCAGAAACAAAAGTGTTGATGACAGATGTAAATAAGAGAGCGATAAAACTGGCAAAAATGAGTATTGAATTAAACAAGACAGCTAATGTTGAAACAAAATGCTCTGACAAATTTGAAAAGATTGACCAAAATTTTGACACGATTCTCCTTAATCCCCCACAGACAGCAGGGAAAAAATTATGTTTTGAGATGATTGAAGAATCCAAATCTCACTTAGAAAGAAATGGGCTCTTACAGTTAGTAGCTAGGCATAACAAAGGTGGAAAGGACTTAAGCAAAAAGATGAATGAAGTCTTTGGAAATGTTAAAGAAACTGCGAAAGGTTCTGGTTATAGGATTTATGTTAGTGAGAAGACAAACTAAACTTCTCTTACTCCTGTTTTAGTCAAAGCAACTAACCTAACACCAAACCCTAACTTCAAAACAGCAGACATAACAGCCATGTGCTCCTTACCAGTACCAGAAATTAGATTTAGTGCAACCTCGGTATCAGCAATCTTACCATTTAACTTGCTTCTAATCTCTTCAATTAGTTCTGGTAAGAACTTATTGCCATCAACTAAAACAAACTCAACTTTCTTAGAAGATTTAAAATTATCCCTGCCAAACTCATTAGTGACTAGATAGACACTGTCCCATTCTTGTCCTTCTACTACTCGCTTAACGTGCTCCCATGTTCCTTTTCCTTCAGATAAACAAGCAATTAAGTTAGCCATAAAGAGAAAGAACGATCATCCAATATAAAAAATTTATTATCTAAAGCAATAAACTATATAAACAACTAAACACCAATAAAAGTAATGGTAATCTCATTAAACGAAATATTTGACATAGCTTTTATCACATTTGCAATAGGTTTCATATTCTCAGACATGTTTAGAAGAGAGCCATTAGAAGGCTATGACCCCTTAAAGCACTACCAGAAATCAGGAATGTGGGAAAATATTAAGTTTGCTGCAATGGTTGCAGCACCAGCAGTTATCTTCCACGAACTTGCCCATAAATTAGTGGCGTTAAGTTTTGGTGCATCAGCAACAATTCACGCACCTTACAACATGTATTTCATAATAATCCTATTAAAACTAATTAGATTCCCAGTTTTATTCTTTGTAGGGGGGTTTGTAGCCCATACACCACTTCCTGCACTACAATCAGCAGCAGTATCAATCGCAGGACCTCTAACAAACCTACTAATTTGGGTTACAATAGGTATTATTGTAAAAAAAGGGTTAGTGGATAAAAAATACTATAAAATCTTAGAACCAATGGCAAAAATAAATATGTTCTTGTTTGTCTTTAACCTAATACCTATACCTGGGTTTGATGGATTTAATTTCTTTAGAAGTCTATTTGCAGCATTTGCATAAAAATAAAAAAAACTAATTAAACATACCCTTCAATGTAGCCATAAAAGTTCTCTTCTCTTCTGGCTCAATTTCCTTAGCTAGAGAATCATTCAAAATCTCAATATCGGTATTGATCTTCCTTATCTTCTCATTAAGATTCTTAAGGTCAACAGAAACCAGTCTCCTATTAGTAACTATTAGGACTTTTTCACAATTCTTACTCACAAAAGTATTGTCTAACTTACTAATTTTCTCTTTTTTTGGGATATGCCTATTAACAAATGTCTTCCAGTCCTTCTCTCCTTCTCCCTTTTGAACCAAGTTCAGAACAAGAGCTATATTCCTGTACATCTTAACACTTGCATCTACCCTATCCTTGCCGTATCCGAATTCATTAACAAGCATAGAATAATCTTTTTCATGAATCTGATCTAGAACTATTATCTTTGTTAAAGTATTATTTGTTGGATCAATCTCAGTTATTTTAGACATCATACATACCACCCTTTTTATTGATAAATATATCTTAAACACAATTAGTATATAAACCTTCCTTTATTTTTGAATAATGATTGCAGGTTTTCCAGGCATAGCTACCTTTGCCTTCTCTTCTTCACTCTCATCAGCTCCCTCAACTACCACTTCACACTTAAATTCATTTCCAATCTCCTCAGATGCGCCTTCCAAATTGCTAAGCTCAGTTTTCTGGTCCAAAATTACTTCAGGAACCTTGGAAGCATCCTTCAATAAGGCAGGAATCATCTTAGATATATCTTTGCCATATCTCTTTAACTCTTTCTCTTTCATACAGGCAGTAATTATACTCTTAATGTCCCTTGATTTCTCAACCTCTTTCTTATAAATTTTAAAAAAGTCATATTTCCATTTAGCAGCTACAATCAACTTAATACTTGAAGGTTCCTTAACTTTGATGAGCTTTAAGACATTGTCAATATCTGCAATTGTCTTATGGATTACTTCCTCAGAAGCGTCAACTTTCTCATCAATTTTTTTAGTATCAAACTCTGGCCATTCCTCTAAACTACAAAATCTTTCCCCCCCCAACTTAGACCACAACTCTTCACAAATGTGAGGTGCAAAAGGACCCATCATCAAAACTAATTTCGAGGCAGATTCTTTTGAGATGCTTTCTTGATTACTCAACCAATTTGTAAACTGCATTAAACTTATTATTGCTTTATTAAACTCCATCCCTTCAAAACTAGCAGTAACTTCCTTAACAGCCTGATTCAATTTACTCTCTTCGTTTTTACTTATATCATCAACAATCTTCTTCTCATCAATTAAGCTATAAAACTTATTCAAGAACCTGTAACTTCCATCAATGCCCTCATCACTCCATTCCATGTCATTCTCAGGTGAAGCAACAAATAGTAAGAATAGTCTTGCGGTGTCTATCCCATATTTCTTGCCAACTTCTTCAGGAACTACAACATTTCCTTTACTCTTGCTCATTACAACTCCGTTCTTATGAAGCATTCCTTGATTAAATAAATGAGGGGCCGGCTCATCAATCTTTAACAGACCAATGTCTCTAAAAAACTTAGTAAAAAACCTAAAATAAATCAGATGCATAGTTGCATGTTCCTTCCCGCCAACATAAGTATCGATTGGCATCCAGTAGTTTACTTTTTTTGAATCAAAGATTACCTTATCATTCTTAGCATCACAATACCTCAAAAAGTACCATGAAGAATCAACAAAAGTATCCATTGTATCTGTCTCTCTGCGGCCTTTCCCACCACACTTAGGACATTTTACATTAACAAATTCTTTGCAGTTCTCTAGAGGATTGCCTTTGCCCCCAAACTTGACATTTTCTGGTAATTTGACAGGTAAGTCTTTCTCCTCCACTCCAACCATACCGCATTTATCGCAATATACAATAGGGATAGGACAACCCCAAAACCTTTGACGACTGATTAACCAATCCCTTAACTTAAGCTGAACAGTCCCTCCACCGCAATTATTTTTCTTAAAAAATTTGTTGAACTCAGGAATCGCATCCCTATTATTCATCCCATTAAATTCTTCAGAATTAACCATCACTCCCTCTCCAACAAAAGCACGAGCCATCTTATCGGGATTTAATTCATGATCATGAGGGTTGATGACTATCTTAATAGGAATATCGTACTTCTTAGCAAACTGGAAATCCCTTTCATCATGAGCAGGAACAGCAATTATTGCACCAGTACCATATTCATAAAGAACGAAATTAGCGATATAAATTGGAATCTTCTCTTTAGTAATGGGGTTTATTGTATACCTACCAATAAAGACTCCTTCTTTTTCTTTATCTTCGGAAGTTCTGCTAAATCTATCTTCTAACACTACCTTCTTGACAAAATCCTTGACTTTCTTCTCATACTTTGTACCTTTAACAAGTTCCATCACATCTGGATGTTCTGGTGCATAAACTAAAAATGTGATTCCATAAAATGTATCTGGTCTTGTTGTAAAGACTGAAAGCTCTTTCTCTGAACCATCAATAGGAAAAGTAATGTTGGCTCCTTCACTTCTCCCAATCCAATTTTTCTGCATAACCTTAACATCTTCAGACCATTCCTTCAGATCATCCACTCCTTTCAAAAGCTCCTGGGCATAATTAGTTATCTTAAAAAACCACTGCTCTAAATCCTTAACCTCAACATTAGTATTTTCATGTCTCCAGCAATTACCATTATGTACTTGTTCATTAGCAAGAACAGTATTACACTGAGGACACCAATTAACAACTGATTTCTTTTTGTATACTAACTCTTTTTCACGCATCTTCAAGAAAATCCATTGATCCCATTTGTAATATTCGGGAGTGTGAGAGGCAATCATCCTATCCCAATCATAACTTAATCCTAGCTCTTTTTGTTGTTTGATAAAATTCTTAATTGCTTTTTCGGTGAAAATTTTAGGGTGAGATTTTGCTTTTATTGCTGCATTTTCTGCTGGAAGCCCAAAACTGTCATAGCCCATTGGATAGAGAACATTAAATCCGTTCATTCTTTTATACCGCGCAAAAGCATCCCCTATGCAATAATTCCTTGCATGACCCATATGTAGACCTGAACCAGATGGATAAGGATACATCTCAAGAACATAGTATTTCTTCTTCTTAGGATCCTCTTTAACCTTAAAGATTCCTTCCTTCTCCCACTTAGTCTGCCATTTCTTTGCTATCTTGTTAAAGTCGACCATTAAGAAAGAAAAGTAGGATTCAATTTATATTATTTGTGGTTAAAATGGGAATTTCATAACGTTTATATACCTCCGAATCATAATACTTTCAATGCCCAAAGAAAAGAATAGAAAAATATTGAAATTTGTGATAGCAGTGATAATACTAGTTTCATTGAGCATATTATTATGGGAACCACTAATCTCTTTACTTTCAAATACTCAAAAGTTCAAAGAGTTGATTCTAGGCTACGGAATGTTTTCCCCTTTAATTCTAATAGTATTTGTAATCCTTCAAGTATTAATTGCACCAATCCCTGGTCAAGCAATTGGTCTTGCTAGTGGGTACATTTTTGGTACAGCACTAGGAACAACATATAGCATGATTGGCCTCATAATAGGTTCATATATTGCATTTGTCCTTTCAAGGAGATATGGAAGGCCTTTTGTTGAAAAAGTGGTGGATAAAAAGATACTAAATAAATTCGACGAATTGTGTATGAAAGGAGGGATCTTCACTATTTTCTTAATCTTTCTCTTTCCTGCAACACCAGATGATGCAATCTGTTTTATAGCAGGCCTTACAAACATAAGAATCAGAACCCTAGTGATTGTCTCAGCAATTGGTAGATTACCTGGATTCCTAATCCTCAACCTAATGGGGGATGGGATAGCGGCGCATAATTATGAAACATCTCTTCTTCTTTTCGCACTATTGATTATAGTCTCAGCAGTACTATTTGTTTATAGAAAGCAAATAGAAAAAGCAGTCGTAAAGATATTTAAGAAAGACCATCTATCTAGGTAAAACCATTTCAAGGCATCTTCCTTCTTGTCCAACCCTAAAAATATCTAAATCTCCAATTGTAGAATGAGAAACCTCAAAGGCCTTTGCTCCAGCATCCAGGACAGCTCTGCCAGCTTCCTTCGCATTCCTAAAATATTCTCCACCACGCCTTAAAGCCCAATTCAACCATAATGCTTCCTGCCTATCACAAGGATTGCTCATATCATATCCTCTAGAATAAAGGTGTCCGGGAACCATTTGATTGTAACTTAAACCCATGATTATAAACTCAAAACTTTTTAAATTTAGCAGCAGTATCGATTAAATCAACGTGCCCTAAGAATAAAGCCCTACAACAATACCTCTCCAATCCTAATTCGTCCATTACTTTCTTCCTTTCTTCGCCCTTCTCAACCCTTTCAAGATACTCTTCCCATAGGTGAGCCACTGGTTTTCCACATGAATAACATCTTATTGGTATCATCATTTTTATCTTACCTGCATATATTAGTAGTTTAATTCCTTATTTAAACTTGTCTATTCCTTCTCCTTTTTCTCGGGGGCCTTCTTATCAGCTTTTTTAGGTTCTTTCTTAGCTTCCTTCTTTACTTCCTTTTTAGCAGCTTTCTTGCCTTTCTTGCCTTCCTCAGCTTTCTTCTTTTTCTTCCCACGCTGTTTCAAAGGCTTTTCTTTCTTTTCCTTAGGCTTAGTATCCTTAACTTTGAGACCTAGCTCCTTAAATGCCCGTTTAACATCCTCGTGAGAAGCTCCTTTGCTTATCTTAACTACTTCCTTCAAAGGTTCTAGGTGAGCCACATTACACTTCCTTCTTCTTGTTTCCCCATCTATCATGACATATTTATCATCAACAATATCAATTATAACGCACTTTCCACCACTGTCTCTTCCAGCAGTTTTAAGGCATAATCTTCCTATTTCAATCATTTTTCTTTCCTCGCCCTATCAATCATGAGCTTCTTCAAACATTTGGAACACAGTATTCCCCCATAAGGCCTTTCCGGCCTCTTCTTAGTTTTGGCCATTTGCATCATCTTATATGGTCTTCCCCTTGGAACTCCCTTTAATTTAGCCTCACATTTACTACATTTAGCAACCTTAGGGTTTCTTTTCCTATATTGAATTTTGCTTGTTCCACCTGGAGTTCTCACATGAACTCTCCTTAGTGTCCTTGATCTATATCTTGGTGCTGGCATTTTTATTACCTCGTAATTAGTGTACTTTAAACAGTTTCCTTAATAAACCATTGAAAACCATTGCTAAAATAAAATAAGCCCAAAACCAACTCAGACCAAATATCTTTATTGGTTCATTGCCTAATTCAATAGTTTCAACAACCTCGTCATTAACGAGCTTTTTAGGTTCTTTATATTTTTTACTGTTTGTAATCAATAATTCATTAAAATATATCTCATCTTCATATTCATAAGTTAACTGATGTTCCCCTTCTGAACCTTTGATATTCCAGCTGGCTTCTCCTATTTTTTTCTTAAACCACCCGCCAACTTCATTGCCCTCAATAGTCTGAATCTCATCACTTAAAATCTCAATACCATCACTAGCAATTAATTTAACTTCCCCATTAACTCCTTCCTTGAATACAATAGTTGTGCTAAATTCCTCACCAGGAGTTAATGGATTAAATGCTAAATTTGAACTTAACCATCCAAATAATACTATAATGGGAATCATAGTAATGAACATTGGTTTCATCGATTGTTTAAACTGCTGTCCAGCCTTTTCAAGTGATTTTTTCTGAAGCTCCATTACTTTTGCAGCATCATGCTGAAACTCTTTCATCTCTTTTTGTATCTCTTTCATCTCTTCTCTAACACTCTTCATTACTTCTTGGTCTGTAAATTTCTTATAAACTAGGACCATAATTAAAGTAATTATTAAAGTGATAACAGATAAACTAAAAGCAGGATGTAGACTCAATAAAGGTCTAAATATAGGGTCTAACACTGGATTGAACATATTTCCGAAAAAGTCTATCATTCCCATTTTAGCCACCTATAAACTTCCTCATCATTGGATTCATATCCATCATATGCTGTTGAGCAATCTCTTCATATAATTTGTAGATAATCATAACAGCAAGTAAAATTCCAGTTCCTCTTGCTAATGATCCTGTTAAATCTGCGGTAGCCGCTAAAAATCCTACGGTTATTGCACCCATAACGGTTAACGGCCAGATATATCTGTTCAGCAATCTCTCTAAAACTCTTTCATCATTTCTAAATCCAGGTATTTGTAATCCTGAAGACATCATCTGCTTAGCCTGGGAATTTGCATCCATTCCAGCAGTTTGAACCCAAAATATACTAAATATTACTGCTCCAACTATCATAAAAAGAAGGTATACTATTGCCTGTAGAACTTGTTGAGATACAAGTGAACCAGTAATCACTGATTGTACTATATTAGGGGCCTGCAACCAATAAACAAACCCTCCAACAACTTGACCTGAACCTTCACTAAAAGATGCAAACCAATTTGGACCAATCCAATTTTGTATAAGTCTTCCCCAAAGCTGCATATTTGCCATTAATGCTGCAACTAAAATAACTGGGATATTACTAGTATAAATAAAGCTCAATGGCCATCTTATTCCATGTCCCCTTATCCTTCCGAAACTAAGTGGAATCTCTACTTTCATAGCCTGAGCATATACTGCCATTGCAAAAACAAGTACAGTAGACAATAGAGCAGCTACCTTAATACCAGCAGTAGTAGGATCACCAGCAGCCAAAGCCTGGAACAATGCAGGAATTGCTCCAACAGAATATGTGACTCCTGCTACTCCAGATGGGCCCGGTAGCCAATTAAATGCCTGAACAAAAACACTCTGACTTACTCCGGCAGCAATAAATAAACTTATTCCAGAGCCAAAACCCCATTTACTGATTACTTCATCCATAAACATGATCATCATTCCACCTAAGAACAACTGGAAAACTAAGAACATCTGAAGTGTAGATACTATCCCTGGTGTAAGCATGATGGCCCCTGCGGCAGCCTCAACCAAAAACCGATTTGCAACAGGATCAAAATAATTACCAGTAGTCAGCCCACCCATAAAAACTAGATAAAGGCCTCAAA
>Ga0187827_10004315_pt1 | contig 17543 bp, 17 predicted proteins | sample ETNtaG_39_FD_167969 | JGI IMG/M metagenome (GOLD analysis project Ga0187827, IMG submission 167969) | Marine microbial and viral communities from oxygen minimum zone, Eastern Pacific Ocean - ETNP2014_SV_150_PacBio MetaG (Illumina Assembly) | ecosystem: Environmental > Aquatic > Marine > Hypoxic... | reverse complement strand
TGATATTGCAATGATTACGGGCTCAAAAGGAACCATTGAAATGAATGAGCCATGGACGCCTGGAAAAGAAGGGGAGGGGTATCATTCGACAATAAAGATTAATATAAACGATAGCACCGATATTGTTGACATAAAAGGCCCAGAACATTTATTTTATTTTGAGGCTGAGTTGGCAAGCTCAACAATAAAAGATAATAAATTAGAAGTGCCACATCCGGGCATGACTTGGGAGGACACACTTGGCAATCTTAAAACCCTTGATGATTGGAGGGAACAAGTTGGTTATTCAATTCAACCTGATTCAACTTCATAAACTTTTATGCAATACGATACAATTTCAGGATTAGAAAAAAAAATATCTAAATTGATTATGGGCAATGATAATCAGACAGATTACGATAGCGCCGCTGAATTATGGGATCACTGGATTAGCGTTGGAGGAAATGCTTTTGATAATGCTTTTCAGTATGGTGACGGTTCAATGGAGAAGCTTCTTGGGGAATGGCATACAGCAAGAAATAACAGAGATGATTTAATAATAATAGCTAAGGGCGCACACACACCAAACTGTGATCCAGATAGCTTATCCGAACAATTAACCATTTCATTGGATCGGTTACAGATTGATCAGGCTGATATTTATATAATGCATAGGGACAATATTGAAGTTCCCGTTAGTGAATTTATGGATGCTTTGAATAAAGAAAATGAAAAAGGACGTATAAAGATCTTTGGAGGATCCAACTGGAGTTTGCAAAGATTTATGGAAGCGAATAATTGGGCAAAAAAAAATGAAACAGAAGAGATGGCTATATTAAATAATAATTTAGCCCTTTCAAAAATGATTAATCCTTTATGGCAAGGATGCGTTTCTTCTAATGATGCTACAATACTTGAACATCTGCGTACTTCCCAAAAAGCTCATCTTTCCTGGTCCAGTCAAGGAAGAGGATATTTTTTACCCGAAAAAATTCGACAAACGATTGAAGATAAAATTACTAAAGATGAATCGTCTTTTAGACAGCCAGGTGAGCATAGTAGTGGTCCGATTAGTTGTTTTGACAGCCCTGATAATAGAATAAGACGTCAAAGGGCGGAGGATTTAGCAAAAGATCTTAATGTTACAGCTCAAAATATAGCAACCGCTTGGACGCTAAACCAGCTTTTCCCATCTTTTTCTTTAATTGGGCCAAGAAAAATAAAGGAAATAGATACAACTTTGCCATGCTTAAATATTTCTTTGGTTTCTGAGAAGATTCAATGGCTTAATCTTGATTCCTGAACAACTTTTTCCTTCATATTTATCAGTTTCTTGTCAGTTTAATCAACTATTAAGATTGTGTCAATGTTGGTTATAACAAAGTTTAACTGCTTGACAAAAAATTTTTGTGGAGAAAATTATTATTTTTACAGTGATTATTTCCAGAAAACGATTAATGGAACAAATTAAATTACTTAATTAATTTAGGAGGAGAAATGAAAAAATTTTTATTTATTTTAATAGCTATCATTGCTTCTTTCTCAACAGTTGTTTTTGCAGGACCTAAGATCGAGGTATTGCATTGGTGGACATCAGGAGGAGAAGCTGCTGCTCTTAAAGTTTTAAAAGATGACTTTGCAGCAAATGGCGGTGAATGGCTGGATATGCCTGTTACAGGCGGCGGCGGCGATGCTGCTAACGTTACCTTAAAGGCGAGAATAGTTGCGGGCGATCCGCCTTCAGCTTCTCAAATCAAAGGTCCAACAATTCAAGAATATGATCAAGAAGGTGTTGTTGCACCGTATAACATAGATGCAGTTGCTCAAGCTGAAGGATGGGATGATTTATTAGATCCTATGATTGCAGCAGTTCATAAGTGTGAAAACAACAGCGGCCCTTATTGTGCGGCCCCTGTTAACATTCATAGAATTGATTGGATCTGGGCTAACAAATCAGTCTTCGATGCTAATGGTATTTCTATGCCAACAACTTGGGATGAATTAAATGCAGCAGCTGATAAACTTGAAGCAGCTGGCTTAATTGCGTTTGCTCATGGCGGGCAAGCTTGGCAAGATGCTACAGTATTTGAAGCAGTAGCTTTAGGTGTTGGCGGCAACAATTATTACAAAAACTGTTATGTAAACTTAGAAGAGAATTGTCTTAGAAGTGAAACTACAGTTAAAGTTTTCGATCAAATGAGAAAACTTGCCAACTATACTGATCCTGGTAGCCCTGGTAGAGACTGGAACGTTGCTACAGGTATGGTAATTGAAGGCAAGGCTGGTTTCCAAATCATGGGAGACTGGGCTAAAGGAGAATTTACAGCTGCAGGTAAAACACCAGGTGTAGATTACTACTGTGGTTCAACTCCATCAAATAATGGATACTTATACAATGTTGATAGTTTTATATTCTATAAAACTGATGATCCTGACAAAGTTGAAGGTCAAAAATTATTGGCTAAACTTATGATGGGTAAAAACTTTCAAAAAGTTTTCAACTTGTACAAAGGTTCAATACCAGCTCGTTTAGATGTGCCAATGGATGAATTTGACCAATGTGCAAAAACATCAAATGCGGATATTAAAACTGCCGGAGATTCAGGTGGTCTAGTACCAAGCTTTGCTCATGGTATGGCTCAAGGCAATACTATGAAAGCAGCTCTTCAAGACGTAGTTACAGAGCACTTTAATTCTGATATGTCTTCAGTTGATGCAGCTAATGCCATAGCTGATGCTGTATTAGATAATATGTAATTAATTTTTTTTTAAAAAGGCCACTTTATGTGGCCTTTTTTTTCTTTTTTTCTTTATGTTTAAATGGCTTGAAAAAAATTTACCTAAAATAGTTTTAGCCCCTTCGGTAGGTTTGATTAGTTGGTTTGTCTATGGTTTTATTCTTTGGACTTTATACATTTCATTTACAAAGTCTAAAATTTTACCCAGGTATGAATTATGGGGGGTAGAACAATACATTAAACTTTGGCACACACATAAATGGTATATTGCCATAGAAAATTTATTAATTTTTACTGTTCTTTTTTTAACAATCTGTACCATTATAGGTGTTTTGCTTGCTATTTTTTTAGATCAAAAAATAAGAGCAGAGGGTTTTCTTAGAACTATTTATCTCTATCCCATGGCACTGTCATTTATTGTAACGGGAACTGCGTGGAAATGGATACTAAATCCTACACTAGGTATTCAAAAATTATTTAATGATTTAGGTTTTGAAAACTTTACATTTGATTGGCTCGTTAACAGAGACATGGCTATATATACCATTGTCATAGCAGGTGTTTGGCAATCATCGGGATTCGTTATGGCATTATTTCTTGCTGGCCTTCGATCAATAGAAGACGAAATTGTAAAAGCGGCTAAAATTGATGGTGCAAGCTTAGTTGTTGTGTATTGGAAAATAATCATTCCTATGATGAGGCCAGTATTTTTTACAAGTTTTGTTATTTTAGTCCACATATCAATAAAAAGTTATGACTTGATTGTTGCTCTTACACAGGGTGGTCCTGGTATTTCCACAACTTTCCCCTCTCTTTTTATGACTCAAACAGCTTTTCATAAAAGTCAGGTAGGACTATCTGCTGCTAGTGCAATGATGATGTTTATGGCTGTGGCGGCTGTCATCATTCCTTATCTTTATTCAGAATTAAGAAGAGAAAATGTCCGTTAGCACTAACTTATCATATAAAAAACTTGAGGAGCGCTCAAGAATAATAAATTTGTTATTAAGGTGGTTTCTTTATTTCGTTTTAGTTTTATTTGCTTTTTATTTTATTTTCCCATTGTACGTGATGCTAGTAACCTCATTTAAAACAATGGCAGAAATCAGACAGGGAAATCTTCTTACTCTGCCTGGTCAGTTAAATTTTGAATCCTGGAAGGTTGCATGGGGAGGAAGAGGATATGGAGCAGGAGATACATATTTAAGACCTTATTTTTGGAATTCTATTAAGATGGTTGTCCCAGCTACTGTATTTTCAACATTTATTGGAGCAATGACAGGTTATGTTTTAACTAAATGGCGTTTTAAGGGTGATAGCTGGATATTTCTTTTTTTATTATTCGGCTGTTTTATTCCCTATCAAGCAATTCTATTACCAATGGCAAGAACTTTAGGTGTGTTAGGAATATCAAATTCGATTCTTGGACTTGTAGTTGTACATTCTATCTACGGAATTCCCTTCACTACTTTATTTTTTAGAAATTATTATGTTTCAATACCAAATGAATTAATCAAAGCTGCTAGAATTGATGGAGCAAGTTTTTTCAAAATATTTTTTATAATATTGATTCCAATATCTGCACCTATAATTGTTGTAGCAGTCATTTGGCAATTTACTCAAATCTGGAATGATTTTTTATTTGGAGCTACATTTTCCTTCGGTACGTCAGCGCCAATTCAAGTAGCTTTAAACAACATGGTTCTTTCAAGTACCAGTGTTAAAGAATATAATGTTGATATGGCTTCAGCCTTTGTTGCTTGTTTGCCTACTCTTATTGTTTATGTGTTGGCTGGAAAATACTTTATAAGAGGCCTCACTTCAGGAGCAGTCAAAGGTTAATATGTTAACATTAAAGATTAAAGACTTGTATAAAAATTTTGGGAGCACTGAAGTATTAAAAAAAATAAATCTAGATATAGAAGAAGGAAGCTTCCTTGTTCTTTTAGGACCATCTGGATGCGGTAAGTCAACACTGCTAAACATAATTGCCGGGCTTGAAACTATAGATAAGGGATCTGTGTTTATTGATGATTATGATGTAAGCAAAGTTGAGCCCAAAGATAGAAACATTGCCATGGTATTTCAATCTTATGCTCTATATCCATCTATGACTGTGCGTGAAAATATGATTTTTGGATTAAAACAAGCCAAAACTCCTAAAGATAAAATTGAACAACAATTAGAAAAAGTTTCAAACTTCTTAAAAGTTGATGAATTGCTAAATCGCAAACCATCTCAATTATCTGGGGGGCAAAGACAACGAACAGCGATGGGCAGAGCTCTGGTAAGAGAGCCACGAATTTTTTTATTTGACGAACCATTATCTAATCTTGATGCCAAACTTAGAGTGGAAATGAGACACGAAATAAAAAAACTTTACACAACGTTAAAAGCAACAATGGTGTATGTTACACATGATCAAGTAGAAGCAATGAGTTTAGCTTCTAAAATAGCAGTAATGAATCAAGGCATTATTCAACAACTTGATGAACCCCAAACAATATACGATAAACCCAATAGCTTGTTTGTAGCAGATTTTATTGGGTCTCCGTCTATGAATTTTATTCAAGGTATAATAAGGAAGGACTCCCAATCAGTAATATTTACACCTAATAATGAAAACAATATAAATATTGATTTAACTCACTATAAATTTAAAAATAATTTTCAAGATGGGCAACAAATAGTTTTAGGATTGAGACCAGAATACGTTTCGAATACTGAGAATACTAATAAATATGCAAAAAAATTATCTCTCAAACCAACTATTATAGAAACAACCGGTTTTGATAAAAATGTTACTTTTGATTTTGCTGGTTCTGAGATAATAGGTCGCTTTACACCAAACAGTGGAGTAAAATTAAATAAATCCCATGATGTGTATTTTGACTTATCGCAAATTTCTATTTTTAATACAAAGACTGAACTTCGACTATAAATATTTACTAATATCCTTCGTGGTTGGTGGTAGGATGTTGTGATGAAGAAAAAAATATCTTCAAGGATTGCCAGATGCCTTTGCGGTGGAATTAAGATAGAGGTAAAAGGAAAACTCCGCCATGTTATCAATTGTCATTGCTCGCAGTGTATGAAAACACATGGAAATTATGCCGCTTATACGGCGTGTCTGAAAGACGATGTCATCTTCATTAATAAAAAAACTCTGAAATGGTTTAAATCATCTAATATTGCCAAAAGAGGTTTTTGCTCTTCTTGCGGGGCAAGCATGTTTTATAAACAGCTGAAGAGTAGAAATATTAGTATTGCAGCTGGGATGTTTTCTAACCCCACCAAACTGAAGACTCATTCCAATATCTTTACAAAAGGTAAATTGGATTATTATGAATTAGATTCAAGAATGCCTAAATTTGACAGGAAAAGCAAATAAACAATTTGAATAATTATTTTATCGTTTTTAGAAGAAGAAGTAAAAAGTCAAAAAATTTTAATTAATTATTTTTGAGTAACTAGATTCGTTTTGTAACCTTAGAATATCATTTAATTCACTTAAATTTCCATCAATTTTTTTTAACATTGAATTAAATTCAGAGCGTTTTGTTTGAATAAGTGAAATATCAGCTACTATGAGATCAATGACAAAATAACGATTTTTATGTTTTTTTACTCGCCAGGTGACTTTTATTTTATTTGTATCACTTTTAATTTCCATATCAATCATACTTACTTTATTTTTTTCATCGTATTTGGAATTAATCAGTGAATATTCTTGGCTAGAATATCCTTGCATCAAGGATGCTATATTGAGAGCAAGATGTTTTTTAAATAATAAAATATATTCTTCTTGCGTTTTTTTAGGTGCTGAAGAATAAGCTTTACCAACAACGAATTTGCCAATTCCTTTACCAGCAAAATTTTTACTTATAGAATCTTCAATAAGATTAAAACGATCAACTTTAGAAATTGCAGTGTTTTTATAGGCATCAAGAATAACATCTATCTGCTTACCTAACCAATCAGAAGCTTCATCAGCTAGTAATGGTGTAGTGCTTAACAACAAAATAAAAAAAATTTTGTATAGAAAACTCATGTTATTCAAATTCAACACTTATGACTGGGAGCGGGGTTAATTCACTATCATCTATGTTGAGAATTGCAGCTTTTCTATTTTGGTAATAGGAACTTCTGACTGCAGCATAATAATCAACTGAATTATTACGTAGAGCATTAACTTCATCAACAATTTTTGATCGACGATCAACTGCATTAATAGTGGTTCTTATAGGTACAATCCATCCCTCACCTTCATTGATAGCATAAGCATTCACAGGATCAGTAACTGCAGTCAAAAATAAACCTGTTGAATCTCTAAGATTAGAAGGACCAAAAATTGGAAGCACAACATAAAAGCCATCACCAACACCCCAAGTAGCAAGAGTTTGTCCATAATCTTCATTCATTTCCTCTAAACCTATTTTATCAGCAGGATCAAATAAACCAAAAATACCAACTGTAGTGTTAACAATAAAACGACCTGTTGATTCAATAGTGTTTTTGCCTTGTCTCTGTAGTAATTGGTTTGCTATTACTAACGGCATTCTTAAGTTACTTAAAAAGTTGCTAATACCAGATTGCATCGGCGAAGGTAGTTTTCTATATCCTTTTGCCACTGGTTCTAAAATTATACGATCAGCGACATCATTAAATTTAAAGATAGCGCGATTAAAATCCTCTAAAGGATCATAGATTTCATCTTCATTATATGTAGTTTCAAAATCATTTGAAGTAGTTGTAACTTTGTCTGCCTCGTCACTTAATTCTGAATAATTAATAAAAACAATGTAAACTATTATTATTAAAGATTTGATATTTATCATAAGAAATAATGATTTAATGTAAGACTATATATTACAATATTGGAATAAATATAGAACAAAAAATGAATATGAATTATAAAAATTATCTTGATTGTTTAAACATAGATCAGAAAAAAGCTGTTGAAAATTCTGAAGGATCATGTCTAGTCCTAGCTGGAGCAGGAAGTGGAAAAACAAGGGTTTTAACGTTTAAAATTCTTCATCTTCTTGTTCAAAAAAAAGCACTTCCAAATCAAATTTTAGCAGTAACTTTTACTAACAAAGCTGCAACTGAAATGAAATCAAGAGTATCGTCATTACTAAATTACCCAATAGATAGAATGTGGATAGGAACCTTTCACTCCCTATCTGCTAAAATACTGCGAGCTCATTGTGAATTAGTTGGTCTTAAGAAAAATTTTATAATTGTTGACACATTTGATCAGTTAAAATTAATGAAGCAGATTTGCGAGCGTGAAAGAATTAACTTAAAAGAAAAAACACCAAAATATTATTTAAATGTTATCGATGGGTTAAAAAATAAAGGTATTTTTGTAAACAACTTGCATTCACAAAAATATAATAAATCTGATTCTAATATAGAAAAAGTATATAAAATATATCAAGAAGAATTATTGAGATTAAATTGTGTTGATTTTGGCAACCTCATTCTTCATTGTATTGATATTTTCAAAACACACAAAGATGTTTGTTTAAAGTATCAAAAATTGTTCAAGTATATTCTTGTTGATGAATATCAAGATATAAATAAAGTACAACAATCCTGGATCGAGTATTTATACCAGATAAATAAAAATATATGTTGTGTAGGTGATGATGATCAATCTATTTATTCTTGGCGGGGAGCTGATATAACAAATTTATTAAATTTTGAAAAAAATTTCTCAAAAATAACAATTATAAGATTAGAACAAAATTATCGTTCTACTCAAAATATATTAAATTGTGCATCTTCGCTAATTCAGAAAAACACTGGAAGATATGGTAAGAAATTGTGGAGCAAGAATGATATAGGTGAAAAAACATCAATAACCGGATTTTGGGAAACTAAAGAAGAGGCAATATTTGTTAGTGGGGAGATAGAAAAATTGATTTCGAAAAAAATTCCACTAAATGAGATAGCTTTACTATTTCGTGTTGCTGCGCATACAAGATCTTTTGAGGATAGATTTATTAATCTAGGATTACCATATAAAATTATTGGAGGTCTTCGCTTTTATGAGAGAAAAGAAATTAGAGATATAATTGCTTATTTAAGATTAGTTGATAATTTAAATGATGATCTAGCCTTTGAAAGGGTAATTAATATTCCAAAAAGAGGTATTGGTAAAATAACTTTAAACAAGATTAACAACATATCAAGAATTAATAATGTCTCTATGTTTGATGCAGCGGAGATGTTTATTCAGCAACATGCTTTAAAATCAAAATCTGAAATTAATAACTTCATAATTAAAGTTCACAAATGGAATAAAATTAAGAGAGATATTAGTCACATTGAGCTTACCCAAATAATACTAGAAGATTCAAATTATATTAATTATTTGGAACAGGAAGAAAAGAATTCAAAGAATCCAGAAAATCTTAATAGAGTAGAAAACATTAGAGAATTTATTGAAAGTTTGAAAGACTTTGAAAATTTAGAAGGATTTTTAGAGCATGTTGGATTGGTTATGGAAAACATAACTAACACAAATAAGGAAACAATTAGCTTGATGACTATGCATAGTGCAAAAGGCCTGGAATTTGACTATGTTTTTTTAGCAGGTTGGGAAGAGGGAGTATTTCCTAGCATAAGATCTATTGAAGAGTTAGGTAATTCAGGGTTGGAAGAAGAAAGAAGACTTGCGTATGTTGCACTTACACGAGCAAGAAAAAAAATTAATATAACTTTTGTTAATCAAAATCGCTATTCTTATGCATCTCATGATTATAATATACCTTCACGATTTATAGATGAATTACCAAAAAACTTGGTTGATTTTAGAGATTCTAGTTTATTAGAAAATAATAATTTTTTAGATAATTTTATTACTACACAAGATAATTATCAAAATCATTTATCTCCAGGAAGAAAAAGACTTGTTTCAAATTATAAAAGTTCGGACATAGAGTGGGACTTTAATCAAGATATTTCAAATGAAAATATAAAAAAAGGTGAAAGGGTGTTCCATAAAAAATTTGGTTACGGAAAAATACTTTTTATTGAAGGAAATAAGGCAAAAGTAGATTTTGAAAAATCATCTCAAAAACAAGTTTTTGTAAAATATTTACAGTTTATGAACTAGTTTTTTTTATCCAGTCATCTTCAGATAATATCGATATTCCTAATTTTTTAGCTTTTTTCTCCTTACTTCCAGGATTCTTTCCAACAATAACATAATCAGTCTTACTAGTTACGGAGCTTGAAATTTTTGCTCCTAATTGAACAGCTAAGTACTTAGCCTCTTCTCGAGATAGTATTGACATTGTACCAGTAAAAACAACATTCTTATTTGAAAATAAGTTGTGTGATCTAGGTTTTTTAAAATTTGCAATGCTTAAGATTTTACTTAAATTTAAGACAGTTTGTTGGTTTTTTTTCTTTTGCATGTAATCATAAATTGAATTTATAACTTTTGGACCTAGGCCATCAATATTAAAAAACCTTTCCTTATCTTTTGCTGACTTGATAAAAGAATCAATGGTTGTAAATTCTTTTGCTATAAGATTCGATAAATTTTCTCCAACATATCTTATACCTAGAGAGAAAATAAATTTATTTAGATCAATACTTTTAGATTTTTCAATTGATTTTATTAAATTCTGAAATGATAATTCACCCCATCCTTCTAAATTTATAATAATTTTTTCGTGTGTATTGATATAAAAAATGTCTTCAAAATTTTTTATAATACCTAATTTGTAAAATTGATTGATCTGCTTTTCACCCAATCCTTCAATATTAAGACTTTTTTTACTTCCAAAATGTATTAAACCTCCTAAAATTTGGGCATCACAGCTAACTGTATTTGCACATCTAATAACTGCCTCATCTTTTTCTTTCATGGTTTTGCTGCCACACACTGGACAAAAAGAAGGTGGCTTTGTAATATTTTTTCTATTTTTTTCTTTTTTTACAACTTTCAATATCTGAGGTATTACATCACCTGCTCTTTGAATCTCAACTTTATCACCTTCGCGAATATCTTTTTTTTCTATTTCATCAAAATTATGAAGAGTGGCATTTGAAATTACTACTCCTCCAATGTTTACTTCGGATAGACGTGCAACTGGGGTGATGGCTCCAGTTCTTCCAACTTGAAAATCAATCTTCTTAATAGTTGTAAATGCCTTTTCTGCAGAAAATTTAAGCGCTATTGCCCATCTAGGATTTTTGCCAATAAAGCCTAATCTTTTTTGTAAATTTATACTATCAACTTTATATACAATACCATCTATGTCATATGGGATAGTATTTCGAATATCGTTAAGACTTTCAAAATAATTAATCATGGAATTAATTGAATCACAGATCTTAATTAAATTATTTGAGGGAACTTTCCATTTGTTTAAATCATCAAAAAATTCACTCATATTTATATATTTTTTTGTTGATTTACCTATTCCATGTGCCAAAAATTTAAGTGGTCGCTGTTTTGTAATATTAGAGTCTAATTGTCTTAAACTACCCGCAGCGGCATTTCTAGGATTTGAGAATTTGTTTTTTTCATCCAATCTTTGGTTTAATAGTATAAAATCTTTTTTGTTTAAGAAAATTTCTCCTCTAATTTCAATTTGTTTGGGATAGTTTGTTTTTGGTAATTTTGATGGAATGTCAACTATAGTTTGTATATTTTTTGTTACATTTTCACCAGTTTTTCCATCTCCTCTAGTACTAGCTGATTCTAATATCCCGTTTTGATAATTAAGGTTAATTGAAAGTCCATCAATTTTTGGCTCGCATATAAATTTTATTTTTTCTTTATAATCAATATTAAGGAATTTTCTTATTCTATCGATGAAATCTTCAACATCCTTTTTATTAAAAGCATTTGCTAGAGAAAGCATTGGTAATTTATGTAAGATTTTGTCAAATTTTTTTAAAGGAGAGCCGCCAATAAATTTATTTGGACTATTTTCTAATATTAAATGAGGAAATTTTTCTTCTAGTTTATTGTTTTCTTTAATTAATTTATCAAAATCTTTATCCGTGATTTCAGGCATGTCTTTTTGATGATAAAGCTTGTTATGTTTATGAATTAATGATGCTAAATTTTTTAATCGCTTTTTTATTTCTTCTTCTTTAGTCGGTTTATTAATTTTTTTCATCGTCTTTGGTTAGCAGATTAGAAACCTTACCAAAAAAAGATCTATTTTTAGTTTTATCAATATCTTTGGGACCAACTAATTCATAACTGAATCTATACCATTTAGAGTCAGGATAATTATATCCAATTACAGATGCAGTTTTTTTTGCATCTTCAATCATTCCCAAGGAATAATATATTTCAACCAATCTATGAAGCGCCTCAGGTGTAAACTTTGACTTAGAATGATTATCAATTACCTTTTTGTATCTTTTCATAGAAGCTAAATACTTTTTTTGTTTTAAATAAAATAATGCAATATCCATATGTTTTGCTGCTATATTTTCTTTTATTAATATAATTTTTTGTTCACTATCTCTTACATATTTAGATTTTGGAAAGCGGTTAATGACCTGTTCAAAACTTTCTAGAGCTTCCGTATTATTACTTCCATCAAAATATTCTTTTTCAATTTGTTCATAGTAACAAATTGCTTTCAAGTAATAAACATAATCAATATTTTTATGGGAAGAATAACGATTTTTGATTCTATTTAATTTAAAAATAGCCTCATCATAATTCATTTGAGTATATTCAATAAAAGCTATCATTATTTGAGATTGTATAGCCTCATTGGAAAGTGGAAAATTAAATTCAATTTCATCAAACAATACTTTAGCCTTGTCATAATTATTTTTTTCTAAATCTTGCATTGCTAGAAGATATAAATTTTCTGGAGTTTCAGAATTTATATTATTAACATTTTGATTATTTTGAGAGCATGAAATAATTAGACAAATAAACAAAAAAATAAATGCTAATTTATATAAATTTTTCATATAAAAGTTGTATATATTGATTATGTTATAATTTGAATGAAATTTAATAATAAATATAAATCATCCAATTTTGATAGAAGAAAAAAAACTTCTTCTTTAAATTATATAATAATTCATTATACTGCTATAAAAAATTACAAAGAAGCCTTAGGTCATTTGTGTGAAAAAAAAAATAAAGCTAGCTCACATTTTTTAATTAGCAAATCAGGCAAGATCTTTTATTTAGTTAATATCATGGAAAGAGCTTGGCATGCAGGCAGATCATATTGGAAAGGAATAATTGATATTAATTCGGTATCTATTGGTATAGAGATGGACAATTCTGGTCATCATTATAATTTTGAAAATTACACTCCAAAACAGATAAATTCATTAATTAAATTATTAAAGTATATTTTCAAAAACCATAAAATTAATAAACAAAATATCTTAGGTCATTCTGATGTTGCTCCTTATCGAAAAATTGATCCAGGAGAGAAATTTCCGTGGAAAAAACTTAAAATGAACAATCTATCCTTTTTTCCAAATAAATTGCATCAAAATAAAAAAGATAAAATTGAAAAATATTTGGAAATAAAATTAGGCAAACTTAATAAGAAATATAGACTATTACATATGCTTAATAAAATTGGATATGATATTAGGCTTGCGAAAAAAGATGAAAAAAAATACAATATGCTTATAAAAGCCTATCAAATGCATTATAGACAAAACTTAGTGTCTGGAAAATTAGATTTAGAAACTTATAATTTAATACTTTCGCATTACAATGAAATGTTGACCAAAGAACTATTTTCTAATAATTGATAGTATTAGATGGTGCGATGATCGCTTGAGTAATCAAGAGGAAAGTCCGGGCTCCTCTGGAAAATAAAACCAGGTAATTCCTGGCAGGCGTGAGTCTAGGGAAAGTGCAACAGAAAATATACCGCCCGATAGGGTAAGGGTGAAAAGGTAAGGTAAGAGCTTACCGCATGGCTGGTAACAGTAATGGCAAGGCAAACCCTTTTAGGAGCAAGGCCGAATAGGAGTAACAATTAATTTCCAGTTAAGTTATTCGGGTAGGCTGCTTGAAACAAATGGTGACATTTGTTCTAGATTAATGATCATCAAATTTAGTAATAAATTTACAGAACCCGGCTTATGCACCATCTATTCACTATCTATTATAGAACATAATAAGAACATCAAACAAAATAAATTATTCACCCATTGACGCCCATATAATCCCATGATAACCCAATGTAAAAAAATGGCGAAATTAAATGAATTTATTTGTATCTCAGTTTGTAAATAAAATAGATAAAAAAGGAAGAGTGTCACTTCCTTCACAATTTAGAAATATTTTACCAAAAAAGAGTAACAATGAAATAATTCTATTTAAATCGTTAAAATTTAAATCTATCGAGGGATGTAGCAGTGAAAGAATCGATAAAATTGCAGACAAAATAGAAGAGCTTGATATTTTTTCAGATGATCAGGATGATTTTTCAACATCAATTTTTTCTGAAATCCTACCAACAAACTTAGATAAAGAAGGTCGGTTTCTAATCCCTGAAAATTTAAAATTATATTCAAATATATCCAACGAAGTTACATTTATTGGTCAAGGTCATTACTTTCAAATATGGGAACCCAAGGCTGCAACTGAAAGACAAAAAAAATCAAGAGAGAGGTTGGTTAGAGAAAAAAAGACTCTTGGATCAATCTTAACATCAACAAGGGATAAAAATGGTTAATATCAATATTCACGAACCAGTAATGTTAGAAGAAGTAAAAAAATTAATTCCTTCTACAAAGAAAATCAATATTATTGATGCTACGTTTGGCGGCGGAGGATATTCGAGGGCCCTACTAGAAGAATATAATGTCAATCAATTAATTGCCATTGATAGAGATCCAATAACTCAAGTTATTGCTAAAGATTTAAGTAAAAAATATAAAAATTTTAAAATTATAAATGGTTGTTTTAGTAAAATAGACGAACTAATATATTTAAATTGTGCAAACAAAATAAAAAAATTTGATATTATAATTTTTGATTTAGGACTTTCTTCTAATCAGATTAATGATCCAAAAAGAGGCTTCTCTTTTATGAAAGAAGGACCTCTTGATATGGATATGGGCGGTTCAAGGACCCGAGCATCTGAAGTAATCAATAATTTTTCTGAAAGTAAATTATCCGATATTTTTTTTGAATTAGGAGAAGAGAAATATGCAAAACGAATTGCAAGGAAAATCGTTAAACAGAGAAAGATTAAATTAATTAATAACACAAAAAAATTATCAGAATTAATCAAAGAGTCGATACCAAAAAATAATTCAAGAAAAATAAAAATCAACCCTGCAACAAAAACATTTCAGGCTTTAAGAATATATGTCAATGATGAATTGAATGAACTAAAAACAGCTCTTAGTAAGTCAAGTCAGTTACTTAATAAAGAAGGCAAATTAATTGTAGTTTCCTTCCAAAGTCTAGAAGATAGAATTGTGAAGGATTTTTTTAACCACAACAGTGGTAAACGATGGCGTTCCTCCCGCCACTATCCGGAGTTAGCTGATATGGGTCCAATCACCTTTAAATTAATCACCAAAAAACCAATTAGACCTCAAGAGTGGGAAATTAAAAAAAATCCCCGCTCACGTTCGGCTAAACTCCGGGTAGCACAAAAGATAAACTAAAATGAAATATTTTACCGCAATAGCAAGTTTATTATGTATTAATTTAATCGCAGTTATTACTCTTTTATATTTTAGCGGTATTTCAAAAAAAATTGAAAAAGAAAATAAAATATTAGAAATAGAAATTTCAAAATTTAACAAAAAATTAAAGATTAATGAAATTGAGTTTACCCTTCATAGTCGACCCTCCTATCTCAAAAAATTACGAAAAATTTATCTTGATGCTGATAATATGGATTCATTTAAAAATACTCGTATAAGTTTAATAGATTTTGGAAAAAAAGAGTTAAGAAACATATATATGGTTAGTTCAAATTAGACAAAAATTAAATATTAAATAATGTCTAAAAAATATTATATATTTGATAGTGATGCCCTCATAAACTTTCACAAGAGAATTTTTTTTTCTGTTATAATTTTTTTATTTGTTTTTCTTGTTGCCCTTTACAGAATTACGGACGTAATGCTTTTAGAAAAATCTATCAATATAATCAAAGATACTAAGCAGATAACAGAAAGAGGAAACATATATGATAGAAATGGAAATTTATTATCAACTACAATAAATTCTTATTCTCTCTCAGCCAATCCAAAAAGTTTAAAAAATAAAAAACTTATATCTGAGAAGCTATCTTTAATAATATCTAGATCTGAGGAAGAAATCTTTAACCTTCTAAATCAAAATAAATCATTTGTTTGGTTAAAAAGAAATATTTCTCCAAAGGAACACCAAGCAATAATTGATTTAGGGGAAGTTTCTTTAACAACTGAACATAAAAAAGAGGATCAGACAAAAAGAATTTATCCACACGGCAATATTTCATCACATGTAGTTGGATATGTAGATATAGATGGGAATGGACTTGCTGGAATTGAGAGAGGTTTGAATGAAGTTTTACGTAAAGGCGAAGATGTGTATCTAAGCATTGATTTAAGATTACAAAATGCTTTCCGTGAAGAATTAATAGAAACCATTGATAGATTTTCAGCAGATTCTGGCTCCATTGTTGCGATTGACATAACAACTGGTGAAATCATAGCATTAAGCAGTTTTCCAGATTTTGATCCCAATAACAGAAAAACATTTACTGAAAATAATAAACTTAATCGAATAATTGGAGGAAATTATGAAATGGGTTCGACGTTTAAACCCATTACGGTTGCTATGGGAATGGATAAGAAAATCATAGATTCTGAGACATTTTTTGATGTTTCAAAGCCAATAAAAAGGGGCAAAATAACAATTAATGATTTTCATCCACATAAAGGAATCCTTACCATTAAAGATATAGTTGTTAATTCTTCGAATATTGGTGCAGCAAAAATTGCTAGCAAGATTGGAAAAAGAAATCAAATAAATTTTTTTAAGAAATTAGGCTTTTATGAAAAGATAGAACTTGAGATTATAGAATCAGCAAAACCATATACGAACCCAAACCATTGGGGCGAAATAGAAACTATGACCATAGGGTATGGACATGGATTTATGGTTACTCCATTGCATTTAGTCTCGGCATACGCCTCATTAATCAATGATGGGAAAAGATTAAATCCAACTTTTTTAAAAGATAATATTATAATAAATAAAACACGAATAATAGAACACGAAACTTCTGATTATTTCATAAAATTATTAAGAGCAGTTGTTTTAGAAACTGAATATACAGGACCAAGAGTTAAAATTGAGGGTTATGAGATAGGAGGTAAAACAGGTACAGCAGAATTAATAAATGAGTCTGGACTTTATCAAAAAGATGAGAATTTAACCTCTTTTATCGGAGTATTTCCTACTTCAAAGCCTAAATACATAGTTCTAGCAATGATTGAAAATCCAAAAAAAATTAAAGAAGAAAATTATAATATTACTGGAGCGAGTGTTGCGGCACCCTTGGTTAAAAATATTATTTCAAGAATGATTGAAATATTAAGCATACCGAGATCTAATTCTATAGAAATTCTTAAAGCTGACATAAGTACTGAATATATAGAGAATCATAATGCTACTTTCTAAAGTATCCACATTAATAGATTGTATAAAAGTTTATAATATCGAAAAAAAAAAACTGCATTTAATTTTCTTTCAACTAACTCGAAATATATTAAAAAAAATTCAGTTTTAGTAATAAATAAAAAAAATAATTTTAAAAAAAAATATATTGATGAATCCATACGAAAGGG
>Ga0187827_10004314_pt1 | contig 17543 bp, 25 predicted proteins | sample ETNtaG_39_FD_167969 | JGI IMG/M metagenome (GOLD analysis project Ga0187827, IMG submission 167969) | Marine microbial and viral communities from oxygen minimum zone, Eastern Pacific Ocean - ETNP2014_SV_150_PacBio MetaG (Illumina Assembly) | ecosystem: Environmental > Aquatic > Marine > Hypoxic... | reverse complement strand
CTTTTGCATTTGGAGGACGAGGTGAACTGGATAGCGAGAACCTTTGATGAAGATAACCGATTACTAGATTATAAGATAGTTAAAGCAGATACAGAAAAAAGCGCAAAGCAAAGGGTGGATGACTGGGTCAAAGAACTCCAGCCTGGAGTTGAAAGCTGGTTTATTTCCCCAATAAATATCGAGTTCAGCGCGACCAAAGGTCGGATAGATCACCGCAATTCTTGACGTGGTTAATCATCCATGCTATACTTATCTGAGCGCGACACTTGTAAGCAAATATCTCTGGATATCTTTCCTCCCATCGTCCTGCGATGGCCTTCCACCGCTTACTGTCGACTTCCGAGATATCCAGAGACTTTTGCTACTTGTGTTAAACGCAGTTAGTACTATAGGAAGAAGGAGTTTATTATGGACCAACAGAACGCCCCCCCTTCCGCCATGATTCTCGAAGTACCCGCAACATATATTGGCAAGAAAGCCCGGAATTTCAAGGGCTGGTGCCAGGAATGTATGTCGGTGATTGTCCCCCAATCAGCAGATGCATGCCCCGGTTGTGACACTCCTGTTGTCTGGAAAAACAGCAACGTAAATGATAAGAAACAGGAGCGGAGAGAAAATGCAGAGTTTGACAGAGGGATAAAAAAAAAGAGGGTTTCGAGGCGCTACGGGAGAACAGCGACGTTCGTCCTGGAGTTGGCCCGGTCGACTTGGCCGAGCCCCAGTGAAGTCAACTTCAGAGAATTTAAAAACGTAAGCGAAGCCAAACGTATTGAATCCAGTGCTAAGGTCTATGGCGAAGACGCCATAAGAGAATTAGTACGGAGTTATGTTTCCAATGGAGAGAAAGGACGTGGCATTATTGCTCATCTAATGCGCGCAATTGATGGTGGTTTCATCGAGGGAGGTAAACAGACTAAGCCAACCGAAGTAATTGAAGGAACGAAGCCAATGGGGGGTAGAGATATATGGAAAGGTATATAAGGTATATAGATGGCAGAATATCAGAAGAAGGAAAAGTTCAACCCACGAAAGGCGTTTTATTGGCCTGACGAAGCATCAAGCTTAACAGTACAACACATAAAGAAAACAGCAGAAGACGATGATGCCCGAAAAGGCATTTCGCTCGGCATTGAGGGAGTGGATGAATATGTAACACCTTTAATGCCAGGTCAAGTTATGTCAATCGTAGCAAGACCACAGAACTATAAGTCTGGCCTGTTAGAGTGGGTAGCCATGCAAGCAGGCAGAAGAGTAGGCGCTCAATCAGCAGGGAAAGAGAAAAAAGGGTTTACGGAGGCAATCATGTTTGTCTCCACAGAAAATTTACTAGAAGATATCGTTGTTGGCGATATAGCTAGAATAACTTCACAAGACCCAGCCAAATTAGCTAACGGAGAAGTGGCAAACATGGGGGCAGTCGTAGAGGCAGCGATGCAGCTGGCAACTATCCCCATCTTCAGGGTATGTAATGCCATCCGAGCAGTAGACCGCTATCAGCCTCTACACCTAACAAATATCCATCATGTAATGCAGTATATGGTGAAACAAGGTATTGATATCCGTGGCATTGTACTTGACTACTTACAGGCATTACCTTTAGATACAGCACATCGAAGCACTGGCGCTATGCATCAAAGACGACTTCAGGTACGTGATGACATTTACAGACTAAGAGATATGGCATCAGAATTCACCTGTCCTATTTGGGTGGGTGTACAAGCAAAGAGAGACCTAAACTTCGTAAAAGACTGGTATGTAGCAGATATGCGCGACGCCGAAGAGACATCAGCAATTGAGCAACGAAGCAATCGCATGATTAATCTTTGGCTACCTAAGACACGCGTACCCCCAGGAACCCAAATAGAACCACCTCATGGCCGCGTTGCAATCAATGTGGCAGAGAACACTATCGTACTGAAGGTAACTAAGCAACAGGGTCGCTTACCGAGTGGTAAAACATTTGTGGGTGAAATTGAATATACAACTGGTGAAATCTTCAATGTGAGAGAAATGTGATGGCAAAGCGTATAAATCTCCCATCTATATTTTCAGAATACGCAACCCAAGTAGACTTTGTATACAGACGTGGTGACGCAGAATACTCAAGTTCATGTCCTAATTGTGGAACACGAGGGCACGACTTTAGCAAGAAGAGCGATGAGCCTGATCGCTGTCGATGGTTTATAGATGGTAGACCCAGAGGATGGTGCCGTAATTGCAGAGAGATGTTCTGGCCTGGTAAGAGCTTCGGTATCAAGGTCTCCAAGCAACAAATCCATGACTGGAAGAAAGGCCTTGAAATCCAAGAAGAAGCAAAGATCGCAAAACATCTCAAGGCATTACAGAAAATCAACAACGCTCATCCATGGGTTCAGTGGCACGAACAGATGACCTCTACTCAAGCTACATACTGGAGAACAGCAGGAATACCTAAAGAATGGCAACACTTCTGGACTCTAGGATACCGCGACAACTATCTTCTGCATGGTAATACATTGCCTGCATATACCATTCCTAACTATGCGCCCTGGCAAAATGGTAAAGAGAAAGGCGTACTAAATATCCAATACCGCCTTGTAAATCCACCGCCAGACGTAGGTAAATACAGGTACGAGAAGGGCCTACAACACAACCTGTACTACACACGCCCTGATTGGGACCGTGGCGATAGGCCTGTGGTCATTTTAGAGGGTGCTAAGAAGGCAATGGTTCTAAGAGTAAATATCCCAGATGAAAACCTAGACTTTATTGCTGTTCCAAGCAAACATGTTGCTGACAAACTACTGGCCGAGATAAAGAAAACATACACCAACGATATCTATTGGGCTCTAGACCCGGATGCATTCGATGAAGCTGATAAATATGCTCAAGAATGTCCAGGCAGTAGGGTGGTTAAATTCCCCGATAAGGCAGATGATATGCTCACCGAATTAATGATAGACCCACAGCTAATAGTGAACCAAATTAGATATGCAGAAAAGGTATAGGGTGGCACACTAACGCGCCGGCCCATGACAAAACCGTTACAGTCACAAACTCCTGCGGAGACTGCATGGGTATGCCGAAACTGGCAAGCGTACTGGAGCCAACAGGTGGACGACTTCCTCGCCAGCCAACACGAGGGCGGAACCACAACCTGCTGTGTCACACGCAAAGGCAAAACTAGTGTTGGCAAAGCTGACAAACTAAAGGAGAGCTGGCATGCGGCCATTCAAAAGCTACGAGATAAAGCGGGATGAGTGGGACAGGGGGCGGCGGTGGGCGGTGTGCACCACGCCTAAGGCGAGTAAGGTCGTCCACGAGAACGACGACTATCTGTTCTTCTGGACACGCGCAGAGGCGCGAGATTGGATTGCTGATTACAAATCACGGATAACGGCATCGATTGAAAGCCGTAACCAATGTCTTCCGGCACCGAAGCAGAGCGGTTTCCCCACTTCAAGCCCTGCGAAGAAAGGAGATACAACATGACCAAAGCAAAGGTGGATAGGCGTATGAGCAGGGAACACGAGTACGAGAGCTTGCTCAACCGTGTATTACGGATATGCTCAGACAACGAGCGAGTAGACTGGGACGCAGCAGATGCCAGCGCGGAGTTCAAGGCCATACGCAACGAAATTGCGTGGGGCTTGTACGAGATAGGCAAGGGAGACGGCGACAAGCCGCCCCCCACCAAAGGAGAATAACTGATGGGCATGTTCAACCGGGTACTGGCTGCTCTGTTGTGTGCTGAGGCAGATTTACAGGGGATACTGCCTGACTATGACCCTGACGGCACACACCCTGCCCATAAGACTCTCCGTGACCTGAAGAAAGCCATAGACATTATGGAAGACGCAGGTTTTGAAAGCGACCACGGAGAGCAAGCATATTGGGAAGACGAGAACCAGTTAGTAGAGGAGACCAATACAGGATGAGAAACGCAACATCGGTAGACAGACTTACGTGGATATTCCTAGGTTTTGCAGCACTATACCTAGGTGGCCACCTGATACACGCAATCATCAAATGAAAATGAATCTCGATGACTATATTGAGCTAGTAGAGTGCTATAAGAAAGTTGCCTTAACTGGCCCACCAAAATCTGGTAAGACAACACTGGCCAATGAAATTAAAGATCGTCCTATAGTACATACCGATGACTATATGCATCTTTCCTGGAAAGACCAAGCTCTTGTACCATGTGCAGAAACAGCCAAGCTAGATACATTTCTTATTGAAGGCATACAGGTTCCTCGAATTCTTAGAAAGGGACTAGAAATTCAAATTGTAATCTGTCTTGGTGAAAGCATTGAGCCACTTAACACAAGGCAAATAGGTGTAGCAAAATCTGTTCGTACTGTTCTTACTGAATGGTCTCGTTCCTCATTAGGAGAGAGTGTCCCCATAGTTTATCTGAAGCAGGCAATTTCCATTCCCTCCCTATGAAAGGTGAGCACTTACTAGATGCCAGGCCCCACCAATACGACAATACAGGTACGGAAACTTCTAACCACGTAAAGGAGAATAACATGACCAAGACAACAACTACGTTCCCGTTCGCGTGTACTTACGGATGCGACAACTGCCGTCCCCTTGACGTAACAACAGAGCTTTATGTTGGGGGGTTGTACGTCCGCGCTGATGGATACAGCGACTGCTGCTCTCAAGATGGGTATGGACAGCAAGTGGTAATCGAGAACAGGCATGGTGTACCGCACGTAATGATATGGGCGGACATCAATGACGAAGACCCTACACATATCGTATCTCTGGCAGGTGCAGCAGAGAGCGAGAGGAGAGTAACATGACTACCACGCTAACTAGCACTATCAGAGAGTGGGTCGCTGCAGGCTGTGGCCCTACCACACTATATCAGGACGAGGACAGCCGCTATTACACGTCAGCCCACCCCGGTGGTCTAGGCGGCCATCACGTAACAGAACTAACGGATGACAACTGGGGGGAGTTCACCCCCACCACCACCGAGGATGCTGACTGGATCGTCGGCCAATTGGTTAGTACCTCAAATTTGGAACACAGTAAAGACTATGTCTACGCTAAGGAGCAAGTAACATCATGATTACTATCAAGAAAGACTCGCCCGAGGAGAACCTCTTCATTGGCCTCTTGAAACAGTCTGGAGGAGCATTTTCTCTTGTACTAGGTAATACAACCGATATAGAAACCTTCAAACAAGAAATTGAAGAAGAGCATGGGGGGGAGTGTGTTATCGCTAATGATCTGATAGAGGCGATAAACGAAACCCACGTTACTACTGCGCTCAAATTAGATGGAGTAACCACCCTCCACGACAATAAGGACAACGGTACTATTCACTAATGGGAAAATTTACTACTGATATAAGTTCCGCAACAACAAGTCCATTTGACTACGAGTATAGAGATTTTGTGGCTAAACTATACCGTAATGCAGATGACCCCGTCCTACTTGCACTAGGACTGGCCTCTGAAGCTGGTGAAGTAGCCGGCCTTATGGAGAAAATTGCCAACCAAGGCCACACACCAGATATACCTAAACTTGTAAAGGAGCTAGGAGACGTAGAGTTTTACCTTAATGCTCTTTATGCATTCCTTGATACCACCGGTACCCATATTCGCAGAGAGAACATGGTGAAGCTTAGGAAGCGTTATCCCACCGGCGAATTTAACGTAAAAGACAGCGTTGCAAGAAAGGACAAAAAGAGACAGGTCAAAAAAAAGACCAAGAAAAAAACACCTCGTTAAAAAGTGAACGCACTAAAAAATCCTTACTCGCTAAAAAGTTGTCTGCTACACTACTTAAATGCAAGCGATTGATGAACATCTATTAAAGTACCGCCGAGCAATACATAATAGTTTCTTTAGGCTTACAGAAATATTACGGTGGAGCGAAGGGGACGAGATAGAAAAGCTATTAGCGGAAATATTGCAGCAGATTCATGTAGCCTATTCGGCAAAAGATGAAGAATTACTTAATTGCATTCTAGACCAAATAGAACCGTATACAGAATCAAATATAGAAGAAGCAATCAACGAAACAGATGCATTACGACGGGAAACTCAGCATCTAAGAGCCATCCACAATGTAGTTGGTATCCACCTGAATTAAATTCGTAAACATTTGACAACAACCCGCATTAGTGCTAGAATATAGTTATCTAACTATAATTTTGGTGTTCATATGACTAATTTACCAGACAAAGTAGACATAGATATACTCAAGGGGCTAGAAAAGGGTCGTAATTACAGAACCCTGAAGGGCATCGCTACTAAATCGGACGGGCGGCCATATACCAGTAACGGTATTTTCCGTCGAACGAAAGAACTCACCAAACAAGGCTATGTCAAGAAGGGCACATGTTCTGTATGCGGTCATCGTCGAGTCCCACAACTCACAGATATGGGTAAAAAACTAATAGAAGATCATGAACAGCGTAAGGATTATTACTAGCGGACTAACGACTCTCAACACCATTCGCTTTAGTAGTATACGCACAGATAGTGCAACAAGTAAGCAAATTCAGGCAGTAAATATTGCGCTCAACCGAATATGTCGTAGCATTACCACGCTTCCCTTTGATAGAACAGCACGACTTACTTTACTGGGTTACCTATTTGGCAAGACACTAGAGACTAGCAATCAATTGGAGTGGCGAGATGCTCACTCCCTCATCGATTGGATTTACTCTGGAGATAGCCCTGGGCCCAACACCCTAATGGACAATAGCGCAGTTGTATGCCTACAAGAAGCAACCAAAGTACTGGCAAAGAAACGTAAGCACCAAGAAAATATTTCCCGACGGGAATATGAACAGAAAAATACTTAAAGCAACACTTCTAAGGAAAAGGCGTAAATTAATCCCCGCGTTGGGCTATGTGCCTTTTTGTGACGGCTGTGGAAAGGCAATAAACAACAGGCGACCCGCAGACGTACACGAATTCTTAGTTACAAGAGGAGATTTACCCAAGAGTACAGGGAGACAACATCTAATATTCGTAGAGGAAAACTGCGCCCTTCTCCATCACTCCCCCTGCCACATGGAATTAGGCGCATCCAAACAAATGCGAAATAGGCTAGCCATGATATTCGTAGACAGATACGGTCCAGACAGAATGAAACATTTCATACACACACTAGAACTAACACCAGGCTACGCAAAACAGTTTTATCAAGTTATTGATAACGCCACGGAGGATATCAATGTCGGATATAGTTGAGTACCAACCACGCACAGTAGAAATAATCGCCCAAGAACGGGCAACACTAGTAGATTTTACAAAAGCAGTTATGCAGGATGGCATAGATTATGGCATGATACCAGGGACTAAAAAGAATTCCCTATTGAAGCCAGGATCTGAGAAGTTAGCTAATCTTTTCGGGTTACAGATGTTACCACCCGAGGAACTAGAAGCTATTGAAGACTGGACAGGTGAAACACACAACAACGAACCATTCTTTTACTACCGCTACCGCGTCACTCTCCATAGACAAGGAAAAGAAATAGCCAGCTGTGTTGGAAGCTGCAATTCTTGGGAGCGCAAATATCGGTATCGCAAAGGACAAAAGAATACCAATATCTTTGACCAAGTTAATACCCTACAGAAAATGGCACAGAAACGAGCCTATGTAGGAGCGGTACTGGTAGCATGTAGCGCAAGCGAATTCTTTACGCAAGACATGGAAGACATGTATATTGATGCCGAGTTCGATGTAGTACCCGGAGACTTGGATAAAGATGCCGGGAGTGCGGTGGACCTCGGCAAGAAATTAGGGGCGACCAAAGTCAAGGAGCGAGCAACACCACCCAAACCAACAGCATCGTCACGCGTAAACGGGACATTCGATGCCACTCGATACTGGCAACATGTGAAAAAGAATGATATTAATGGGACAAAGATTCTACAGAAGCATACCAAGGGAGGAAATGTTGACTGGAAAGCAGCCTGTACCGAAATCGGAGCCTGAGGTATGTCGAATATTCAAAAGTCCCGGTGAAGACTTTATCTTAGTAGACGGCAGAATCAAGACACCAAAAACCTGTGTGCCCCATGAATACATGGACACCACACTACAGATAGTTTACGACAAAAAAGATAATAATAAAAAGCGTCGACAAAAAATAATAACAATGCTAAAGAAGCATCAGAAAGCAAAAGAGGGGAAGGCAAAATGAAGCAATTTCTATTTTTTACTACATTGCTTCTATCTTTTGCTGTAGTACACACTTGGCTAAACGAAGATTATTATTAGACCATAGCGAGGAAAAATGAGCGGATGGAAACACAAGGCAGGCGCCGTAATAGCAGCCAAGCGCCTTAACTTAAAGGGCGTTCATCAATTAGAGAATGGCAGATGGATGCCCGGGGCTAACTTCGATCAGTATTTTGAAGCTACTCGAAAAAAACCCAATAAAAAAAGAAAGAACAAAGATAAGAAAATACTATCATTTAAAAAATGAGCGACTTATACGAATGTGACCGCTGTGGGACCGAGGTAACCCTTGAAGACGTAGGTTTTTTGGGGTCCGAAAACGAAGAGTGTAGCCCATTCATGGAATTAGACTGTTTCTGCACCGATTGTACAATAGAGAACGAGGAAACGCATAATACAAGGAGAGCACCTCAAAGGCAACAGGGAGGCATATAATGGATAATAAATTTAGAGAATATCAGAAGTTACTAAACATAGCACGTATACACAATGGTAATAGTGTTAAAAAGGTTAATGACCTAAAGAAAGAAGTTTTTATCTCGGCGCTCGAAAAGCTTGATACTTTACCACAAATGAGAGTACTTCATGAATCCCAAAAGCTAAGAAAGAAAATCCCTTGGCTAGGAGAGGGAGGGGCACTAGAGCTCCTGGCAACTATTGGATTGCATGAAACCGTGGGTGCAGATTAAAGAAATACGTATAAATCGCGACTTTGTACACCCTATGACCGAAAAAGATGTAAAATAACCATCGCCCATCTGGCGAAAGCTGCCCTGTGGTTCAAAGCTTACTTGCACCATGTGATTTTCTTGTAGGCACGTACCATTGATACACCCATAGGACAGCTTTCGCCATTGCTGAATGGAACCCCACGGGCCTTTTCACCTCCTTTACCCGTGCCATTCAGTAATGGGCCCCCCTTGGCTTACCCCGGAGGGGAGACATGCTCCTCCGGGGCATTGGGATACAAAAAGGGCTCCAATTAAGGAGCCCTTCAGAATATTGTACCCACCAGGTGGGATTATTCTATTGTCAAAATCCAGCAGTTTGCATAATATTTAGCTAGAGTGAGATACGCCCAGCACAGGTGAACCACGCACAACAGCGTGTGTCAACCCAGAGCCCCCTAGCTGTACTACTACTGCAAATGCCAGAGCACCTAAATCAGCAAACGCACCGGCAAGAGAATCGCTACCAGCCAAGTCAAGGCCGTAAGCACCGGCAACATATAGGGCAATTACAAGCAGTAAATTTAGTCCGGTAACCCAAACTTTAGCCATACCATCCTTAACAATACCGACACCTTTACCTACATTTACCAGCATAGCGATAAGAGCACCATATCCAATCAATTGCGATGCAGACTCCATTAAATTTTCCATTTATAACCTCCCAGTTATAATATCAATCAAAACATTATACCAGATTAAACCTGACGCTAGTCAAGTCAGTTTTCCACTCTTTCTTTACTTGTTTTTGTATAAATGTAGTATATCCAAACACTGTTGGTCTCCAGCCAACGTGACCATAGTCCATCGAATAATCAAGTGCGTGCAAATTCCCTGCGAAGCCTCCTTCGATAAGAATTTGATGCCCTCCCTTACCGTATGAAATACCGGCACCATGAACATGGGCTTGAATAAGAAGTGAGGGATCAGGCATCCCGAGCTGCAAACGCCACTTATCTACCCACTCCATAAAAATTGCTACGGACCGAGTATCACCCTTCCTTGCCACATTAGCATGACCGGCGATAGCATCCCCAAGAATAATAATCCAGCAGTTCTCAAAGGCATCCTCAATTGCTTCGCCCCCAGGCAACAAATATCGAAAGCGATTCTCAACAACCTCAACACCGCCTACTCCTTCAGCCGCTAGTTCAAGAAGATTCCATTTGATTAATGGCAGAAACTCTGTATCAACACGCGCTGTAAAATACTTGAATGCCCTATCTTCGTGATTGCCTCTAGTAAGAAGCTGACGGGGACAGAATTGGCTATTGTATTCCAGCATTGCCCGGATATGCGCAAGCTCGTCTTCAATAGGTAGAATCATCTTCTGGGCATACTTTGAATATGCATATGCGTCAAAGATGTCACCGTCATACACAATAATATCAGGCTGTTCGTCCCTAATAGCCTCTTGAATAGGCATATAGGGCTTACCATGTATATCGCACAATACAACTACCTTACGGCTATCTTTCTCTACTGCAACCTTAGTTTTGGGAATAGGTCGAGTGGGGTCTCTACCAATTAACTTACAGAATAATTTCCAGTGTTCCTCAAATTCGCCCTTAGGGCTACTCCCCTTAGCCCTATGCTTCTTTTCCTCTATTATATATCTCCACTCCTGCAGCCGCCTACGCAGAGTGATTTCACGCATACCAGTTTCGTCTGCAAGTACCTCGGCAGGTACACCATCAAGATATCTCTTAAGAAGCTTAGTGCGCTGTGCGTTATCAATATCTTTCCACGTAATCATATATCCCCATTATGGTGACTATCCCTAGAGTGAAAATGAATATGTTCTCCAGGTAAAAGAAATGATGCCATAAGATTTAACAAACCAAAAAAAGCCACAATGGACATAGTTAGCCACGCACGGTCATAAAGCGCAGCTGCAAATTCGAATACGTGTACTATAAAATGCAATCTAAGTCCCCAGCGTAAGAGCTTACGTAATTTTACCACTATTTATCGTTTTCCCCCTCTGGACATTTATCCGGATGAAAACAAAGCATATTGCCCAACTCAGCCAGAGGATTAACATCTTCTCCATCGCTATAAAGGTCTATTATCTTCCATAGAGTAGCTAATAGGGCGCCCTTCAGTACTACGGGGTCATTAGACTTCTCAAAAGCAGCAAGTACTCCACTTTGGTCCACATTAATAATAATCTTCACTTCACCAGAGTTTACTTGAGGCCGCCCCTTACTACCAAAGAAATGCTTCCACATACCAGCAATGGTATCGGCCATAAGACCCAATGCCTGAATACCATCCATGCTCCTAGCATTCCAATTTAGTTCGCCAGTCAAGGCGTTGTGGACAATATTAATGGTTTGCTGAAAGTCACGCTCACTAACTTCAACGGGCCTCAGGTCAGCTTCTTCCCAATGTTTAAAGACATCAGCTAATGTTTTTGCCCCCGGAGCAAGAGCTGTGGGAAATGTTTCCTTGGAAACAACTATTTCTTTAGTCACATTAATTGGAGACGATCATCATATACTGTACATACGGCATAAAAGTAGAAAGCTCGGTTGCGCCAGTATTACCAGTACCACCCGAAGCAGTCGTAGGGGTAGCATTGGAGGCAGTTTCTGTAGAACTGTCAGCTCCGGCAGAGGTACTATCTGAGCCGCTTCCCGAACCACCGCTTCCACTACCACCCCCATCAGAATAGTGCAGGGAGCCCGTCTGACCACTAGTGGTGTGTGCATGGCTTGACACAGTATGAGTATGACCGCTGGTTGTATGTGAATGGTTATTGGTACTATGTGTATGGGCACCACCAGCATGGTTGTGGGTAGGATCAGCTAAAACAGCACCGCCACCTGTATTATCTAGTGGAGTACCAACTGTACCACCTACCCCTGACCCCATTGTTCCATGAGAGCCATCAGCATACGGCAACCCGACTATAAAGCGCCCCTTGCCTTCAGTAAGTCTAGTAAAACCCGCGGGTACAGAAGTGCCTTCCGGAGGATCATAAAAAGCTATTAGACCTGCTGGCATACCACCCGAAACTGACATTGAGTAAGCACCTGAGGTTTCGGTAACAAATGCGGTAGTACCTGCTGCAACCAACTTATCATCAAGATAAGCGGATTCTTGGTCATTAGCAGATACCCTGGCGTTCACATCTACACCAGTATTAACAATTGTCGTAAAAGTATCATCAGCAAAACAAATGTTAAGAGTGCCGCTACTATCTACGTCCAGAAACACATCGCCAAGGTCAGGATTAGTTGGCGGCTCAGAACCAGCCAGGACATTACCAGCCTTCTTATGAGAGCCATCACTATTGTGCTCTTCTAGAATATCGTCTACATCAACATTGCTACCGACTGTAAGTGCCATAATCTAATCCACCCGTATTGGTAAAAATTGAATATAAGGAAAGAAGTCTCCGACACTAGCAGAGCCAGTATTGCTAGAGTCTCCCGCGGAATCTAAAGTACCTGTTGCACTCGGGAAAGTGCCACTTGCAGCTCCAGTACTCCCGGCAGCATTGATATTCGTACCTGTATGCATGCCCCACGTACCAGCAGTTGCTAACGGTAAATTAGACAGACCATGCTCGTGTGCGGGAATAGTATGGGTATGACCACCCATAGCATGGGTATGCGCTACAGTATGAGTATGAGCTGTACCAACATGAGTATGAGCACGCTCCTCTAAATCAGTAAGTATGGTGCCTTTAGTACCACCCGAACCTGTAGCACTATCAGTTAATCCTAAAATGAATCTTCCTTGAGAACCAGCGTCAACAGTATATCCATCAGGTAGCGACGATGCACTTTCGGCATTGTAGTAAAACACAGAATCGCTTGGTAGCCCTACGGCTGTCAGTCTAAGGGTTTGGTCAGTATCCGGATCACCCTCTGTCGTTTTCGTGACACCAGCACCTCCCGTTATCTTGTCGTCTAAGTTCTCGGCTGTCGTATCATTAACATTAACCTTGATAAAGAAATCATCACCAGGTACAATTTCGGTCCAGTTATTCGTGGTATAACAAACATATGCAGATGAGCGATCAGTAGCAAGAAAGATATCGCCCACCGTAGGTGTGGCGGTCTTTGCACTCGCAAGGCCATAGTTAAGATTTGAACACTTCTTGTGCGTACCATCGCTATTATGCTCAAGAAGAAGGTCGTTTACATTTACCGCGTTACTAGCTCCTATTGTCATAATTAAGTTCCCATAACCGTCATTAGCTGAATATAGCTAATACCGGACTCCGAAATCGAACTGCCGGCACTAGTAGCAGTGCCACCCGCTATATCGTCAATGGTACTAGAGCCTGTAGTAGTTGTAGCGGCATCACTAGGAGTAGCAGAGCCAGCACTAACATAGCCCCCGTCTTGAATGTTTTGATCATATCCCTCATCATGATTAGCACTAACAGGAGTTGCGTGACCCTGCCAGTTATTAGGAGAATGACTGTGACTAAAGCCACCATGACTATGTGAAATACCGCTATGAGTATGGGCGCCACCACCATGCTCATGGGATGGTGTCGTATGAGTATGGTCACGATTTTCCACATTAGTTAAAGCAATGCTAGTACCTATTGTCCCCGATAATGTACCACTAGTAGGCATGCCCACTATAGCTCGTCCCCGTGCCCCCTCGACCTCCGCTGTACCTACAGGGGCAGTTGGAACACCACCTTCTGCATAATTAGAGTAGTATATGCCATTCGTGATGGCTCCCGCAATATTTACCAGAATTGTCTCGGTACCACCATCGTTGGTCTCTGTAAAAACAACCCCGGTACCTGCTAATTTATTGATAAGATAGTCTGGGGTAGAGTCATTAGCAGTAACTCTAACTTTCTCGTCACCACCCGTACCCACGGCAGTCCAAGCCCCAGCTGAATAACAAGCATAGAATGTGGTGGCATCTGTGGAAATATAAACATCCCCCACAACAGGAGTTCCAGGACGCTCTGAGGCAAGGCCATACTTCAGGTTAGTTACCTGATCGTGTGTACCATCAGTATTGTGCTCTTGTGTAAGATCACTAACTACAATTTCTTCGCCAGGTCCAATTGTCATAAATTATCCTAGAGTGACCTCAAACGATATGCGTAAGGACTACCCTCTATCATACGCAGCTCTATTTTATCACCTACACTCACATCGGACACGCTCGCGCCCACAAGAGGTACATTCCGCAGAAACTTGGGGCTATTTCCTCTTTGGATTCTAATAGTATCTGCATCTATTTGTTTAATTATACCCGTCCATTGGTCTTCTGGTGGGTTTAATAACCTAACTAATTCACCAACAGTTCTCGGTTTAGATGACCTTCTAATTAAGCGACTCATACAAATTTCCTAGTTAAGACCTCCATTTCTGCATTAGCAGCGCCCCAGGTGAATACCAAATCATTAACAATAAAGGTATCATTTATAGCCCAAAGAGCGTCGGGACTGGTATATTGTATCGTTACCCTGTCCTCCTGCTGAACATCCAGCAATGCTGATAGAGCAACGGAATGTTGTTCCGCAAGCTGCTTAGAAAACGTAACCGCGAAATCCGCCTCTACCTTCAATTGTTCGGCGGTATTAACTGTACCATTCTGGAATTGCCCAAAGACTAACCCGTGGTCTCTAGCGATTGTCGAATCAAACGATTCTATAACCTCTACGCCTATAGCGCGAGCAAGAGAGAGTCGTTCAGCATCACTAGGGCCACTTTCGTCGGCGAAAATAGCATCCGTCCAAGTCCCGAGGTCGCTTCTTGTGTCAAAGGTAGAATATCGTAACGCTAACCCATCCCCGAACATCTTGACACGCCTATCTTGTAATACCGCAGAGCCTATAGCGCCACCGATGGCTGAACCCATATCAAAGATAGTTGCTGGGCGCCATTCATATAGCTCTGGCATTTGTATATTAGTAACTTCTAGCGAACTCTCATCAGAGTAAAGGCCTATGTAACCACTAACTCCAGTATGTGTCCTGTCATAAAAAGAGGCTACTGGGTAACGCCCTAAATACAAAGTAATATAATCATCAATACAAACTACACGAACATCAGTAGTAACATTATTATTTATAGGTATATACTTCAGCGTAATAGTTTCCAGATCATCCGTTCCACTAGCATAGGCAGTACCATCACGATTAATAAGTGTAGCTTTCCATGTTGAGGCCCCAGAACGATAAATACGTAACGCATAACCCGTCATAGAAGCCCAGGTAGTACTATCTGAACGTAGAGCTACGTAAAGTGATTTGGTTGAGCTAAGAGCCGGTAACGAAAAGGTCAAATCTGAGTGCTCGTACTCCTCGCTTGAATGCCACCACTCTGGTTCAACTTTGGTCTGATTAATCAAATAATCTTTGGTATGAGATGTAATTCCCGCTAAAGTAGCTGCCTCAGTCATAAGCCAATCTGTAGTCTTATCATACTCCTCGCTAAAACCCCGAGGATTACGGAATGAAACTGTATGGGCACCAAGCTCGGCCCTAATACCCACCATGCCTTCTTCTCTATCGAAAGCTGGGTGATGGGTCTTATCGTGAGTGTAGTCAATAGCTTCCACCCAATCTACACTATCATCATCGCGTACATCAACCAAGAAGCGACCCCCGCGATAAGATACTCTGAGCCAATACCAGGTATCTGCAGCGTGGGCTTTACTATAAGTAGCTACCGCACTACCATCAGTGCCCTCAAAGCGTTCTAGTAATGTTACGTTAGTGGCACTAGCCTTTACATACCAGTAATTATCTTTATCCGCACCATTCAGAATGATTCCGCATGTCTTACCAGACGTACCAGTATCTAATCGGAATTGTACTGCGAGAGTAGGCCACATAATGCCAGACCCTATACCCTCTTCTCCTGTCCACCAAACTGCATTAATATCACTGGCATGTGAGGCGGTAAAGACACCATCAGCTGTAGCAATTGTGCCGCCAAGATAAACTTGCCGATCCTTAGCATCATAATCGTCTACCCACTTTATCTGTGATAAGAACTCATAGTCCATCATGCAAGAAGTTTGCTTCAGAGCCTTACCCACAATACCTCGACCCTGTATTTGAAGTTGCCGTTCACCATCAGCAATGCCATGATTCATTTGGTCTATATCAACCACATCTAGTAATTGCAAAATTCTTGATGAACCGCTCTCATCAGCAGGCCACAATAAACCTTGGCCCTCTTCCCATACCCAAGCAGAGGAAGGTGTAGCCGGCCAAGGACCCGCAACCTCACCACCTGCATCATATCCTGCATAAATCCAAGCCCATGAACCACCCTTTACTATCGGATGATTAGCATAAATGCCAGCTGGGCTTGTCTCGGGCCAACCATGACCATCGCCCCACACCCACCCACCGAAAGGTGTTACCGGCCACACAAGAGTACGGTCGCCAGAAGCTAATTCAGATGCGAATGAATTCGCAGCTCCATCAGCAGTCGGGAACTCTAATTCCCAAGTAATGATATGCCCATCATCGGTCAATATTTGTTTAGCCTCAGGATTATCGCCTGCGGGGTCTATTAGATAGGTAGCGGGTGCCCGATAAACAGTTTTAATACCAGGATAATAGATGTGTGAATAATCGGTAGAGCCCACCACGGCAGTACCGGCGTATGAACTAGCTACCTTATTGGACAATAGTACCTGTCCCCTAGTCTCACTCGGTACCACAAAGGCATTGCGGCCAAATGTCCAATGCTCACCATCGAGACTACGAACTACTACATCCATATCAACATCATAACCTGCAATACTGCCTGGTCTCTTTAGATGCCCAGTTACCCAGATAGTACCCTGGATATTCTCAGCATGATGAGCACGGAATTGACTAGTGGTATCTATAAGGTCCAGTGGCAATACTGGCCTAGGTGTACCCCAGATACCATCATTCCAGATAGCGCAGAAGGTTTGCCCTTCCTCCTTGCCCTGGAAGAAAACCATATGCTTAGTTGTACTAAGTTGAACCGCATCAAAGTGAGTCATGGCTGATATACTTAATTCACTAGGCGAGAACCAATCATTATCCCACTTAGTCTCCGTAGTCACTTTGAGACGCCAGACAGAGAGCTTCCATGCGGCTGCACTACTCACGCCACATAGAAATACTTCATCTGAACTAACAGCAGCTATACCTACGTTAGCCTTGTAGCCCGTAGGGGGCCAAGTCATCAAATTCGTACCAGAATCCCAAGTAGCGCCACCATCACTACTTTCATAAACCTTGATATAAGTACTCTCGTGAGTATAGGCAAAGAGCTTATTAGTAGTGCTATCCACTACAATGGATGGTCGTGAACCGGAGACGCACTGTCCAAAAGCTACGCTACTCCAAGTATCCCAATCCGTAGTAATGCCGGGGTCAGCAACTATACGACTATACAAAGCATTGGAATAGCCTATAACTCCTACAATACTGTCAGCAGTAGTAACATCGGAATAATGTCCATAGGTATAATCCCCATAACTAATGTCGCCATAGAGAGGACCCGTATATATAGTGACCTCACCAGCAGTGCCATAGGCAACATGATCCATTGGTACAAATTTATCACCAGTTTCAGCAGGATGAATGGGGGTATCATCCACAAATTCGGCATTATCAGGATAAAAAGGATTTGTTGGGGTGGT
>Ga0187827_10004312_pt1 | contig 17548 bp, 10 predicted proteins | sample ETNtaG_39_FD_167969 | JGI IMG/M metagenome (GOLD analysis project Ga0187827, IMG submission 167969) | Marine microbial and viral communities from oxygen minimum zone, Eastern Pacific Ocean - ETNP2014_SV_150_PacBio MetaG (Illumina Assembly) | ecosystem: Environmental > Aquatic > Marine > Hypoxic... | reverse complement strand
GAAGGTGATTATGGAGCATGAAGGCGTCTTGGAAGTTAGCGTGGTTGGGGTGCCCGATGAAAGATGGGGAGAGGTTCCAAAAGCTTTTGTCATGACAAGGGACGGGTCTGTTGTTACAGAAAATGACCTGATCCAATTCACCAGAGATCGGATTGCTCATTTCAAAGCACCCAAATACGTGGAATTTGGAGAACTTCCTAAAACGGCTACAGGAAAGATCCAGAAGTACGTACTTCGGGAGAAGGAATGGGAGGGCCAAGAGAAACGAATACAAGGGTCGAAGCTTACCTAGAGTCCTCTTATTGACAATCTATTTGGATATGACGATGGAGGAAATGCCTTTAGTGTATAAGAAAAGGACAGATAATGACGCCTGGTAGCAATCCGATTGATCCGTTCGAGATTCACGTTGAAGATGAGGTCATTGAGGATTTAATAGAAAGGATCTCAAGGACAAGATGGCCAGGAGAGATTACTGACAGTGGGTGGGATTATGGCTCTAATTTGAGCTATGTAATGGATCTTTGCGATTACTGGAAAAACACTTTCAACTGGCGAGAACAGGAATCTAGGATAAATACTTTCCAGAATTTCACTACCAAGGTATCGGGTCTAAATATACATTTCATACAAGAGAAGGGTAAAGGGCCTAATCCTATCCCCCTGTTGATCACCCATGGCTGGCCGAGCACATTTGCCGAGATGCTTGATATTATTCCGCTTCTTACGGATCCTGGATCCCATGGTGGCGATGCTTCTGATAGCTTTGATGTAATCGTGCCTTCCCTTCCCGGATACGGATATTCTGAGAAACCTTCAAATCCGGGTATGGATGTTGCTGAAATTGCCAGATTATGGGTAGAACTGATGACGAGTAATTTGGGGTATTCCAGCTTTACCGCACAGGGTGGTGACTGGGGAGCTGGCGTCACCACTGCATTGGCGGCAAATCACAGTGATAGGCTAAGGGCTATACACTTGACAATGTCATCTACTGGGACAGATATTCCCTCGCACATCAAACTTTCTGAAGAAGAGCGAAATTTTATCAATCATCGAAACTGGTGGCAGGAAAATGAAGGGGCATATGGACATATCCAGAGGACAAAACCACAGACTCTGGCATATGGCCTCACTGACTCTCCTGCGGGACTTGCATCCTGGATAGTAGAAAAATGGAGGGCGTGGAGTGATTGTGGGGGAGACATTGAAAGCAGATTTACCAAGGACCAGCTGCTTACTCACCTGACTATATATTGGGCAACACAAACCATTGAATCGTCAATACGTCTCTATTATGAGTCCGGTAAGTCCGGTCCAATCGTGAGTTACGGAACTAAGGTGGATGTACCGACGTCGTTTGCCTCCTTTCCCGTGGAAATTTCCTACCCTCCACGGGAGTGGCTGGAGAGGTTCTTTAATTTAAAGAGATTTACAAAGATGCCTTCAGGCGGACATTTCTCCGCCACGGAGGAACCTGGACTACTGGCTGAAGACATCAGAGAATCCTTCAGGTTTCTCAGGTAGCTTGGCCTAAAGCCAGGATAAGCGCTCACGATGGGGGCTGTGACCATTCCATCCAAAGATCTTATGTGAAAGATAATTTATGGAATCTACCGATATCGTTGTAATTGGCGGCGGCCCGGCCGGTAGCACAGCTGCATCAATGTCGGCGAGGGCGGGGCTATCCGTTGTATTGCTGGAAAGAGAACGATTCCCGAGAGACCATGTTGGTGAGTCCTTGTTGCCTGCAAGTATGCCTATTCTGGAAGAGCTAGGGGTGTATTCGAGAATAGAGGAGGCGGGATTTCTCCCCAAGTATGGGGCCACTATGGTTTGGGGAAAAGACGATACTCCATGGACATGGAGATTCGCTGAAACGAACAATACCTACAAACATTCCTACCAGGTCTCTAGGCGCGATTTTGATCTAATTCTCCTAAACAGGTCTCGTGAATTAGGCGTGGATGTCAGAGAAGAATGCACGGTCAACAAGATAATGTTCGACGAAGACAGAGTTGTCGGTGTTGAATATCAGGACAGCGAAGATAATAAAGTCTCGCTTATGGCACGGTTCGTCGTAGACGCCAGCGGGCAGTCCGCCATTATTTCCCGTTTGAAAGGAGCGCGAAAATGGGATGAAAGTTTCAGGAACCTGGCTGTATATGGTTACTTCGAGGGGACCACTCGCCTTCCTTCACCAGATCAGAACAACATATTTGTCGAGTCTTATTCAGACGGGTGGGTTTGGAACATACCCTTGAAGGATGGATTATCAAGCGTCGGGGCCGTCGTTGATGGGAAGAAAGCGACGAAGGCGCTCAAAGATCAATCCATTCAGCAATTTTTTGAAAACCAAATCTCAGCGACTTCGTATAACAGAGAAATGATCAGAACTGCTGAACAAATAGGACATCCAACGGTCGTCAGAGACTGGTCCTATATTTCGGAAGAAATGGCCGGGCCTGGCTGGTCCTCTGCCGGAGATGCCGCGTGTTTTATTGATCCACTTTTCTCTTCGGGTGTTCATATTGCACTAATGTCCGGCGTCCTATCTTCTGCTTACGCCGTAACTTCCCTAGAATCTCCTGAAATGTCTGAGCCGACCGCAGGCGTTTACCAAGAAATGATTCTCAGAGAATATTCACTCTTTCGTGAACTGGCTAACCTTTTCTACGAAAGCAATAGATCGGTTGACTCCTATTTCTGGGAAGCCAGAAGAATTGCCGGGACTATGGATGATACTGATGCACGGTCGGCATTTGTGCGTGCAGTGTCAGGACAACCTGTTCGTGGGTATGAAAGGGCAGTGCTGGAAAGAGGTGATTTGCCGAATACGGTCAGAATAGCCCTTGACGGTGCCGCAAATGAACTAAAGATGCGACAAGATCTTTTACATAACATGGGATCATCGTTTCCAGATGCCGTCCCAGTACTACATTCCGATACCAGGATTGTTAGAAAACCAGTGCTCTCTGAAGGGAGGTTCGAGTACGGTGTGTTGCTTTACTCTCCAGGCAGAATTGAGGGTACTGTTTGCAGCAAGTTCGTTGAAATGCTCGTCAACTTCCTAGATGGTCGCAGCACTGTTAACCAGATAACCAAAAGATTAGCAGAGCAGGCCGAAAACACCTCCGAGGAAACCATGAGAGATTATGTGAATGAGACGATCAGAATTCTCTATATTGAAGGTGCCATAGAGAGGCTATGACAAAAGTTTATTTCAACTGAATCGTCATTCGTCCTAGTCCGCAGCAGGAACGACTATTTCATCAGCCGGTTGTTGAATCTCTTTGCCGGTCTTAGGATCCACCTCAAAAGAACTTTTGAGTTCGAGCTCATCGGCGATCTCTCGTACGGCCGGGATCACTTCTTCTCCCATGAGTCGTAGGCTTCTCATCTGATCATCATGAGTCATGGCCCCATCACCGTCCCAAAAGAAGATGGAACCAGGTCTCAGGTACTCAAGGACGTGACGAATCTTGGGGATTACTGTTTTTGGAGTTCCAGAAATTATCGTGTAATCCTCGACTTGTTCCTCAAATGAGCGAGAAAGCTGACCACCTCTATTAGCAGTTGCCACTTTCATGGTGGGTAGGACCCGGCTCCTCGAAGTGAGACCGGGTAACTTCATCAATGCGGGATTGGCAGTCCCTTCGTTTCCAGCTAGAAATGGATTGCTTGGCCCCTGGACATATTTGCGAGCAACCTCTTCCGCTAATTCCTCAGTTTCATCCACATGCACTTTCCATAAATAGCCGTAATTCTGTGAGCCGGCCTCGTAACCCTCCTCCTTTGCTGTATCCGCATAAATCTGGAACGACTGGCGAGTTGGCTCGAGCTGTGTGGCTAGCATTACATACGGTATTCTCTGCCTGGCAGCCCATTCAACGGAGTCCCGGCTGACCACTCCAGGAAGCATGATTTGAGGATGGGGTTTCTGATACGGCCTCACCCATGGGTTGACGTATCTGTACTGGTAATGTTTTCCTTCCCATCGAAACGGGCCTGGTTCCGTCCAGGCTTTAACGATGAAATCGTGTGCCTCTTGGAATCTCTCCCAGTTGTAAGCTGGAGGTGCGTTATGGGAGACACTCTCCCTTCCCGTTCCACGCACCCATCCAGAAACGAGTCTTCCCTTTGAAATCATGTCGATCATTGCAAGCTGTTCCACGAGCCAAAGAGGGTCATCCCAAATAGGAAGTATATTCCCCAAAAGTACAATCTTCGCCCGCTTAGTGATTCGTGCGAGGATCGATGCCTCAACGTTCATAGCACCGCCCATACAGAAAGGAGTACTGTGATGTTCATTTAGCATCAAGGCGTCAAAGCCCATCTCTTCTGCATAGATTTTCTCATCAAGGTAACGGTTGTAGAGGTTTGAACCGACAACCGGGTCATAGATCTCGTTACTTAAGGTAAGGTCCTTTATGGGCAGCCCTGTGGCACCAAAATAACCGGAACCGGGATCCTGGTAAGGTCTTTCCGTGAAATGTCCGATCAGCATCTGTCTCTCCCTTTACACAGCCAATAAGTTAGTCGAGGAAACTCAACACCTTTTCTGAAAACAATTTCGGATTCTCAATTTCCGGCCTATGACCGCACCCATCGATTACATCAAGAATGGATCCGGGGACCGAATCTTCGTAAATGCGGCCGGCATCCAGCGGTACTATCCTGTCTTCCCTGCCCCAGATAACGAGAGTGTTTAGATTTTTCAGTCGATGAAGAAGATGTTTGAGATTAGGATTGTACATATAAGGTTTCCAACCTAGCTTGCACGATTGCTCTCTGGCAACCTCCCATAGCTCCAGCTTTTCAGGAGTCGGTTCAGACGGGCATATAAGGTTATACTCTGCCGTACCCTCCGGGTCGTGAAAAGACTCTTTCAGATAGTCAGGGGCCAGGTTGAGAAAAATATCGTAGATTTCACCCTGCTCCGGCTTTATGCCTGTAGGGCAAACTAAAACCAATTTACGAAATAAGCCTGGATCCATCACGGCCATTTCAGCGGCTAACCAGCCCCCAAAAGATAACCCCAGTAAATTGACGCTATCTAGTCCTATATCTTCGATCGCCTCAAGATACCATCCGGCTAAATCCCTGACCTGCATCATCCAGTCTATTCCGGGAGAGTTGTCAAATCCGGGATGGCTCGGAGCATAAACTTGGTATGATTCTGAGAGTCTATCGTGATACTTCATCCAGCCTGGGAAACCTAGCTCCCCGTGCAGTATGAGAAGTGGTTCGCCACTTCCGTGAGTGCGCATCTGGATTGAAGATCCAGCAACTTCCTGCTTATATTCCTTTACGTCGACCGTTTGCTGACTCAATCCATTCTCCTTTCAGCCTTGCACGGCACCCTTTGAGATTGCCGCAATCCTAGTACTTGAAGCATCGTAATCAACATAATTTCGTAAAGCACCACTCCAATAGAGCAATAATTTGTCGAGAAATCACTGGATGTAAAAAGGATGCGGCGGGGAAACAATAAGGAGTGACATGCGAAAGACTTCTAGGCTGTGATCGATATATTCGCTTTTCCAGCTTGAGCTAGCCCGATTAATCTCTAGTCGAAGCTTTAATCCATTATCGAACTTTTGCTTAGAGGTTGTATTGAGGGTCCATATATTCTTTTTCTTTTACGTAGACCTGGAGTCTGCCTCTTGTGCTTTCAGAAATGATTATTCTGTCGTTTTCGTCTATGGCAATAGAAGTAGGTCTTTCGAAGGCAGCGAGCCTGGACTTGTCTTGCACCCGGCGGTATGCCTTCAGTGCGTCAGCGTTTGCTTCCACTACTTCCTTTGCCCACTTAGAAAACTCGACCGCATCTCCGTATAGGCAAGTAAGGATGTCGCCTTCACTGTCGAAGATTTGCACCCTCTTGTTGCCCCAGTCAACGACGTAGACATCTCCCTCGCTGTCTACGGCGACATCTGAGGGGTGATCTAATCTCATCTCTTCCGGGTAGTCGACGCCGAACGACTGGATGTATTCACCCCCACCTGAGAATTTTTGTACCCTGTTATTGCCCCAATCAGCAACGTATATATAGCCTGAACTATCTACGGTGATTCCCCAGGGGTCTTCAAACTCTCCGTCCCCGGAGCCCTTTGTTCCCCATGACGAGAGAAAATCCCCTTCGGAAGTAAATTTCTGAATTCGGTGATTACCGGAATCTACTATGAACAGGTGGTTTTCAGAATCAAAAGTTATTCCAGACGGCATTGAAAGCTCCCCTTCAGCACTTCCGCTACTACCCCACTCTCCAAGTTTTTCACCATCTGCGTCATATTCAGTAATGGTATCCTCGTGTTCATCGGAACAGTACACATGATTCCTACTATCAACGGCGAGAGCTGCGGGCCATGTGAAATCACCCCGACCAAAATCCCCAAGGAATTCCTGGGACATAGTTACCTTACCGATCCGTTTATTGGGCTGTACTACACCACCCGCGCCATCACCACCCCTGCTTAGCACATAGATGCCATCGGAACGGTCACATGCAATACTCATAGGCTGCGTGAAACCGTTTCCGGCAGCGGCGTTTCTGCCGATAGCGTGACTGAAATGCCAAGTCCTGCCCTGGACTGTGGTCGTCAGCATGATTTACCTCCGGTGGGACATGTCTACTAGTTAGAAGAGCTTAAGAAATTTTCGCTGCTGAACGTGCCGTTAACGATAGGCGCCGCTTCCACCTCCAGCCAATTCTCCAGGATCGTTGAGTAAACACCTCTGAAATCCTGGTTCGGCACAAGGTCGCCTTGCTCAAGGGCTTCCGCTCTTGTCTCGGGATAACGGCTGTACATGCCTCCGTTGCCCCGGGGACCTATCACGAAGGACACGCCCGCTGCTCCGTGATCGGTTCCCGATCCGTTGTCTCTCACCCTTCGTCCGAACTCGGAGAAGAGGAACATAACAACGTTTTCATCTTTCCCCCCTTCCCGGAGGTCGTCCCAGAAGTCCTGTATTGCAACGGATACCTCCTGCCAAAGCTGAGCATGCGCCGGAGCCTGTGCTGCGTGGGTATCAAAACTGCCGTGCTGTGTATAGAAGACCCGTGTTCCGAGTTCAGCCTTGTGGATGGTTGCGACGTCACGGAGACTTTTTGCTATGGGGCTGTCAGCATATTCTATGGTTGACTCGTATATATCCGGTGCCACCTTGAGGATGTCAGCACCTTTGAGTGCATCGATTCCGGTTTGTCCCAAGTAGTCCATAACCTGTCCTGAACCCAGTGCCGCACCGTACATGTTAGAGAATCGCGTCAGCATCTTTTCTCGGACCATGTCCTGTTCTACACTGGTTAGCAAGCCATAATTTGAGAGGTCGGCTACGGATGCTACTGACACCCCAGGTGTGACTAGTGCCCGTGGCAGACCCTGTCCAATATTTACGGCCGTTACAGGGTTTTCACTATTTGGATCCAGTTCTCTGACTGCTCTACCTAACCATCCTTCTGTGCCGACCTTGTCAGGCTCAGCAGTGTGCCATATATCCATGGACCGGAAGTGCGACCTTGGTGAGTTGGCGTATCCGACACCGTGGATGATGGCCATATCACCCCTTTTATAGATGTCACCCATTGGTCCCATGGAAGGGTGCATAGCGAATTCCTCATCAATTGTGAGCATGTCTTCCTGAGGAATCTTTAATCCAGGTCTGTTGTCGTAATAGTTGCCGTCGTTGTACGGGATGATGGTATTAAAGTAGTCGTTTCCGCCTGTGAGCTGCAGAATGACTATGACGGGATCTTTTTCTGTAGTAACCATTTCTGTAATTTCTCCTCAACACTTCGAGCTCTATCAACTAGCCGGTAAAGCTCATCCGAACTGATATTCTCTCGTTGATGCGATTAGCGCGAGCATTTCGCCTGCCCTCACTGCAGATTCTCGGTAGGAGTTGTTATCCCAGCTGAGGTCACCCTGTTCCCTAGCATGCGAAACTAGCTCTTCCCTAGTCTCATGTTTTACGGGTAGCGGTCCCATCTCGTCGAGGCAGCTTTCAACTAACGCTTCGGGTGACATGGATTCTGCCGTATCAGCGATTCTTGCGATGATTTTCTTAACCCCCGGAAGCTCGGGATCACTCATCCTGTCAGATACGAAATTAACCCTCTTGACCAGTGCCCCACTGTTTATCCACTCTCTTCCGGTATGCCACCCTTCAACACTAGGAGGGTCCAGTATGTCCTGGCCCATATATCCGGGCTCTCGCGCTGTCGACTCCAGTCTAGGGTCGGCTCCCTTCACGTCCTCAACTAACCTCAAGGTGCCTACGACGACTTCGACTGGACTCTTAACCCTTTTATAGGCAGAGTCTTTGAAGAAATTGGAATTGAATAGAGCCCTGAGAACGGGTTTTATTTCGTACCCGGATTCGACTAGCAGATCAGCGAGATATGAGACGGCTTCGGGATTTCGTGGCTCCTCAATGTTCCATGCTGGCACCTGTGGCTCGTCCTCAACGAAGAAACTGTAGAGGTGTCGAGCTATGAACTGGGAGCATGCTTTCTGATCGAGAATGATGTCGATGATGTCTTCACCATCGAAATTCCCGGTACGCCCAAGAAAAGTCTTTTCTGAATAATCGTGATCCTCGGCTCTGAACTCGAAAGTCCAGGGATGCCTACCATACGGATATCTTGGCATCTTGGCGCCTATGGTCCATCCGGTGAACGCTCGTGAGCATTCAAAGACGTCAGTTTCTGTGTAGTTACCTACTCCAAGCGAGAAAAGTTCTAGAAGCTCGCGGCCCCAGTTTTCATTAGGAGCATTCTTGTGATTTTCGTTATTATCCAGCCAGAAGATCATGGCAGGATCCCGCGCAAGGTTTAGCAACATTGTGCGGTAGTTACCCATTCCCTCTTCTCTGAGCATGCTTATCTGATCGAGAAGGTGATTACAGTTGTCGACTTTCGCATTACCTGTTGCGAAGACGTGATGCCAGAACAGCGTCATTTTTTCTTGAAGAGGGCGCTTCGTGTTGAGCATAAAATAGAGCCAGTTCGCCTGTCCTGGTCCAGAAGCTCCGCCGGGGACCTCTGTTATAGGATGCCTTCGCATAAGAGAGTATTTATCTACGGCCGGCTCTGATTCTGGATCGAGTAGCTTTTCCACAGTGGCTTCATAACCCATCTCTGCATACGCTTCGATCTCTTCATGCGCGGCGCCAAATCCAGCTCGTCTCATAAGGTGTGATATCAAAGCAGTGTCGGTTGTGACAGTCATTTCCTTCCTCCCTGCAACACTTTTGTATGTATCGATACCAAACGCCACGAGTACATGGACATCTCCCTTAAGGATAATTGGTATCTGTTGACTGAATGACCTCATCATGGCACGGGGGGTAACTCTGTCAAGCTTTCGAAAAATTTGCAGGTTATCTTGGATTAAACGGCAAGAATAATAGGATGGTCAAAGCAGAGCAGATATCAGTCGGAAGTTCCTTCTGAGACGTTATCGAATGCGGAGTGTTGACTACCCAAGATTTGAATTGTTTCGGATGATTTAGGCCAGATCTTTGGGTTCCTCCCAGTCCAATACCTTCTTTTCCCTGAGCCTAGCCACATCTTCCATGGTGTAACCAAGTTCAGTAAGAATGGGCACGGTGTGCTCTCCTCTTAAGATTCCTGGTCCTGCCTTGCTCGGCGTCCTGGAGAAATTGAGGACAGGGGAGTATCGCCAGAACTTTCCAAATCTCTTGTGATACACGTCAGTTGTGAACTTATTTAACTTTACATGGTCATCATCACTGAAAAAATTGTACATGTTGCTGTCTTCTACCCTGACGCAGCCTATACCCTGAGAAGTCAAATATTTCTCCCAGGTTTCGGGAGTCTTCTCGGTGAATACCGATGAAAACTCTCCTATAAGTTCCAGGTCATTGTCAGCCCTACTTATGGCGGATCGGAATCGTTTATCACCTATCAGGTCTTCACGACTTAGTGCCTTGCAGAGGGGACTCCATTCCGATTCCATTGGACACGCCAAGAAAACCCATCCTCCGTCGGCCTTATAAATTCGATACAAAGCGCTAGTGCCATACCCATCTGCGTCGGGTATTGCCCTGGCAGGCTTGCCCTGGTAATCAAAGAAATCATCGGCGTTGGCAGTGGCATTTGCCCCTATCATGGTTGTTTCCACATACTGTGGTTTTCCTGTTCGCTCCTTTGCGTATAGACTCATAACTAAAGCCGTTGCCGCAACCATTGACGTGTTCGGATCTGGATTGACGTCCTGTGATCTCCCCAGCCTGTTTGAAACTCGTACGATCTCATCCATCGTAAGTTCGGCGTCTGCGGGGGGTATCGACTCTCTTCCGGCCTGGGTAATCGCGCCGCCGGAGACAGCACCACCGATCGGGTGCATAGCGGGCCTGTGACTGTAGGGTCCTGTGGATCCGTAACCTCCGATATACACGTAAGTTATGTCTGGGTTTAGTTCCCGGGCACGTTCAAATCCGATGCCCACCCTCTCTGGGGCTCCTGGACGCATGTTGTGCATGAGTACGTCCACTCTTGGTATCAAACGATTGAGTATCTCTTGTCCTTCATCAGTCTTTAGATCTATAGAAAGTCCTTCAGTTCCGGCCATCGTTCTGTTAGAGGCGAGGCCGTTATTACTTAAACGCATCCAGTCTCCGGCCAGCGTTTCAATTCTGATCACGCGTGCCCCTAGCTCTGCTACTAGTGAACCTGCAAGCGGTCCGGCTATTACAGTCGATAGATCAAGTACGGTAACCCCCTCAAGGGGGTGCGCGGGTAAAGGATCTGATCCATTGGACTTGCCCAACTGTACGTCAGGAATTGTGTTCGAAATGATCTCGTCGTTATGTTGGCCCAGAAGGGGAGCCGGCCCCTGGATTCTAGGAGACATTGGACTCATGGTGAAGGCAGGCCCGAGCTGTTTCATCGGTCCAACCGTAGGATCATCGATTTCCTGGACGTGGCCATTGTGAATCATTTGAGGGTGAGATAATGCCTCAGTCGACGTCATGAAAGGTTCTGCGGCCACATCTCCCTCCTTGTTTACAAAGAGGTCCATCCATTCATCAAAAGTCCTTTCGCTCATCCTGCCCAGAATCATCCTTCGAAGGGCCTCTCGATCCTCTTCCTCAGCTAGATTAGGGGCTGCGGCAAATCTAGGATCGTCATAGATATACCCTAGGCCAATAGCATGAATTTCTGACCTGAACAGCCTTTCTATTAGATTGGCCAGTTGCATCCACTTTCCGTCCTTGGTTCTCACTGGCAAGTACTGGATTGGGGAGGGTCGCTTTGCTACGGTGGTTGGATCAAAGTCGAAAGTCTCCGGATACTTGATCATCATCTGCCAGAGTAGGAACTGGTGCATATCGTAGTAGGTCATTGCTTGCAGGAGACTGGTTTCCACCCGTTGGCCTAGGCCTGTCCTGTCTCTCACCATGAGAGCTGAAATGATACCCCTGACAGCAGCCATGCTTGCGGAATGGTTGGCCACCTTGACTGAAGCAAAATTAGGACCTTCCCGTCCGGTAAGGCCGGCAAATGTCATGAGCCTTCCGCTCTTGGCCTGTACCAGGCCTTCATAGCTCTTGTACTTGGCATACGGCCCTTTGGGTCCGAAAGCTGTTATAGAGCAGTAGACCAGGCCAGAATGATCGGTCTTTAAAGTCTCGTATCCAAACCCGTGAGAATCGGCGAATCCGGGTTCAAACCCTTCTATTACTACGTCTGCCTTTAGCGATAGCTTCCTTAGCTCGTTGAGATCTTCCTTATCGTTAACATCCAGAACGATACTTTTTTTCCCGCGATTCCAAAGCAGGGATTGCGGAAAGGCCCTGTATTGGTCCCCTCCCGGCGGTTCTACCTTGATAACGTCAGCGCCAAAATCTGACATCATCATTGTCGCGATTGAACCCGCCATTCCTTGAGCGAAGTCTAGTACAGTAATCCCTTCCAAGGCTTGATTCATTTTGTCCCTACCTGAGTAGATATCATTCCTGCTAGGCTCCGAATCTAGTTCGCATATATCTTAAAAGGCTTCCTACAGTATTCAAATTCAATATTCGCGAAAGCATCAAAGTTGAATAGTCTTAAAGGCCCATCTAGCCTTCTTCTGTTTTTAGAAGATCAAACGAATTAGACCGATGATAATCCCTAATTGAAACGAATCAAGTCACTTCGAACATGTGTTGAGATGCAAATTTGGTATATGTGCGTTCTGCATTTAGATCATTACCAGGGGTCTAATGTGCCTTATTTGCGGCTATTTTGCAGGCTAGCTGAACGCGTGCAATAAAATTCTCAGAGTATCGGTTCTCACAGCCTGAAATTTCCGTGAGTTAGCCCTATTCCTTTTTACTATCCAAAACCACATCTGACTTATGAGCCGATCTAATAGCAGTAAATCATGGTGCCTTTACGTAATGGAGGTGTAAGCGAGGACCGTAGTAATAGGGGTTATTTAACTGATACCTTATGTGCAGAAAAATTTGAGTGTAGGAGCGTCTTATGTCCTCTATGCCGCCAGTAAAAATAGCTAGAATCAATGGGCTCAGACTTGCTTATTACGAGTGGGGAAACCCAGGTAATCCGGTGCTGATCTGCCTCCACAGTCATACGAACTCAGCGGTATCCTGGAGAGAGTTCGCAGAGTTTGCTTCGTCTAAATACCATGTTTTTGCGATTGATCAACGGGGACACGGGAACAGTGATTGGGCGAAAGACGGTTATGCACGGGACCGATTTGTAGAAGATCTTTCAGAATTCATCAAAGGCAATAATTTTGAAAAGATCACTCTTGTTGGTTGTTCTATGGGAGGGTGGCACTCAATACTTTTTACCGTCAACAATCCCGATCTCGTTCAACGGATCGTTATGGTGGACATAGCTCCGGAACCTTCTTCGGAGAGATTGCAGGCTCCCCCGGCGCCCCCAACTCCTATGAAATTCGAGACGCTGGAACATGGTTTCGATTGGATTAGATCCGGAAATGAACTAGCTTCGGACACTCGCCTCCGGGAGGATACTGAGGCACGATTGAGGCAAACCGATTCGGGATCATGGACCTGGAAGGCGGATCTAGATGGGTTTGATAATCCACTTCCTGATATGACAGATAGTTCGCTAATTAGCCGGTATTGGTCTGCAATAGAGTCAATACAATGCCCCATACTTGAAATCAGGGGAGCAGAAAGCAATCTAGTGGATGACAGCACTATCGAAAAAATGAAACGCCTTGGAAGAGAAGTTTCATCTGTTGACGTAAGTAGCGCTGGTCACGTGGTAATGGTCGATCAGCCTGAAACTTTCATAGAAGCAATCAAAGGGTTTGTAAATCTTTGATCTGGCCTAGAGTAGCACTATCTAAATTCGGCTTTAACTTAGGATAACTGTAGATGAAAACTAAATTTCAGAGACAAATTGTTCTGATATTGCTCTGCCTATTGGCAGCTGTTGTAGTTTCATGCGGGGGCGATGATGAAGAGGATCAAGGATTGGTATCGGGTGAAGGGGGATCGGAGAGATCCAATGCTCCGACAATGGTTCCAGAGTTCTCCGGACCCATTCCCACGCCTTCCCCTGTTCCCGTGGTGACGGATGAGTCAACTGCAGTAAGGGCTATGTGGGTTCACCTTACAAAATGCGTTCCCGTCGAAATAAACCATCTTGATGTACAACTGGGTGTTAGAGGTGAGTGGATGGTAATGCCCATTCAAGGTTCGCCTCAGGAGTTCGGCACATGGAGGGTTAATCAAAATGGTGACGTCAGCCCACACAATGCTAGAGGGGAGTTGTGGCAGAAGTATATCGAATCAGAATGCGACACCGGCATCTTGCAGCCCGCAGCAAATGACGTGCTAACAGACGGCGATGCAGTGACTACTCTGTGGGCTCACCTTGCAAGATGTATACCAGAGATGAGCCTAGGGGTATTTTCAGCCCAGAAGGACCGCAGGACAGGAGCATGGGTAGTGGTAACGGTCCCTGAGTCCCAGGACGATTACGGAGTTTGGAGTGTTAAAAGAGATGCAAATATTGAGCCGTTAAATGACCGTGCCGCGGAAGTTTCGAAAATGGTCGGTGCAGTTGCCGGCAGTAAAGGTGGAGATAAAAGCGGGCTTGCGGCTGGATGCAGTCCCGTAATAGGCAGTGGTGATGACGCGAGGAGGAGATTGTGGACACACCTTTCTCCCTGCTATCCAACCATTGACCCCAAATCGATTTCGACGACATGGGATCCCTCAAATCACTTGTGGGTGGTGGTTAGCGGAGAAAGACCCGCGGACGCTACTGCTAAGGACACTCCATCGGTGTGGCATATTACTCGTGATGGGAATATTCTCGCGAAAAACCTAAGTGCCGAGTCAACTTGGGCGGTTGCCAAGTCCGGCAACTGTTGAAGTTGTTTACAACATCCGAATATATTTTTTGAACAACACACTTGTTTGATATCATAAAACTCAGGCATGTTTAGCTGGGATGCATAGTCCTTAATGTGGGAACGAAAACCGATTATTCCACGTGTTCATTATTAATCTGGCATTCAAAAATGAGGAGGCAGGCGGAAGCAATTGGGAATACGCAGTCTACTACCCGTCCGGGAGGCTGATGAGGGCTGACCTAGGTCATGGAAATGATTCGAAGAGCTATTTTTATCCGGACGAAGGACCTATATATGACATGGCCCGTTCGGTGGACCATGTTCCTGGGGAATCAATATCCCGGTATGAGGGTTTGGATCCCGACAGGCCCGAGCTACCGCTCTGGATAACCGATCCCGACTCATTGACCTGGGAAAGAGTAGATTATTCTCAAGGGGACCCTGACGTACCATGGAAACTGTTATCAAACGATGCGGCTGTTGTATACACTGTTGGCGCCGCCGGTGAACTCGCATTCAATGATATTGAGATGGATGGTGAGGATGAAGTGGAAGGGCTTCGCAATGCCGTATCGGTAGTTGTAAGCCCTGACGGCAAACATGTGTACACTGCCGGATATGATGACGAAGCCATCGTGGTATTCTCAAGATCCAATGCCACAGGCGCTCTTTCTATCCGGAAGGTGCATTCGAATGGCGAGAAAGGCATCGGTGGTATTAGGGGTGTGAGGTCCGTTGCGGTAAGCCCTGACGGCAAACATGTCTACGCTGCAGGTGAAAAGGACAACGCACTTGCGGTGTTCTCAAGAGATTCTTCCACCGGCGATCTAACCTTTGTTGAGAAGGTCAAGGATGGAGTGAACGGGGTTGACGGCCTTCACAGTGTCAGGTCCGCAGTTGTAAGCCCTGACGGTAAAAATGTATATGCTGCGGGATATTGGGACGACTCAGTCGCTGTATTTTCAAGGGACGCGTCCACCGGTGCTCTCACTTTTTTTGAAGTGCATGAGGGAGGGTACGATAAGAGTGGAGTTGATGGTCTTTACCATGCCGTATCAGTAGTTGTAAGCCCTGATGGTGAACATGTATATGCTGCGGGATATGGCGAGAACGCGGTCGTGGTATTCGAAAGGGACACCTCCACCGGTGCTCTCACATTCCGAGAAGCCCATAAGGATGACGAGAACGGTGTTGACGGCCTTCAGAGTATGGGATCCGGGTCCGTAGCGGTAAGCCCCGACAGCAAGCATGTGTACGCTGTGGGATATGGCGACGACGCGGTTGCGGTGTTTTCAAAAGACATATCCAGCGGTGGCCTAACTTTTGTTGAAGTGCACAGAGACGGTGAGAACGGTGCCGACGGTCTGGACGCTGTAAGGTCAGTAACCGTAAGCCCTGACGGAAACTATGTATATGTGGCCGGAACAGGCGGGGACGCGATCGCGGTATTTGAAAGGGACTCTTCTACAGGTGCTCTCACATTCCTTCAAGCTCGTAGGGACGGTGGCGTCAAGTATGACTCCAAAGGTACCCCGTTCGTTGAAGGAATTAATGGTGCTAAGTCCGTTGCGGTAAGCCCGGATAGCAACTATGTGTATGCTGTGGGGTATACCGAATATTTTGAAAAAGCGTGGGACGGAGTAAGAACCTGGGAAGACGAGGCTCCGGTTTACGCCTCGGAAATCGCGGTTGAACCGTCATATCACGTCACAGATGATAACCCGGAGCAATCCGTTCGGTACGTGAGGACTTATAGACAAGAATTGCCCGTACACAATCCTGTAACAGGGACTAACGAGGCAAAGAATACAACTGATGTTGGTTTCTGGGATTTCATACGCACCAAGCGAAACTCTGTGTCAGATGGGAGGCCCTGGGGCATATATGGAAACGTCGGATACGGAGAATCCGTTCTTACGCTAAAACCGCCTGTGGACCGACACGGCGATGACATCGGGCATGGAGCTATAGCGAGTGTCTGGGTGGGTGATCAGAAGAATCAGTCCGACGTCAATCAGGCCACAGGGGGGATAGGCAACGGACAGCCGCTGCATCGCAATTCCTTCACTATTGCAGCTCGTGTAAAACCGGACAGTTTCACCTCTAGACCTCCAGCCAATGGAGACGTTTTTTCGAAAGACTTTTGGGGTGGTCCCGAATGGGAAGCCCTGGGGCCGTCGAGAACATTATTTTCCGGTGGTAACTATATGAGTGTCTTCGTGAACGAACAGTGTAACGTAGAGGTTGCGTTGAACAGCTCTGAACGCTTTTTCGTTTCGGACAAAGCCATAGCCATGGATGATTGGCACGATGTTATCGTGAGCGTGAGTGTCCCCGAAAAACAGCTTTCCCTGACGGTTGACGGGACGACAGAATTATTTAACCTACCCGACGATTTTGAATGGAACTTTATTAAAAACAAACCCGAACTGGTGACTCGAGGTTCACAATGGGTTATAGATACTGTTCAGGGTGCCCAGGATGTTGGGATGCATACCGGGATGGACCACCATGTCCATGATGACGGTCAGAGTCTGATGCACATAGTCTACTCCAATGACAGCACCGACGACCTGAACTACATTAAATTTAACACCGCAACAGGTACCAGTACGTCTCCCGAGACGCCGGCGAACTGGACCAATTTTGGTCGATACGCCGATATAGACGTGACTCAGGATGGAGGAAAGAATATTTCATACCTGATCAAACCTCAAAATTCTGATGAAGAACTTGGATATTCGATGAGTGCAGTACTGTCGGAAGGATGGACTTGGTGGGTTCCTGACCAGATAACAGGGCCGGGTGCATACGAGACGGATGTGGGTCAGAACACCAGTATAGTGACCGATTCCAATGGTGCTCCACATATCGTCTATTACGATCCCTCGCTTGGCCTCAGGCATAAATGGGGGGCAGAATGGAACGCAACCACCAGCCAGTGGTCATGGGATAGTGAGACTGTGGATGATGGATCTTCACAATGGGATGTTGGCAGGTATGCCAGCCTGGGAATTGATAGTGACGACAATCTACACATCGTCTACCACAGCTCCGAAGGGGTGTTCAAACACGCATACGGGTTACAGACTGCAGTTAACACGTGGGATTGGACCTTCGTGAATTTGAGCAGTGGGGGTGCGGTCGAGGCTAATAGAGTTTCAACAAGTACAGTGCCT
>Ga0187827_10004311_pt1 | contig 17551 bp, 16 predicted proteins | sample ETNtaG_39_FD_167969 | JGI IMG/M metagenome (GOLD analysis project Ga0187827, IMG submission 167969) | Marine microbial and viral communities from oxygen minimum zone, Eastern Pacific Ocean - ETNP2014_SV_150_PacBio MetaG (Illumina Assembly) | ecosystem: Environmental > Aquatic > Marine > Hypoxic... | reverse complement strand
TCTGAAGTAATACGGATGAATTGAAGAGGCATTCCGGTACATTCGTCTATAACTTTTTTAAATATATCAATTTCAAGATAGAGGGGCTTTGCATTAGTCTCTGAATAAGTAACAGAATGAGGACAATGAATACATTCAGAGTTACAAACATTGGTGATATCAAACATAATATAAGTTGGGAATTCCGCACATTCGGCTGATTCAAACCCATAAGGCGCCTGCATCTTCCTTTCATCAACCATAGAATGTTTTGCAAGTGGAGTATATTTGGGTATTTTCTCTGAACATTTTCTGGCTAAATGGCGAAAGCCATTTAAATCCCACGAAAAATCAATATGGCCATCATCAAAACACTTTAGCAAAGCGCTCGAATATCTTGAATCAAGTAACGACTCATTATAGGTCGCGTAATGAGTATCGTCATATCTAATAGAAAAACCACCGGTACCCTCCCTCACTATATCTATATACTCTTCAGGGGATAACACTTCGCGAGAACACATACTTTCCATGGAAAACAGCCTGACTCCAATACCCACAGGAAGACGACTGTGTTCCAATTGTGAAAAATAATCCGGGGAATACTCGTTAAATTGCCGGATGGCATTTTTAATCAATCCAATATCAACAAACAATTGTGTTCCTTCTATATAAATGATCGCATTTAAATCTCTCTGGTTGACATATTTAACGAGTTCCTCACTGGTATGTAAAACATCAGCCACTTTTTCAAAATTATTTAACGCATATTCCTTGTTATTCCATATAACGTAATCTATATTCAGGCTTTCTACCCTCTCCCAGAATCGGCTTATTTTCCAATAATGACAAAGTTGTTCATCAAACCCCAAGGTATCGACTAATATGAGAAATGTAGAATCTTTTGTTATACTCATTGCCTTTCCTTAACAGGAATTATATAGTTAATTATCCTATGTTTAGTAAAAAAGTTGCCAAATAAATGTCTGGATTGCAAAATATTCTTTAGCTGTCAGGTAGGCCCTTATAACAATAATTTGATATATTGTTCCGGTAAGAGGTGGTAATAGCTGTCACTTTACATAGTATTAAGAACATTCGTCTTATAATCTAAACCTTGATATTTTACCATGTCTTTAAACTTTCCATCTTTTAAAATTAACTCCTGATATCTCCCCTGTTCAATTATACACCCATCCTGGAGCACGTAAATAGAATCAGCATTCATTATCGTTGACAACCTGTGAGCTATTACTACTAAAGTAGTCTTATGGGCAATATTTTCAATTGCATCCTTAATAAGTAACTCAGAACGACTGTCAAGGGCACTTGTGGCTTCATCGAGAATTAACAGCTCCGGCTTTCTCAGTAATGCCCTTGCGAGAGCAATACGTTGACGCTCTCCACCGGAAAGCCTAACGCCTCTCTCTCCAACAACAGTATTATACAACTCAGGCAACTTCAGAATAAACTCATGAGCATTTGCCAGTTTACAAACCTCTATAATCTCATTTTCAGTTGCTTTTTCATTACTCCACAAGAGATTATTTTTAACTGTATCATTGAACAAAACAGTGTCCTGCGGGACATAACCAATATGCCGTCTAAATGAATAAATATCGAACTCCTGTAAAGGCTTCTTATCTGCTAAAACTACCCCTTTATCTGGTTCATAAAATCCGATGAGCAAATCAATTAAAGTAGATTTCCCCGATCCTGATTCACCAACTATTACTGTCATCTCACCCTTTTTAATTGTTATATTAATATCATTCAATACAGGATTATGACCGGGATAAGAAAAACTTACACCTTTGTATTCAAAGCCATCATTTATCCTGTTAAAAATAAAACCACCTGTTTTTTGTATATTTTCACATGCCAGCCTGTTCATATAAGCGACCTGCTCATAACTGGGATAAAAGTTCACGATGGCATGATTAGTTGATGTGAACCCCCCTATCATCGGAAGAAGTCTTAAAAAAGCATAACCTATAATGCCCATTTCTGCTATAGTGAGTTTAGAATACTCAGATGATATATACATAGTGATTATAATAGCCATCCATCCAAAAGGCTCAAAGATCTTTGGTAGTGCATCTTTTAAGACTTTAGACTTTATATCAAAATTACAACGCTCACCAAAAACCTCATCAAATCTTCTTATATATTTTGTATGATTTCCATACCCCAAAATCACTTTTGCTGCCCCCAGGCTTTCATGTATTAGCTCCATAACCTTATTAGATGACACAGTGCTTCCTTTGCCCAATCTGTAACTTGCTCTATTAAAAAGCATAAAAGGCAAAATAAATAAACATCCTAACACAACTGCAATGGAAGTAATTTTCCATGAAATATAAATAGGTACTGCTATAAAAAATATTGCCCGTATAAACTCTGAAAACATACTACCAACTGAAACAAAGGCACCCTTGACTCCATCTATCTCACGGGTTAATGTATTTAGAATTGAACCAAAACGCTGTGTATTAAAAAAGTGCCATCTGGCACTGAAAAAAGCATTAAATGTCTCTACCGCCAGGGACTTTACCATAGCATACTGGATTTTTAGAATTAACCTGTTTGTAAATATTATTGAAGCACTAAGTAGAGTATTAGATAAAAGAAAAAGAATTAAAATATTAATTTTTGTTACGCTAATATCAAGCAAATTAAATAAATTAAACAATCTTTGTGTTATCGAGCTAACGTTTTTAAGCTCCGGATTAATGAAAACATCTAAAACAGGAGCTATCAATAGAGTACTTGCAACCTGGACAAAACAGACAAAAGTGAGCATTAAAATATTAAAAACAAAAAGAAGAGGATACTTTTTATAAAAGGTCCAAATAAGCTGTAAGATTTTCATATTATTTCTTATACCCCACCTTGCGTAACGAATTAATAACAGCCATAGCTCCAAAGGGAGGAATGGCGCTCGGCATATCTCTTTGAGGCAAGGTTATAAAAATACTCTTTATGTCTTTAGTCACTATCAAATAACAAATCTACTTCACAAGCTCTTTAAAAGCCCCTATCCATCTTTCTTGCCAACAGGAGTCAGCCCAGCAAAATGTTTCCATGAATTTTAAGCGTGCTTTCTGACGTTCAGGTTCCATCCACCAGCCTTGAACATCATTCCAGATAGAGTTGACCTTATTAGCCGCATCTATTGGATCATGAAAAAGTATTTCTGCTTTTCTTAGCAGATCAAAGGCAGGCTTAGCACCTTCTCTCTCTCGGCACAATTCATAGTCCCAAAAAAATACAGATGGAGTATTAGCCACAAGGGCCTCCATACAACTTGTAGATAAATGGTCACTGATATAAAGTTTTACTTTTTGAAGCAACGCTGGCAATGTCCCCGAATACTTTATTCTTATATTATATTCTTTAAGAAGATTTTTTTCTTCCTCAAGCCATCCATAATCATAATGATATGGTCTGTAAACCACAAAGTTACGTACATCCGAATCAAGAGTTGTGACAAAACTTTTTTTATAACTAAAATAGATAGGGACCATGTCAGGCATAAAAGGATATGGGTAAAATCGATACACATGTTTGGGAAATGAAGTAGAACCCCAGATTGCTATATTGAGTTTCGGGCTATGTTTATTTAAAATACGTGACAAATTGGGCTGGGGCAATGGTAATATCTGTGCCCCTGGATAAATAAAGTCCTTCCAGCCCCAACTGACAAAACAGTCGCTGAAGTGGCGCTCAATAGATTCTACATAGTTATTCTCATGTTGCCCGTACCCGCCTCCGTGCTGACACGAGACAGCCTTTGCTCCTTTGAGCCTCGCCAATGATACCGCATAGTTGAATACGATATTTGAAACCCATAAATTGACAAAGAAATAGAGTTTGAAATTACTATACCTCTCCGCAGTCTGGGAATATGATCTGAACTCTTCGAGCAGGTATTTCGGCGCAAACGTGGGCAGCAGCTTGATGACGATGGCTTCGAATTCGTCGTGTGGTTTTATGCTTAAAAGATTTAAACGGTCTATATTCTCAGACTTTACACAATTCTTCTTCATTATTGGCATAAAAGCAGCCTTTAGCTCTTTGGCAAAGACAGACCTCTCCCGTTCATTAAAAACATACTGGTCCATTAAAATATTTTTCCCTTCAAAAGGTTTCAAGACAATGAGATTCCATAACTCCTTTTTAAGCTTGTTAAAAACCTTCAGAAGAAATGACATAGACAATACGTCCAACCTTTTCCCGGATATAGGCTCTCTCCGTCTGGGAGGTTTATCAGAAGAAAACTCCCTTACTGTGATACCCATATGCCTGGCAACTTCACCATTAAAAGCCGAAACAGACTGTTCTGTTACACACAGTTTTTCTATAAAATCAGGATAACCGGAGTATGGTCCAAATTTGTGTTGACAGGCAAATAAAGTCAGATTTTCTCTGCCGTAGAGTTCAACAGCAAGCCTTAACCTGGAATACTGGTCAAACAAAGGGGGCAGAAAAAATAGCAGCCATGATGCCATGGGTATTTCCCAGAATGAGTATGGGTAATCAACATTGTGTAACTTGCTTAGAGCAAAACCAATCTTTTTTGTAAGATTACCATATAACTTTTCTAAATAAACGCTGCCTTCTTTAAGTTTTTTATGGTTATCCCATATATCAGGGAGGACTTTATAATTTATGTCTTTCAATCTTAGTCGAGTCGATTCCGTCACTGCGGCCTTAGACATAAAAACTATATCTTTATCTAATACCTCATTTGGCAAAATAGATATAGTAGAGAGATATTTTATACGGTTTTCCATCTATTTGATATAAGTTGACATTAATATTTCTTCGTAAACCTTATTGTTAATTTAAATTTATTTCTCTGGAAAAATTGTAAACCTCTTCAAACTGTTCCTGAGAAAATCTGTTAGCATTAATAACTTTTAGATTTGTTTTCATCTGGGAGGTAGATGTTGCTCCCGGAATAATTGTGCTTACTTTAGGATCTGAAAGAAGGAAATTAAGGGAGAAGATTATTAATTCTTCGTTTGTCAATTCAAACCTTATTTTTATGGTTTCTACTATGCTTGTTCGTTTATTCAATAGTTCTCCATGCATAAAGACAGACCTATCATCAAATGCCGGAAATCTTGTATTCTCATCAAACCTTCCGGTTAACATACCTGAACTCAATGGAGAACGGATTACTGTACCTACCTTCTTTTCAAAAGCATTATTAATTAATCCTTTAAAATCAAGAGTTAAGAGGTTATATATTATCTGCAATGAATCCCATACACCATGTTTTATAAAACCAATGCCATCTTCAATATTACCCACTGAGATCCCCGCATAAGCAATCTTGCCCTTCTCTTTTAAATATGAAACAGTTTCAATCAAATCATCCTGTTCAATATGTGATAATGTTGGTTTTGCAAATTGAATGAGATCAATTCTTTCCCGCTTTAACCGACGTAAAGACCCCTCGATTGTTTTCATAACATAAGGCCTGTCAAATCTTCTATTTCCATTCTTATCAAGCCCACATTTGGTAGCAAATATAACATCATCAGCGCCATCAAAGAAACCCCCCAATCTCTTTTCTGCCAACCCATCACCATACATATCAGAAGAGTCAAAAAAGTTTATACCTGCCTCTTTTGCTAATGTAAGGATTTCATAAGCATCCTTATCTGAAATGGGTTTAGCCCCAAAAGGCTTATCTTTGATTAAAGAAGGGCCACCGATTTGTGCAGTACCAAATCCAACCTCCGAAACCATAAGATTTGTTTTACCTAATCGATTATATTTCATGATTATTATTCATAACGATCTTAAAACACAATTCCGGCAATGGCCGTTATCTGCCCAATGTCCTTTTTTGTGAAGTTCCTTAAATTCTCTCATAGGCCCGGAATCCCAACACTCTTTTATAGTAGTTTCTCTTATGTTTCCTAAACAATAATTATGATTATAGTCAAAGTTACAAACATGTATCCCTCCACTATAGTCAATCATCATTGTTGTAAAAATCTGAGTACAGCGAAAATCAAACTCAGGTCTAGGACCCAAGTTTGTATCCTCTTTCCAGGAAGAATTATACTGCTTTGCTTTTTGAAACGTAACCATATTGACATGGTCTTTCCATAAATCAAAAAACTTATCAACTTCATGTCTATTGTAATCCTGAACAATAAAGCTTACTCGAATCCTCGGATAACTTTTCCCGTTTTTCTCCTTTTCCTCTAAAAAAACTCTAATATTCTCTAAAGTTTTTTCATACATCCCACCTGGCCGCACAATAGAATATGTTTGTTCAGTCGCGGCATCTATTGAAAAATTGATTTTTGTTAAACCATTCTCAATAAGTTGTCGAGATAAGTCCCTCGTTAAGACCGAGGCGTTAGTACTGAGCATAATATCTAAAATCCCCGCATCTTTACATAATTTCACAAATTCCGGCAATTCTTTATTGAGTAATGATTCCCCACCGTGGTCGAGAAAGATTGAATCTAATTTCATTTCCCCAGATTCTTTTATAATTTCCTGAAAAACATCCACAGACATGTTCCCGTTCAAAGGCACATCTGATACAAACCTGGGGCAATTAGGACATCTAAAATTACAGGAATAAGAACTCTCTACTTCAAGACATAGTGGAAAATCGTAAGCATAGAGATTTTCAACTGCATTATCCCACCTTTTTCTATAAAGATAATACTCCTCGCCAAAATCATTAATCCAGCCAGGATCTACTTCGATTTCTTTTATAAAGTAACTTGGATCGGTAAATTCCTGCAACTTGATTCTCATAAAAAATAACTCCTAATAATAAGATTACTCATTGTTATTTTTCTTAACTCTATTTCTCTCCTATATATATATAGTGATAATCACTACCTTCAGCATTCCCTAAAATCATATCATAATATCCAATATGCCTTTTCTTGAAATATTTGAATTTTTCTTCTAACTCTTTTATCGAATGAACAAAGTTTACATACGTTATCACATCTGACAACCTTTTATCAGGAATGACCTTATACAACCCATCATAGCAAGGAAAAGAGTTATTATATAAGTGATGAGAACTTCCTATCATAGTTGCATAAAATACACCACCTGGTTTTAACTGTTCATATAACGACTGCAATATCTTATGAAAATCTGAATTTGAAAAATAATATAAAACTTGGTTTGCAATAATTACATCGTATTTAACATCAAAAAAAGATTTACTACTTGGTTTGGGACTAATAAGCTTAAAGTTATTCTGTATATCCGGCATGATTTCTCTACATTCTTTAATAGCTGCTTCAGCAATATCAACTCCGTAGACATCAAACCCTTTTGATTTAAAAAACAAAGCATGAGCACCTGTACCGCACCCCAAATCTAATAACTTTTGGCGCCCAGAACCATCTATTCCGAATCCATGTGTTAACACTCGAACGTAAAAACGTATAATATGACTTTCTGGGTAAACGCCACCGTATCCTCCTGAATACAGTTTACTAAAACTGTGCAAATTGTGAGTTAAATATTCTTCAGAAACCATGATAATATTTCAACACACTTACGTTAGCAACTTCTCTTCCGTCAAATACGTATCATAAAGATCTTCTTGTTTGTAAATTTCAGCAAACTTCTGATAAGTTTTCTCCCCTTCATCAGTAAATAGTTCAGCCTTCTTTATCTCATTCCAATATTTTTCAGGAAATTTAACATATAGATAAAAACTTCTTATTAAACCTCTATATTTATTTACAGAAATATTCGGGTTATATATAGCAGGATATCCACGAGCATATCCTATTTCTCCTTTATCTTCATCTTCCTCATCAAAAAGCTTCATTTCTATCGCCATATCCCTCAATTTAGACCCTTTAAAAGGATACACAAAACCAATTGCCGGATTTGTCACCTTTGCTTCTTTAACTAAATTCACTGTGTCCCAAAACATGTTAACTGTTTCCAATGGAAATCCAAGCATCAAGAAGGACACAGTCCGCAACCCATAGGAATTCGTTATATTAAACGCTTTGATAATAGTGGTGTTCTTAACAGGTTTATTACATAATCCATATCTCATTTTCTCATTTCCTGTTTCAACCCCAATACTTATAGACACACAATCCATGTCAGCCAAGGCACGTATTTTCTCATCCGTTACAGTCTGTGGACTGGTATCTACAACAAATGGCAGACCAACTTCTCTGGCATAACTATCAGCAAATTCACGTAAATATGCCTTTCCTATTGAAAGAAATGTGGCATCCTGAAAACGGTAAAAATTCAAATCATATTTATTTTTCAGATAGACCAATTCTGATATTATTCTGTCAATTTGTTGATAACTCCGTACCCTCAAATTTCCGCTATTGACTTCATGCATTTTATCATATAAGCAGTATGAACATTTACTATAACAGCCCCTGGTAATAACATGGTCTCCTGAGCGGTATACTTTGCCGCCGTATACCCTGTACAAAAGCTTTTCGTCATAGAAATCATAATCCAAATATGGTAAATTATCTAAATCAGACAATACCTGGCCAACGGGATTCTTGAATATTTTACCCTCCTTCTTCACCCAGAAACCATGTGTATTTTCATAACCCCTGTTATCTTCTATCCTTTGTAACAACTCAATAAAGGCCAACTCCCCCTCTCCAATGCATACTATATCTATAGAATCTTCTTTAATTGAACCCTCAGGGTCAGCAAAAGCGTGCACACCACCAAGAACAGTTATAATTGACTCATTAAATGATTTTACTGTCCTTAATAAATACACTGTTAATCCCCATTCAACACTTAACACCGAAGCGCCAACAACATCAGGCTGAAATTCCTGAAGCATTAAACGCAGCTCCTCTTTTACATCTTTCTTCTTTTGGATCAGGTCATAGCCAGTTACATCTACAGGCCGGAAATTAAGAAGTTCTTCCCCTGCCAAATTAATCCCCGCATATCGCTTGTTTTCGATAATATCTTTTGTATCAAAAAAGGACGTATCAAAGAGTTTGACTTCATGTCCGTCACGCCTGCAACAATTCATAACAGAGGTAAGTCCTACAGGTTTATAACCGCCACAATCAATATTAGGAAAAATAAACAATACTTTCATTCTATACATTCTTATCCGGTTTTAAGGATCATTATGCTGGAAATATCAAAAAAGAGCTATTTTCTTAATACAAACAAATGAAATCCACCCTCATCTTTACATTTTATTTCCATATCATAAAGAGGTAAAAGAAATTCTTTAAGAGTTTCTATCCATTCCATTTTAATACTTTTCCTATTTTCTTGCGTTAAACTATTGGACATCTTTATTAAGAGAGGTGATAATGGCCGCAAACCGATGTCCCACATCTTTAACAAAAGCGGAGATAAATAGTATGAATGATCTACAATATCAAACCCCGCTCTTTTAGCCAAAGATGCAAAATCTCCATAAGAAATTGTCCAATGCATACATTCAGACCTGCCCCTGTTTAACAGCCGCAACAATTCAGAATTCTTTTCCTTCCAATGGTATGAAAAACAGTAATCATAAAACTTAATATTTGGGATACACAAAATGGCAATACCTTCTTTATCAAGAATCCTATAAAGCTCATTCAGCGAGCGTTCTTGACTATTTAACCAATATAATATATTTGAAAAAATAGTCTTGAATTTCCCATCTTCAAAAGGCAATTGCTGATTTGCATCACATTCAAATAGATTTCTATAAAAATTCAAGGCTTTTGCCTGTTTCAGCAGATTTGGCTTATGATCTAATCCGACAGAAAAAGTATATCCTGACTTTTTTGTTATGAATCCGGCCAAAGTACTAATTTTACATGCATCGTAAATATCCTTATTTTCCCGAAATCCTTCAGTATTAACATTTATATACCAATCATAATCTACTGAGAACTCCCCCCCAGCAGTTATAAAACTGAAAATCCCATTCCCACATCCAAGGTCAAGTGATGGATGCTTAATCTCATATTTTAAGATCATAGTAGAAGCTATTACATCCCAAAGAGCGCTAGCCGGCCTTAACCATGCCACGTTAAGATGTGCTTTTATGTAATCAGTATGATTTATTTTTGACATTACATGTACTGTTAAAAGATTTAACTATTCGTTTTACTACTCTTTTTATTCCCCTGCCACCTATTAGTTGTTTTCCCTTCTATAAAACATATTAATAGTAAAAAAAACTATGGTGTTTCAAACATAAGGAATTAAAAGATACATTCTGTTTTGATCATTATCAGGTCAGGCATATAAATAAGATAGAGAGATACTGGAATTTATGTCTTATCGCCTGGACTCTTACTTACTGGATAAAGCAAAATGCATATCTCAATAAAATCCTTGAAACTAAGCCTGTCACTTTAACAAATTCAAGCAAGCCATCAATTCCTTGCTTGAGTTTTATTCAACTAGTAAACTTTCAAAGAACGAAGTGCTTGTAAACGAGTATTTCAAAATAAAATCTGCGCGCGCTATGAAAAATATTGCCACATAACTTTTTAACAAAGTAATGCATTTATTTCAATATAGGTCGTAACTTCAGCAAATGAGTGCAAAGTTTGGTTTAGTAAATTATGTGACTGATTCTTCACATTAGAGACCTTGCAAAGATCTGTCTATTTAGACAATATTCATGAATTTTCGATATTATTGGCCAACCCTCTGGCATATTGAACAGTTATCCAGATCATCGTGTATGATTCCACTCCTAATCTCCTGCATCTTCTCAGAATTCCAAGCGTCATCTAGACTGTTCTCGTAAATATTGCCTATCGGAATATTAAGACCAAAGAAATTGCAGCATGGGAGTATTTTACCGTCAGACATAATAGACACCCTCTTAAAAGGTGCTATACAAGACCATTTCTTTCTTTTAGACATATCAAAGGATTCTGTTATATTAACATCATAGTTATCAAAAACCTGTATATCAACAAAGTCAACCTTTTCCCTCCAAAACCTTATGAACTCATCTTTTTCTTTTCTATTTACCAGCATATCGATAAAAGAGACTCTAATAATTGGGAATATGGTATTTCTTCTTTTTTTCTCTTCTATTATGTTAAGAATATTTTCTTTAACTACATTAAATCCTTTCCCCCTTATTTCAAAGTACCTCTCTTCGCTGAAAGCATCCACAGAAAAGAAGAGATTTACAAGACCGCTAGTAAATACCTCATCTATATATTTATTTATGAGCAACCCATTGGTAATTAACCTACTATCAATTACTCCTTTATCATGGGCATACTTAATCATCTCAAAGACTCTCTTATTAAGCAATGGCTCTGCAAAAGCGCCAAGATTTATTGACAGCATTCCCTTGCTAACACCGTCATCAATGATGTTCTTAAATTTCTCGTAATTTAATACCCTGCCTGTATTCAATGAATAACTAGTGCCAGGGTGAGTGGCAACATTTCTTGGGCACATCATACAACTCTGATTGCACTTATCAACAACTTCAAAGTCCACATGTATAGGAAAACCTGGAATGTTCTCATAAGATGCGCCATCCCACATCTCTCTGTAGTGTGAATATTTATCCCCAAATTCAACTAAAAGTATTTTTTGAATATCTTTTTCTCTATGTCTAGTTATATTTGAATACACTTTTCTCCTCTCAACAGAATATCTCACTACCCACAGATCGTTCTTCTGCAAACCCAGATCATGTTTTCATTAAAAGCAATATAGTGCACCTTAACGCCTGTTTATACTTTAGATTCAGTACTAATTGAAAGAAAGGGGTTTGTGAAAGAGAGGCCACTGCATTTATATATAAAAGTTCACCACAGTTTGCTTGTAACACTCATACAGAGGCAATTGTAGTTTTTAATGTTTCAGACAGAAACTGGTGAGAACATTATAAAAACCGATTTCTTACAAACTCTATAATTTCTTCTTCCCCTTTTGAGGGATCTTTTACTCCATCTCCGAGCAAAAGAGCAATTTTATTTATTTTAGTAACAAGCTCCTTCAATTCAATATTCGTCATTGAAATAATATGGTCCGTGCCTTCAGGACAGTTTATATCAAAAGTAAAATGCTTCTCAATGACCTCCGCTCCTAATATGAACGCTGTTAAACAGGCATCTAGACCGATTGTGTGGTCGGAATAGCCTACGGGAAGTTTAAATTCGTTTTGTAGTGTTAATATAGCCCTTAGATTTGCTTCCTCCTCTTTGCATGGATACTGCGTTACACAATGCATCAGGTATATATTCGGAACATCTTTCAGATGCTCCAATGCTGCATTTATTTCTTTTAATGTCGCCATGCCGGTAGATAAATATACCGTATTAATTTTCATGTCGTTTATATAATCAAGGACAGGAAAATTAAGCATCATTCCCGATGCAATCTTTATTTTTCTTAAACCTAAATCCTCGCATAAAAATCTTGTTCTTTCCAAGCTGAATGGAGAGCTTAAAAATTCAATTTTATTCTTTTTGGCAACTTCCATCAGTTCTACATGCGACTCATTTGACAACTCTACACTTGTAAACCAATCTCTTTCAGGGTCATCCTCCTTGAAATCTCTTCCTCGATATGACTGAAACTTAACAATATTTGCTCCGGATTTTGCCGCATCAGTGATCATTTTCTTTGCCAAATCAATATCCCCAATATGATTTTCTCCTATCTCAGCAATTATGATTATTGGCAAATTTTTCATTTAATCTCTCATCGCTTCCGTATGTTTTCAGGTTATTAATCCCCCATTCGTTTACAAGCTCATCCCATCCTTGTTCTATTTTCCTAGGGTCAGAAGTCATGCTGCCTTTGTAAACAGAGTAATAATAGAGAGTTTTTTTAATATGAAAAGGCAACTTCTGGCTTTTTCCCAAATATCTAATATAAAGATCATACTCTTCCCAGAAAAATTTTCTGTAACCCCCTATATCAAAAAGTAAACTTCTTCTCATAGCAATTCCAGAAGCAATAAGTCTGAATACATTAAAATCTTGCAAATCTACATTAACTTCTTCTCCTTTATCCCAAAAAATATCCTTACGGTTTGAATATATAAAATCAGTTTCTTTAAGATCAATATATATAAGAAGAGTACCAAGCATCTCAGGCGAGAAGGCATCATCTGCATCCAAACGGACAATCCAATCTCCTTTCGCCAATTGGATTCCTTTGTTACAACTTTCCGTAAGCCCTAAATTGATATCATTTTTATAAATTCTTAAAGGCAGTCTCTTCTCAAATCTTTTTGCTATTTCATGGCTGCAATCCTTTGACCCATCATCTATAAAAAGCACTTCGAAATCCCTTAATTTAACTTTCTGACCAACCAGACTTTCTAATGATCTTTTTAAAAAACGTTCTCCATTAAAGCAGCAGATTAGAACCGTTATTTTTACTCCCATTTTTCCCTTAGTATTACAAACGCTTCAGATGTAGAGAAACCGATCTCAACACCCCTTTTCTTAGCCAATACCTCAACTCCCTCCAATGAGCGTGGGTGTGGAAACTTTCTTGATTCTCTTTCATAACATTTTAGTGCCTGTATTTTCTTATCAACAAATTGTTCTATATTTATATAAAAGTCAGGTAGAAAAGCATACTCAGGAATAGGAGGAGATTGCTCTACACTTGATGGTGCCTCATAAACTAAAACCTTTTTAAAACATTTAGATACTGCAGTACATATACCTCGTCACTATTTTCTACATGTTTTGCAATAGTACCTCCTACACCAAGGACTTCATCATCCATGTGCGGAGAAACAACTAATACCTTCATTCAATAACCCCTTCAATATAAAGTTTGCCTGCTTTTCTAGTCACTTTAGATATTGCTACTCTTTTATCTCCTAAAAGAGTAAATGCACACGGGTACGGAGGAGCTATTGCTCTAATGAAGTTGTAAATATCATCAATTTGTTTATTCCAGTCAATCAACCCATCCTCAGGTTTACGTGGTTTTGTATAGGTAGCCATTCTCTCGTCCTGTTTTACCCTTAGTACTGTACCATTTTCAATTGAGTCAATATTTTCCTCGATAATCTCCGGGGCCAATATGCATATTTTATTTAGAAGCTCCCTTGGTGTATCTATATCAGTGATTTCGAATTCCTTTTGGGCTATAATATCACCCGTGTCTACCCCTGTGTCATAAAAGAACAAAGTTATCCCACTTTTCTTTAACCCATCAATTATTGCCCAATTAAGTGGTGCACCACCTCTTCTCTCTGGTAGGAGAGAATAATGAATACCGATACAACCCAAAGTAGCACATTCCAAAACTTCCTTTGAGATTATCTGTGACCAACTTATGACAACTACCAAATCCGGTTTAAAACCTTTGATCAGTGATATTGTTTCGGGATCTTTAATATTAACGACCTTATACAAAGGTATATTCTCAACATTTCCATCAAAGGACGCAAAATCTGCAATCTTATATTTTAAACTGTCGTCTGCTGTAAAAACTGCAACCACATCTTTCCCTAAATCCATCAATTTTTGAAAACATGCTAATCCAACCCTCTCAGCACCTATATAAACAATCCTTTTATTCATTGGTTTAAAACATTATTAAAATTGACATTACACGTTTATCTTTATTTAGAACTGATGTTTTAGAAATTCATCTTTTTAATATACAAATTACGTGATGTTTTTTGACTCTATTTCTCTCAACCATATCAATGAGATGCAAGAAAATTAATTTAAACATGTCCATGACGTCGAAAACCGTTTCTTTTCCATACTCCTGCTCTTCATGCAGAGAGAGCGATTGATTAGCCAAAACCTCCTTAATGCTTTCACTCTTTAATCCTGAAAAAACACTCAATATACCCATCATTCATGTCATGCCCCTAAATCATCATTTTATCTAAAACCGAATTCAGTAATATTATCTTGCTTGTAGTATTTTCTCTGCAATCCAAAAGTCAAACTCATCATCTATCTCTATATTCTCACATCTACTGATGACCTTTCTTCCGATCATTTCACCAAAACGTTCACCTCTTTCGATCAGGTCGGTCTTTATGACATATATATTCCCATCATCATAAAAAAATCCATCAATATCCTGCCGTCTTAAATTGTTTTTACCGTATTCAATAAATTTGCAATTAAAACCAGTTGCCAATGAATCATATTCATTATCTATAAATTCTCTTATACATTCATCAATGAGTCCACCCCTCCGAATTGGAGAAGTTGCCTGCAAAAGAACAATACTATCACATGGTATCTTCTCGACTGTATGTTGAAGAACGCTTAATGTTGTAGCTTCATCTGTAGCAAGTTCAGGTGGACGCGCAATAACATCTGCTCCATACTCTCTTGAGGTAGCTGCAATCTCCTCATCCTCTGTGGAAACCACGTACCTATCAATCATCTTAGACTCTTTAGCCGCCTCTATTGTCCAGGCAATTAAAGGTTTTCCCGCTACCTCTTTAATATTTTTGCGAGGGACTCCCTTACTCCCACCCCGAGCTGAAGTTATGCCTAAAATGTTCATCGCTGCTGGCTCATTGTTTATTTGCTTTATAAAACTTTAGTAATTTCAATGTTTTACGTCAGGCACTTTAGTCACTTTTAACTTGAAACTTTCAGGTGCTACTATATCCATTTGTCCCTCATTATCATAAAAGCCTCAGCATATTTAAAACCTATCTCAACACCCCTTTTTTGAGCCTGAACTTTTAATGCCTCCTCAGAACGTGGATGTGGACAAACTCTCCTTTCTGTCTCATAACATCTAAAGGCTTCTATCTTGACATCAACATATCTTGAAATATCTACATAATAATTAGGCAAAAAAGCTCCATCGATAATAGGAGGTGATTGGTCAGTTGAAGACGGGGTTTCATAAAGTAACCATTTCTTGGGTGTTACTTTAGCAGAAGGCCTTATTGCAACACGAACCGCTTGAAATACTGCTCTATGATCCTGATTATTATCTCCATAAAATGGTGAATAAACAATATCAGGTTCTATTTTAAAAATAAAATCTTCTAAAGGAATAATGATATCCTGAATACAAGCATCAAGTCTTTCATCATTCAGCCCTAAAAAGACTGATTCTTTATAGTTAAGTACTTCTTTTGCTCTATTTGCATGCTTTTTTTCTACCTCGTTTCTTTCATCATTAAATTGATGATTATATACTCTGTGGGCTATAAAACAGACAAAGACGTTATCACCACTTTCTACGTGTCTTGCTATAGTTCCACCGCATCCAAGCACCTCATCATCCATATGAGGTACTATTACTAAAACATTCATTTTATAACTTTTAATTTTTTATCCTTTTAATTCTTTATCAAGTTTTTCCCAGTTGTTTCTACGTCTTTCCTCTTTTTCCTTATACCAGACTATATATCTCCTTATACCCTCTTCAAAATTAACCTTTGGGCTCCATTTAAGCTCTCTTTCTGCAAGTCCACTTGAAACCTCTTTCCCAGAATAGTCTCCAGTTCGCTCTGGAATATATTCAATTTTCACGTCACCAACGATCTTCTGTATAGTTTCTGCTATTTTCTTAATGGTTATTCTCTTATTACCATCCAGATTATATACCTTATTTTCTGCTATTGATTTTAACGCTAAAACATTTCCTTCCGCAAGATCCTCTACATATATAAATTTCCTGAACTGAGAACCATCACCGGTAATCGTAAGAGCCTCCCCGTCTAAAGCCTTCTTTACAAATATAGGTATTACAGCACCATCACGAGCCCTTGGACCATAAGGTATACCATACCTAAGAATAGTCACGTCTAAATCATATAACTTACTATATGATTGACAATAGTATTCTCCAGCTAACTTAGTTGCAGTATAAAAATGTGAAGGAGCATGAAGTGGAGTAGTTTCATCCACATTATTTGATTCGGCCTCACTATAAACCCAGGTAGTACTTCCATAAATAACTTTTCTTACTTTTGAATTTCTTGCTGCTTCAAGCACATTAGCAGTACCCCTTACATTAATTGCCTCTGTTTTGAGTGGCTCACTAAAGACATCTTCTACATCAGCTATAGCTGCAAGATGCATTACTGCATCTATCCCATTCATGGCAAATCCCAATGTATTTCTATCTAAAATACTACCCTGGTAATACTCGATATCATCTCTATATGCTGGCATAATGCCATCATAGACCCTTACTTTTACACCTTTATCCCTTAACTTGTCAACAACATGAGAACCTATAAAACCAGAACCGCCTGTAACCAATACTTTCATTAATCTATCTCACCTCCAATGCAAAATCTGGATTCATATAAAAATCAAATTCAAACAATATAAGCTATTCCGGAATTTCACTCTACTATTCCTCTCCCTTATAATACAGAGGTACGCACCAGTGATTCTGTGCTATCCAATCTGTATTCGGCAACTCGCAACTTCTATTCATAATTTTGTGGCATGGTTGGTCATATACCTTTCCTGTTGATTTCTCAATTTGGTCAAAAACAATATACTTGTAATAGCCGGACACCATATCTTCAGGGAAAATGACCCTGTTTGGATATTGTGGGTCAAGATGTTTTTTTGCATATTCGTTTTTCCAGTCTATAATATCATCT
>Ga0187827_10004310_pt1 | contig 17553 bp, 17 predicted proteins | sample ETNtaG_39_FD_167969 | JGI IMG/M metagenome (GOLD analysis project Ga0187827, IMG submission 167969) | Marine microbial and viral communities from oxygen minimum zone, Eastern Pacific Ocean - ETNP2014_SV_150_PacBio MetaG (Illumina Assembly) | ecosystem: Environmental > Aquatic > Marine > Hypoxic... | reverse complement strand
AACACCGCGCGGTTCATCAACCACTCCTGCGATCCCAACTGCGAGCCTGACGTGATCAAGAACCGCGTCTGGCTCATCTCCAAACGCAAGATCAAGGAGGGCGAGGAACTGAGCTACAACTACGGCTTCGACCTCGACGGCTACGAAGACCACGAATGCCGGTGTGGCGCCAAGAAATGCGTCGGCTACATCACCGCCGAGGACAACTGGCCCAAGCTGAAGAAACGCCTCACCAAGAAAAAGAAAAAGGCCAAAAAAGAGAAAAAAAAGGCGGCCAAAAAGACCGCCAAGAGCAAAAAGAAATCAAAAAAGAAAGCCAGGAAATAACCGCGCTTGGCCGAGCGCTTGGGCGCTAAAATCCGCCGCGCAGTTCCTGCTGCAGTTTCTGGCCGAACTTGGGCATGTCGGCTTCCGGCGGTTGGTATCCCTCACTCGGCGGCACCAGTGCCGGACGGCCGTACTGGTCCACGTGCCAGTCGCACTTGACTCCGTCGGAGAACGTCACCGAGCCGCTGGCCATCGTTCCCGGCTGGGTCACGGGCGACACCGTCACGCATACCTCCCCGCCGGCGCCGGCATCGTCCGCCGGTGTCGAAGCCTCGCCCAAGGGGTCTTCCGGCGCGGGGAACGGGTTGTCCGGCGTCGGGGTATCGTCAGCCGTTGCGGCCGGCTCCTCCTCCTCCGGTTCGGACGTTTCCGGCTCCTCCTCGTCCTTGGGTGTCAACTCGAGGTCGCCCACGAGGAACCGCACATCCATGTAGGTCATCCGGATGTCCATCTCCGATTCGAGCCGCGACTGGATGGCCGACAGGTCGAGTCCCTCCTCGACCCAGCCGACAACGGTCTTTTTTTGATTCTCGTCGAGTTGCATGGTTACCCCTTTGGCAAACCAAGCGTTTGGTTTGCAGGCGCACCCCTGACTACCCGCAGGCCCGCCAAGAAACAAGCCGAATCGGCTCGAGGTCGGAGGCTGCGTCTCCGGCCAATGACTCGATGCCGTGGAAATTGATTTGCTCGCACTTGGGAGATCGTTGGGTTAAATTGGCCCCGATGATTTCCGGCATCGCCAGGAAGAAAGCTCCCGCGGAGGCCAAGGTCCGTGTCGGCGACGAGCGCCTGCTCAAGGTGAGCGGGGACGCGGGCAACAAGGTGCGCTCGCTGCTTGAGAGGCAGGGGCGCCCGGAGGGCGTGCTGCGCGTGGCGGTGGTCGGAGGCGGTTGCTCCGGTTTGCAGTACAAGATGGATTTGCAGGACGCGCCGGCGCACCGGGACATTCTTGTCGAGAGCAGCGGCATCCGGGTGGTGGTGGATCCGAAAACGGCGCTGTACGTCACCGGCAGCCAGCTCGACTACGCCGACAAGCTGGAGGACGGCGGGTTCAAGGTGAACAATCCGAACGCAGCGAGCACCTGTTCCTGCGGCGAGAGTTTCAGCGCCTGATCGCGGTGGCCAAGCGTTCCGCCGATGACCGACTATTTCGCACTGCTTGGTTTCCCCCGTCGCCCCTGGCTTGACACCGGGGCGCTGAAGCAGCGTTTTCATGATCTGTCCGCCGAGGTGCATCCCGACCTGGCGCGAGACGAAAATGACGAGGCCAAGGCGCCGTTTCAGCGGCGATTCACCGAGGTGAACGCTGCGCATCAATGCCTGCGCGAGGCCAGGTCGCGTGTGCGGCATCTGCTCGAGCTCGAGCTTGGGCGCGCGCCGGGCAACGTGAAGTCGATCCCCGGGGAGATGACCGACTGGTTCATGGAGATCGGTTCGTTGTGCCGCGAGGTCGATGCATTTCTAGCGAAAAAGGCTGCGCAGGATTCACCGCTGCTGCAGGCGGCGTTGATGGGCGAGGGGATGGAGTTGAACGATCGAGTCACGGAGGTGCACGGCCGGTTGCAGGTGGAGTTGGCGGGGGTGGATGCCGAGCTGCAGTCGCTTGGCCCAGCGTGGGAAGCGCTCGATGGCGAGACGGACGGGCGCGCGGAGAAACTGCCTCTGGCCAAGCTGGAGGCGCTTGGCCAACGGCTTGGCTTCTGGTCGAAGTGGAGCAGCCAGCTCGCCGAGCGCTCGAGCCGACTGATGTTTTGAGCCGCCGATTTGGAGGGCTTGGCTTGACCGGCCGGGGGGCGTCTGGCCAAGCTGCCCCTCCTGAACACTTTTTGACATGAAAAAACAATGTTTGTTTTTGGTGGCGGCCATCGCCTTGGCCGGAGTGATGACGAGTTCCGCCCTGGCTGAGAAGAAAAGCGCGAAGTTGGAAAAGGGCTTTGTGGCATTGTTCGACGGCTCGTCAACCGGACATTGGATGAATGCCAGGAGCGGCCAGTTCCCAGCCAAGGGCTGGTCGATCGAGGACGGCTGCCTCAAGTGCGCACCCAAGGGTGGTGGCGGCGATATCATCACCCGGGGCACCTACGAGCAGTTCGATTTTCGTTTCGAGTGGAAAGTGGCCAAGGGCGCGAACAGCGGTGTGAAATATTTTATCATCCGCGAACGAGGCTCGCTGGGGCACGAGTACCAGGTGATTGATGACGCCGGTTATCCCGACGGCGGCAGCCACAGCACGGCGTCGTTTTATGGCGTGCTTGCGCCGGCCAAGGACAAGCCGATCAAGCCGGCGGGGGAGTTCAACACGTCCCGTATCCTCGTGAAGGGGCAGACGGTGAAACATTTCCTCAACGGCAAGGTGGTGCTGACGTACCAACTCGGCAGCGACGAGGTGAAGGCGGCGGTGGCCAAGAGCAAGTTCAGGAGACTGGAGGTGTTCGGCACGCGCTTGGCCGGGCATGTTTTGTTGCAGGACCACGGCGGCGAGGTCTGGTACCGCAACATCCGCATCCGCGACTTGGACAAGAAATAATTGCCTGAGAGTTTGCCCGGAGAAATCCGATTGCAGTTTCCGGTGCTTAGCCCGCTTCGCTACTTTCGGTGCCTTCCTTTCCGGGCACAGGCAGGTTTTACTGTTCAACGGGCGTGCTAGGCTGGATGCTTCCCGAGATGACCAAGCGCATTTTCTTTGTCCTGCTGCTCGGGCTTGGCCTGGCCAAGCTCACTGCGGCCGAGTTGAAAATCTGGAAACTGCTTGATGTCTGGCCCGGCGAAGTGCCGGGCGAAAAAGGGGATGTCCCTGCGGAAACGCTGACCACGCATCAGCACCGCGGCGCTCCCATTCTGAAATACAACAGCGTCAGTCAACCGACGTTGACGGTATTTAAACCGTCGCCGGAAACGGACACCGGAGCATCGGTGGTGATCTGTCCCGGCGGGGGATATAGTATTTTGGCCTGGGATCTGGAGGGAACTGAAGTGGCGGAATGGCTCAATTCAATCGGCGTCACCGGTGTGGTGCTGAAGTACCGCGTGCCGCGCCGCAAGAACCGCGAAAAACACGACGCGCCGTTGCAGGATGCGCAGCGTGCAGTGAGCCTTGTCCGGCACCACGCCAAGGAATGGGGGTTGGATCCCAAACGGATCGGCATCTTGGGTTTTTCGGCGGGCGGACACCTGTCCGCCACGGCGCTGACGAATTACGACAAACGTCATTACAAGTCGGTTGATGCGATCGACAAGGTGAGTTGCCGCCCTGATTTTGGAGTGTTGATTTATCCGGCGTACCTTGTCGATAAGGAAACGAAAACCCAGTTGTCGCCGGAGTTGCGCATCACAAAAAACACTCCCCCGATTTTTTTCGCTCACGCGGGTGATGATTCTGTTCCAGCGGAGGGAAGTGTGCGGTTTTGGCAGGAACTGCGCCGCCACGGCGTGAGCAGCGAACTGCATGTGTTCCCGAGCGGTGGCCACGGCTACGGTCTGCGCCCCTTGAAATACCCGGTCACCGAATGGCCGGCACTTTGCGGTGATTGGTTGAACAGTATGGGTTTTTTGAAGCGTTAATCCCGTCTGGCAAGCACTTGGCTTTGCAGTGATCTTTTATCCTGCGGTTTTCACTTCACCAGCGGGGCGTGCGTCGGCCTTGAGGGCCTTGTCAAATGCCTCTGCGCGTTTGAAGAGGCGCTGGACGATCTTTTGGTTTTCGGCGGCCACATCGGTGGTCTCGCTGATGTCCCTGGCCAGGTTGTAGAGGGTGAGTGCCGGTTGGTTGCCTTCCTTCCGTTGCTTCCTGTTGCCACCGCCGATGTGGAGTTTCCATTCGCCGCTGCGGACGGCTCGGAGTCCATTGCCCCTGTAGTAGTAGAAGGCCTTGTGAGGACTTTTGGCGTTCTTTTTGCCGGACATGAGGCGCCAGATGTTTTTGCCGTCAATTTTGCGCTTGGGCAACTCAGCCTTGGCGAGCTTGGCGAAGGTCGGGAGGATGTCGCATGCGGCGGCGACTTCACTACAGACAGAACTCGCAGGGATTTTATCCGGCCAGCGCATGATGGTCGGCACGCGCATGCCTCCCTCCCATGTGCTGAATTTCGCACCTCGGAGCGGCAGTGCTGAGCCGCCGTGGTGGCGGAGCTTGAGATGCCACGGGCCGTTGTCGCTCGTGAAGATGACGAGCGTATTGTTATCAACGCCGGTCTCCTTCAGCGTTTTCAAGACCTGGCCGATCGAGTAGTCAATCTCCTCGATGGTGCGGATGTACGCCTGCTTGGGGTCCTTCGTGTAAAACTTGTCCGACACAAAAAGTGGGATGTGGGGCATGGTGTGCGGCATGTACAGAAAGAACGGCTTGTCCTTGTTGTTGCGGATGAATTGCTGCGCCTCATGCGTGTAACGTTCGATGATCGTGTTTTGGTTCACCGGCCGTTCGATCTCCTTCGTGTTGCGGAGCAGCGGGACGTTCCACGGCGAGATGTCACGCTCGATCCAGGCGCGGTCGAGGTTGCGGTCCTTGCCCTTCACGCCATCCATGTCGTTGGAGTAGGGGATGCCGAAGTAGCTGTCGAATCCGTGGTTGGTCGGCAGGAACTTGGGCAGATGGCCAATGTGCCATTTGCCAACGGCGGCAGTGGCGTAGCCCCTGGTCTTGAGCACCTCGGCCACGGTGGTTTCCTCGGGGTTCAGCCCGATGTTGTGCCGGGGGAACAGCACGCCGGTAATGCCCACTCGCGGTGGGTAGCACCCGGTCATCAAACCGGCGCGGGACGGCGAGCAGACCGGTGCCAGTGAGTAAAAGTCGGTGAACTTCATTCCCTCCCGGGCCATGTTGTCGAGGTGGGGCGTCTTGATGGTCTTTGAGCCAAAGACGCCGACGTCCTGATAGCCCTGGTCGTCCATGAAGATCAGGACGAAATTCGGGGCGCACCTGGCCTCGGAGGCGGAGATCAATACGAAGACGGCAGCCAAGGCGAGGAAGCGCTTGGCCAAGCGGTTGAGTGTACAGGATCGGGACATGGCTTGGCGGTCGCGACGCTAAACAAAGCCCGTTGCGGATTCAAGCAGCGCTTGGTTTAGCTCGTCGGCCAGCCGGGTTTGCGGTACACCGCCCGCACCGATGAGCGAATCGAGTGCACCGAAAATCGAGAAATGGCCGTTTATCGTGGGAGATGTGACACTTCTGCTCACGGCATTCCTGCTTTTTCAACAGGCAGGAGCTGGATTTGGTCTGTTGGAGGCGTTTTGGTGTTTCGCCTGCGTGGCGGCGGGGGCGTGGATCATGGTGCTGCCGTTCCTCAGGGAATTCCAGGCAGAGGCCGATCTGACCGAGGCGAGGGAACTGGCCGCCTCGGTCGAGAAAATCTCCTCGGTCGATGCCGTTGCCAAGCAGATCGCCGATGCCACCGAGCAGTGGCTCCACGTGGAGGACCGGGCCAACGAGATCAACGTCACGTCGAAGGAGATTGCCGGCAAGATCAACGCCGAGGCGCGCGAGTTCACCGAGTTTCTGCAGAAGGCCAACGACACGGAGAAGAACCATCTGCGGCTGGAGGTGGACAAGCTCAATCGGGCGCAGGTCGACTGGGTGAAGGTGGTCACCGGGATGCTGGATCACGTGTTCGCGCTCAACCAGGCCGGCCGGCAGTCCGGTAAGGAGCCACTAATCAAGCAGCTGGACAACTTTCAGGCCGCCTGCCGGAACGTGGCGCGCAGGGTGGGGGTGGTCACACACGAGCCGAAGCCGGAGGATGGGTTCGATGCCGAGAAACATCAGCTCCGCGATCCCGAGGTGGAGCCGGAGGCCGAGGCGAAGATCATCGGCATCGCCGCGCAGGGGTTGTCCCACCAGGGTCAGGTGCTGCGAAAGGTGGTCGTGGTGATTGAGGGGGAGGAGGAGCTTGGTCAATCACCATCGGACGCAGGCAAACCGAAAGCGAAGGCCAAGGCCAAGAAAAAAGCGTGATCGCGCTCAGTTGCGCCTTGCGGCGCCCTGCATGTTGAGCATCATTTGTGCTTTTTTGTCCCCGTTTTCAGCGGCTTCGATCAATGCGTTTTGGATGTTCACACCGGCCTCGCTCACGACCATGAACTGATCGACGGTCAGCTTGGCCCCGTTGGCTTTCAGCTGGTTGACGGACTGGATGGCCAATGGGTAGTTGCCCTGATCGAGCGCGTCGCTGGCGGTCTTGGCCAGTTGCTTCAGCTTGGGGTCGGCCTTCTCGAAGTAGGTGATCAGGTCGCTGGCGGATTCCTCGGCGGTGTCGGCCTGCAGCGCTTCCTCCTCGACTTCGCTGCAGCAGGTCAAAAAAAGGCCAAGCGACAGTACGAAAATGGGAGCCTTGAGTTTGTGAAACATTGGCTTTTCTCGGCCGGTTCAAAGGCCGCGGTTTCTCGGGCTGCACCACCAGCGATTTCCGCCAGGTGGAGCCGAGCGGGCTTCCTCATAGTAGATTCTGGGATTGATGAACTCGACATGGCTGTCAACTGAAGATGCCACGAATCCCTCCTTGTGGCGATTGGCCACCGGTTCGCTCGCGCGGCTCGTGGCATTGTCATAGGCACCGGCGTCGTCGCTGTGTGCCTCCCAGTAAACCATGTCGCCCGGTTGAAATTGACTCGCCTTATAGGTCATTCCCGGCCTGGGGCCTAGGTTGCAGGTGTACTCGCAGAAGGCGCCGTTCATGATGTAGCTGGTCACTTGGTTTTCCCTTTGCCTGAAGTTACGGTGTGTCCGATCTTTGACGATGTAGTCCATCGAGCATTTTAGGATGTTGCTGTTGTTATGGTAGTTCCACAGCTGGCTTTCGTGAACGAGATCGCGCGCCGGACGACCGTTGGCGCGCCGGGTGTAGGCCCAGTTGGGCAACCCGATCGTGCCGGAACACCAACCCGGGTACGGCATGTAGTCTTCGGCATCGTTCTGGTACATGGCGGAGGCAATGCTAATTTGCTTCATGTTGTTGATGCAGTTGGTTCGCTGGGCCTGTTCCTTGGCCCTCGCCAGTGCCGGGAGCAGCATGGCAGCCAGGATAGCGATGATGGCAATGACGACCAGCAGCTCAATAAGCGTGAATCCCGGTGTGTGTTTTTGTGGAGTGTTCATGGTTCGTTTCAGTGCTTGGCTCAAGTTTTATCGGTTGAGCCGTTTTGGCAATCTTATTTTTGCATTTCTTGACAGATGACCAAAACTGATTGACGTTGGGCACCGAGTTGGTTGTGGGCATTGCACCGGCAAAACTTTATGTGGCGGACTTGGGGCAGCGGGCTGTGGTGCGCATTTCGGGCCGCGCAAACTGCCTGTCCAGCATGCCGTTCAAGCAGGTTGTCAACGGCCTGATCGAGCGCGGCCGCCGGGCCTTCACGCTCGACCTGAGCGACTGCCAGCTCATGGACAGCACGTTTCTCGGGGTGTTGGTCGGGCTGAACCGTACGCTTGGTCAGGTGGAGTCGGCCGGCGGGTTTTCACTCTACCAGCCAACGGAGTCGGTTCGTGTCCTGCTCGACAACCTGGGCATCCTCGAGTTGTTCGGCACGACCGAGTCGCTTGGCCAAGCGGAGGCTGCAGAATCGGTGGAGCAGGGCGCAGCGCCGGACAAAACCGATCTCACTCGCACCAGCCTGGAGGCACATCAGACCCTCATTGACGCCAACCCGGAGAACGAGGCCAAGTTCAAGGAGGTCACCCGGTTCCTCGAGGAGGACTTGAAGCAGCAAGAGGCTGCCGATTCATCGGACTAAATTTTCAGTCGGTGATATTGGCCGACGGCCGGCTGCGTCAGGGTGACGGTCCTGCCGCCTGGCCAACGGATCACCAATTTATCAACCACCTGGTTTTCTCCCAGGCCAAAGTGGGCCGTCGCCGGATGCTGCGCGGTGAACGAGTCGCCGGTGACGAGTTGACGCACATCATTGCGGTTGCCGGTGTGCAGTTGAATGGTTGCCCCGTTGGCTGGCAGTCCGGGTTGATCGGGAATGTGCAGGCCAATCCAGTTGCCTTTGGTTTGGATCTGGTTGCGCATAACAAATAACCTTTGTTGTCTTTCCTTGGCATCATACTGGACGACGAGCAGGTCCGGTCTTCCGTCAATGTTCACATCCGCCGCGACGACCGCTCTGGAGTCAAACTCAAAGGCTGTGCCAAGGAGAAAGGCCACGTTCTGGAATCCGTTGTTGTTTCTGTTCAGGAACAGATGGTTGTGCAGGAAGCCGGCCCAGGAAAAGTCGGAGCCGAGCCCTTGAAGGGTGACGGAGTAGAATGTTTCGAGTGTCCTGTCTGGATGGGAGTTGCCGGTGTACACGTCGTGGCACCAAAAGCGGGGGTCGTAATCGAGGGCCGAGTTGCCGCTTAGCTGCCCGTTGGCGATGTAGAGGTCGATGTCGCCGTCGTTGTCAAAGTCAGACGCTCCGCAGCCCCATGACCAGTCGGTTCTTGCCGTCTCGTCGCTGTAGATCGGTTGCTGAAAGCGATTGTCCTTCCGGAGAAGCAACCGGTTGCCGTAGGTCATCGGCGTGCGCATGGCGTCGATTTTTTCAAAACCCTTCCGGCCTAAACCCAGCTTGTCGAGGCGCCCGACGGTGATGGAACTCATGCCGACCATGTAGATATCAAGAACTCCGTCCCCGTCGAAGTCGTTGATGGCATGAGCCATCCCGAACCCGTGCCGTTTGTTGAGCCACTGGTTCGACATGTCTTCAAATTGTCCTCTCCCGTTATTGCGGTAAAGATCAATGCCGGCATAATCGCAAACAGCCAACAGGTCCAGATCGTGATCGCCGTCCAGGTCGGCAAGTGAGGCGCTGAAGGTTCGCCGGTTCTGGTTCGGGCCGAGTCCGGCCGATTCGGTGACGTCACTGAACCGGCCGGAGCCATCATTTAACAGGAGGTAGTCGGGGTAGCCGTCCCGGGCATCGTAGTAGGGTGTCGGCATTGACCCGGCAAGGTACGGCTGTTTCCATTGGCCAACAAAGAGATCGAGGTCGCCATCAAGGTCGATGTCCCCGGCTGTCATCGCGTGCGGGTCCTGGAGCATGGTCTGGAAACAGGTACTGGGTTCGGCGGTGAATCGGCCCCCGGCGGAGCCGATCCAGAGTTTTAACAGGCCGTCATTTTTTCCGGATGAAACAAAGTCCACTTGGCCGTCGCCGTTGAAGTCGGAAAGGATGCCTGCCGCGCCGAGCGGCATGATGGGGTATTCGAGCATCGGTTCATGCTCGAACTTGCCGTTACCCCGGTTCCAGTAAATGAGGTTGCAGCCGGCGAGAACAATTTCCGGCAGGCCGTCCTTGTTGAGGTCGTAAACCATCAGAGGACTTACCCGCGGAAAGAGGCGGGCATCCACCTTCTTGGGATCAATCTGCAGCAACTCAGCGAATGCAGGCTTGCCGATATAGTCTGTGATTGATGCGTCCCGAACCTTGATCGTGCCCGGAATGCGTAGACCGGAGTTGGTCTTGTGCAGCGTCCACGTGACTTCAAGCTGGCCCTTGATGATGCAACGTCGTTGGGCGTTCGCCTTTGCCGAATGGATCTCGAACGAAAAAACAGACTGCGGCGTCCGTCCTTTTTTATCCGGGCGAAATTCGGAATGGTGCCACTCCGTCTGAATGATCCTCCAACCGGCCTCTTCCAGTTCTTTTAACTGTGCAAGGTAACCGGGGTGATCAAGCGAGATTGGCTTGCCGTTGAGCATTGCCTGCCGAATGCCGGCCATGCCCAAGGGTAGCGGCTTCCATTCTGTTGGCAGTCGGTATTCCAGTCGGACGAAGGGGAATTGCCGCAGCACCTTGAATGGTTCGGTTGAGCGCAGTCGGTCCCACAGCGAAACAAAGGTGCTCCCGTAGGCCTGAGCCTCCATTTCGTGCCGGTAAACTGTCCGGTCAAGGCGAATCCGCTCCCTCTCCATGGCTTGGGCAGTCCCTCGAAACTGGGGATTGTTTCCAGAGAGTGGATTCTGGGCGTCGGTCGGTCGCGGGGTTTGTTCCGGTTTGGTTGGTGCGATTTTCCTTGGCGACTGTTCAACGGGAGACTCGGTGGTTTGCTTCTTGGGTCGTTCGCCGGGACCGCAGCCAGGCAGGCATGCGCATCCAAGGATTACAAGGGTGATCCGTGCCGACATGCCGGCAAATGGCGAATGAAAGTTAAGTAGCACTCGGTGGGGAAAAACTACAGGGGGTGCAAACTCCGGACAACCTTGAAAGACTTTCAGGATTCCCCTCCGCGCTTGGCCAAGGTCCGGGCTACACCGGCTTGATGGCTTTGTCGGGGAAGGGGGTGCCGATGGACTGGGCGTAGGTGAGGGCGATGGCGAGGGCGTCGGCGGCGTCGGGCTCCGGTAGCTCGGGCAGTGCAAGGCGGGTCTGCACCATCTTGGCGACCGCTTCCTTTTGCGCGGCGCCGTAGCCGACGATGGCCTGCTTGACCTTGCGCGGCGCGATCTCGAACACCTCCAGCCCGGCCTTGGCCAAAACGGCCAGGGCGGCTCCGCGCGCCTGGCTCATGACAAGCGCAGTGCGGATGTTTTGCGCATGGAACAGTCCCTCCACGGCGGCGGCGGTGGGCTTGGTTTTCTGAAGGATGGCCTCGAGCGATTCAGAGATTTCCCGCAGACACCGGGAGAGCGGCCAGTCGGTGGGGCAATGGATGGTTCCCTGGCAAAGGGTGGCCGGCGTGGCTTCGCGTGTGTCGATGACGCCGTAGCCGGTGCCGCGCAGTGAAGGGTCGATGCCAAGGATGATCTGCGGTCCGGCACCGGTTGGTCTTGCCGTTTCAGCCTGAGCGGCGTCTCTCCCGCTGGCAATGCGCTGCTGCATGGCGGCGAGTTGTTGCGACGTGATGCCCACGGGCTGTGCAATAAAAAACCCCGGCCCAAATGTCGAGGCCGGGGTGAATAAAAAAAGTGCGGAGGTGGTTCAGTCCTTGCGCAATTGCGAGAACACGTCGCGGTAAAAGTCAGGGTGGCTTTCCCATGTTTGCGCGGTGATGAAATTGCCATCGACCACGCTTTGTTTGTTCACCCACTTCGCCCCGGCCTGCTCGACCTCGAACCGGATATTGCAGTAGCTGGTTAGTTTGCGGCCTTTGGCAATGCCAGCGGCGATCAGAATCTGGATACCGTGGCAGATGGAGAAAATCCATTTGCCCTGCCTGTCAAACGCCTGCACAAGCTTGAGCAGCCTGGCATTGTGCCGAAGAAACTCCGGCGCGCGCCCCCCGATCAGCAGTATGGCGTCGTAGCTCGACGCCTTTGCCTGGCCAAGCGCGATGTCGGCGTCGATCAGGTAGCCGGGTCGCTCGATGTAAGTGTTCCAGCCCGGCTCGAAATCGTGAATGACACCGTGCAGCCGCTTCTTTTTAGTGGCGCCGATGTGCGCTGTCCAGCCCTCCTCCTCGAAGCGGTGTTTGGCATGGAGAATCTCGTACGACTCGCCGGAATCATCGGTGACGATCAGAATTTTTTTTCGGCGTGCCATCTGTCGGAGCGGTCAGGTGGAATCAGTTGTCGTATTTCAGGCCCTGATCAATCCACGCGAGAATGAGGCCGATCTGTTCCTTGGTCGGCATGGGGTACTTTTCCCGCTTGCTGGTCGGTGGCATCTCGTAATCGATGACTTGGTCGGTGATGTAATAGCTGAAGGGACTTTCCTTGCTTTTGCCGGGGATGATGGAAACTCCCTCGGAGCCGCCCTTGAGGGCGAGTTCGCGCGTGTCAATGCGATACTTGCCCTTGGGCTTTTTTTTCGGACCGTGGCAATTGACACACGATTTCTCGAAATATGGCTGGATGTCCTTTTTGTAGCTGACCTGTTTTTTGGCAGCAGGAGGCAGCTTGTCTGCCAGCTTGGCCATGTTGTCCTTGAGTTCGTCGATCTCCACGGGCTCGGCGCTCACGTTCTGCAGCGTGGCAAGCCCACCTATGAGAATGAATGTGGCAATGTATTTCAGCATGGTAAAAAATCCTTTGCAGCCTCCTAACCGGCTGTGAGGTCCGGAATTTTACGAAATCCTGACTCCAAAGTCAATCGAGGCCGCCTTGGACGCGCGATGGCGCGCCCGTATTCAAGCGGAGGCGCTTGTCTAAAGTCAGTCCATGGAGCGGGCACGGTAAAAGCGCTGCTCGTAGTCGGGGGCGTCGGCGTCGGCGATCTCCTTCCACGTGTCCCCCGGCTTTGCTGTAAGGAGGACGGTCCAGTTTTTAAGGTCGTTGGAAACCTCGACGGTGTAGTCGGTCATGGCGTCGCCGCCCAGTTGCAGCATGGCGCGGCCATCGTCCGCCCATCCGCCCCACGCGAGGGTGGGGCGAGCCTTGGGCGCGGAATCGCTCGTTTCGACCGTGATTTGGTAATCGTCAAAGACCATGTAGTTGTCACCCGGGGTTTCGGGCTTTCGATAGACCCAGCTTGGCCCGAGGTCGCCGAAGGCCAGGCTGAGCCCGGTGGTGGTCAGTTTCTTGGTGTTTACAAGCACCTCATCGCCGACGGAGACCGTCCAGGTGTTGGCAGCGAAATCGATCACGAATTTCAGGTCATAGAGGGCCTCGTGTTCAAAGCTGTATCCCGTGGGCAAAAAAATGTCGTCATCGAGCGCATAGTTGATATTGCGCGTTTCGTTGTCAAAATCGAGCGTTATCAGCCGGTGCACGTTGTCGTTGTAAAGGGTCCAGCGAAAGTCGTCCCGCTGGTCGTTCGTGGAATCGATGATCATCATGAGCATCGTGACGGTGATCCGCGTTTCCTCCGGGCTGATCCCCTCGACCGACCGCCAGAGGCTGGTGAATGTCTCGGTGGCCTCCTCCGGGGGCCAATACCCGATGTAGGCCTGATGGCCCATGCCCTCGAAGTTGTTTTCCACCAGGCCGGTGCCGCCGGTGCCTTCCCCCTCCCAGCCACCCTGTCCGATGAGGGCGAACTCCATGTCGAAATCCTGTTCCGGCTCGAAGTCGCTGTGGTACAGCGTCCGCGCCTGGCCAAGCGCGGTTGCCGATTGGCCAAGCGGCATGGCAAGCCAAAATGCGGCGATGAACCGGTTCGTGATCCCCCTCATTCCTGACTGCCGCTCAAGACGATCTCATCGTGGGCTTTTGTCCCCGTCCCCGCCGGATGAACGGGAGGATCCGGAGGAACCAGACGACGAGGGGGCACTCCGCGCTGGAGGCGAAGAATAGCTCCGGCTCGGCGCCGAATAACTTCGGGAGGGAGCGGAACTTCGGGAGGGAGCGGAATAGGAGCGGCTGGGAGTTGAGCGTGCCGGCGGCCTGTAGGCCCGTGAAGGGGCCGGGCGGGATGCCGCCGGTGGCCGGTAACTCTGCGATGGAGCGGAGCGAGATTGGCTCGGAGCCGAGTAACTGCGTGCCGGTGGCTTGTAACTTGGAGCTGACCGGGCGCTTGGCAGCCGGGACGATCGAGCGGATGAGTTCGAAGTCACCGGGCGCTGCTGCCACCCACGGCTCGGCGTGGCCGAGCCTCGGGCCGAGGGTGTCACCAGGCGCGAGGTGGTCGACGGGCCGGGTTTACGGGTGATGTTCACCTTAGGCGAATAGCGGCTGTAGGTCTTGCGCGCGCTGGGCTTCGACGGCGTGGTGCGGCTTTTGCTTGGCGCGCTGAAGGTGGAACTCAGGGTCTGGCTGCGGCTTGCACTTGGCTTGACCGATGAACTGGCAGCGCGGCCGTTACTGCGACCGGACTTGGTCAGGGTGCGACCGGACTTGGCCAGGCTGCGGTCGGGCGATGCGGCAATCGCTCCGCTGCTGCGCGTCCGGTTGTAACTGCGGCCAAGCGTCCCCGGGGTCAGTCTGCCGGTGATTTTGCTCCGGTTAGCCACGGATTTGCCGTTTCCGTACTGTTTCAACAGTTTCTGGTCGGCATCCGGTTTGTCCGCCGTGGTGTCTCCGGGTGTCGGGTTTTTTGTGACGGGTGTGCGGCCGCCCGGTTTTTCGCCGGGCGAGTCCGGCGGGGTGGGCACCTCCGGGCGGTAGATCGCCATGGTTTTCCCGTTGGCATCAATCTGACCGACCCGGGCGATGCTCTCGATCTCGAGGTCCAGTTCGCGGATGCGCATTTTCTGCACCGGTTCGCGTGTCTTCTCGGCAATCACGGCCGGGGGAATACCGGCGTTGACGATCGTGGTGTTGTTCTCGGTGACGTAATTGTTCACGACCGTCGTTTCGTTGTGAACGATCGCTACATGGTTGTCCCGCACCCGGTGGCGGTGCAGTCGGCGATGGCGCAAATGCGCATAGTCGCAGTAGGTGAACCAGCCATGACCCAGTCCAAACCCGAAGCTGAACCCGACGTGTGTGCCGCCCCATGTGTACCCGATGCCGTGCACGTAGCTGCAGCCCGGCGGCAGCGGTGCCCAGCCGCAGTACAGGTCGTTGGAACGCCACATCACCCAGGCGGGGCTCCATGTGTAACCGGGCACCCAGTACCAGCCGTGCAGGCTGGAGCGATGCCAGCGCCCATAATGGAACGGCGCCCAGCCCCAGCTGTAATACGAGTGCCAGTACCATCCGACATCACTGTAAATCCACCGACCACCCTGGCGGTACGGCCTCCAACTGACATCGACCGTTGCCACAGTCGGCCGCCACACCCAGCCGTGTGAGCTGTCGTAAATCCAGTCGCCGTACGGGTCGAGTGCGCCGTGGTAGTAGTTGTTAACCACCGGCGGGCTGTCTGCAGGTGGGGGCGGCGCGGGCGGCAGTGTGCTGGCCAACGGCTGTCCCGCTGTCTTGGCCGGCTCCACCGGCGCTCCCTCGTCCTTCTCCCCCCCTTGTACAGCGTCGCCCTGGCGAATCATCAGTGCCACCACGTTTTCGGCGACCCCGATGTCGTTGAGGAAAATGATCGTCTCCGGCGCCATGCGGTGTGTGAGCGGATTTTGTTCAACGTACGCCAGGAGTGCCTCGTCGCCCACGCCGCGCTTGGCCATGTCCACCACGCTGGTCACCTCAGGATGCAACTCCGCCGCGGCGGCTACCGGGGGCAGGGCGGCGATCTGCGGGGCCGGCTCCGGCCTGGCCTCCGCCGGGGCGGGTGGCGCCTCCGGTGCCGGAGGCGCTGCGGCTTCAAACTGTGAAAGGTCGGGCGGTGGGCCCACGGTCGCGGGAGGGTGATTGTAAACGCGCGGGCCCTTCGACTCTCGCTCGCATCCGGCGGCCAATGCCACGGTCAGCATCAGGCTGCCAGCCATCAGGTTATGAATATTTGCCTTCATTATTCCAGACGGTTTGCGCCATAATTGGCTCTTTTAAACAGACTCCAACTGTCAACCGACTATTCACCAATCCTTTACCGGCTTGGGTGCAGTTTAGCACCGGGCTACCGCGACGCAACCCACAAAACCTCCTCCGGTCCTTCCTGCTTGTGTTGGCGCTTGGCCAGGCGGAGAGTCGCCGTGTGCATGCAAATCAGATTCGTGGAGGATTGATTGTCGCGGTGCTGATCATCGGCTGGACCAAAATCTGCGCCGACGAACCAACCATCAAGCCAGAGACAGCGGAGGCACGGCAGGCGCGCTTGTTCAAGAAGTTTGAATCGACATTGACCCACGTGACGTTGACTGGCCAATTCACCATCACCGGGCGGGAGGCGCCGCCTCGCACAGAGTCGTACACCATCCACTCGGTGAGGAAGATGTCGCAGGGCGACCTGTGGGTGTTCACCGCGCGCATCAAGTACGGCAAGCGCGACGTGACACTGCCGATGCCGATTCCGGTCAAGTGGGCCGGCGACACGCCGGTCATCTCGCTCGACAACCTGACTCTCCCCGGGCTGGGCACCTTCAGCGCGCATGTGGTGATCGACGGCGACAAATACGCCGGCACATGGACGCACGGCAAGGTCAACGGTCACATGTTCGGCACCATTGCCCCGGCCAAGCCCAAGCCGGAAACGGCCGCGTCAAAAACGCCAGCCAAGCCGGAGTAATCCACGCGGCACCACATGGAGCCCAAGTCACCCACAAAGTCAAAGCCACGCCCGGTGCGCGTCTGGCTGTTGCGCCTCGCGCTGATGGTGTGCGTGCCGGCGCTGCTACTCGGCATGGCAGAGGGTGTGCTGCGCCTGGCCGGTTACGGGCATCCCACCTCGTTCTTTGTCGCCTCGCCGCATCACGAAGGCGCGCTGATCGAGAACGCAAAGTTCGCATGGCGATTCCTGCCGCCGACGCTCGCCCGCGCGTCGCAGCCGACACTGCTCCGCCGCGAAAAGGCGCCTGGCACCATCCGCGTGTTTGTGTTTGGCGAGTCGGCGGCGGAGGGCGATCCCGAGCCGGCATTCGGCCTGCCTCGCCTGTTGGAGGTGCTGCTCGAGGGCCGGTTTCCGGGTCGCGACTTCGAGGTCGTCAACGCCGCTGTCACCGCCATCAATTCCCACGCCATCCTCCCGATCGCTCGCGAGTGCGTCGGGCTCGACGGCGATTTTTGGGTGCTCTACATCGGGCACAACGAGGTGATGGGGCCGTTCGGCGCCGGGACGGTTTTTGGCCAAAAAACCCCGCCATTGAAGGCTTTAAGGCTCGGATTGAGCCTCAAGCGGCTTCGGCTTGGGCAGTGGATTGCCGGCTTCGGCGGCCCAAGCGGGGACGACGACGGCACGCAGTGGAAGGGGATGGGGATGTTCCTCGACCAGCAGATTCAAGCGGACGATCCGCAACTCGACTGGGTTTACGATGCGTACGAAGAAAACCTCTCGGACATTCTCGCGGCGGGCCGCCGCGCCGGGGTGCATATCGTGATATCCAGCGCTGTGTCGAACCTGCGCGACTCAGCGCCGTTCGCCGGAGACGACGCAGTCGCGCAATTTCAGCAGGCCCGCTCGCTCGAGGCGGAGGGTAAAACAGACGAGGCACGGATCCACTACATTTTGTCGCGCGACCTCGACACGCTGCGTTTTCGTGCCGATACAAAACTGAACGCGATCACCCTGGCGCTTGGCCAGGCGAACGCCGGCAGCGTGACGTTCGTTGATGCCCAGGCCGCGCTCGACGCGCAAAGCCCAAGCGGCATCGCCGGGCGCGAGACATTTTACGAGCACGTGCACTTCACGTTGGAGGGGAACCACCGCTTGGCCAGGCTGTTCGCCGAGGGCATCGCGTCGCAACTCGCGTCGGGCGGCGACAAGCCAGGCGGCCCGTGGTTGACGGCTGAAGAGTGCGCCGGTCGACTGGCGTACACCGACTGGGATCGCGGCGTGGTGCTGGCCAGTGTCATCCGGCGGCTGCAGCAACCGCCGTTCAAC
>Ga0187827_10004308_pt1 | contig 17569 bp, 13 predicted proteins | sample ETNtaG_39_FD_167969 | JGI IMG/M metagenome (GOLD analysis project Ga0187827, IMG submission 167969) | Marine microbial and viral communities from oxygen minimum zone, Eastern Pacific Ocean - ETNP2014_SV_150_PacBio MetaG (Illumina Assembly) | ecosystem: Environmental > Aquatic > Marine > Hypoxic... | reverse complement strand
AGAAAAAGAATATACAAAGCATTCGTATCATTTATATCCTATTTTATTGGATATTGATTCTTTAAGCATTACCCGGGCTGAGTTTATTGATAAGCTCAAAGAGTATAAAATAGGTTCGAGTGTACATTTCATTCCCCTACACCTGCACTCCCATTACCAAAAGACTTATGGCTACAAAAATGGGGATTTTCCAACTGCAGAATATCTGTTTGAGAGAGAGATCTCTTTGCCATTATATCCTAGAATGAGTGAGGAAGATGTAAAATATGTTGCAGAAGCTATAAAAGAGATAATAGCAAAATAAATTCTTATTTTAACAGCAAAATTATGCTAATATAACTTATGAATTTTGACATGGCAAAAATGAAAAAAAACAATAATACTGGTGTCTTGGTTATCATCCAGGCAAGAATGGCATCTTCAAGGCTGCCTGAAAAGATTATTATGAAATTAGATGGAATCCCATTAATACAGCATACAATAGAAAGGGCAAAAAAAGCGACTAATGTTGATAAAGTTATTTTAGCTACTTCAAAAGATAGGTTAAATGACCCTGTAGAAAAGCTTTGCAGGAATCTTGATGCTATTTGCGTTAGGGGGGAGGAAAACGAGGTTTTAAGCAGGTTCATTAAAGCAGCGGAAGGACTTCACCCTGAAATTATTGTAAGGATATGTGGTGATGAGCCTCTTCTTGACACAAAAATATTGGAAAAATCCATAGAGATGCATAAAAGTGCAGGTGTTGACTATTCTACTACAGTAGGTTCTGTACCTAAGGGGCTTGATGTTGAAGTTATAAATTATGATGCACTCAAAACAGCTTATGAGAATGCAAAAACAGAGGAGCAGCAGGAGCATGTAACTAAATACATACTTGATAATCCCAAAGACTTTAAGATACAAAAGGTTGATTTTGGAAAGCATTTGGCGAGGCCAGATATTGCACTTACTGTAGACACAAAAGAAGATTTTGAGTTTGTTGAAAAGATTTACTATCTTCTAAAAAAAAGTAATTCATTGTATTCCGGAATCCTTGCAGAAAAAATAATAGAAATTGTAGATAATAATGAAGCAGAAAGAAAACCCATAATTCTCTTAAGGGCAGATGGCTCTAAGGAAAAAGGCATAGGAGACATTATTTCTCTAATAAATATCTCTAAACATCTGAAGGATAATTTTGAATTTAGATTCGCTTTAAGGGATTATGAAGGAGGAATTGATTTTGTTAAAAAGAAAGGCTATGACGTGCTTTGCCTTCCTGTTGATAATAGCAAAGAAGAAGAGGTAAAGCAGATTGAAAGTTATTGCAGGTTAAATAAGATTAAATATTGTATAATTGAGATAGTTCCAAATGACGCTGCTTATGTCAGGAAATTATCTAAATTTTTGAAAGTATTGGTTGTAGATTTTGAAGGCAATATTGAAGTATACTCGGATATTCTGCTTTCCTGGAACATATCAGCTGATAGTTTAAAATATGATTATATGGATAAAAATATATTAAAGCTGTTGGGTCCAAAGTACACACCATTAGGAAAAGAGCTTTTGAATTACCAAAAAAAGAACCAGAACAAAGTTGTAAAAAACATTGTAATTGTTTTTGGCGGGACAGATGCTTTCAACTTAAGCTTTATTTTGCTCGATGCTATATCAAAAATAGAAAATAGATATAATTTTACATTTATATTGGGCCCGGGTTTTGCTAAGACCGATTCTTTTAAGGAAAAAGCACAGAAAATTAAATGTAAAGTGATTATTTCACCAAAGAACATACATGAAATTTTTTCAGAGAGCGATTTAGTTATATCTGGAGGAGGCCTTACCTCTTTTGAATTAGCAGGCTTAGGTCTACCTTTTATTGGCATAAGTAAAACTTCATGGGAAATAAAAAGATTAAAGAGGATGGACTCATTAGGCATATGCAGGTTTATAGCTGCTGACAAAAATTTGAATAGAAATGTTATATCTATGATAGAAGAGCTTTCAAGCCAGGAAAAAAGAATGAAAACGGCAGAAAACGGCAGAAGACTTGTTGACGGAAAAGGCTGCCTGAGAATTGCAGAAGCGATAAAATCGAGATGGAAAAATGACAATTAAAATAGCAGACAAAAAAATTGGGGGCAATGAGCCTTGCTTCATCATAGCGGAGATTGGCATAAACCACAATAATGATTTGGAAATTGCTAAAAAGATGATTGATGCAGCAGCAGATGCAGGATGTGATGCTGTTAAATTACAGGCTTTTAAAGCTTCTAAAATGTATCCGGTATCTGCAGGAAAATTGGAATGGAAAGACAAAGAAAAAAAATACTCTTATGATATTTTTAAGTCTAATGAATCATATGAAATTCCAAATAACTGGTGGCCTAAGCTATATAAGCATGCAAAATCAAAAAATCTGGTTTTTTTTGCAAGCGTCTGCGATGAGGATTCAGCAGATGAATTTTCAAAATACATTGAAATCTTTAAAGCTACTTCATTTGCAATTACTCACCTGCCGCTGCTTAAGCATATAGCCAAAAAAGGAAAACCCATAATGTTCTCTACAGGCACTTCAACCATGACTGAAATAAAAGAGGCATATGATGCTGTAAGGGTGTTTAACAAGAATATCATGATACTTCATTGCATCTCAGAATATCCTGCTCCTGCAGAAAGCACTAATCTTGCAACAATCAGGCTGTTAAAGGATAATTTTCCTGAGGCTGTTATTGGATTTTCTGACCATAGTGAAGATACAGATAAAGTGCCTGTTTCTGCTGTAGTATACGGCGCAAAAATCATTGAAAAGCATATCACATTGGATAGAAAAATGAAAGGCCCTGACCATTTTTTTGCTCTTGAGCCTCAAATGCTAAAAAAGATGGTTAAGAATATCAGGAAAGCTGAAAAAGATATTGCTGATGACAAAAAAATTTTAATTGGCCCTTTATTGATCGGAAAAAAGGCAAGAAGCTTGACAGAGAGTGAAAAATATCTCAGGAAATTTGCAAGAAGAAGCGTTATGACAAAGAAAGCTTTGAAAAAAGGACACATGCTACAGAAAGATGATATTATTGTCTTAAGAAACGGCAAAAAGGGACAGGGTCTGGCTCCAAAGTGGTATGATATAATTTCATATGGCAGCTATCTGCTTACAAGAGATGTCGAGAAAGAGCACCCCTTGAAAGAGGATGAATTAAAGAAAATAGAATAAAGAAGATAATTAAAAAAAGATCATAAAAGATGAAGATGGCAATGAACAAAATAGATAAAATAACTGAAAAAGATATCCCTAGCATAATTGATTTTGTTTCTTTTAATAGCTTTAGCCAGTATGACAGCTATAATCCAGATAAAAAAGAATTGTATAAAAATGTGATAAATAAATTTGTAAAAGACAAGGCAAAATTTGCTTATTGCTCTAAAAGTAATGATGGCAGCTTTACTGGGGTGATGCTTTTTGAAGAGCTTTCATTTGATACAAAATTATTTGGAGCAAAGACAGTACAGCTTAGGGATATAATAATTTCTCAAGACCTTAGTAGGGATGAGATAATCAATAAAGCACATTTTCTTATAGATTTATTTATGAAAGAGATGAAGAAAAACAAAGTAAAATTTATACAGTGCAAGCTGGATTCAAGAAACATATATGTTGCCCAGGTTTTGGAGGAGCTTGGATTTATGCTTGCTTCTGTAGATATAAATTTTATCAAGGATCTAGCTTCAATTGATAATAAAAAGAAAAAAGAGTGTAGTTACTCTGTTTCATCATGCAATGATAAGGATATAAATTATTTATATGAAATGTCTAAAAAAGCATATAGTACAACAAGGTTTCATAACGATCCTAAAATAACCAAAGAGCAGGCTGATGAAATGCAGGCCTTATGGGTTAAAAACTGCTATTACCAAAAGCTGGCTGATAATATTATTGTAGTAAGAAAAGGAAATGATATCTTAGGTTATGCTGCCATTGAGATATTAAAAGGCATAAGTTTTCCTGATAATATGAAAATAGCCAATATAATTCTAATAGCCGTTGATAAAAAATTCAAGGGGAAAGGAGTTGGAAGGGTTTTAATCCAGGAAAGCTCTGATTGGGCAAAAACTAACGGTTGCAGTTTTTTATCTGCAGGAACCCAGATTATCAATAATGCTTCTGTCAAATTCTACCAGAAAAATGGATTTAAGCTGCAAAGTTCTGTTTTGTCATTTCATAAATGGATGTGATAAAAATGTGTATGTTGGTCGTTTTGACTAACTGGTTAGCCATTTAAAGTTTTAATCTTCCGGCTCAAAAACGAACTTATCCGGAATTTTATCACCACCTATCCAACCATCAATATACCATCCACCATTTCCATCTTTTTTCCAGATATCTTTATTTCTAAACTTTTCTGCAATCTCCCAAAATTCTTTCCAAGTAATGTCAACATGCCTGCAAAAGTGCTCAATGAATTTTTTTGGTGGTTTTATGCCATCTTTTTCCTTTACCAATTCTATTGCTTCTTTTCTTGTCATCCTTCCCTTTCTGATTTCATTACAAGCATTATCTGTAACCCTATTAAAACCATATTTTAGCCATTTGAAGTAGTGATGTATCACTATATACATGCAATCAAGATCCGCATAATTATACAAGCCCATAATAGGCCTCTCCCGGACTCGAAAACCATACTTCCTGGCTATCTCCAAGTTATGTTTAGCATCCCAAGGTATGTAATAGCCTAAAAATATAGGCGTGTAATCTAAACTATCTAGCTGTTCCTTAGGCGGATAAATAAGTGATTTTAATTCTTCAAGTTTTAAATTTTCATCACACCAATCCTGTACTTCTTTCCCTTTCAATATATGCTGGTTTTCAATCCATTTTCTGTTTAATCTAGCCACTTTCCTTTTATCTTTTGTACCTCCATATTCCATATCTGCATTTTCTCCCCACACTACTAAGGGTATATTAAATTTTATTGCAAAAGTCGGTATTAAAGACCATATCGCGAGATGGTCAGCAACAGAACAATCTCCCACTTCCCTAAATGTTTTTAATCTTAGTTTTCTTATTCCTTCCGGATTAGGCGCAAAATCTATATGGTCTACCCCAATATCCCTCAAAGCCTGAATATTTTGTTCACCAATATGAGTCCTTGCATCTGTCCTGAATGTAACACATAATGGATTCATATCAAATTTTTTTACCATATGTACCAGGTAAATGCTGTCTTTTCCTCCACTTACAGGAACAATGCAATCATATTTTTTCTTGTCTTTTGATCTAAATCTGTCAAATAAGTGCATTAGCTCTTTTTCTCTTTCTTTCCAGTTTATAACCTTCTTTTTTTCCTCTGCGCTCTCGCAAGCTGAACAAACTCCACTTTTATTAAAAGTCAAATTAGGCCTGCTATTTGGCATAACACATTTTATACAATACTTCAGTTTCAATTTTAACATACCTTTTGTAAATTTTTTTATATTATTGTTACTATGCCAAGTCTAATGAGGGAGCATTTAAAAGGCTTACTATCAAAGATATATATGATTTCTTGGAATAATTATAACTTTACCTATTTTTTACTGAATGCATATAATGTGTATTTACCACTAGGATCATGGGCTTCCTCAATCTTAACACCAGATAATCCGGCTTTATCAATCAGATAGGATACAGAATCCGGAGTAAATATAAAGTGATGCTCAATAAAGAATTCTTCTCTTTCTTCTATGCTTCCATTTTTAATGGCATTTCTTCCATCCGGAAGCTCTATATAAATAAAACCATTTTCACTCAAAAAGCTAGAAGCTTTCTTAAGCAATGCTATAGGATTTAAAACGTGTTCAAGCACCTTGTTAAATGATATGATTTCAAATTTTATATTTGTATTGAAATCATATATGGTTCCACTATGGCCACCAGCTACTTTAACATTATCAACTGCATGCCGAATTGCAAGAGGATCAGGGTCAATACAATAGCCGTTAAAGCCCAATTCCTGCATCTCTGCAATAAAGACACCTAGCCCGCTCCCTATATCAAGCACTTTAGACTTAGAGAAATTAAATCCCTGTTGGGATGCAAATGCAGCAACACGCTTAACTCTGTGCTTATTGTCTGATTTTTCAAATGGCAGTTTACGAATTTTTTGATAGTTTTCCAACAACCTATGGTTATATGTTGACTTATTGTAAGATTCTTCATAAATTTTATCAAGATCATATTTAAAACTGTTAAAGTAAACATCACAGCCTTTACAATGATATACTTCCCTATAATAATTCCCTGCAGGAATATTAAGCTCTATTTCTGCTTTAGGCTTTTTTTTAAAAGTAGCTATAAGGCTTATACTGTCCGAATTACATAATTTACAACTTGTCCTGCTTAGATTACTCTTATTTATCAAATTATACCCCCAATTCGTATTCTTCTATGTTTATGTAAAATTTTAAATCCATAAATCATTCAAATAACATGATTAACACTATTGCTTATCTTCAATCTTTTGCATATTTTCTACTTTAAGATACACAGGGAAAGAATAGCTTATATCCATTCGTAATATAATCAAAGCTAAATTAACCCTTCCTTGGTCTTCTGGAAAAGACTTAATGTGATCAATGGCATCATCACGCATAAAATATGAATAAGCAACCTTTTCTTCTTTGAAAGAAGGATACTTTACTTTGTCAATCCTGTTTGAAAGAATTTTTGGGATGTCAAAATCAAGTTCTGCCTTTATGGGATTTTTCTTTGTAGGTATGTTTTTTCTGTCCTGAAAGAACTTATATTGGCATTCTGCCTGGGCTTTGATATGGGAGATAATAGAATTTCCTATTTTAAGAATCTCATTTGAGCTTGGATATTTCTCCTGTAAATATTCATGGAATATACTAGTGACAAAGTCCCCCCATTCTTTGGCATTGCAAAAAACAACTGACCTATAAGTATGCGAAAGATTAATGCCTTTTTTTCCGCTCAAGAGGTCCTTGTAATTATTGTCATCAGAATAATATGCAACTAATTCTTCCTTCGAGTTAAAAAGTTCTCCTTTTGTATCATTAATATAATTTTCAATTACTTTGTTTGGAAATTCATCTCCAAATTCTTTTCTTTTCTTCAAAAGGTAGGAGAAAAAATCTATAATATCTTCACCTAAATAAATCAGATAATTAATAAGGGGCCTGTATATATTATTACTGTAGACATTCTGGATAAAGAAAAATACAACTCTCATTTCCAGGTATTCTTCAAAACTGAGGTCTCTTGTTCCTACAGAAACTTCTTCAATCTCAAAACATCTTTTTCCTTCATATTCCCCGAATTGAGTAGGTATTAGGCGGTATTTTGCTACATATTTATACTCCTCCCTTGATTCATCAGTGTAAATCTCAGTTCCCGGAAGAAGCATTAATGTATATTGGGTTATTAAGTTTGACCCTATATTGATAATTTTCCTTAATGTGTTAAGATGACTTTCCCTGGTTTCCACTGGAAGCCCAAGAATTATTTCTGGAGTACTTATTTTGCCTTTTTTATCTATCTCAGCCTGACTGTATTTCAATTGGTCAAAGGGAAGATTTATCCTATTAATTGCTTTGAGCACATTCTCGTCCAGTGATTGTACAGAGTTTGTTAATGTAAGTTTTGGATGGCTCATTACAGTATCGAGAACTAATTCAGTTCTGCCTTTCCCAGTACTTGAATTGATACTTAATGGAAAACCAGTTCTTTCAGTATGGTTATTTAACCATTTGACAAACTCTAAGTCTTGAGGCCACATCCCAAAATTCGAATCTGTAATGGAAAGATGGGCTTTTGTTGGGTCAGGAAATACTTTGGTAATATATTCAATTTCTTTTTTTATACGGTCAAGAGAAAAAGTTCTCCCTAGGTTATAATGGCTAAGTCCGGTATGACAATATGAACAACGAAACGGACATCCTCTACGAGTTTCAAACATTGGATGGAGACCTTGTTTTAGAAAGGAATCTAACCATCCATTTAGGTAAGGGGAAGGTATAGTGTTAATATCTTTTATCTGAACACCTATATTGTTCCCTATAAGTTCATTATTTGCAGAAATAAAAAACGACCCGTCAAAACATTCTGGATGCAGTGACTTGAGCCCCTTAACCTCATTACCGAACTGCAAAATTGCTTTGGCAATATTCAAAAAAGGTGTTTCTCCTTCAAAAGGGATATAAAAGTCTACGTAAGGCCTGTCAATCAGGTATTGTTTTGCCTTATACAATTCATTTACAGGGAAGTTTGGGCCACCCCAGACTGCAATGCCGTCTTTTTTAATCTTTTTATAAAACTGAAATATATCTTCAGAAACAGACTGGCACCAAATATAATTACTTAAACCCAATATATCCGGCGGGTCTTTTTTGATATCATCTAAAAGCTTATCGGGATTTTTGTAAAGCCTGATATCAACCTTATCCTTGAGGATGCTTTTAATGTAAGCTGCGATAAATCCAATATTTAAAGGCGTATGATTATTTGTTATTATTATGGTGGAATGAGCCAAATCTCCTATAAAAATTTTCATTTGAACTCCTTTGCATATTATTTTATATCGTTCAAAAACTCAAAATTTTTTATAATATGTTAGGAAATCTTTGATTTCCTACATGTCAGATATACAAACCATCAGAGCTGAGTGGAATTTTGCTGTTTAAACGTACTGTTAGCTTTCGTTAGCTAATATTTAAATTTATTGATAACATTAAGCAAAGATTTTTAAACAAAAATAAGTTATTTCTTTCGACAAAGACATTGATAAAACATATTTTCCATGAGAATTTTACAGTATAATAGAAAATCAAGGTAATTTAGAAAATGGATGAAAAAGAAAATAATAAGATCTTACTAATAAATCCCGGCTATTATAAGGAACACTATAGATACAAACAGAGAACCCATAAATTAGTTCATAGAGAGCCTCCTCCAGTTAGTTTATTGTATGTTGGAACTTATCTTCATGAAAATGGCTTTGATGTAGAAATAATAGACACAAAAATAGAAGATAATTATGTTGAATTGATTTCTAAAAAAATCAAAGAAAATGATTTTCTGTTTGTAGGTCTTAACGTAATTATTGGAGGAATCTTGAGAAATGCAAAAGAGATTACAAAATTAATTAGAGAAATTAATCCAGATCTTCCTATTGTGTGGGGAGGCATAATAGCATCTATACTCCCGGGCGAATGCCTAATGAAATATAAACCAGACTACATTGTGCGCTTTGAAGGTGAAGAAACTTGTTTAGAGCTTGCTAAGGCAATAAAAAACAAATCAAGTACAGAACACATAAGGGGTATTTCTTATATAAAAGATAACAAAATAGTTAATAATCCTGTACGAATGCCTAGATTAAATCTTGATGACTATCCTATACCTAAGTGGGAGCTTTTTGGCAGTTATTTTAACAAAAAACAGGTACCATATTATTTTTTAATTATGTCCAGCAAGGGTTGCCCATTCAACTGTACTTTTTGCTATAAGCATTCAATAGATGAAAAAATAAGGTCTAAAATCCCCCCTTGGAGGGGCAGGTCTGCTCAGCATGTAATAAAAGAAATAGACTATATACACAAAAAAACAGGTACAAGAGTATTTACTTTTGGGGATGACAACTTTTTGATAAATAAAGAAAGGGCAAAAGAAATTTTTGATTATCTCAGAAAGAAAAAGTTCTATATAGAAGAATGTACGGGCCATATTAACTTGATGGATGATGAAATGGCAGGATACATGGAAGGTATAGTTCAAACATTTAGTTTTAGCACAGAGTCTGCATCGCCTAGATTGCAAAAATACATTGATAAGAAAATAAACATTGAGACTGTTCCGGATAAAGTAGAAAAACTGTATGAGAAAGGCATAATTTGCACAACTTCACTTATAGTTGGATTTCCCACTGAGACAAAAGAGGACCTAAGGAAAAATGTTGAATTGCTGCTGAAACTAAAAAAAATCAATCCGTTTATGAGGGGAAATATTTATTTGTGCTTTCCTTTGCCAAAAACTAAGCTTTGTGAATCACTTGAAAAAAATTATAAGATACCCCTGGATTTAAATGAATTAGAGGATGCCAATGAAAATATATCCCTTTTATCCGCTGCTGACAGAAAATTTAGGCCCTGGATAAGTGACGAGAGATTTAAATTTCTACTAAATTATGGAATCCTGTTTAACGAGATCTTTAAGGCAAATAACTCTAAATTAGACGAGGGGCTAATGGAACTTTTGAAAGATAATGAAATAAAAGAAATGTTTAGAGGAATAGAAGATGTTAATAAGCCTAAAACAGATTACAAGCCGTATGTTCTTGACAAGGTTTTAAATGGGGAAATAATTGATTTGGTAAATGGCTTAAAAAATAAGTGAATGCTATGAAGCTGGAAAGCAAAAAAGCAGAATGCAGGGAAAATGAAAGATAGTGAATAAGAAACACGAATGGGTCTGAGAGGTTTAACGTATATGAAAAAAGACACTTATATTTTTGTAAGGAATGAATTCAATCTTAATGCCATAAAAAAATTAATTGGGAATAAAATAAATTTAAGTTCTTCCTTGTTTGTGCTCTGGAACAATTCTATAGAGCCTTATTTTCGGGATATAGGGGATTATATCCTCCTGGAAGAGCATTCCGGTAAATATGATTTGTATGAAAACAGGAAAAGAACAATGGATTTTATAAAGACCTTTCCACATCAAAAAATACTGGATGGCAAGTCTTTTGTAGAGCTGCTTGAGTATGAAGGATATTCACTATGGTGGCTTGTTAGGCAAGGGTTTGTTGGACATTGCATGAGGGCGATAAAAGAAATCATTGCTGTTAAATCATTGATTCAAAACAAAAAAATAAGCAAGATTCTGGTATTGGATAATGATAGTGAGTTTGTTGCTATAGTAAAAGAGGCAGTAAAAAGCCTAAAAATAAAGGTTGAAATTATTGATGGGAATAATAATCTAAAGAAAAATAATTATTTGAAAAATAAAAAAGAGCTTGTTTTGAATTATCTTCCAAGATTCATCAGGGTTTTCCAGGGTTTTTTCAGGTCTTTAAGAACTAAAAATAATCCCCAGGTAAAAAACATCATCATGGTTACGCAATCCCATGTATGGACAAGTTTAACTGAAAATATAAGGGGAGACCCGAATTCTTATACTATATTGAGGGAAATGGCTAAGGGGGAAAAATATAATGTGATCCCCATAGACCTTGCCCTTAACAAAGATGCTGCATGGAGAGGAATAAAAGAAAAGAAAAAGCCATTTTTGCCTTTTGATTATTTTATTTTTAAAACCTTTTTTGATCCCAGCATAAGGAAAAATCTTAATTTTCTAAGAATAAGGTTAAATAAATTGTTTGAATCATTGGATAAGTCTGTGGCATTTAAAAAAGCCCTAACCTGCAATAACATAGGCCTTTATGATATTTTAAAGCCGCAAATTAGGAATTATTTTTTTAATAAATTTGATTCTTTTATCGGAGCTGCGAGGAATTTTGAAATCGGCAGGAAACTGATGAAAGACTATAGCGTAGATGGAGCAATTTGCCTGGATGAAAATGGAACTTCTAGATTTTTGGTTTTTGCATCGGACAGCTGCAAAATTCCATCAGTAGGGCTACAGCACGGAATAATACCCCCTTTGCCTGGTCCTAGCTATAATTACAGCAAGAAAGACCTGCATTCCTATAAAAATAATTTGAACTGTTTGTTAACTGATAGGACTGCTGTATTTGGAAATCATTTCAGGAATTTATTGGTAAAATGCGGCAATTATGATCCGGATAAAATAATTGTGACCGGGCAGCCAAGGATGGATATTTCTTTTGAGCAGAAAGGAAATTATACAAAAAAAAATCTTTATAAAAAACTTGGGATAAAGTCAGGGAAAAAACTTGTAGTTTACTCATCACAGTCTTTCTTGGAGGAATCTGGAACAGCATTTTCTGCATTTGTCAAAGCCTTAAAGCCTTTAAAAGATGTAAAGCTTATAGTGAAATTACACCCTTCTGAAAATTTGCCGCTTTGTAAAAATTTGCTTAAAAAGTTCAAATATGACGCAATAATATCAAAATATTTAGACTTATATGAAATATTTATCTGCTCTGACCTTATGGTTTCCATACAATCAACTGTTATTCTTGAGGCATTGGCTCTGGAAAAACAGGTTATTCAGCTCAACTTAACTGAGAAGCATGAGGTTTTTGGTGAATTAGCCAGTAAGTGCATCAATATGGTTACTAGTGAAAGCGAATTGAAAAATGAGATTAATAATATTTTATACAAGATGCCTTTAAATAAAAAATCCAGCAAAGAAAGGAAAAAATTCATTTCAGAATATTACTATAAAATTGACGGTAATTCAACAAAAAGGTTTATTGGGTTGGTTGATAGTGTTTTGGCAGAAAATGGTTAAGATTTCTTAATTATGGTCAGATACAAAATGTATTGTTATGGATAAAAATAATTTCTGATTTAATAAAAAAATTATTATTCACATCCAACTACTAACTTATTATTGGAGTTATATTCTATATTTTCCGGATTCAACAAATAATATTCTTTTTTGTCTTTTGTGAGGCTTTTAATATGCTTTTTAATATCAATAGGTTCAAATGCTTCCGAATAATAAAAATCCTGATTTAAATATTCTTTAGTAAAATGCTCTTTATTGACAACAATATGTGTTATGTCATTCTTTTTGCAAAATTCCTGGACTTGTTTTTTATCGCTTGAATAGTAAGCAGAGAAAAAGTCAAAGTTGCGCTGCCTCATTATCTTGTAAAAATCTTTAAGCAATGCTGAATTTGCCATGCTCATTACAAATGGCCTTTTTTGGCCAAAAAGCGCAATACAGTTCATATCTACTGGATGGCCGGCAATCAAAGCATCATCCGGCAGAGCTTTCAGATAATCATAAACTTCTTTATCTGCGCAATAAACCGGGTTGTACTGCGGAATAAGGATTAATTTATTAACATAAAATGTTGCAAGAATTAAAAGCAAAATTGCGAAGACATATCTAAGCTTTTTTTGAATTGACAACAAGTAGATTCCATGAGCAACGATTATTATTAAAAATAATGGGATTGAATATTGAACATATCTTGAAGGAATATGTAATCTAAATAACAGCAGAATAGCCAAGGTTTGCAAAATAAGTGAAGCAATGGGCAATAAATAAATCTCTCTTGGAAGCTTAAACATTCGCTTCCCATAAGCTATGATAAAAATAACAGACAATGCAAAAAGAACAAACAATGGAGTCAGATAAATAGGCCGGTTTATCAGATTAAAAGCGTATAGATGTGTTAAAGTACTAATCAATGATTTTGTATCTGAAGTGAAAGGTATGGAGCCTATAAAGATCGGTTCTGCTCCACCTTGATAGAATTCTGGAGATAAAATCGCTTCTTTAAGAGTTGTTTGCCCCTTGATATCATAATTAATGAAAGTTAGTGGTACTAAAATAATGGCAAATGAAAGTACGGCAAAAATAAAAAATACATAATTCTGATTTAGGGCAAGTTTAATCCTCTTCTCTTTTATGTCTATCAGGGAAAGGCCGAATATTGCTAATGATAGTAGGAATGCAGTCGGATAAATCAACGCCTCTAATAAGAGGACAAATGATAATTTCAGCCTGTCTTTCTTGATAAGGTAGTAAAGAAATGTGATTAAAAAGAGAAATGCAAAAGATCTTGATAATCCCCCTTGAAATGGCCTGGCTAACCAGGGCTGCAATATAAACAGGAAAGTTAAGATTAAGGCATACCTTTTGTTTTTGATAATCTTGCCTAATTTATACATGAAAATGGCAGATAAGAGAAATGTAAGAACTCCCATGACCTTCCCTAAAATAATGAAATCAATAAGCTTATTGGCTATTATATAAAAATTAGAGTAATAAATACTCGTAGTTACCCATTTTCCGTAAGAGAACTGGGCAATTAAATTGTCCTGCATATTGTCAGGAAAATTGTTTATAAAGAATAAGTACCTTACATCATCATCCACATTGTAATAATTTGTAAGCCCCTCATATTGCATGATGAATAGGACAATGAAAAATAATATGATATTCAAAATAACCAGATATTTATTTTTCATTTTTTTCTAGATAATGAAAAATTGTTTAAATAATTATTGTTTTGAATTCTATTTAAAATCAAGAACGTTTATAAATGAATGTCTTAATCTCAATTAAAATGAGAATGATATAAATTGACAGAAACAAAACATACTACAACTAAAGGTGCAATTGTATTGGCACTATTATGCACAATATTTATTGCAACAGGCCAATTGTTTTATAAATTGGGATCTGAAAAGATAATAGATGTTATTTCATTTTTTAACTTTTTTGTCATCATTGGCATATTTTCTTATTTCTTGGGGTCAATATTGTATATTCTTGCTTTGAAAAAAGGAGAGCTTTCAGTAATACTCCCTTTGCTTGCATTGAATTATGTGTGGGTAGCTCTATTGTCTATAATATTCCTGGGAGAGATAGTAACTCTTCTGCGATGGGCAGGCATATCTTCAGTGGTTATAGGAGTAATAATTATTGGAACAGGTGGTGGACATGGCTACTAGCTTATGGGCTATGGCTTTAGCAGTCCTAGTCACGATTATAGGGACATTTGGAGCGCTGTTCGTTAAATTAGGATCCAGGACATTTTCATTTAATCCTATGGCTATTATTAAAAACTATAAGCTCATTATCGGAATTGCATTATATGGAATAGCCAATATATTATTTATCCTGGCTTTGAAAGGAGGTGACCTTTCGGTGATGTTTCCACTATTAGCCCTGGGCTATATCTGGATTATCCCTGTATCCATAAAATTCCTTGGGGAAAAAATAACCACTTCAAAACTGGCAGGAATAGCATTTATTCTTGTTGGCGTGAGTTTAATCGGAATAAGTTAAATCTAATAAAAATATTTATATAAACAACAGGCTTCTTCTTAACAAATGAAAACAATACTAGTCACAGGCGCAAGCGGTTTTTTAGGGACAGCCCTAATAAAAGGACTTTTGGATTCTAACTTTAATGTTATTGGGATATCACGCTCTGACTGCACTATTAACCATAGTAACTTCAGGCTTATTAATCTGGATATTTGTGATTATGCTAAATTACAAGCTTCTCTTAAGGATGAAAGCAATATAAGCTGCATTGTCCATCTTGCTGCAAAAATTTACTATGGTGAAAATCCAGATATTAATGAAGAGATGATCAAAACTAATATCCTCGGCTCTTACAATATTGCCCGTCTTGTCAAGGAAAAAAACATCAAATCATTAATATATGCCTCTTCAATGTCTGTTTATGATTCACATGAAAAAGCTACTGAGAAAACTGCGCCAAATCCAGATTCTTTATACGGCCTGACTAAGCTAACACCGGAGTTTTTTGAAAAGGAGATAAAAGACTGCAATGTATATATATTGAGGTTCTCAGGAATATTTGGCCCTGGCAGAAATGCGGGCATTATATACAAAGTAATCAATGCTTATGTAAATAACAAAATTTTTGATTTAGGCTCAGACGGACTTGACAGCTGGAATCCTGTGTATATTGATGATGCTGTAAAATCAATAATTTTCTTTTTGGAAAACGATGGAACTCCCAGAGGAGTGTATAATGTCGGCTTGGATAGGCAGATTACTGTCAAAGAAATTGGTGATATTTTAAGAAAAAAATCCAATAAAAATCTGTTAAAATTTTCAGATAAAAAATCTACACTTGATTTTTTTATGAGCGTGGATAAAATAAAAAAATTAGGCTTCAAGTTTGAAGATATAGAAAAATCCATAAATAAATTTTATAAATACCTGAAAGGTGACAAGATATGATATATCCTACAAAGTTTTATTTTTCCGACAAGCAAATAAAATGGATAAACTTAAAGATGGGAGAAATATTGCAGCAGGGTTTTGGCCTCACACAAGGAGAATATACTCTTGACTTTGAGTCTAAAACTGCTAAATATGTCAAGACTGATTATGCTGTTGCAACTTCGTCCTGCACAAGCGCTCTTGTCATGTCTTTGAAATTTTTTAATATTACTGGTAAAGATGTTATTGTTCCGACTAATACTTTTATTGCAACTGCAAATGCAGTAAAACTGGCCGGAGGAAATCCTATATTTTGCGATATAGACTCTGATTCTCTTTGCGCATCTCTGGAATCAATAAAAAAAAGTTATACTAAAAATACAAAGGGAGTAATACTGGTGCATTTTGGAGGGCTAATATGCCCGGAAGTGTTTGAAATTAAAAAATGGTGCGAGGAAAAAGGACTGTTTTTGATAGAGGATGCAGCCCAGGCAATCGGCTCTAAAGTAAATGATAAATCTGCAGGTTCAATAGGCGATGCAGGATGCTTTTCTTTTTTTCAGACAAAAACGCTTGCAACAGGGGAAGGCGGCATGATTACGACAAATGACCCAAAGTTACATTCTTTTGTAAAGCAGTATCAAAACCATGGAAGAGAGGAGTCAAAAAATAAGAATATCACAGATCTTTTTACTATGGTCGGGAATAATTGCAGGCTAAGCGAGGTGACTGCAATATTAGGGTTGGCCCAGTTAAGCGAAATTGAAGAAATCATCACCCTAAAAAATAAGGTTGCTGATTTTTATAATAAGCATTTGTTTGATATTGAGAAAATTACACCTCTAAATAGTCCTCCGGAAGGGTATAGGCATACTTACTTTAGATACATGGTCTTGCTAAACAAGGGAGTGGATAGAGTAAAGGTTCAGGAAAAAATGAAAGAAAAAGGTGTTCTTGTCAATTGGTCTTATTATTATCCATGCCATATGCAGCCTATTTACAACTGGAAAACACCATTACTCGTTTCTGAAGATATATTGCAGAGGAATCTTTCACTTCCATTGTATCCTCAGCTTGCTAATAACAAAAAGGACCTTAATTTAGTCTTACAGTCCTTTAAAGAAGTACTTGATGAATGTTAAAAAGGATACTTTAATCTAATAACTTCAAATCCTTCTGCTCTTTCAACTCCTGCTTTTAGCCCATAATAATTTGATGCAGAATCTATAAATTTAATCCATATGTTGTTTGTACGCTTGACTTCGGATTTATGAGCGTTAACAGCCTGTTTTTTCTGCTCATATGTATCGGTAATGTCGCTAAATATCCTTGGTTTAAATGAGTCAAAGCTTTCATACCAGTTTATGCAGTACATAAGCACATTTGGAACATGCCTTGTAGCCATAATTGCAGCTTTTGATACATTTCTGTGGTCTCTGTGCACATCGGCATGCCAGGGTATATATGCAAAATCTATTTTCTCTTTTTCTATAACCCTTAATATTGCAGTAACCAGTTCTTCATTGTCCTGTATATGAAATGTTTTAAAATTCAGTGTTATAAGGTTCTTAACACCCAGTATTTCCATTGCTTTTTTCCCTTCTTTTACTGCAGTATCTTTTGATCTTATTGATTTTCCATTAGCATCAGAATAGTCTGATGGGGAGATTATGAGGGCTGTTACATTATCTCCTTTCTTGATATGCTGTATTATCGTTCCTCCAG
>Ga0187827_10004305_pt1 | contig 17578 bp, 22 predicted proteins | sample ETNtaG_39_FD_167969 | JGI IMG/M metagenome (GOLD analysis project Ga0187827, IMG submission 167969) | Marine microbial and viral communities from oxygen minimum zone, Eastern Pacific Ocean - ETNP2014_SV_150_PacBio MetaG (Illumina Assembly) | ecosystem: Environmental > Aquatic > Marine > Hypoxic... | reverse complement strand
TCTATAGAATCCTTATAAATTGGTTTTCTGCTTTGATTTATACTAACAGTTTTAATTGGATTTTTACTTTTATGATAATTTAAACAACCTTGTTCAAATTGTAAATTGCAGAAATTTAATAAATTTCTAATTTCTATTTCTTGGTTTTTAACCAAATCTTCATAATTAATTTCATAAATTTTTTTATCAATTTTATTCTTCCAAAAGTTCATCATTTCTTTATATATTTTTACATATTTTTTAATATTAGTTATGTCATAAGTCCAATCAGTTCTATTTCCACCAAATACATTTTTATAAATTGATAGACAATTGTCTTTAATATTTCTTTTTATATGTATTATTTTTGAGTTTGGGAAAAGAGTAGAAATAAAACCGATCCAAAAAAAATTTGATGGAGCCTTATCAATTTTTATTTTATTTAAATCAAAATAATCATAATTTTTTCCAAGTTTTAAAGAAATTTCTCTTGAGTTTTCTGTATTAATTTTATTATCCTTTTTCAAATTTTTTAAAAAATTATCATTAACTAAATTTTTAAAAAAAAATACATTTAGGATTATAGACTCGCCAACTCCATAAGTTTCTGAATGAGCAGACAAAATTTGATGTAATAGTGTAGTTCCAGATCTTGGAAGACCAACTATAAATATTAGTTTTTTATTATAAAAATCATTATTTGCATTTTCTTTAATATCTATATTTGAAAAAATCTCTTTATTTTTATTTAAGAAAAACTCTTCATATCGTAAAGGGTTGCCAATAACTAATTTGTTTCTTTCTTTGTTGCCCAACTCCATATATTTAAAAGCTTGTTCATAATCTTTTTGATCTTCATATGATTTGGCAATTGCAAAATATAAAGGGTGCTTATTGATATTATCAAATTTTGTATTTTGTATTTTTTCTAAAATTAATTGTTGATGATCTTTTCTTTCAGAATAATTAATAATATTGCTTAGTCTATAATCTGCTGCAAATAATTCTGGATTTTTTTTTGAAACAATAGACAAATACTCTTCGGCTTTTTTAAATTCACCAATCATAGAATATGTATTTGCCAATCTCATAATTATATTTTGAAAATCTTTATTTTTTTCATAAATTTTTTCAAAAATTAAAATTGCTTCCTTAAACTTATTTTGATCAATTTTTAATTCTCCATAATTTAATTGTGCAAGTAAATTTTCTGGTTCCAAGTCAAGTACTTGCTTGAATAACTCTTCTGATCTTTGTAAATTATTTATTATTCTAGATATTCTACCTAAATTAATTAATGCAAAAATATTATTTGGATCTACTTTTAAAGATTTAATATAAACAATTTCAGCATCATATATTTGATTTTTTTTTTCTAATGACGATCCAAGAAAATTATAAAAAATTTTAATTTTTGGAAATTTTTTTATTAATATTGATGATCTTTTAATTATTTCATCAATATTATTCATTTTAGATAAAATATTTAGATTGTTTATTTCTGATTTAATTAATTCTAAATTTTTATCCATTTTAATAGTATATTATAAGATAATAATTAAATAAGAATTTATGAAAAAAAAAATTAATCATTTGCCAAATAAAATTCCAGTTTTTCCATTATCTAATTTTATAATTTTTCCAAGAACAACTGTACCTCTTAATATTTTTGAGCCTAGATATATTGATATGGTAGATGATTCAATAAAAAGCAACAGAATAATAGGCATGGTGCAACCAAAAAAATCTAATCAAAATATACCTATACTTTATAATATTGGATGTGCAGGTAAAATCACAAGTTTTAATGAAAAAAATGATGGAAATTATTTAATTGTGTTAGTTGGAATTGGTCGCTTTAAAATAATTGAAGAGTTAGAAAATGATAAACTTTATAGAGAATGTTCTATAAGTTTTAATGATTTTTATCATGATCTTGAAGAAAATAAAGATGAGATAAAATTTTCAGATCTTGAACTTATATTCAAAGAACTAAAATCACTATTTATTAAGGAAGGCTATGTAATCAATTGGAAAGAACTTGAAAAACAAAGTTTAGATCAAACTATTAATACTCTTGCAATGGCATCACCATTCTCTTTGGAAGAAAAACAAGTACTTTTAGAAACAATTAATTTAAAAGAAAGAAAAAAAAAATTAGAAGAAATTTTATCAACTTATACGGCTGATAATTATAGCAACAAAACACTTCAATAATTAAAATTTAATTTTAACAATAAATATTAAATGATACAAAGTTACAAAATAGATTCTTTAAAAATGGATATAAAAAACTTAAGCAAAAAAACTCTTGATTTTACTATAAAAAGGGTAGCTGAAATTATAGGTATTTTTCTAATTGTTATCTCAATTTTGCTTTTTCTTGCTTTATTCAGCTATTCGCCTGAAGATCCAAACTTTATTTTTACTGAAAATACATCTGTAAAAAATTTATTAGGCTTTAAAGGAAGTTATGTATCAGACTTATTCTTCCAATCAATTGGATTAGTTTCATTTTTTATATCTTTTACTATATTTTTTACTGGAGTTAATCTTATTAAAAATAAGAAATTTTTAATTATTATTGAAAATATTTTTTATTTAATAGTTTATAGTGTTTTGGGATCACTTTTTTTTAATACTTTTTATCCAAACTCCTTTTGGCTTTCAATTAATGGTAATGGAGGATTTGTTGGAAATTTTTTACAAAATACCTTTTTATTAAATTTAATAAATTTAAATAAGGATATATCTTATTATATTCTTTTAATATTTATTATTTTTTTATTTTTAGTAAGTATAAATTTTAGTATTTCATTTTTAAAAAATATTTTTAAAACTTTATTTCTTAATATTAAAAAAAGAGAAAAAAATGAAATAAAAAACTTTGATAATAATCAAGATGTAATTGAAACAACTTCTGAAAATAGCGAGAAATTAATTCAAGAAGATTTGCCTTTCAATAAAAAATTTTCCAAAAATCAAATTAAATATAAATTTAAATTACCTTCAATTGATTTTTTAAAAAAGCCAACTAAATCTGAACGTGAAAAAAATTTATCAGAAGATAAAATAGATGAAAAAACTTTAGAAAAAATACTTTTAGATTTTGGTGTTGAAGGCAATATAAAGAAGGTTAGCCGTGGTCCAGTTGTTACTTTAAATGAATTTGAACCAGCTGCTGGCATAAAAGTTTCTAAAATTATTAATTTATATGAAGATATTGCTAGAAATACAAGCTCAGAGTCTACAAGAATAGCAACTATTCCTGGAAGCAATACAATTGGAATTGAACTTCCTAATTCATCAAGGGAAAATGTTTATTTAAGTGAAATAATTTCAAGTACAAATTTTTTAAAAAAAGAAATTAAACTTCCTATAGCACTTGGAAAAAGTATCTCTGGCATCCCAGTAGTTGGAGATTTGACTTCTATGCCTCATTTGTTAATTGCTGGAACAACTGGTTCAGGTAAGTCAGTTTGCATTAATACAATAATTTTATCATTGCTATACAAACACTCGCCTGAAAAATGCAAATTCATTCTTATAGATCCTAAAATGTTAGAACTATCCACATATGAAGGAATACCCCATCTTTTATGTCCTGTAATCACAGAAGCAAAAAGGGCTGCTTCGGTTTTGGGTTGGGTAGTTAAAGAAATGGAAAATAGATATAGATTAATGACCAGAGAAGGTGTGAGAAACATAGATGGTTATAATTCAAAACATAAACTGCCTATGCCTTACATAGTTGTTATTGTGGATGAAATGTCTGACCTTATGCTTGTTGCCGGTAAGGAAATTGAAGGATATATCCAAAAATTATCTCAGATGGCAAGAGCAGCTGGCATTCATATAATAATGGCAACTCAAAGACCAAGCGTTGATGTTATAACTGGAACAATAAAAGCTAATTTCCCAACTCGAATATCTTTTCAAGTTACATCAAAAATAGATAGTAGAACAATTTTAGGAGAACAAGGGGCTGAACAGCTTCTCGGTAAAGGCGATATGCTTTATATGTCTTCCGCAAATAAAATAGTTAGAATTCATGCACCTTATGTTTCTGAAAATGAAATTGAAAAAATAAATAATTTTTTAAGATCACAAGCAGAACCAGACTACGTAGACGAAATATTAAGCTATGCTGATGAAAAAGAAGCTAGCACAAATTTATCAGATAGTAATAATCAAGATGAATTATATAACACTGCTTTGGAAATTATAAAATCTGAAGGAAAAGCATCTACATCTTTTTTACAAAGAAAGTTACAAATTGGCTATAATAGAGCTGCCAGAATAATTGATATGATGGAAGCTAATGGTGAAGTTAGCAAAGCAAATCACGTTGGCAAAAGAGAATTGCTTAAATGATAAAAAAAGTATTTTTATTTTTTTTTTTATTTAATTTTTTTAACTATTCTTATGCATCAATTGAAAATAAAATTATTAATAATTTTAAAAAAATAAATAATATTAGTTTTAATTTTAAACAAACAATAAACGATAAGTCAGAAGAAGGGAATTGTATAATTCAATATCCAAAAAAAATTAATTGTAAATACAATAATTTAAAAAAGAAATTAATTGTATCCAACGGAAATTCTTTAGTAATTAAAAATCAGGCTAGCAAAGGATATTTTACATATCCACTAGATCAAACTTCTTTGGGATTAATTTTAGATAAAGATTTATTAATAAAAAAAATTGAAAAATTAAAAGCAAAACTTATTAATGAAAAATATTATTTATTTAGTGTGCAAAACAATGGAAATTTAATAAATATTTTTTTTGATAAAGACTCTTATGATTTAATTGGTTGGCAAACAGAAGATATATATCAAAATTTAGTTGTTACATATATTTTTAATATTAAGAAAAATTCTATTATAAATAAAAAAATATTTAAATTACCTCAACCAAACTAATCTATTATAAATTTAAAATTTCAGATTTAAAAACTTTCATTCCTCTAGATAAATAATTTTTTAATGCGTTCTTGTGATCCAGTGAGCATGTGTGTGCCCAAATTCTTTTCGATCCAATATTAAATGATATTTTAAGAGCTTCCGATAACAAATAGCCTCCCAATTGTTTTCCAATATATTCTTTTAAGATTCCAAAATAGGCAATTTCACAATCTAATTTATCTTTGTCAAAAATTTGCTCAAAATATCCAATAAGATCTTTATTTTGTTTTAAAATGTATGTATCAACACCCAAACTCTCTAGATAATTTGTCCATCTTTTATCATTCCAAGCCAGTCTGTCTGTCCATCTATGTTTTTTTCCTATTTCTTTATAAAAAAATTTGTTTAGTTGAAAATCAGCTGGATTAACTTTTTCTAAATATAAATCGTTAAATGGTTTATTTTTTACCACTAATTCATTTATGGATTTAATTTCAAGATAGTTTCTTTCTACTTGATTGTTCACTCAACCATTTTCCCAACTTTTTCACCTCCAAAAATATGAAAATGTAAATGTGGCACCTCTTGTCCCCCATGTTCACTTACGTTCGCTAGTGCTCTATATCCCTTTCCAGAATCGGTGGAAATACCCAGTTTTTTAGCTACAGCACTTATCCCTTTTAATAATCCTATCATCTCCTCAGATGAAGCATTTTGACTAAAATCATCAAGATCAACATATTTTCCTTTTGGAATAACTAGTGCATGAATTTTTTTTTGTGGATTAATATCATAAAAAGACAAAACAAAATCATCTTCATAAATTTTATTACAAGGAATTTCTCCTCTTAATATCTTTGCAAAAATATTATTATCATCGTAACTCATTTTTTCCTCTTATTAAGTTCTTCCATTACATCTTCTATTTTAACTCCGTTTGCTTCTAAATAAACAACTAAATGATATAAAACGTCAGCTGCTTCGTGAATTTTATTGCTGTTGTTTTCAACTGCTTCAATTAATTCAGCAATTTCTTCTTTAACTTTTTCTGTACTTAATGATTTATTCTCTAACAATTTTTTTGTGTAAGATTTATCTGGAGATGAGTTTTTTCTATCTCTAATTATATTTATTAAATCTTCTAATGTTTCTAACATATTAAATTCTAACAGGTATTCCTTTTGAGTCCAAATATTGCTTTGCCTCTTTTACAGAATATTTTCCATAATGAAATATAGATGCTGCTAATACAGCGCTTGCTTTCCCTAATTTAATACCATCTACTAAATGATCTAAATTACCAACTCCTCCTGAGGCTATCACTGGTATATTTACTTCGGAAGAAATTTTAGACATTAAATCAATATCATATCCGACTTGAGTTCCGTCCCTATCCATAGAAGTAACTAATAATTCTCCAGCCCCACTATTTTCCATTTTTTTTGCAAACTCTATTGCATTAATTCCTGTATTATTTCTTCCTCCATGAGTAAATACTTCCCATAAATCTCCATTTTTTTTAGCGTCAATAGCAACAACGATACACTGAGATCCAAATTTTTTAGAACTTTGGATAACAACTTCTTCATTTTGAACTGCTGCAGTGTTAATCGAAACTTTATCAGCCCCACAGTTAAGCAATTTATTAATATCTTCAACGCTTCTAACGCCTCCTCCAACAGTTAGGGGCACAAAACATTTTTTTGATGTGTCTTTGATTACACCATAAATAGTATCTCTGTTTTCACTTGAAGCTGTAATATCCAAAAAACAAATTTCATCAGCTCCACCATCACTATAAATTTTAGCCTGCTCGACTGGATCTCCTGCGTCTTTAAGGTCTACAAAATTTATACCTTTAACAACACGACCATTTTTTACATCTAAACAAGGAATTATTCTTTTTTTAAGCATCTTCTTTAACCAATTCGTCTAATTTTATATCACCGTCATATATAGCTTTTCCAACTATTATACCTTCAATATTTTTATTATTTAAATTCTTAGCTGTCTTAATATCTTTAATTGAAGAAACCCCGCCTGAAATTATCACTGGGCAATTAGATATTTCAGCAACTTTTTCTGTTTCTTTAAAGTTTGGGCTAGACTTGGTCCCGTCTTTATTAATATCTGTATAAATCAATCTACTAACACCATAATCATTTACATCTTTTAAAAAATCTAAAGTTAATTGATTTGAATTTTCCTTCCATCCAAATATAGAAAGATATCCATCTTTTGAATCTAAACCGAGGGCAATTTTGTTTGGAAATTTTGCACAAGCTTTTTTTAAAAAATTTTTATCTTTTATAGCAACACTTCCTAGAATTACTTTTTCAACGCCAACATCAGTATATTTTTTAATACTTTCAAACGTTCTAACCCCTCCGCCTATTTCAATTTTAAGTTCAAATTTACTAACTATTTCTTGAATAAGATCAAGATTTACCGTCTCTCCAGTTAAAGCTCCATCTAGATCAACAATGTGTAAGTTTTTAAATCCATGGTCTTTATATTTGCCAGCTTGGTCAATTGGAGAAGTTTCATATTCAGTTTTATTTTCAAAGTCTCCTTTGATTAATCTTACGCATTTTTTATCTTTAATATCTATAGCTGGAAATATTTTCATAATTATAAATTTATAAAGTTTTCTATTATTTTAAGTCCTGCTTTATCACTCTTTTCGGGATGGAATTGTGTTCCAAACAAATTTTCTTTTTCTACTGAACAAACAATATTAGATGAATAATTCGTTGTTGCAGAAATTACACTTTTATCATTTGGTATAAATTCATAACTGTGTACAAAATACATGTGTGAGTTATTTTCAATATTTTTAAAAATTTTACTTTCTTTAACAATGTTAATTTGGTTCCAGCCAATGTGAGGAAGTTTATATTTTCCATTTTGATTATAAATTTTAGATACCTTGCCTGGTATCCATCCCAATCCTTTGGTCTCTGTTTCTTCATAACCAACGTCTGCAAACATTTGCAAACCAACGCATATTCCTAGAAGAGGTTTTTTGTTCTCTAATGAAAATTTGTCTAAACTTTCTACTAAACCATTAATATTTTTTAAAGAATCCACACAACTTTTAAAAGATCCCTGTCCTGGCAAAACAACTTTATCACTTGATTCAATTTTTTTTAAATCAGAAGTAACTTCAATATTTACTTTATTTTGAGCAACTTCTTTGAACGAATTAACTACAGAGCTTATGTTGCCCGAGTTATAGTCAACAATTGTGATATTCATTAATTTTTTATAATGAACCTTTTGTAGAAGGTATTACTTTTTTATTTTTTGGATCTATTTGTAAAGCTGTCCTTAAAGATCTGGCCAACCCCTTAAAACATGATTCAACTTTATGGTGACTATTGTCTCCATATAAATTTTCAACATGCAGGGTTATTCCTGCGGCTTGAGAAAAAGCCTGGAACCACTCTTTGAATAACTCTGTATCCATTTCTCCAAGTTTTTCTACTTTCAGGTCTACTTTCCAAATTAAATAAGGTCTGTTAGATACATCTAATGCAACTCTAGTTAATGTTTCATCCATAGGTATCATTGCATGAGCATAACGTTTTATTCCTATAAATTTATTGGAAGCTTTTTTTAAACATTCACCAATAGCAATGCCAGTATCCTCTGTGGTGTGGTGAAGGTCTATATGAGTATCTCCTTTGGCTTTTAAATTAATGTCCATAGAAGAATGTTTAGAAAGTTGCTCTAACATATGATCTAGAAAACCAATTCCTGTTTTAATATTATATTTCCCTTTTCCATCAACATTTATTTCAACATCGATTTTGGTTTCTTTAGTTTTTCGAGTAATTTTTGCTTTCCTCTTCATAATTTAAAAAAGGTATATATCTATTATCCAATTATGGCAATGATACTGGACTTGGTCTTGAACTATTGAATTTAGTATCCATTTATAAGATATGACAACAATAGTATTAGTAAGAAAAAATAAAGAAGTGGTGGTTGCTAGTGACGGGCAAGTTAGCATGGGAAATACCATTATAAAAAGCACAGCTAACAAAGTGAGAAAAATTGAGAAAAGAAATGTTATTGCAGGTTTTGCTGGTTCTACAGCAGATGCCTTAACTTTGTTTGAAAGACTAGAATCTAAATTAGAAAAACATGCAGGAAATCTTGCAAGAGCAGCGGTCGAATTAGCTAAAGATTGGAGAACCGATAAATATTTAAGAAGATTGGAAGCATTAATGGCTGTTGGGGATAAAGAAAAAAGTTTTATAATTTCTGGAACTGGCGATGTTCTTGAGCCAGAAGGGGACGTAATAGGAATTGGTTCTGGAGGAAATTACGCATTAGCTTCGGCAAAAGTTTTAATGGATACTGACCTTTCTGCAGAAGAAGTTGCAAAAAAAGCAATTAAAGTTGCTTCTGAAATTTGTGTATTTACTAATGACAATATAAAAATTGAAAAAATATAATGGAAAATTCAAACGTAACACCTTTGGTGCCTAAAGAAAAAACAGACAAAAAAGAAATTTTAAACTCACTATCACCAAGAGAAATTGTTTCTGAATTAGATAGATTTGTTGTTGGACAAGAAAATGCAAAAAGAGCAGTGGCAATTGCTCTTAGAAATAGATGGAGAAGACAGGCTTTAACGGGCGAGATGAAAGATGAAGTTTTACCCAAAAATATTTTAATGATGGGACCAACTGGAGTTGGAAAAACAGAAATATCGAGAAGACTTTCAAAATTAGCTGAAGCACCTTTTGTTAAAGTTGAGGCAACTAGATTTACTGAAGTTGGCTATGTTGGAAGAGATGTTGAACAAATAATCAGAGATCTTTTGGAAATAGCTATCGCTATGGAAAAAGTAAAAAAAAGAAAAGAAGTACATGCAAAGGCTCAAAAGTTAGCCGAAGAAAGAGTTTTGGATGCTTTGGTTGGAAATAAAGCAACTGTTGCCACACGAGAAAGTTTTAGAAAAAGATTAAGAAGCGGAGATTTAGACAATAATGAAATTGATATAGATATTAATGAAACAGGACAAATGCCACAATTTGAAATTCCTGGAATGCCTGGTGCCAACGTCGGAATGATTAATATTTCAGAAATGTTGGGAAAATCAATGGGAGGAAAAGCTAAAAAGAAGAAGATGTCAGTAAAAGAATCTCATGAAATTTTAATTAATGAAGAATCTGATAAACTAATAGAACAAGATAAAATTGTAAAAGCAGCAAAAGATTCTACGGAGAATAACGGAATAGTATTTTTAGATGAAATAGACAAAATTTCAGCTAGAACTGACCGTGTTGGTGGAGATGTGTCACGAGAAGGAGTTCAAAGAGATCTACTTCCACTTATAGAGGGCACAACTGTTAGTACTAAATATGGAACGATTAAAACAGACCATATTTTATTCATTGCATCAGGTGCCTTTCAATTAGCAAAACCATCTGATTTGCTTCCAGAATTACAAGGTAGATTACCAATTAGAGTTGAACTAGATGCTTTAAATAGTGAAGATTTTAAAAGAATACTCAAAGAACCGGACAATAGTTTAATAAAACAATATAAGGCTTTATTGAAAACTGAAAATGTTGATTTAGAATTTTCAGAAGATGGCGTTGATATGATTGCAAATTTAGCTTACGAAGTAAACTCAAAAGTTGAAAATATTGGAGCAAGAAGATTACATACAATAATCGAAAGGGTTCTAGATGAAATTAGTTTTACCGCAACAGATAGAAGTGGTGAAAAAATCAATATTGATGCGAATTACGTTAAAAATAATCTAGGAGATATAGTTAAAGATACCGATTTATCAAAATTTATTTTATAATTTTGTATTCAAAATTTTGAGTTTCTTCATTAACCTGGACCTCAACTGCACCATTGCTTAAGTGAAATTTACGCGCCATTTCAGTTAAAGGAGAGAGAGTAGCCAATCTGTTGAGATGATTTGATTTCTTTATTAATTTATAAATCTCTTTTACTATTAGTTTTCCGCCGCCTTTTTTTGTTGACCAGACAGTATAAGCTATTGCTATCTTTCCAATATTTTGATCTCTGGTAACGCTTTGTAAAAAAGCATCTTTGCTAAATAAATCTAATTCTTTGACTGATTTAGGAATTTTATTTGTGAAAGCAAAACACATTATAGCGTGTATTTCATTTTTATATTTGACGCCATAAATTTTTCTTCCATAACTTGTTCTAAATTCATTATCAAGCTCTGGTCTTACTGGATCTTTTTCTACTTCACACTCTTTTAGCTCAACTATTTTTGCTCCCTTTATCCAATGAAAAAAGTTTTTAACGTTTTTTTTTATATCTTTTTTCCCTTTTCTAACCCTAATCCTTATTTTTTTTCTAATATTTTTTACCTTATTTTTAACGTCCTTTTTTCCTTTTCTAATTCTAGCTTTAATCTTTTTTTTACTTAATTTCATTTTTTTTTGTTTTAAGGATTATGTCAAAATTTCCCTTTGACGAGCTGTTAACTGCATCAAAATCTATTTCTAAAATTTTATTCATAAGGTCAGAATTATTTTTTATAAAATTAGGTACGGAATATTTTAATATACTTAAATTTTTAGATTGATAAGGATCATCTAAATTCTTTGATCTTAAACCTTTGCCAGTAATAATATTAATTTTGTTAATTCCGATTAAGTAACTGTTTTCGATAAACTCATAAATTTTTTTATTTGCCTCTTCAAGTGTATATCCATGAAGATCAATTGTTTTTTCAGTAAAAACATCGATTTTTTTAGAATTAGAATATGATTTGTCTTTGTTTTCTAATTTTTCTTTACTGTCTAAAAATTTTTTCCAATCTTTTTTATCTTGATCTGAAATTTTTTTTATCAATTATGCCTGGGTATCAATTAGTAACCAATTTGGGCTTAAAGATTTAATATCTCTAGAAAACTTCCAAGTATCATAAACCTTTTTAACTTTTTTAGGGTCTCCAGAAATTAATTTTTTATCTTCGTCCTCAACGCAGGAAATTATTTCACTTACAAAATCAACCGTTACTTCAAACATATTATTTATTTGACTATAATTTTTTATATCAGCTGAATTTATTCCAATAAAAGTTGTCTCGGATGTTAATCCTTTATTTTTTCTTTCCTTAACAGCATTATTAAATTCATTGAAAACTTTTTTATCCAGTAGGGTTTTTATTTTTTTAAGTTCGCCGGATGAAAAGCTTGTTACTATAGATTCATATGCAATTTTGGCTCCTTTTAAAAAATCTACTTTAGCTTTTTCATCAAAATTATTTTCATCTATTTTTTGGTAATCTTCCTTTTTTATTTGAAAATCATGATTAAAAGCAGCTCTCATATTCTCTTCGCGTCCAGTTTTTTTTCCTAAAATGCCTCTTAATCTAAGAAAAATAAACCCAGCAATCATTGCCAAAAGTATTATATCAATATATTCAAAACTATAATTCATAAATAAAATATATTTACTATGTTGCGTAATTTCAACTGGCAAATTAGATTAAAGACAAATGAGCACGATTATATTGTTAATTTTTATAATACCAATTATTGAAATATATCTCTTTATTAAAATTGGTTCTCAAATTGGACCTTTAAATACAATTTCTCTTATATTAATTACAGCAATATTTGGATTGTATTATGCAAGATACGAGGGGTTAAACACGCTAAGATCAGCCATTAAACAGCTTGTCAAAGATGAAGTGCCTGTGAACGAAATAATTTCTGGTGCTGCTTTGGCTTTTGCGGCTTTGCTGATGATACTCCCGGGTTTTTTAACTGATATTTTGGGGTTATTAATAGTTTTTCCGTGGACGCGTAAATTTTTTTTAAAAAAAATTCCAAAAAAAAATTATAAAAACAAAAAAAACTTTATAGAAGGCGAATACGAGGATATAGATGATAAAAATTAAAAATGTCTGAACAATTTAAAATACTTACTCAATTTGTAAAAGATATGTCTTCTGAAACTCCAGATGCAGAAACTTATTTATATGTAAAAGAATATTTAAAAAATTATAATTTAAATATTGATATAACAACTAAGCCTTTAAAAAATAGGATGATCGAAGTAAATACAAAGCTTTCTTATATGGATAAAGGAAAGTCAAAAAATAAATCTTATTTTGAGATTACCTATGCTTCAATAATAAAAATAGAAGAGCAAATCAAAGATAAAAAAACAATTGAAAAAATAATTTTATGTGATGTCCAAAAGGAAATTTATCCTAGCTTGGAAAAAATTTTTATAAATTTATTAAGTAACTCGGGTTTTCCTGGTATTAAATTTGAAAAAAAAGTAGACTTTGAACAACTGTACAATCAAAGACTTAATTAAAATAATTTTTTTTAAGAGAATTTTTTAAATATTCTTTATGCAAAGTTTTTTCTTTATCTGAAGGTTTAATTATTTTTTTTGAATAATTGGTTGTAGACTTAAATTTAACGTCATTATTATCTTGATGTCCCGAAATAAAATCTAATGAAGGCTCTTTTTGATCAATTAAATTTATATAAACTTTTGTTAGTAATTCACAGTCTACTAGTGCAGTATGTTTTTCTCTTTTCGAATTATCTATTCTATATCTTTTACATAACGCATCTAAGCTAATTTGAGATCCGGGAAATTTATCTCTAGCGATATCTAGTGTATCAATTACATTTTTTATATCTATTTTTTTTCTCCCGACTATTTGAAGTTCATTATTTAGGTGAGCAATATCAAATTCAGCATTGTGTATGATTAATCTTTTATCCTTTATAAACAATAGGAAGCCGTCCACTACATCAACAAATTTTTTTTTATCTGCTAGAAACTTATCGGTATATCCATGAACTTCCAATGCCTTTTCTGAAACTTTTCTTTCTGGATTTAAATAACAATGAAATTTATTTGAATTGGGAATTAAATTGTCTAACTCAATGCATCCTATCTCAACAATTCTATGGCCATCTTTTACTGATAAACCGGTGGTTTCCGTATCTAAAACAACTTCTTTCATTTATATAAAATTTTTTTTTTCAATAATTTAACACTTTTCTTGACTGGTTTTATTTTAAAATTGTTTTTAATAATAAAATCTGATTTTTTTTTCTTATAATCTAAAGGTAATTGAAATTTTTTTAAGATTTTAATCATTTTCAAATTATAATTTTTTCTTTTTTTAAGATTTTCAATAATTTTATTCTTTTTTGCACCAACAAAAACTAAAATATCATTTTTTTTTGTAATTTTACTTTCTAAAAGTAAAGGAACGTCCAAAACAATTATTTTCTTTTTTTTATTTTTTTTAATAAATTTATTCATTCTCGCGCGAATCATTGGATGAACAATTTTAATTATTTTTTTAAGATTTTTTTGATTGGATAATATTGATTTTGCAATTTCTTTTTTATTTATTGGAAACGACAATATATATTTTGGAATAACCTTATTAAGTTTTGTGTAGCATTTTTTGTCTTTCTTATAAATTTTTCTAACTTCATTATCTGCATTAAAAACTGGATATCCAAATTGTTTTGCAACAAAACTTTTTCCAGATCCTATGTCCCCTAAAATGCCAATTTTGATCATTAATCTAATAAATTCATAGTTTCTTCATTTATATCTGGCATTAATTTGTGCCAAATAGTGAATGCTTGATGAGCTTGATAAATAAACATCATTTTTCCATTTTCGGCTTTATTTCCAAACAATTTAGCTCTCTTTAAAAAAATTGTTTCTTTTGGATTATAAATTAGATCGTAGAAAAATTTATTATGTCCTACACCACTATAATCTAAATTGATTTCCTCTTTATTTTTTAAACCGATGCTTGTTGCATTAATAATTATATCAAAATTTGGCGTTTCTCCCCAATTTATAATCTCTAAATCTCTAAAAAATTTTTTTAGATCTTCGGCTTTAGTTTTTGTTCTATTGCTTATAATTATTTTGGCTGCTCCCATTTTTTTTAAAGCTATTATTATCGAAGAAACAACGCCGCCCGCACCTAATATAAATGCTGTTTTATTTTTAACATTATATTTTGAATATTTTATTCCAAGTTCAAAACCTGATATATCGGTGTTGTGACCCACTACTTTTCCGCTTTGAAAATAAATTGTATTAACAGATTGTGACTCATTTGCTTCGGAGCTAAGTTTATCCATGAATGGAATAACCGATCTTTTAAAAGGAACAGTTACATTTATTCCTTTAATTTTTTCATTTTTTATTTCGTTAATAAGAGATTTAATATCACTCTCATTAATTTTTTTTTTATCGTAGACGGCCTCAATATTATTTTTTTTAATCCAATAATTGTGCAGCCTGGGTGAAAGAGAGTGTTCTATGGGATTCCCAATAACTAAATATTTTTTCATTCTAAATTCCTTAGATAATCCTTAATTTTTTTAACTGGCAAGCCCATAATTGTATCTTCATCTCCTTCAATTTTAGAGAATAAAGATCTTCCTTCGCCTTCTATTTGATACACATTGTAGGAATACAAAACTTCATCTTTGATCTTAAACAAATACTCTTTGAGTTGTTGATTGGTCATATATTTCATTTTTAAAGCTGCTTTTTCGGTATAATTCCAAATCATAGAACCATTTTTTGAAATACAAACTGAACTTATTAAATGGTGAGTTCTTCCATTAAGTTTTTTTAATATTTTTAATGCTTCTTCTCTATTTTTTGGTTTTGAAACTAATTCTCCATTTATATCTATTACACTATCGGCTCCAAGTACAATTTCATTATTAAATTTTAAACTTATTTTATTAGCTTTTAATTCGGCTAAATTTTTAGAAATTATCTCTGGACTGGAATTTTCTTTTATTAAACCTTCTTTTGCTGATTCCTCATTAACATTGGATGGAAAAACCTTGCATTCTATTCCATTTTTATTTAAAATTTTTTTCCTTACCTTGCTATTAGATGCAAGAATTATTTTATTCATTTTGATTTTTTATTTCATAAATTTTTATAATTGAGGCCGATATTTCCTCAACTGACCTTCTGGTAACATCAATAACTGGCCACTGATATTTTTTAAAAGCTTTTTTTGCATTTTTTGTTTCTAATTCTATTTTTTCAATATTTGTATAATTGGTTCCATGTTCTTCTTTTAGTGCCATCATTCTATTTTTTCTAACATCAATTAATCTTTCTGCTTCTGCTGTTAAACCAACCACGCATTTTAATTTTGGTTTTTCTTTCAAAAAATCTGGTATTGAATTTTCATTAATTAGTGGGATGTTTGAAGTTTTGTATCCTCTGTTTGCAAGATAGATAGATGTGGGTGTTTTGCTTGTTCTGCTAACGCCTAGTAAAATTATATCGGCTTTTTCTAAGTCATGAATCATATTTCCATCATCATGATTCATTGTAAATTGTATGGCTTCTATCCTTTTATAGTGTTCTTCTAGCGTGTGTTGTCCGCTTGGTAAGTGTGAGGCTTTTTGTTTTAATAATTTAGAAAAGTTTAAAATTAAATCCCCAAGGACGCTAAAACATGGAATATTAAATTTCTTAGCTTTTTCTTCTAAATGTTTTGCAAGATTATGATCTACTATTGTGTAAAGAATTATTGGTTCTTTTTGTTTTTTGGCTAATTCTAGAATTTTTTCTATTTGGTTTTCTGTTCTTGTAAAAGAAAATTGATGGTCATTGTATTTAAAATTTATGAACTGTGCTTTTAAAGCCAAAAATATTCGATCAATTGTCTCTCCAGTTGAATCCGAAATAAGGTAAATATCGTGTTTAATATTCATGTATAAAATGTTTATAATAATTTAATAAATAAGTTAAAAATTAATAACTATTTTTATTTTATTTTTTGCTCGAATATCTTTCAAGTTATTAACATAAACAAACATCTTAATAATTAATATACATAATTGTTTATTTACCCCAGAATTTAAAAAAAAATGGCTATTTGTCTTAACTTTTTATTATTTTTATCTGTTAATATTTGGTGGGTAAAATGTTAAAAATTAATAACTCCCTATATTAACAGGATATAAAACAAATACTAAAGCTTATATATATAATTATTATATGACTCCAATCCAAGACTGCATAAAAAATAAAAACCATAAAACAAAACCTATATGGATAATGAGACAAGCCGGAAGATACCTTCCTGAGTTTAGAGAAATTAGATCTAAAAATCCAGATTTTATTAAATTATGTTTGAATGAAAATTTGTCTACAAAAATAACACTACAACCAATTAAGAGATTTAAATTTGATGCCGCAATAATCTTCTCTGATATTTTAATGTTGCCGTATGGCATTGGTCAGGAGGTTAGATTTGAAAAAGGATTAGGACCCAAATTAGGTGAATTAAATTTAGACAAACTTTCAAATATTAGTCAAACAGAATTTAATAATAAGTTAAATCCAATTTATAAATCTATATCTAATATATCTAATGATCCTATTTTAAAAAATAAAGATTTAATTGGCTTTGTAGGCGCTCCATGGACAATATTAGTTTATATGATTAACAAAATGTCCCCCAAAAAAAATTTATCTAAAAGTTTTTTTAATGACAAATTATTAATAAATAAATTATTAATTGTAATTGAAAAATTTCTTAAAATTCATATTGAAAATCAAATTAAATCCGGAGCTACGATAATACAAATTTTTGATAGTTGGGCCGGACTATTAAAAAATAATATTTCAGAATATATATA
>Ga0187827_10004303_pt1 | contig 17581 bp, 11 predicted proteins | sample ETNtaG_39_FD_167969 | JGI IMG/M metagenome (GOLD analysis project Ga0187827, IMG submission 167969) | Marine microbial and viral communities from oxygen minimum zone, Eastern Pacific Ocean - ETNP2014_SV_150_PacBio MetaG (Illumina Assembly) | ecosystem: Environmental > Aquatic > Marine > Hypoxic... | reverse complement strand
GTCCACTTTGGCACCGTTGCCAAACGGTGTAACTTTTCTTTGTATGAAACCCCTGATACCAGAAACCCAAAGCTCCGTTACAGTTTCCAATTTGACTTTCTTCATCGTATATACATAGTATATACTTTATATAAAAACCTTTCTATTACAGTATAATGTAATGGAAAAACAAAATAAAAGCAGAAGAAATTCAGATTTGTGATATCTTTACCTAATTAATTTCTAAATCGTGAGTAGTTACGTTCTCGGAAATCTCGTGTATTCCTGAAAACATCTGGAACATGAACAGAAGGACTATGATTATTGCTGTAAAGCGCTTCATATATCGTACCAACCTGTAGAATAATAAATGGAACTGAAAAACCATTAATAACCTTTTTGTTTCATTATTTAATGTTATTAAAAAGAACGGACGGATTATTGAGCTGTTCAATATCAGCTCAAATATTCTACATTTCCATCCTACAACAAATTCTCCCCCCGCCCTGGTTCTCCAAATTTTATTAACCGCCACCTACTGGAAGTGTTAAGGTAATTTCATCATCGTTGTTCAAAACTACGCGAAGGTGACCCTTTTTCCCATTAATTATCGGAATTATATAGTTGATATGATCTTCGCTGTAATCCAATTTGTGTAGAAGTGATCCGAGAGTACTGTTGGCCGGTAACTCTATCTCGAAATCATTATCATTATTCGGTCGTTTTAATACTCCAATGATCGACACTTTCACTACAATGCTCATGTAATAACCTCGCTGGATATTTCACTCAACCTCCGGCTATGGGAGGAAGAAGTGTCAATTCATCTCCATCTTCAAGTATTCTTTCTCCACGGGCATATTTGTGGTTCAGCGATATTACGGTAAATTTCATTGGTTTCTCCAGCTCTGGAAAATCCGTCTTTAAGCTTTCAACTACTTGGTCTATCTTGGTTCCTTCATTAAATTCCATTTCCAGCTCATCCAGACCTACGATCCTTCGCAGGGAAGCGAAGAATTTCACCTTGATTTTCATTATTAGACCTCACATACAGTAGGTTTTTAGATTATAAAAGTTCTAATCAAATTCTAATACTTCATCCATACTCCCGGTCCGATATCCCTTTATATCCAGGGTTACGTACTGAAAGCCGATCCTCTTAAAGTTATCGAATATTTTTTTTCGGATATCATTTTCCGTTAGCCTTTTAATTTCGTTTTCTTCCACTTCGATCCTTGCCATTGAGCCGTGACTTCTTACTCGTAGCTGTTTGAATCCCAGTGATCTTAAAAATTCTTCCCCAAGTTCGATATGCTTCAATTTTTCCTCGGTGATCTTCTCGCCGTAGGGAATCCTCGATGATAAACAGGCCGAGCTGGGTTTTGCCCAAATGGACAATCCGATCTCTCTTGCAATTTCTCTCAGGTCGGATTTCGATACATCCGCTTCGACCAACGGGTGCCATATCCCGCCTTCATTCGAGGCTCTGATCCCCGGCCTATGTTCATTGAAATCAGAAGTATTCAAACCGTCTGCGATGTACGTGATATTCTCTTCTTTTGCAATTTCTTTTAATAATTCCACTTCTTCTCTTTTACAGTGATAACACCGGTCTGTGGGATTTTCCGTAAATAATTTGTTTTCGAGAGCGGATGTCTTGACTATCAAGTGTTTGATACCGATCTCCGCAGCAATCCTTTTAGCGGCTTTCAACTCGGACCTAGGTAGGGTTTCTGAATCCACCGTCAAGGCTACTGCTTTGTTCCCTAATTGCTCATATGCTAGCATGGCAACCAATGCACTGTCAAGACCTCCGGAAAAAGATACGAGGACACTTTTCCTGGATGCCATCAACTCTTTCAATCGATCCAATTTATTAACCATTCGACTAACTCACCTGCCTAATGCTAATTGGATTATATTTTATTAGATTTACTTTAAGGAAATAAAATGAAATTATCCCAGTCCCCTGAATTAAATAGAACAATCTGGTAGCCAGTAAATCTCTTTTCTGATAAATGTCCTATCTCATGCAGGATTCCACCGGAGAACTTGCAAATTACACCGCGACGACTTCTTTTACTTCGGGGATTTCTTCTATTATTGCTTTTTGAATAAAATTGACCAGTGTTAACTGCCGCATCGGGCAACCCGCACAACCTCCACCCATTTTTATTTTTACGACTCCGTCCTCTACTGCAACCAGGTCCACCTTCCCGCCATCCATGGCCAAAGTGGGATTCACTCGTTTGTCGATAACTTCTTTAACCTTATCCATCATACTCATTAAATCACCTTTCAGTAACTAATAATAACCGTGTTAGTCCTCGTAACGTTATATTTATATATAACCGTTGTTGTTTTAATGGACGTGGCTACATTTACTAGGACCCAGTGTGAAATTCTTGTGAATAGAATTCCCGTCTATGTACGGAGCTAAGTTTTGAAAATATTATCGAAAAAGTATGGAATGCGTCAGATCGAGATCGTGATATTATGGGAAATTGTCGCTGAAAGCGGCAATTCTAAAATTGAGAATTCGTGTGATACATGTGAAAGCGAATGATCCGGGTTCTCTGAATGATAGGATTAATTTTCAACGCCATAAGCTAATTATTCTAAAAGTCACTAAGCAGGAACATCAATATGGCCAACATGAAAAAAAGAATGGCGGTCAATATCTTTATCAAGCCCACCCTTTTAATGAAGATCGATTCGAGTTTTTCAGATGTTACACCGAAGTAAACTGCTAGAAAGACGCCAATCAAAGGTAGAATGAACATTAAATTGTATAAAACGAGATAAAAAAATGCTTCTGTCTGAAATCCCGGCTTACTTAAAATGTATACGATCGTAGGTAGATAAACCTGCCCTGTACACATAAACTCCAATGCTGAGATCACCGCTCCCGTAATAAATGCCAAACCTGCCAATTTCTTTGATTTCACGTGCTTCCTGATGATCCTGTTAGTAAGTTTCTTAATACTCTTGGGTAGTTTAAGGGTTGTATCCTCCCCTTTACCCTTTTTTATCTTGTAAAAATCAAAAAGACTGTAGATCCCCAGAATCAGAGCGATTATCCCGGTTATAGGATACATCAGAGCGGAGATCGTGGAGATTCCCTCTATATAATTCAACCATTTATAGATACCGACTCCCAGTAACAGGTAAGTGATGAACACGCCCAAAGTGTAGGATATCCCTGTTAAAAGGATAATTTTCTTTTCTCTTTTTCTTATAACCAGATAACTGACCAATAGCATGAGCGTGACAAAGGCGCATGGATTGACGCCGTCGATGAGTCCGGCCACTATTATTACGAAAATATTGAAATCGATCACAACATCATATGGTTCAGGTTCCGGAGGGCAAGGACTGCCATAGGGATATTTTTTTATTTCATCCTCAAAATCCGCCTTCAGCTCCGCTACATCATAATATGCCTTGTCTCCAATAAAAACGCCCAGCGTCCCCCATTTTGATTTTGGAACCTTGTATTCATTGAAATATGATTGTTTCTTTTTTTCATTATCCCCATTGGAAATATCAAATTCATAAATTTTTATTTGGTCATATTTGCGCCCCATTTCTCTCAGGAATTCCCGGGCTTGATGGCATGTTCCGCATGTGGGACTATAAAATATGAGAACACAAATGGCATCATCGACTGGAGTACCATTAGGGGGCGGACATTCCACCTTTTTAATAGGTGTATTCCTCCCTGCATATATCAACAACTTTTCATTCAGAGTTTCAGTGCCTATTTCGTCATCCACAAGTGAATGATTTTCATTTCCGATGAAAACCGCCGCATTTGCACTGCTCATGGAGCTGTTATATGCCTTTAGGAATTCATTCAGGAGACATGAGTTGGTTAAACTATCGTAAGTATCGAAGAAATTATGGCGAACATGAGTGGGGTCTAGGGACTGAATGAGCGTGAGAGCGGTTTGCCCTGATGAAGTGATAAATGGAGCCGACGAATTATAAAAAAATGCTATCTCGGTTGACCATGTCACATTCCAATCAGGCCAGAGAGCTGCTCCGATATCCTTGTATTTTTCGATCAGGGTAGCCCCACTTTCATAATCTACATTTTCATACGATATATAATGATCACCTGCGAAAAGAAAGGGATAGTCGTATCGTTCTTGGTCCGGTATGTTATAGGCATTGAAAAAATCCTTCGCAAGGTTCTTATTTTCAGATAAAGTGACATCCAACCGGATAACATCGAGATAAGTGTAATTTTTTTCCAGATCGGGGATTATTTCATTTATTGCCTTAATGCTGCACGGGCAATCCGGATCATAGAAAAAGGCCATTTCTACGACTGCACCGCGCGTTGAATCCCTTCGAGAAACACCTGCCCCGAATAAACTCGATCCCGAGATCATTCCAAAAGCTATGATCACCACAATAATCAAGGCAAAAAGGCGTGGGATAATTTCTCTTCCTTTCATTGTTTGATAACCCCCCATGTCTTCTCGTTCTTATGATCGTGGAAATTTAACATAAATCGCCTGGCCAATGGTCTATATATTGTCAATGGTGAAAAGCTAGAGGTGTCGTAGACACATCAAGCTTTTCAGCTTGACGATCCTCGACAAATCAGAGATTTGCCTGGCATGACAGGTCTCGATGAATCCGAGATTCATCTGACTTGCCAAGACGTTACTTGGCAAGCCGTTACCTGTCATAGTTCGCGGAATCGTGGCCCGTAGGCACAACCCGTAGGCACATCTGTAGGAAACCGAGGGTTTCCGAGGATGCAAGTGCATCTTGATGCACTGGAGCGGAGCGGGCACTTGCCGAGGGTGATGGAGAAACAAGTTTCTCCGATACCGCAGAACAAGTTCTGCTAATGCGAGCAATAGTGATTGCTTCGCACCCCTAATATAATCTGCGATTATATGTCGGGCTCAGGGGTATCCGTAGGCACACTTGCCGAGGATACAGACGAATCTCTGATTCAACGAGTATCTCCGATGCCCCGGAGTTTACGGGAGACCGGAGGGCCGATTCCGCTTCATTTGCTATATCGGAATCTAAATATTTAAAATATACATACCTGAATATGACAGGAAAATAATTGATGATTTAGCCATCTATTTAATAATATATTGTTAGTATTTATGTACAGTTATTCATGTATGGAAGGGCGATGGGATGAGATGTTGTACCCTGATCTGGATTTTTATACTAATATGCGCAATAGCAACCCTGCCCGAAAATCTTCAAATTTCCCCTGGCGTGGCTGCCGGAGATGATGTCGAACATATGGAAGCTAACGTGACCACCGCCAAGCAAATGGTTGACTCGAATCCCCTTCTCGTTATTCTCGATGTTCAGGAAACCCCGGATTATCTCGCAGGCCATATCCGGAACGCTATATCAATACCGTTATCGGAACTTGAAGAGAGGATAGGAGAGTTGGACCCGGACAGGGAGACACTGGTATATGCTGAATCTGGCTATGGAAGCTCGGAGGCCACCAATATCCTGACTGAAAACGGTTTTATTAATATCTATGACATGTGCTGTGGGATCCGTGGATGGTCTGACGCGGGTTATCCGGTATATAAAAAATATCCTTCGGTAATGGCAGCTGTGAACGGCGTACCGGTGGGAGCTTCTGTTTTCCTGTCATCGGGAACTTATAATGGCGATTTTACCATAAATAAGACGATATCGCTTATCGGAGAGAACCGGACATCAACGATCGTCGAAGATTCGGCCTATGGCGCGTGCATCAATGTCTCTTCGGACGGGACCTTAATTTCCTCACTTACCATTCGTGGTGGAGATATCGGTATCATTTCATTTTCGGGTAGTAGAAATGAGTTCTCCAACTGCACGTTTACTGATCTTAAGACCGCTGTATCTCTATATTCATCCACTTACGGAGTCCTTCGAAATAATATAATGTTTGAATCAGGTCTATCTGTGGAAGGGAACTTATTGGAGCACTGGTCCACCCATTCGGTCGATGGAACAAATATGGTAAATGGTAAACCGCTTTATTATGCAACACAATTAACTCACATGGAGATTTCGGATGATTCAGGTCAGATAATTCTTGTAAACTGTAGCAACGTGTCCATTTCGAATCGGGATTTTAATTCGAACAACATCGGAATTACGTTAGGTTTTTCGAGCAATATTCAAATTAACAAAAACACTTTCTATTCCAACGGGAATCATGGTATTTCTTTATACCGTTCGAATAATAATATAATAATCTACAATACCTTTGAATCGAATGGGGATCAAGGTATATATTTGGAGAACAGTTCTCATAATACGATAAAGCAAAATCTTATTAAAGATAATGGTGGATATGGAGTTTCTCAGGTCCGCGGATATAACAATAATATTTTTAATAACACTTTCATAAGGAATAATGACGGGAGGATCCAGGCATTTGATGGGAGTGATAACTCATCGTGGTACGACGGGGTTTACGGAAATTATTGGTCGGATTATTCACAGAAATATCCTGATGCATTAAATGATACAAGGGTATGGGATACGCCCTATTTAACAAATGGTCCGGCCGGGGCTTCGGATAGGTATCCCGCTGTAGCACCCACCGTAGCGCTCTCCAGCTATCCGGTTACAGACGCCGGACCCGATATCAATGCAGCTCAGAACACAGTTGTGATATTCGATGGCTCCCACAGTTTCGATTCATTAGGGATCAATAATTTCACTTGGAATTTCCACTATGGAAACAAACAAATGGTTTTGTACGGAATTACGCCTACCTATATTTTTCATCTGGCAGGGATATATTCTGTGAGCTTGAATGTGACTAACAGTCTTGGTCTTAGCGACGAGGACATTGTAATTGTCACTATCACTGATGTCGAACCTCCCATAGCAGATGCGGGAGAGGATATCATAATCGACCAGTATACATTATTTGTTTTCGAGGGGAAAAACTGCTCCGATAACATCGGTGTGGTGAACTACACTTGGTCGTTTATATACGTTAAGAATAAGGTGGTTCTGCGCGGATCTACTGCTTCGTTTCGGTTCCATGCAGCCGGTCAATATAACGTAACATTGAAGATATTCGACGCCCGTGGAAATTGGAATACCGATCAAATCCAGGTATCTGTGAAAGATATCATTCCACCCATAGCCAATGCGGGAGATGATCAAAAACTTCCTCAAGGAACAAATCACGTGTTCAGCGGCTTGGAAAGTCATGATGATTCAGAAATTATCAATTACAGTTGGTCATTTCATTATGACGGAAGGGCGATACTCCTTTTCGGGGACTCACCTACCTTTTTATTCCATCATCCCGGGGAATATCTGGTAATACTTAATGTGACCGATATGTTTGGTCATAATGGAATCGATTTGATAAATATTTCTGTCTTTGACATCCACCCACCTCTGGCACGAGCAGGAAAAGACATTTTCATTCAACAGCATAATAGGCTGGTTTTTAACGGTAGTGACAGTAGCGATAATTTGGGTATTGCCAATTTCAGCTGGTCATTTTCATATGAAGGCCATAATATTACTCTTTTCGGTGCATCTGTATCATTCATCTTTGACCATCCTGGGAATTATACCGTAATTTTAAAAGTCAAAGATGATCAAGGACTCCAGGATGTAGATTTTTTGTATGTTAACGTTGAAAAGGAGGATGAAATCCCATCAGTAGATATATGGATTTACTTTGTTATTGGCTTGATAATTCTAATTTGCTTACTGTTAGTTGTGATGAATGTTAAAAGGAGAGGAAAACCTTCAAACTCAATGCTAGTGAAAAACAAAGATAAGGAAACGAGCGATAATTCCTGATATGATCGATAAAATTCACTATGAAAGAACTGATTTGAAAAATCTGAGGATTATTCGATAACAGATAAAAACAATAATCTCAATTAAGTGATATATTCTACTATCGATCCGGAATGCTATATATATAAAATTGAAGAAATGGGAGTGTTGATGATAATGAAGCTATTGAAGAAATACGTCGTGTTGATATTGATAATAATGCTTCACATGGGAATAACCATGGACTTATTCGGTAATTCTTCGGAGGGAAATGCTATCTCACCTGACCGGAAGAGGGGTGACGAACCTCCCACATTGATAGTTGATAACACGCCCTCTACAGCAAACACCGGCGAGACATTCAACTTCTCGGCGAATTTTTCCGATGATTTCACAGTATCTGAAGTGGATGTGAATTATTCCTATGACGGCAATCTCTATCAAAACATTTCCATGAATTTCATTATTCAGAATATGTGGAACGGTACTTTAAAGATAAATCAAAGTGCCTCTACACTTTATTATTACTATTTTTATATTGATAATGCGAGTAACACTAATACTTCACAGGTGAAACAAATTACCGTAATTGACACGATCCCCCCCGTATCCGATGCGGGAGAAGACGTAGAGGCTCTGCAATTTACCAATCTATGGCTTAATGGCAGTGGGAGCGAGGACAATCGGGGAATAGTAAATTATACCTGGTTCTGGTGGTGTCCATTTTGCCATATGTTCAAATATGGATACGGTGAAACTGTAAATATGTCCATGCTTACGTACAGTGTGGAAAATGTCACAATGAACCTTACTGTTAAGGATGCGGCTGGTAATGAAGATATCGATACAATGAATATCACGATCATTGACAGGGAACCCCCTATAGCGAACACGGGAGACGACCTGTATATCGTTGACCAATTCCAGCTTGTATATTTCAATGCTTTCGATAGTTGGGATAATGTTGGGATTACGAATTATACATGGATATTTTATGATAATAATACTCTGATAAACCTTTATGGGATATCAGTGACTTATTCGTTTTCTCTCCCAGGTGATTATAATATAACGTTGAGGGTCATCGATGGAAGGGGGAACATTGGGCCCAGGAGCTGGGATACGATTCAAGTCATCGTTCTCGATATCTCCCCGCCCACCGCGGACGCAGGAATGGATCTTGTGATCGACCAGAGAATGACGGTGGTGTTCAATGGTAGTGGGAGTACTGAGGATGTCGATTATTTCTGGAATTTCACCCATAATGGCGTTATGCAGTATTTATTTGGTGTTTCACCGAAATTCAAATTCCACACTGCAGGAGTTTATCTGGTGACTTTGAATGTAAGCGATTGGGCCGATAGGTGGAATACGGATACCATGACAGTTACCGTTCTGGATATTGATCCACCGGTTGCCAAGGCCGGGAAAGACCAGGAAATACTTCTGGGTGAATCCTTCGAACTTAATGCTAAGGAAAGCTGGGATCTCGTGGCAATCGTGAACTATTCCTGGAGCTTTCATTACAATGGTACCGATCACATTTTGTATGGTGAAAAAATGACATTCGTGTTCGATGTGATGGGCGTTTATAATATAACATTACAGGTGGTGGATGAAAGTGGGAATATCGGGACGGATCTGTGCAAGGTAACCACCATCGACAATATCAAACCACTGGTAGATGCCGGATTTGATATTATAATCGATGAAGGTGGAATTGCTTATATGAACGGGAATCGAACCACCGATCATTCCCCAATAGCAAATTATAGCTGGACTTTCACTTATAATGGAAAGGAATATCAGTATTATGGTGTTGAGTTCTCTTTCCAATTCGAAATTCCGGGAGTCTACAACGTCTTTCTTTTTGTCAAAGATATCTGGGGGTATCCAGCTTACGATGAATTGCTAGTTCGAGTTATTGACGTGACTCCCCCAACAGCGGATGCGGGAGAAAATATTACGACCACTGAAGGAAAGACCGTTGTTCTGAACGCAAGCGGGTACGATAATGTTGGAATTGATAACTACAGCTGGTCATTTTATTATAATGAAGGGGAAATAAAATTGTTCGGAAAGGTTGCGGCTTTTATATTTGAGCTTGCAGGGAACTATACCGTCTATTTGGAGATTCGAGATGAGGAAGGCAATTTAGGAAATGACTCTATATGGGTGAATGTTTCCCCTTTACTGGCAGATGACTATTCCGATGATGATCTTGATGATGACAATGACGATGAAAGCACTAAGGGTTCCAACAAATATATGATAATGATCGGTTTGGGTATTCTCGTGTTGCTTGTAGTAATATATTTGGTCATATCGATATCGAAGAGACCTAAAGGATCACATTCATCCTTGTCAAAAGGTAATACTGAGAATGAAATAGTTGATGAGATCGATGACGAGGAGGAAGTTGCGGGGGATGTTGAGGATGAGGGCGTGCAGGGCACAGATGAGAAAGGTGTGAAGGAGACTGAGGAGGAAAGTGTGAAGGAGACGGAGGAGAAAGGTGTGAAGGAGACTGAGGAGGAAAGTGTGAAGGAGACGGATGAGGGCGTGCAGGACATAGATGAGAAATGTGTGAAGGAGACGGAGGAGGGAAGTGTGAAGGAGACGGAGGAGAAAGGTGTGAAGGAAACCGATGTGGAAGGTGTGAAGGATGATGGGAAGGATATTGTGTTGACTCCCCTGTAAGAAAAAAAGCAGTGGGAATCCGGTGATCATCACTTTAAAAATATCAGTCCAATTCGTCTATTGTAAGTCGGTCTATGTCTATTTCACCAATTGCCAATAAAAATTCCCCTGGTGTAATCACAGGCACCGGATAAAGATTTGAATCATCATAAGCGATCCTTGGACATGCGGTGGAGACGATCCCGTCTATCTTCAGACCTGTGAAATATTCAGGCCGGATCTCATCAAGCAGCAGAAGCTCGCACGTGTATCCCTTTTTCCGTCCTTTGCGTACCATTTCCTTTGCCAGCTCAAGCCTGAATTGTCCGGGTCTGGTACAAAGAATAACCGAAAATCTTTTTTTGTCTGAAAGTGAAAGTGCTATAGAAGCTCTCGAGTACAGAAAATCTTTTCCGGTAAGTATCTCTGTTTTTCCGGTGTGAGGATTCAACGCGATAACCTTTTTACCGGTTGATATGGCAATCCCCCGAGGATGGAATTTTCCCGTACCGATAAAAATTGTCACGTTTGCTTCTTCCGTTTTAGCGGCCGCGAAATTGCATCCCAGTACCTGACCCGGAGAGGTGGTCCGTCCCTCCGGTGTGTTGACCAAAGGTATTACCTTCCTTTTTTCCAACTCACCGATGATTTCGGCCACCACATCTAGATATTGGACGGTGCTTGTGATCACTATTTTTTCACTCTCAAGCGAATGATCCTTCACCATTCGAGCCAGCGCATCCTTCACAATGTCGATTTCCACCGGTAGCTTTATCGGTACAAATAGGGTCGGTATGCTTTTTACGAATGTTTCTATGGAATTGTGGCCCATGTGGATGATGTGAGTTACACCCATTTTTTCGAGGTTAGGGTAGGGTATGTCACAGGCCCCGTAGCTTGGACGCAATAACGTTAAAACCTCACAGTTGAACCTTTTTCGTATCAATCTTAAAAATAATAAATGGTCCCGGATAATTCCAGAGGGCATCTGCAAGGCAACGAGAGACTGGGAATTGATATTCGTCATCAAGTCCAGTGCTTCATCCAACTGAGAAAGGGCTGCCTCGCTTATGGATATATCCTTCATGGGCCCGACATGTTTGAAATCGGATATTAGATTTCGCACGAAATTTACTTAATGTCGCTTCAGATCGGAAAAAACCAAAAAAAGGAATAATACCGAGTTGCTTCTGGTGGCTAAACTGTAATTATTGGCCGTGATATCATAACAGGAAATATCTTCACTGCTCTAATGAGGAAATTTGGCCCGGGATTGCCTACAAGAAAGCGGAACAGGGTTATCCAGGTGATACTCCTCGGGAAAAAAGATTTTTATTGGAGATTTCTGAATAGTATTTCGGGGAGCAGCGAAAGTAATCTTTGGGCGCTTATTGTAGATATAACGCGTATCCGGGTTAATGATCTGGAGCGATTGATAGCCGATCTTCCACGTTTCACAAGCTACTGCAAAGAGCGAAAAATACCATCCATGATCACCATTTCCATTGAACAGGCCGGTGCGCTCGACCGCAAAAATTGGGGGACCCTGATAAAAGGTTTTGAAGTAAAAGACCTGGTTATGGACTACTGCCGGGAGGGTATTCTACGGTACGACGTAAGTGAACTGCGCGAGCTCGTTTCAAGGGTGAATGACAAGATAACTTGCGGTAAACGCTTGAACCCTCACATGAACACGTATTATTTACACAACAGTTTTATTATGAAGATCCAGGTTGGCGAAAATTCTTTGAAAGCTGAGTCGAATTTGAGTCTCATTGATGAACTGGCTAAATTGAAGGTGGATAAATTCAGGCTCGATAATCATATCGACAGCGTGAACGATAAGGGTTTGAACCGTTTGATTTGCGATTATCTGGTGAAATCGGGAAAGAAATATCTTGATGATCCGGATAAGGTTAAAAGTAATTTTAGGATACGTAAAGAGTCCTTGGAGATCGCACCCGAACACGAAAGGATTAGTAGACATTGAAACAAATATAACGCGAATTTCCGTTTTATCGGACCTTTCTTTTGAACTTTATGGGCAAAAAACACCCCGCGGATTCAAAATTTAAGGATTAAACCTATGATATTTCCACGGGAAAAGTTGGATTCTACAAACAATCTTTAAATAAAAGTTATGGGTTAAATAGCCGAAATTTGCCATATAAAGAGAATGTGGTATATTAAAAAGCGAGGTGAAAAAATGAAAAGAAATATTGTTTTATTAGTAGGATTGTTGTTGATAGGTTCGATTTTAGTATCGGCAGCAAGTTCTGAGGAAAGTAGAGTTGATGATGAGACGCCTTTGGCTGCCACCGAAGTTTTTTTCGGTGATGTGAAGGTTGATGATTTAAATAACACGACCGATGAATCGGACTGGTACAAGATCGATCTGAGAGCTGGCGCGGTTCTAACTCTGAATCTGACCGTCCCAGTATCTGGCGATTTCGATATTTACATGTATGACGATCCTGATTATGAAGATGTTGTCAATAGTAGTGGAGAGGGTCAATTTGAAGAAATTGTCTTTACGATCCACAATCCCGGTTATTACTTCATAGAATGTTTTGCATATGATGGAAACGGCAGTTATACTCTCAAGATCGATGGCGTCAATCCGTCCGATAATGATAATGATATCGGCAATGCGACCGTGATCGCAATAGGACAGACAAAGACTTCTACCATGTCAGTGGGAAGTGTTGATCTGCAGGATTGGTATAAAGTAAACCTTACTGAGGGTGATCATATAACTGTCAATTTGGCCGTGCCGAATTCAGGAGAATATGATCTGGATGTCTATGATCCCGATATGGTTCATATCGATGGAAGTAATAACAGCGAGCTTGGAGAAGATGAGGAAGTTATATTCGTTGCGCAAGAGACAGGCTATCATTTCATCTACTGCAATGCCTCGGAAGGTTCCGGTTCATACACCCTTACGGTGCTTAAAAATATGCCGCCTGTGATATCTTCACAAGTTCCCATGGATGTGAACGTGACTGTAAATGAAGGTGAGACCGTTCTTTTCAACATCTCTGTAGATGATGAGTATGTCGAAGCGTTAACATACGATTGGGAAGTGGATGGAATTTCGGAGTCGAATGAATCCTCCTTTGAAATCCTAACAACTTTCGTACATAAGTACAGTGCAGGGAATTACGCCGTTGAAGTTCTGGTCACCGACGATATTCTTGAGACCGATACGTTTGTTTGGAATCTTACCGTGTTGGATGTAAATCAGATTCCCGTAATAGAAAAATTCATGCCCAACGTTACCAACGTATCCATAAATGAAGGCGATCAACTGACGCTTTCGATAAATGTTACGGACGTGGATGGTACTGTACCTGTTTATCAATGGAATCTTGGGGGTACCGCCATTAACAATGAAACTTCATCGAGTTACATTTTCACCACCGACTATAGTTCAGAAGGGATCTACATTATAAGTGTGAATGTCACGGATGAGAAGGATGACGCTCTCGTGGAATCCATCGTGTGGACCGTCACGGTCGTGAATACTGATCGAGCACCGGAAATCACACCCTTGAGCACCGATACTGTAGCGATCGACGAGGGAAACTGGGTTAATTTCTTTGTGAACGCAACAGATCCCGACGGGGATTTGATCTCTTACAAATGGTTTTTCGACGGGGAGAATGTTAGCGACCAAGAAAGTGAAAATTATAACTACAGTTCCGATTACAATAGTGCTGATGGAAATGTACATGTTGTAATGGTTGAAATAAGCTCAGGCGAGCATGTGATCAATTTTACGTGGAAGCTGACCATAAATAACATAAATCGTCTTCCCGTTATAGATGTAAGCACCATTAAACCAATGGGTGATACGGTACTTACAGACGGGGAAGACATCAATTTCTCCATTGCTGCCGTTGATCCCGATGGTGAGACACTGAGCTATACCTGGACCATAAACGAGACCGGGGCGAAATTCACAAACCAGAGCTTCACCCATAATTTGCCCGCCGGCACCTATGTTGTTCTTATTACTGTTGAGGATGGCAATGGCGGCACCGACAGTTTCACACTTACCCTAAACGTGGCTGAAGCAGCGAGGGAGCCGACAGAGGATGACGCAGAGGATTCGTACCTTTTGTGGATAATCATAGCCATTGTTGTGGTCGTGATAATTGTGATCATTATCGTAGTTGTGGTAAAAATAAGAAGTTGAACCGAAGGTGCAGAAATACGTACGTTGCGGGAAATTGACCCTGCTTAAGGACAATGTCCGGAATCAAAACGGGCATTGTCTTCTTTTATTATTTTCGATCCCTTTTTTATATCATATAGGAAATACAGATGATCAAGTCGATTTTTTGGGCCGCTTTTTTTTCTAAAAAAAGTGTTTTTTCATCGTTTTTCAATCTTATTTTGATACATTTGTATGTTCGTTTCGGACTCTTCTTTTTTTCTATGATCTCCTTGTTTTTCGGAATATCACAGCGTTTTTCGTATTTACGAGCAAGATTTATATAGGGCATCAAGGTATAGAGTTTGCTCAATTTCCGCGAGAAATATGGCGGAGTATAGTAAGAAGAGGTATCGAAATGAACAGAAATTTTGTGTATATTATTGCATTGATTATGATTGCTTCTGCATTATTCGGAATGACTACTGCAGAGATAACAGATAACAATCGGGAAAGGACCCGGGCTAATGATGATGATCCGTGGAATGCAACCACGGTCCAATTTGACGACGTAAAAGTTGATGACATGGACAGTGATACCGATGATTCCGATTGGTTCAAGATCACATTGACAAAACCTGACGTATTAATATTGAATTTAACCGTTCCTGCCAATGCTGATTTTGACATATATCTACTTAATGATACATTTGAGGCGGTTGGTTTTAGCGAAGAAGTGTTATACGGAGGTTATGAGCAAATCATATACACGGTTCCCATTGATGGGCTTTATTACATTTTATGTTCAGCTTGGGATGGAAACGGTCAATATACATTAAAGATAATCGATGGAACACCTCCAGACAATGATAATGATCCCGGAAATGCAACTTCCATAAGCGTGGGTGGATCAAAATCTGAGACACTCTCTCGAGGGAATTATGACTTTGATGATTGGTATGTTATATCGCTTACCAGCGGTCAACGGTTAGAATTTGATCTTGATGTTCCATCATCCGGAGATTTTGATGTATGGCTATATGATGCCCCGCCTAGTTGGCATGCAGCCAGCAGCGCTAAATACGGTCTCGGTGTTGATGAGAAATTCGGATTTGAACCTGAGAATTCCGGTACTTATTATATCAAGATCAATGCTTGGGAGGGCCAGGGGCAATATGTCATCTCTGTAAGTTCTTATCAAAATGACAATAACGATGAACCAAATAATGCTGTTGAACTCTCTCTTCCACTTACGAATGAAATAGATGGACAACTGATCTCAGGTTTGGACGATATGGATTATTATCAGGTCTCTTTGCGAGAAAACGATTTCGTATATCCGATCCTGGAATACGATTCATCTAATGAATTCAATCTCTATATAAACGATTCAGTAAATGATGAGCTCAATATGTCCAATAGCACTTCCGGTCATGAAGAGATAAATTTTACCTGCCAAGAAGAAGGTATATACTACATACTTGTTGAAAGGCAGTACGGAAGCGGCGATTATACTCTTGATGTTGATTTTATTGTTGGAAACCTTCCGCCCCAGATCTCCTCCTATATCCCGTTGGCCGATGATGTGGACTTGAATGAGGGCGAGGACCTCCGCTTCGAGGTAAGCATTGAGGATGAGGATTTGGCCAGCCTGACCTACGAGTGGTCCGTGGATAACGTCAAGGAAACCGGGGCTACGGAAAATTTCTTTGATGTCAATACAAGCTATATCGCTGAATTCTCCGCCGGGCTCTACGAGATCACGGTGGATATTACCGATTCAGGGGACCTGACCGTTTCCCGTACCTGGAACCTTACCGTGATCGATGTGAATCAATTACCTGAGATAGAGATCAAGGAACCGATGGATCGGGAAATAACCATAAACGAGACCGATAGCATCTATTTCGAGATAGAGGTATCGGATATCGACGGACCAACTCCTGGCATTCAATGGTCGCTCGATGGGGAAGAGTTGGATGACGAGGACGACGACAACTATGAATTCGCAACCGACTATCTTACGGCCGGTGTCCATACCATTAGTGTGAATGTCACCGACAGTGTGAATGAAAGTCTTATTAACTCGACATCGTGGACGGTAACGGTTCTCAACAAGGACCGGCACCCCGAACTTGCAAATATGACACCCTCGAGGAAGGCGAGAACAGATGAGTTGACCTCGCTTGAGTTCAGCATCGATGCTAGTGATCCCGATGGCGACACAGTAAGCTACGAGTGGTACCTGGATGGAAAGAAGATAAAGGACGCTGACGAAAATTCCTATACGTACGTCCCTGACTCCGACAGTGCTGATGGGATAACCCATGAGATAATGGTAATGGTATGGGCGGAGAACCTGGAGTCCAACCACACCTGGAAGCTGGATATCGAAAATGTAAACCGGCGGCCAAAAATAGATATTTTGGGCATACTACCAGCTCCTGATGAGGAGTTTACGGAGGGTGATGAGGTTGAATTCTTTATCTATGCCACAGATCCCGACGGTGATGATATCACCTACACATTCAAAATATTGGAGACGAAGAAATCTGAAAGGGAACTTCAAGAAGATTTCATGAACGTGTATCACAAGCTCAATGCCGGGACCTATACAATAAATATCACGGCTGAGGACGACGACGGGGCTATTGACTACTACGAGTTCGTAATAGAGGTGAAGGAGCGACCTGTCACTGATACCGCTGAAACACCGGGTTTCGGGATAGGGATATTACTACTCGCATTGATTTGCTTGATTGGTTTTTATAAGGCTTTTAGCAGAAATTGAACGCCCTGGATCTGACCGAACATCCTAAGCGTATTTATCTGCTGTTAACCGGCGGTACCATACACGGTTGGTCCCCCTGTAATGCCATTCTTTATTGTTTAGGTTGTGCCGCCGGTATATTTCCCTGGCTTGGCGGGGCCTGAGGTGGCATCCTTTGTTGTTGAGGTTGAGCT
>Ga0187827_10004301_pt1 | contig 17591 bp, 14 predicted proteins | sample ETNtaG_39_FD_167969 | JGI IMG/M metagenome (GOLD analysis project Ga0187827, IMG submission 167969) | Marine microbial and viral communities from oxygen minimum zone, Eastern Pacific Ocean - ETNP2014_SV_150_PacBio MetaG (Illumina Assembly) | ecosystem: Environmental > Aquatic > Marine > Hypoxic... | reverse complement strand
ATTGCTTCTTCCTCACTAGTAAGATTGCGATTCCAAAACAACTGCTGGAGCACAGGTTCGGATTCCCATCGCTGCAATTTAGCGCGACAGTCTTCGGGTATAGGATCAGACAATATCCATTTCTTATCCATAGTTTTTGCACCTAATATGAGCATTGTAGTTTATTACTGTGGACGTTACAATAATATTATGGTACGTGTTGTGTTTATGGGAACACCCAAATTTGCATCAACTTGTCTGCATACACTGCAGAAAAAGCATGATGTAGTGGGTGTGGTCACGCAACCCGATAGACCATCTGGTCGTGGCCGCAGACTAAGGTCTAGTGAAGTTAACATCACAGCTCAGGAACTTCAACTCCCGGTTATAACACCTAACAACATAAATACCACTGAGGCCGTCGACACACTGAACCGATGGAAACCAGATGTGATTGTTGTCGCCGCCTATGGACAGATACTATCTGATACGATAATCAATCTTCCTACAAACGGCTGTATAAATGTCCATGCCTCTCTTTTACCTAGACACCGTGGAGCTTCTCCTATTGCTGCTGCCATAATGGCTAACGATGTTCATACTGGCATTACAATAATGCAAATGGATGCAGGTATGGATACTGGACCATTGCTAGCCCAACAAGAAATATCAATTCGTTCAGATCATACCACCGGTACACTCACGACTTCTCTGGAGATTTTAGGTGCAAATCTGCTACAACGAACGCTGCCTGGTTACATTACAGGTAAAATAAATCCAATACCCCAAAACCCAACCCTGGTCACCTACGCACCAATGATGCGTAAAGCATTCGGGCATTTATCTTTTGATAAAACGGCAGCTGAGCTCGAAAGAAAAATACGAGCAATGACACCCTGGCCTGGAGCATTTGTAATGCTTGGCGAGAAACGAATCAAGATATTACAAGCACAAGCCATCTCAGGCTCAGGACAACCTGGCAAAACAATGTTGCTAAACAAAAATATAGTAGTAGGAACTGGAGATGGTTTGCTTCAACTGCAGCAGATACAAGCACCGGGTAAACGCCCAATGCAAACAACTGATTATGTGCGAGGTTTTAAAGCTTTTGTCGGAAGTGTACTTGAGTAAACGCCCCAATATCATAGTAATAGTACAATTATCAGCAACAAACATGACATATATCCAAGACAATCACTTACACTGTTCATCAGACAGATAAATAACACTCACTAGGAGAAATAAAAGCATGAACCTTAAGGCATCAATTTCGGAACTGATCGGCACATTCGCATTAATATTCATAGGTGCAGGAGCAGCGGCAATAAGTGGAGAATTAATAGTTGTTGCTTTAGCGCACGGCATGGTTATTATTGGTTTAGCATATGCATACGGACATCATAGTGGTACTCACATCAACCCAGCCGTCACATTTGGTTTACTTATAGCTGGAGAAATAAAAACCAAAACAGCGATAAGCTATTGGATTATGCAATTTGCAGGAGGAATATTGGGCGCAGCAGCCTTGTCATTCGTGCTTGGTGGTAGTACAAGCGGATTAGGAGCAACACAATTTGATCCAACTGCAATCAGCGTATTACAAGCACTAGTACTAGAAATGATACTTACCTTCTTTCTGGTCAATACAATCATGAATACAGCAATAAGCGGCAAAGCTGGCAACCTAGCAGGACTAGCCATAGGTTCGACACTAACATTCTGTATATTGATGGGCGGACCTATTACAGGTGCCTCACTCAATCCAGCTAGGACTCTAGGTCCTGCTCTACTAACTGGCAATCTGGGTCAACTATGGGTTTACATTGTCGGTCCACTAGCAGGTGCAGCAATCGCATCTATCTTTTATGTCAACGTACTAAAAGACAAACCCTAAGGAGGACAAACTCCTGGCATTTTCATATCTTATTCTTGGATCAGGTGCAATAGGCAGACTAGTCGGTGTACGACTCTCTGCAGCTGGCGAAGATATAACATTTCTTGTAAAAGATAAAGCAGCTGAACAAATCAAAGCCAATGGAATACAGCTAACTGGCTCGATGGGAAACACCTCATTGGCCAGACCAACAATAACAACCAGTCTGAATGATGTTTTGACTAGCCAGAAAATAGATGTCGTTATATTAGCGGTAAAATCATTTCACACTCCAACAATAATTAAACTACTCCAATCAGCTTCGAAAACATCCCCGACTGTACTCTGCCTACAAAATGGGGTTGATAACGAAGATTTGTTGTCAGATGCATTCGGAATCGAAAATGTTATACCAGGCACAGTCACTTCTGCAGTCTCAATATCAAAGATTGGTGCTGTAAATGTAGATCGTGAGCGAGGAATAGGAATAGCAGCTGGCCACCCCTACTCTCTAGAAATATGGAAAGCACTAAACGCAGCTGGCTTTCACACACTACTATATCCCAATGCGAAAGCAATGAAATGGTCAAAACTCATAACAAACATTCTTGCCAATGCTACTGCAGCTATATGCGACATTAAACCAAACGAGATCTTTGAGCACGATCGTCTATTCAGACTAGAAATAACTGCTATAGAAGAAACACTTACTGTAATGAAAGGAATGCAATTGCCAATTGTCCGCCTACCTAGAACGCCTTCTCATTGGTTAGCATTTGCCATAAAACGGCTGCCTCCCTGGAGTTATCGCTCAACACTAACAAATAGAGTGTCTAAAGGCAGAGGTGCCAAATACCCATCACTCCATGCCGACTTACTAGCCAATAGAGAACACTCTGAGATTTCCTACCTTAATGGAACAGTACATCGACACGCTAAAGCACTCGGCTTAGCAGCTCCAGTAAACAATGGCTTGGCCAATATACTGAGCGAAATTGTAACGGGAAAAATACCCTGGGGCGAGTATCGTCACAAGCCAGATAGGTTAGCAGACAGTCTACTAAGTGGTGATTTCTAAAATTACTTTACTCCCCCTTTTGCCACTGGTATAATCGCACAAACGTCGGGGCGTGGCGCAGTCCGGTAGCGCACTGCAATGGGGTTGCAGGGGTCGGCGGTTCAAATCCGCCCGCCCCGACTTCCTACTAACATCCAGATATTCCCAGCAACTTAGTATTATCCACTGACTGTTGAAACCATCAGTGAGATTTTGTAACTAGCCCAGATATAAATCTAACGTATCTTTCTTGGTGGTTTTGTGTTTTATATCTTGGTTATTAGTCAAAAAATATTTATTACATATGCGGAGTTGTTCTGTGGCCAATATTTGTTTTTGGACTCAGTAATGTATTTGGACAAAAGGTCTAGTCTTTTCCCGCCTTATTGCTATAAAATTATATCAGTGTAACGAGACAGTTTACCCGTAGCGAGCATGACTCGCTACGGGTTTTTGATAACCCCTTATATTTCAGATTTGTCAACAACCGGATTGTATAAGCTGCCAACACCTTCAACAGTACACCCAATTTGGTCTCCATCACCGAGCTTTAACGCTCCTGGTGTACCAGTAGAAATAATATCCCCCGGTTCGAGTGTCATCACATGACTATGGAAGGAAACTAATTCCAGTGGACCAAAAGTCATATTTGCTACTATGTTCTCCGCACCTACTTCACCATTTAAGATTGTTCTCACTGTAACTGCTGATATATCATCTATTTCGTCAGCAGTTACGACTACGGGACCAAAACTAAAAAATGTATCAAAACTCTTGGATCGCGTCAGGAACCTTGGATTCCGCCGAAGAATGTCTTCAGCAGTCATATCAATAATTGTTGTATAGCCAAAAATGACTTGGGAAGCTTCTGTCAATGACACGTCCTTGCAGCGTTTGCCAATAATCACCCCCAATTCAGCCTCTCCTGTCACACGATCGCTTTGAACAGGTAACATAATTGGACTACCAGGCGCAACAATAGTTGTAGTAGGCTTCATAAAGCTAGCAGGCTCTTGATCAGGTGAATTCTCATCAAGATCCTTTGCATGTTCACGATAATTCAATCCTATTCCCCATATCTTTGGCGGATCAAGGTAAGGGTTGGTAAGTTCAATATCCTTCAAATCAATTAGTGCTTCGTCATCATCAGATACTATACGATTCAGATCCGCAACATCATATTTTAGTATCACATCTTTTATGCTAGATTCACCCAATGGATAGACGCTGTCACCAAGAATGACCCCTGATTGGGTTGAGTCTACATCCAGATATGTACATAATCTCATACGAACCTCCTCAACATACAAATAACACACGATAGTAACAAGCTCAAATATACCAAAACACAAAGAATAACCACACTGGCAACCAAAGAAATGTATGTGATGAACATGTGAATATTGAAAATTACTTGAACGAGGGAACTACCAATATTAATCTATAATTCCGTCCCAGCTTCCACTCCAGGAACCATATGACATGCAGCTCGCTGTCCTGTTATCCCGTCTATATTTATCAATTTCGGCATGACTTCCTTGCATATATCTTCCGCAATAGGACATCTAGGATGAAAACTGCACCCGCTAGGAGGTTCGATTGGACTCGGAACATCACCTTCTAACAATATTGCATCACGCGTCTTACGAGGATCTGCAATAGGAGCTGCGGATATTAATGCTTGAGTGTATGGGTGTTTAGGATTCTCAAAAATATCCTTACGATCGCCTATTTCAACAATTTTACCCAAATACATCACAGCAACACGGTCGCAAATATGTTCAACCACACTCAAGTCATGTGAAATAAACAGATAGGTTAACTGAAATTCTTCTTTTAATTCGGTAAGCAAATTGAGTATTTGAGACTGTATTGACACATCCAAGGCAGATACTGGTTCATCACACACCAAAAACGATGGGTCAGTGACCAATGCTCGAGCTATACCGATCCTCTGACGTTGGCCGCCTGAAAATTCATGAGGATACCTTATACTATGATTCTCATGCAAACCCACTTTTTGAAGCATTTGTGTGACTAGTCCTTTTCGATCTTTCACACCAGCAATCTTATGTACGATCAAACCCTCAGATATGGTCTCTCCTACTGGCATTCTCGGATTAAGGGATGAAAAAGGATCCTGGAACATAATCTGTATTTTTCTACGCAGGCTTTTAAGCCCTTCTTTATCCATTTCAGCAATCTCATCACCATCGTAAGAAATCGATCCACTAGTTGGTGGATCTAGGTACATTATAGCTCTACCCAAAGTCGATTTACCACATCCGGACTCTCCCACTAAACCCAATGTTTCACCAACAAATACATCCAAGTCGACTCCATCAACAGCCTTAACATAGCCTATTGTTCGTCGGAATACCCCAGAGCGCACAGGAAAATACTTAGTAACATTTCTTACTTTTACTAAAGGTTCAGATATCTGGGAGTTCTCTGTATTCATAAATTCGCCTAATTGACCAGACTATATATAAAGTTTAATTCAATAAGGTGCTTCATGTCCGTCATAATCATGGTACAACCAACAACGAACTAGATGTTCGTTACTATCCTCAACTATTTGCAATTCCGGGTCAACCTCAGTACATATACTCATGTCATGATCTTTACGCTGTTGACACCGCGGTGCAAACTTACATCCTGGAGGCAAATCAATAAGGCTTGGTACCACCCCAGGAATTACGTCCAATCTGTCCGTACGTTCACCAATTACTGGTATAGACTCGAGCAAACCCTGAGTATAAGGATGCTTAGAATCATGAAATATATCGTCCGTACTGGCCTGCTCAACTATGTTACCTGCATACATCACCGCAACCCTGTCACAACTATCAGCAACTATTCCCAAATCATGGGTAATTAACAGAATTGCTGTATCAGTTCTTTCTCTTAGTTCACTTACTAGAGAAAGGATTTGCGCCTGAATAGTCACATCCAATGCCGTTGTAGGTTCATCAGCAATCAATAGTACAGGATCACATGCTAATGCCATCGCAATCATGACTCTCTGTGCCATTCCACCCGAAAGCTCATGTGGATACGAATGAGCCCTCTGATCAGCATCCGGAATTTTGACTTGCTCCAATAATTCCACTGATCGTTTCCAGGCCTCCTGCTTATCAAGTCCTAAGTGACGTCGAATTACCTCTGAAATTTGAGCGCCAATCTTTTGTACCGGATTAAGAGCAGAACCTGGCTCCTGGAATATCATTGCCATATCATTCCCGCGGATATCAGTCAATTCTTCTTCAGTAAGTTTGCATAAATCTGTGCCCCGAAAAAATATTTCACCTTCTATCGTCTTTCCAGGAGGACCGATAAGCTGCATTGTAGTCAATGATGTCACACTTTTACCACAACCGGATTCTCCTACGAGGCCTAGAATCTCGCCGCTGTTTATATGTAAATCTACACCATCAACAGCTTTTGTCACGCCATCGTCAGTATAAAAATATGTCTTTACACCTTGTAATTCTAATAGTTTTTCAGTGACGTTATTGTCCATAATTTAGGTATATGTATATATAGTGTTCCTCATTCTCTGGTCGAGCAGCACCCTTCTACATACTTACATTATATTATTTTAAGCAAGCGAATTGACTACCTCAATCTTATCACAAAAACATAAGCAGCATCATTTCTTATAGAAACTAATTCCATCAGATTGACACCTCATGCAAAAATTCCGGCGGCCGTCTCACATTTGTCGATTGTTCATATGCAAAAGCCAATTTTATTAGTTTGGCCTCCTGGTATGAATGTCCAATAAACGAAATTCCCACTGGCAATCCACCAACAAATCCAGCCGGAACACTAATGCTAGGATATCCGGAGACTGCTGCCGGTCTACAGCTATGGCCAGATGAACAATCTCCATTAAGCATATCTACAACCCATGGCAGACCTCCTGTTGGAACCACCAAAGCATCAAGATCATGCTTGTCTAACGCTAATTTAAGACCTTGCTCTCCAGCTAACCGTATATTTTCTTCCTTTGCTTCGAGATAAATCTTACTATCCAAATCACCTTTCTCATCAGCCATAATAAATAATTCCTGGCCGAAATATTTCATCACTTCACTACTATTTTGCTCGTTATACCTGATAATGTCTGACAAACAACCCATCCCTGCTGGATCATTGTGGCTCTCAAGATAACTGTTGATGCCAGCCTTAAATTCATATAAAAGAACTTCCATCTCATTATGCATTAGTTCGCCTACATTATTCACCTCGATTGGGTCTACAATAGATGCGCCCATGTACGCCAAATTTGCTATAGCATCATCGAATATTTCATTCACCCATGCACCAAAATCATAAGGACTTCTCACAATACCAAGACGGACATCCTTTAGACCATCTCGTCTAAGATTGTCAGTATAAAAAGTACAAACATCATCATTCGTCTCTGTACTCTGATCCCTCAGATGTCCTAATTCGCTCATAGCACCCAATATTATGGCCGCGTCTGATACTGTTCTAGCTATAGGACCCGCGGTATCCTGACTACGAGATATGGGCACAATGCCTACCTGACTCACAAGACCAACTGTTGGTTTTATTCCTACAGTACACGTTGAGCTGCTAGGGCACATTATCGATCCATCGGTTTCGGTACCAATCGCACCAGCACACAAATTGGCGGCCACTGCCACTGCAGAACCGGCGCTAGATCCACGAGGGCTACGATCTAGCACATAAGGATTTAGAGTACGCCCCCCTTTACTAGACCAACCACTAATAGGTTTGGTAGAACGAAAGTTAGCCCATTCACTAAGATTCGCTTTAGCAAGAAGCACTGCGCCGAGGTTGCGTAACTTGGTGACCAACAAGGCGTCGGAAGACGATTTGTGCCCAGCCAATGCTAACGAACCAGCTGTAGTGGACATATTGTCACCAGTATCTATGTTGTCTTTTAATACAATTGGGATACCATGCAGCAAACTACGCGGACCACTTGACTCCCTTTCTTTATCCAATTTCTGGGCAATCTCCAGAACATCTGGATTGACTTCAATAATCGAGTTGATACAGGGACCATTTGCATCAACCTCGTCGATCTTCTCTAAGTAGGTTTTGACAATACTCTCTGAGCTAGCTGCACCAGACGACATCAGGTCCTGTAGCTCTATTATTGAAGTCTCTATCACATCTACTGACATATTGGTTTCTTCAAACCCATCTAGTGTTTTGATTGTTGCATTACAACGTTACTTTTTGACCAAATCATCAATCTGATATTAATCATGCAACCCGATTCAAAAGAGCTATACCTTGTCCATAAGCATTGGATGAATCTAGAACCGACATGACGCTATGAATCATTGAACCCAACTCGACTATAAAATTTTCCTGATCCTCCGGTTCAATTTCGGAAAAACTAGTCTGAATTGACACTGCATATGGATATTGGGACAGATAGACTATTCCTGCATCACACCTGACTCGAGCCATCCCACCTGGTTTATTCGCCAAAGGAGTCTCAGTAGGAATAAAACGATTAAGAATGCTTCTCTTTGGTTTTCTAAGAATTGACAAACATCTGTCAGCGGAATTCTGAGTAGGTCTTCCATTGTATAAATGTTCTAAAAGCAATACACAATCGTCTGGAGTGCCAACATTCTCCCTATTGGCTACAACAGACTCAGTATCTTGCATCTTTCTACGCAAAGTAATATTATCTACACCAAGTGATCGCAACATGTCATTTGTTTTATCAATGCCTGCATAATCTATACAAAGATTAGTGGAAGTATTATCTGAAACAATAATCATCAATATAGCGATGTCCAGTATGCTAAGTCTAACTGGACCTTCTAAATATGATATTATCCCACTACCAGGATAAATCATTTCAGGAGTGATATCGATCAACTCATTAATATCAAGCTCTCCTTTTTCATCAAGGACAAGCAGTTGTAACAGAATTGGGATCTTTATAGTTGACGCTATAGGAAACTCAACATCACCATTAACTGAAATTATATTTCCATCTGTCATACTTTTTACACAGCATCCAGCAATCCCGGGAAATGTATAAATCATCTCCCCGATCCTCTCATTCAATTGTTCCCACATTCTTTCTTTGCTCATAATTGTTTTCCTCTGTAAAGCTTTGTGTTTGAATAACCAAAATCCCTCGATACAATGTGACCCTGTTCCTCTATCAGTATACTGGCCCTTCCAGGTCCTCTCGGATCAGAAGCACCTTCCCATCCCACCGCAGATTTACATATCATCTGCAATAATGCAATTCGTGGTACGTTTACGATATCATGTCCCATCTCGCTCAATTCCGACTGTATAGCTAAGGATATACCTGATTCAACTTCCAACTGCTGGCCATGGCAATGTAATCTAGCCGCATCAACACTACCCTTTATACCTAAGCCAAAGTCAATATAGTTAACAACAGCTTGTAGCGATGCGCTAACTATCTTAGGCCCACCGGCCGCACCAACTGTCAAAATCTGCCCATCATCCATATTAATTGCTATTATAGGGCTTTGGCTACTGGCAGGTTCTAACCCAGGTGACAACAAGTTGTAACTTCCATAACGTATCCCTTGAGTGGTAATATCCCCCACACGTAAACTGAAATCACCTATCAGGTTATTTATCACAATTCCACTTACAGGATCAATTACTCCAGACCCAAATGTGCCTCCAATAGTCTGAGTCTGAGAAACCACATTACCTTCCCTATCGGCAACACTGAAGTGACTTGTACAACTTTCATTATCAGATTGCCCATACAAACTGTCAACATCCAATGCACTATCCAGATCAATTAATTGCGCCATTTCTGCTGATTTATCATAGTCACCCAGAGAAACTGCATCCTGCTCATCATCCAATCTGCCTCGAGCTACGAAAGATAGTTTCAAAGCTTCAGCCACAAGATGTAAATGTTGCGATGAACCATACAAATAGGCGTCCACTTGGAAATTATCCAAAATATGCAAAGCTAACAATACCTGTAAAGCACCTATAGTAGGTGTGGCCGGAGCAAGAATACGCCACTGTCTATATTTGCCTTCCACCAATGGCTGCTTAAACGGTTGGTAACCTTCCAAATCAGCTACAGAGAGTACTCCACCCTTCTCTTGAATCAAATGACTCAAAGAACTTGCAATCGACCCATTTTTTACCTCGTTGCTATCGTCTCCTATCATGTCCAAAGTATTAGCCATTTCCAGTTGTAATATACGCTGACCCTCTTGAACACGTTTCGAAAACAATTTTGAACTGTTGTGCGAATCTATCTTCTTTCTTGCATCAACGTCTCCGGTACGTTGCGCTAAAAAAGTATCTGCTAGAAAACCTTCACTAGCTAAAGGAATAACACAATCTATAACAGTCTTCCAAGGTAGAACTCCAAGATCATCATGCATCATCATGAGGGTTGGAACCAACGAGGGTACTACGCAGGCTATAGAACCACTTCTGGCTAATGCATAATCCGGCACTCCGTCCTCATCAATAAACTGGCTCAAATCCAGTAATGCAGGTGCACTACCACGACCTTGATAACATCCGCATAGTCCTTCTTTCGTATAAAACGTGATTGAACCACCACCACCAATGCCAGAAAGGTATGGCTGGACCACACCAATGGCCAAAGAAACCCCTACAGCTGCATCAAACGCGTTGCCACCTTTAACCAACAACTTGACCCCCACTTCAGTAGCTAGATAATGAGGACTTGACACAACTCCAGTAGTAGTATTTTCTTTACCCACAACAATTATATTGTTTAAAAATTCCACTTATAAAGCTAGATTTATCACACGTGAATTTATATATACTAAGCAAAGGTAGCTTATGGATTTTTTATCACCTGTGGATCTTTTGGTAAGGGCCTACGCGTAACTACAGCAGCCCCAGGATTGTGCGGGAAAAGCCCCAATCCCGCCATAGGTAATGGATATCCAGATTTGATTACTTGAGTAACTCTTTGGACAGCTTCTATTTCCTTCATCGGATTACCATCTACTACAGTTATGTCAGCATCTTTACCTACTTCTAGAGTGCCAGCCTTGTCCATGATATTAAGAGCCTCAGCAGTGTTTCTCGTAGCAGCAAACAGTGCCGCCTCATTGGAGAGACCACCGTCAACCATTAGTTTAAGACCAATACCATAATCCCCAAATTCCCCTATAGCATCAGTACCCATAAGAAACTTGGTAGCTCCCATCTCATAGAGCTTCCCTGTTATGTATACCTGGCCCTCTTGCTTCCACTCAAGGAATGTAAGTTGCTCTTGCTCAGCCTCTGTTAAAGATCGTTCCTCAGCCAACTTTCGCATTTTCTCTAATCCCCTGTATCCGGTCTGAATAGTTGGACTAAGAAATACATTTTGCTCTATCATACGTTCCCCAATTCTGGGATCCAATCTTCTTTTATAATCCATTTCAACAAACTCATAATGCTCTATACAGTCAACACCCGCATCAAGCGCGTTCTCGATCGATTGAGTCGCAATGCAGTGCACAGTACAGGATTTTCCATGACGATGTGTTTCATTCACAATCATTTTCAGTTCTTCAACATCAAATGATGGCCTACGATTGTCTGTCACGTAGGTCCCACCGCCCGAGCCCATAATCTTTATAAAATCTGCACCTTCTTTCACTAATTTGCGGACTGCTTTACGGCACTCTTCTTCGCCATCAGCCTCTTCGTGGCAGAAATGAAAATGGCCGCCAGTAATAGTAATACTTCGACCACATGCGTGCAAAGTTGGAAAGCCGCGATACAGACCGGCACTTATACCCTCTTTCAAGTCAAAGGTTATTCTGTTTCTAGCACCTGCATCACGCATGGTAGTAACACCAGATCTTAGAGCATGCCGATACCCATTTCGTACAGTGCGCAGCAACATTAAGGCATCACTATCGATATCGTTAACATCATCATAGGATCTTGGTCCACTCATACGATCAGCTGTGCCATACATCAGATGCACATGGGAATCCATAAGCCCTGGCAATATACAAGCATCCTCAAATTCCAAAACTTGTGCACCAGGCAATGGATCAGGAGATTCTGAGCCGTAAATGGCTTTAATCGCTGAACCCTCTATCCAAACGCTAGCACCATGTTCATGGAAATTTCCATTCCCATCGAACAATCTTGGTGCTTTCACAACAATGGTATTGTTTTCATCTGAACTAGGTCCAACCACCTCTACATAAGGAGCTATGTTAGTCATGATAGTAACCTCACAAAAAGTATTTTAAGATTAAATCAACTCACAAACTACCTTGCAATCAATGCTGATCAACTCATATTTACTTATTAATACTCATTAGGATAGTTAGCATAACTGTACAGAAGATCGACATACGATTGTTCTAATTCTACCAAACCGCCTACTTTACCGTCTCCCTCTATTACTAGAAACTCATCAGGAGAACCGTGACCTGATGCATGTCCTATACCAGTAGAACTTAACACATTCAAGCCCAATAATGTACTGAAATATCCTGGCGGACCACTGGCTCCTTTTCGGGGCCAAATCACGGGTTCAATATCCCAGTCCTCTAACACTCTTATGCCAGCTTTTGCCAATGGATCCTGAATACTAAGTGTAGAAGATGTCACATTCATCAACACCTCTATACCAATATCACCATATCCATGTGCATCTAAATGAGCTCTGATTTTTTCACTCAAGTCATCAGGGTCCAAATCTGGTGGTATACGGTGATCAATAGTACAGTAAGCCTCATTGGGCAAAGTCCATAGAGTAGTTCCAGGTCCAGTGAAACCTCCCCTTAGACCATTGATGTTCATTGTAGGTTGGAAACAATAGCTCATAAATGCATCTCGTCCGTCCATATCATCCCTAAAGTGTTTGATCCTTTTAGGATTACCAACCAAAGCTCCAGCACTTGCTTCCTGACCCGCAAACCGAGCTATAATGTCATCCACTAGTAGTAGCTCGTCTTCATTAGGCTCTCTGAGATCATCATAAAATCCATCTACTAATACTTTGTTGGTTTCTGGGTCATAAAGGGTACTTAAGGCATGCACGAGCCTCCACACTGGATGATCTACTACACCCATAGTAGATGAATGCGTAGTGCCACCCTGAGGTCCACGTCCCCAACGATCGCCAGTACACTGAAGCTCAATATGCAAACAGCCTTTATTGCCTAATGACAGAGATACATCCCCTATAGCATTCTGAGCCGGGCCATTCCAAACTAAGCCATCAGCAGTCTCCAGTTTATCTCTATAGCGTTCTATAAGTATAGGTATATTGCCACTACCGAGAAATTCTTCTCCTTCAATCAGGAACATTAGATTAACTGGAAGTGTTCCTTCAACCTCAATGATTGATTCAAGTGCATTTAAGAATGCTGCGAAACCACCCTTAGATCCTGATCCACAACCATAGACAACTTCCTTAAAAGGTTTGTGCTCAGCCAAGACAACATCATAAGGGTCATGAGTCCAGCCTGATCCAACAAGGTTGGTATCAAAATATCCGTAGACTGCCAGAGTTTTAGAGGCACCGGCATCATAATGTGCCCAGACGGATGGCAGGCGCGGCGTCTCCGCAACTTCCGCTTCCTGACAACCAATTTCTAAGAAATACCCCTTTAACAATTCAGCACAAGCTTTAACACCAGCCTCGTCCTCTCTGCTTACACTAGGCTGGGCCATATATTCTCTAACTCGCGCTAAATGTTTATCTTTCGAATTCTTAATGACATCATGTACTTGTTTTCGGTTAGTCATCATATAACTCCCTTGATACTTAGCACTCAACCCTTGACTATTTAGTTACTATCAAAGTGCAACAACTAGATCAATTTCAATCAGAAAATCATCGCGCGCCAACTCTTTAACTCCAACAGTAGTACGTGCTGGACGATCATCACCAAAAATCTCGACGTACGTCTCATTCATTGCGCTAAAATCCGCCATATTTGTCAAATAAACAGTGGCTTTGACTACATCCTTAAGCGAAGCCCCCTCGGCTTTCAGTATTTCTTCAAGATTAGACAATACCTGTCGTGTTTGTGCTTGGATGCCATCTCCAGCTGCGCAATTTCCTGACGTAAACATCATACCGCTTATTTTGACTGCCTTTGCAAATGGTGCTCCAGGATTGCCTGGTACAACTTCCTTAGCCATAAAATACCTCCTTAATTGTTGGTTTTTGGCTCATACAGTTATCAACTTATACTTTTTTTGTCGGCTTTACCACTAACATAATTACACGATAGGAGACATCTTTACATCACCATCAGCCAAAGCCGGAAGACCAACAGCCATATCCAAGCGCTTATCTACAACTACTTTACCGTTAAGCACTACAGTTTCTACATTATTCAACTTTTGCACATTTTCTAACGGATCTCCATCTAGATATATAAAATCTGCCAGCATACCTGGCTTTACTGTACCAAGCTCATCTTCTACTCCAATAGCCTTCGCTGCTAAACTCGTCGCAGATATTATTACTTCCATAGGGGAAAGACCGGCCCTATGGAACAACTCAAGTCCTACAGCATAATCACCAAAAACTGAAATAGCATCCGTACCTGCCACTATTGGCGCACCCATATCTTTGAACCTGCCAATGAATTCCAGTTTTGTTTCCAATTTGTACAACCCAGCTGCTAGTTGCTTTTCCTCTAGTTCAGTAAGAATTTCATCTTCTGCTGCGGCTTTGTTCTGCAGGGTTTCAATCTGCCGATAGCCAGTCTGTATGGTCGGACTTAAAACCATACCTTTCTGTACAATCTTGTCCGCAACTACCTGGTCCCATATTCTTGATCCATCAGGATGCAAAAAATTGAAGTGCTCAATTTGATCAAGACCGGCCTCAACAGCTCGCTCCACCGATTCGGCTGCCAGAGTATGCGCAGTGGCTTTCTTGCCAACCTGATGTGCTTCGAATGTAGCTGCTGCCATTTCTTCAACAGTATAAGAGGCTCGAGTAGAATCAGTACCCTGTGTGCCTCCACCACTAGCCATAATCTTGATGAAATCCACGCCTTCTTTAAGCAGCTTACGAGTAGCAGCCCGGACCCCGTCAACCCCATCGGCCTCTTCATTGCACCACCAGAAATGGCCCCCCGTAATCGTCAAAGGTCGACCACTAATGTGGATTCGAGGAGAAAGTATAATACCTGCATTGGCTGCTTCTCTAATCGCAAATGTGACCTTATTACGAGCGCCACAATCCCTAAGCATTGTCACTCCGGCACGTAAATGCAAATAAGCATTACGTGAACCCCTAATAATCATTAGATCATCAGAATCATTGTTGATCACATCCTCATATGAGCGAGCTCCTGCACCAAACATGAGATGAGTGTGAACGTCTATGAAACCCGGTAACACAGTAGATCCAGGCAACGAATATACACTTATATCACTTGGTCTAGGAACAGAACCGGCAGGCACAACTTCCTTAATACGACCTCCGTCCACTAATATCTCTACATTGGTTTTTGGCTTTTCACCAGTGCCATCTATAAGAGTATCTGCTAAGTACAATTCCATGCTCTTTCTCCTTATATGCTACGATGATTAGATTTCGGCGACACCTATATAGTCTCGCGCAATTGCATTGCTTCTAGCTGTCATATGAACTTAGCGATATGCTTGCGGATCAAGAGCATCCCGCAAACCATCACCAAGAAAATTCACGCACAAAACTACCACAAGTATCGCGACCCCTGGAGCTATAGCAATCCATGGAGCAGTCGTAAGATAAGCTTGTGCACGGTTCAGCATGCTACCCCAAGTAGCTGTTGGAGGTTGGACACCCATACCCAAAAAGCTAAGTGAAGCCTCCAACACTATAGCTCTACCTACCTGAAGTGTGCCTGCTACAACAATAGGAGCTAACGTATTAGGTACAATGTGTCGCATAAGTATTCTTTGTACAGGGGCACCCTGTGCCCTTGCAGCAGTAACATAATCGCGCTCCCTCAGGGACAAAACATTAGCTCTAACCAAACGGCTGATCCTCATCCAAGACAACACTCCAATCACTGTAGTAATGATTAAAACACTGGTGCCCAAAACACGGGATAGAACAATTAGAATAAATAGTTGCGGAATACTTAATAGCGCCTCTGCTATCCGCATTAGTAGATTGTCAACAAAGCCACCAAAATATCCCGCCACAGTGCCGATAGTAACTCCAAGGATTACACCAATAGCCGCAGCAAGAACACCTATTCGCAGAGAGATGATTCCTCCAAATATTAGGCGTAAGAGCATATCGCGACCTACATCATCCGTTCCTAGGGGATGCTCAACGGATGGGGGTTTCCTCATCATTTTAACATCTATGCGATGAACAGCGTCCTCTTCAATATACAATGGTGCACTGTAACAGATTGCAGCCAAGACAACTAGTATTGCCAGAGATACAATTGCCGGCTTATGGCGCTTAAATCTTCTGAGAAAAAGATCCCAAATCGTACGTACAGTATCATCGCCAACCTGGGATTCATCGTAAGAGGTTACAATTGTATTTTCGCTCATATAATTACACTCTGCACAAATAAGTTTCTACTCAACAATTGCACTTTTATACACCAAGAGTATATTCAATCGTCATCATACGAAATTCTTGGGTCAACTAACCCATAGAACAAATCGGCCAACAACTGAGCCGAAACAGTCAATACTGCAACCAACATCATTGTTGCCATTAATACAGGAATATCAGTTCGTTCAGCAGCTGACCAAAATAGTCTGCCCATTCCAGGCCATGAAAACACGGTTTCTATTACTATTGTCCCAGACATGAAGTTAGGTATATCCAGACCTATTAGAGTTATAAGTGGCAATAGCGCATTTGGCAACACATGCTTGAACAAAACAGTAATTCTAGGAACTCCTTTTGCTCGCGCGGTACGAACAAAGTCCATGTTAATTTTCTCCAGCATTTCAGCTCTTACAAATCTGATATATCTAGCAGTCACAACAGTAGCTAGAGCAGTACCTGGTAGAACCACATGCTCAACCACTTGCGCAAATGTTTTACCCACCTCAAGTTCAAACATACCTGACACTGGCAAACTCGGTAGACCCCATTGCATAAATTGCACGGCAAACAAATATATGAGCATCAAAGCTAACCAAAATGACGGAGCCGCGATACCCAGAAAACTAATTCCCGTCACAACATGGTCAAACCAGGTATACTGATACACGGCACTTAGAACACCAAGCGTTACTCCTAAAACGAGAATGGCCACATAGGAAAAACCCATAAGTATAAGAGTATTAGGCAGACGATGCATCACCATGTCAAATACTGCCTCACGCGTATAGTACGAGAAACCCCAATCACCAGTAAGCATATGCTTTAACCAATTGAGATACTGGATAGGAGGAGGCTTATCCAAACCATATTTTGCTTTAAGACGCGCAATGTCGTCAGAAGTAAGATCCGCCTCAACTGTGAAAGCAGCCAGAGGGTCTCCAGTAGCCTGTATAACCATAAAACCAACAAAGCTTATTAGCAAAATCAACGGTATTGCCTGAAGCAACCGGCGCACAATCAATGTCAGCATCTATTCAACCTTAGCCTTCCAAATATTGTCATGTTGTATAGCCATTCATTTCCATACCCACTCAATATTTAAAACAAGAATGCCCGCAGCCACCCAGAATGTTCTC
>Ga0187827_10004300_pt1 | contig 17595 bp, 14 predicted proteins | sample ETNtaG_39_FD_167969 | JGI IMG/M metagenome (GOLD analysis project Ga0187827, IMG submission 167969) | Marine microbial and viral communities from oxygen minimum zone, Eastern Pacific Ocean - ETNP2014_SV_150_PacBio MetaG (Illumina Assembly) | ecosystem: Environmental > Aquatic > Marine > Hypoxic... | reverse complement strand
ACTGGCTTGCCAAATAGTAGTGGATTTCAACAAATCGCAGAAGTATTAGGGCTTAACAACATTACTTTTGTTGATGATAATAATAACAAAGGTCTAAGTGAAGGAATAAATTATTGTTATCGAATTGTAGCAAAATTTGTAGATGGAGCTGAAAGCATAGTTTCAGATGAGGTGTGTGGTGAATTCTTAAACAAAAGTCCGTTAATTACAAATGTAAGCGTGCATCATCCAGATTCTATTAATGCTATGTATGTAGCTTGGAGCAAGCCTAAAGATATTACTCTTTCTACCAATGCGTTTTATGAACTCTCTCGATCTAATGATGGTGTGAATTTTATATCTCTTTTTACTAGTTCTGATACAAATGACACCACTTATTATGATGATGGAATAACGGCTAATAACGTACAATATTTTTATAAAATTCAGCTATTATCGACAATAGGTCTTAGTTTGACGGGAGAATCTGCTGCTTCATCTCAGTGGCTAAGCTTAAGTCCACAAGATAATGCCATTGCTTTGCATATTGAAAGTAATGTTCCTTGGGAAGATACCGCTTTTGTTATTTTTAGGAAAAATCAAAATACTACAACTTACGATTCTATCGCTTCAACAACAGATAATTTTTATTTGGATGAGGGGCTGAAAAATGGAGAATCGTATTGTTATTATGTAAAAGCTATTGGTAGATATTCTGGGACAAAAACTATAAGTACACTTATTAATTTAAGTAATCACCTATGCGCATTGCCATCCGACAGCACTCCACCTTGTCCTCCTGAAATTTCTATGATTGAAGATTGTAAAAATAGTAGCTTGCATTTTTATTTTGAGAGTGATAGCGTCTGCTTGGAAGATACGGAATTTTATAGTATTTATTTGCAGAAAGAAGGGGATAATAAACTCATTGCAACAACCGATAGCAGCTATTATTTTTATGAAAACCCTAATACAATTGCAGGTTGTTATGTGGTTACCGCTACCGATTCATTTGGGAATGAGGGTATAATTAGCAATCACCTTTGTGTGGAAAATTGCCCAGAATATGAACTGCCGAACGTATTTTCACCAAATGCAGATAGCAAAAATGATTTTTTTGTCCCCATTAAAAACAAACACATAGAAAGTGTAGATATGCAAATATTTAATCGTTGGGGACAATTGATTTTTGAAACTAATGAGGCAGAAATAAATTGGAATGGCAAAAAAAGAGGAGAGAAGGGGAATTGCTCTGAAGGAGTTTATTTTTATGTTTGCATTGTAAATGAATTAAAATTAAATGGGGTTTTTTCTTATAGTCTAAGAGGAACTGTAAGTTTATTAAGAGGACGCGCAAAAAAAGCAAACTAAATGTTTACAGGGATTATTGAAGAATTAGCTGAAGTTGTTACCCTTCAAAAAGAGGGAAGTAATCTGCAAATTAACTTAAAATCAAATATCACAAAAGAGCTTAAAATTGACCAATCTATAGCACATAATGGAGTGTGTCTCACGGTAGTCGATATTGATAGAAGTAATTATGAGGTAACCGCCATTAAAGAAACTTTAGAAAAATCTAATTTAGGGTTTTTGGAAGTTGGTAGTAAGGTGAATTTAGAAAGGAGTTTGCAAATAGGTGATCGTCTTGATGGCCATATGATTCAAGGACATGTAGATCAAATAGCTAGATGTACAGAAATTAAAGAGGAAGACGGATCTTATATTTTTACATTTAAGCATAAGGAATCAGATAATATGACAGTGGAAAAAGGATCAGTTTGTGTAAACGGAGTGAGTTTAACGGTTATAAATTCTAAAGATACTGCCTTTTCAGTCGCTATAATTCCTTTTACCTTTGAAAATACTAACTTTCACACTGTTGAAGTTGGCTCAATTGTAAATATTGAGTTTGATGTTTTAGGTAAATATATTGCAAAAATGTTTGAAAAAGAATTATGATAAAGAAGGGTCCATTTCTTCTTTAATAATTCTTTTTAATATCTCTTCTAGAAATCAACTTGTATTCTCATCATAACAGCATCTTCATTTGTAACTTCTCCTGAAAAATCTGTTTTCTCACCCATTACATAGTTGAGCATTACTCTGGTGTAAGGATTTAAATACCAATTCATCCCTAGAGTAATATCATCTAAAGTTCCTTCATTAGCAGCAGCTAAATCCATATTTGAAATACGTGCAACTAATTCAAAAGCTCCTTTCCCGCCTCCACCATAATTATTATTTGGTTTTACCCTCCCAAAACCATTCAAAGAACTTATATATAGTCTGCTCTCTCCTGTAAGGAAATAAGAAATTTGTCCGTAATAACTACTAAGTTCTGTTTCAACTGCTTCAACAACATTTGCTTGTAAATATTCAGCTTGAATTGAGAGAAAATTATTTACATACGCTATTTCCCATCCAAAAATATTAGTTTTTTCTACGTCTGTAAATTCTATTTCAAGTAGATTCGTCCCAAGATGATTTTCTGCTCTTGATGAAAATCTATAAGTTTTATCCCTAATTTTTCGGATGCTATTGCTCGCTCCTAAATGCAATAATTTATTTCCATCATTCATTGCTAAATAGGTAATTCTTGAAGTTATATTTACTTTCTTGGTTATTTTCTTATCATTACCAAAGCTGTCTCCTTGAAGAAAAATACCCGTTTGTAGAGATACTTTTTCGCCAAATATATTGTGATACATTGCACCTGTATTTCTTGCCTTTGACATAGCAATAGGTAAAGCTCTCTCCATAAAAGTAATGTATTTGCTTGAAGTAATCGACTCTAATCGAAAAGGTTCTTTAAAGTTACCTATTCGCACTTTTCCCTGAAAAGGCAGTTCTCCTAATTCCATCCAAACATCTTTGAAATCTATCTTTCCGTCTGCAAAATCCAATTGTAATTTGTATTTTACATTCCCATACAATTCTCCAGAGTTGTAAAATCGTACTCTTCTAAATTCTATACCAGCATTATCCATCTCTTCATCACCCCAAATAGCCATATCGTACATTATTCTTCCTCCAAATTTTATCTTTTTTTCAGAATTTTGCGCTTGCAATAGCCCTAAAATTAGGACTGCTAAGCAAAGTGTTAAACTAGTTCTTTTCATTATTTTTTAATTTGAATGTAAAGTATTATTTGTCTCCAACAATTGATTCAGAAATATTGAACACATGATCTCCAATTTTCTCCAATGAATGGATCAAATTAATATATATCATGCCAGCTTGTATTTTTACATCCCCTTTTTCTACTCTTTGTAAGTAATCTTTTCGTATCTTATTTCTTTCTGTGTTAATATTTATTTCTAATCTATCCGCTTCATCAATAGTAACTTGATTATAATCAGTTTTGAGATTTTTTTGCATGGCTTTCAATGCTTCTTTTACTACATCTATCATTTTGTCAAGTTGAGTTATCATTTCTGGTAAAAAGTTAACATTCTGTTCCTTTTTCCTGCTAATTTCAATTGACATTTGATAACAAATATCCCCAATACGCTCCATGTCATTTATAATAGAGATCATACTTCTGACTTTGATAGATGCCGAATCACTTAATTCTCCTTGAGATGCTTTGGCTAGATAATCTGCTATTTCCACTTCCATTTTATCTGTTATATCTTCATACTTCTTTATCCGAGCTAGTTTTTTATAAAATTTCTTACTATCAGTTTCTATTAGTAGCATAGGGATGAAGCCAAAAAGTTTTAATATTCTTTCTCCAAATTTGGTAACTTCCTTATTTGCCTCTACGATTGAAAGTTCAGTTGTAGCCATTAAGCCAGTACCAATATGTTCTAGATGAAACTCTTCATCTAAATCTCCTTTTGAAGATTGTATTTTTATTACTATTCTACTAATTAAAGGAACAAATCCTATCAAGAATAATACATTAAGGATATTAAAAGTAGTATGAAATATAGAAAGGCCTATAGGTATCGCTACAGATTCACCTACAATATTTAATGGTGACAAGCCCATATTATTACTCATGTAGTTATCAATCATATTAATAAAGAAAGGGAAAGCTATAATCATCCAGATAACCCCAAAAACATTAAATATAAAATGTGCTCTTGCGGCTCTTTTAGCATGTACATTCCCAACTATTGCAGCTAAGTTAGCAGTAATAGTAGTCCCTATATTCTCTCCTAATACCATAGCAGCCGCCAGTTCAAAAGGAATATAACCTTCGTAACACATAACAAGAGTTAGAGCCATTGCTGCACTAGATGATTGCACTACTAAAGTTAGAATCGTACCTACTCCAATAAAGATTATAGTTGATAAATATCCCATATCAGCATAATTAGCTAAGAAACTTAAAAACTCAGGATTTTGTTTGAGATTTGGAACAGAATTCTTTAGTTCATCAAGTCCCATAAAAAGTAATGCAAAACCAATGAAAACCTCTGCCCATGATCTAATATTAGCTTTTGATGAAAACATCATAGGAAATCCAATAGCAATAATTGGTAATGCTATAGAGGATATTTGTACTTTAAATCCAAGAATTGATATCAACCATGCTGTAATTGTGGTCCCAATATTTGCTCCCATTATAACTCCTATAGATTCTACTAGGCTCAACAATCCAGCATTTACAAAACTTACAATCATCACTGTAGTGGCAGAAGAGGATTGTAATAATGCTGTTATTAAAAATCCTGTTATTATTCCTAACACTCTATTAGAAGTCATTTTACTTAAAATACTTCTCATTTTGCTTCCAGCTACTTTTTGTATTCCATCACTCATTATCTTCATTCCAAAAATGAAAAATCCAAGTGCTCCAACTAGTGTTAATATTTCAAAAATCCCAAATTCCATACTTTATTTTAGTTATTATCGTTAATCGCAAATTTATATTATTTGCTTTCCTAATTTAAAAAAATCTATGTTTTTTTTTATTAATCTTTAAAAATCCTAAATAATTCTTCCCAATCTTGTATTTTACTATCTAGTCTAGAGAAGCCTATGTAATTTCTACTCTCAGTTATTGCTTTTTCAAAATCAAAATTATTTTGTTCTTGGCAGTAACAAATATTTTTTTGCTTAAAATTTTTGGCTAAATATTCTTGTTCGGTTTGTCCTGGAGTTGGAATAAAAAAAGCATTTTTTTCAAGCTTTTCCATATCCATTATTGTAGAATAGCCAGGCCTACAAATTATCAAATCAGATTTTAAAATAGCTTCATTCAAATCTTTAGTGTTTAGGTGTGATTTTATAGTAAGGCCTCCTATTCGCTTACTAATATTTTCTTCTGGCTTCCCTAATACGATAAGCGATTTTTCTTTTCTATCTTTTAGTGCTTTTATAAGTCCTTTTTCTAAAATTGTTCTTTGTGGTTCAGGACCTGAAATAATAGCCAAAAAATCATATTCTTTTTCAATCTCTGATTTCTCAAAACGAGATTGTGTTCCAATATAGATAGTTTTCTTTGGTAAAAATTTTGGTTTTGAAAGGGAGCCAGCAAGATTATTTTTTTCATCATCCATTACCCAACAAACATCAAATTTATTGATGTATTTATAATTAAAACCTCGTATTTCAGATGTAAAATAAGCACTTTGAATTTCTAATTGATGCGTGATAAAAACGGTTGGCACATCATTGCAAAACAACCCAAATCTGTTATCAGAAATTACCCCATCAATCTTATACTCTTTTACAATTTTCTTTATCGTTTGATTTTCTTTATTTATACTCCATAATAGCTTTGGTATTTGTAAAAGCATACTTACACTCATAGGTAGATAAGTAGGGTATTTAATATTATAGCCGCTAAAACGAATCATCTCTAAATTAGGGAATTCTGCATTTAATAAATGGAGCGGGCGTCCATCAGCAGCTAATACTACTTCAAAGTTTTGTGAATTTAGAGCGTTTATAACAGGGATGCATCTTGTAGCATGTCCGATTCCCCAATCAAGTGGTGCAACTAAAATTCTTTTTTTTGATTTCACAGGCCGAAAATACTTAAAACACTCTTACTTTTGTATTAAACTATTAGGTTTTGGCTAAAAATAAATTAAAAAAATTTGCTCAAATGAAGGATTACAATCATGTAGTTGAACCATCATTAGATGAATTAAAAGCAGGATTAACACTAAAAGGAAAGTGGAGAAAAGATTTTTTCAGAAATAATAACCCTTTGGTAGTAGAACTTGGATGTGGTATGGGGGAATATACTGTAGGATTGGCTGAAAAATATCCTGAAAAAAACTTCTTAGGAATTGATATTAAAGGTGCTCGAATGTGGCAAGGAGCAACACAGTCTTTTCAAAAGAAAATGAAGAATGTTGGATTTTTGCGAATCAGGATTGATTGGATAGAACAATGTTTTGCTAAAAATGAAGTAAATGAAATTTGGATTACTTTTCCGGACCCTCAGCTGAAAAAAAGTAGAAGAACTAAGAGGTTAACACATCCTGATTTTTTAAACAGATATAGAAATATTCTTAAAAAAGAGGCCTCTATACATTTAAAAACCGACAGTCAGTTTTTACACGGATTTACATTAGGGGTTATAGCTTCTGAAGGGTATAAATTAGAAGATAGTTCTCACGATTTATTTCAAGAAAATACGCAAAGGGAACATATGGAAATAAAAACACATTATGAAAAAAAGTTCCTGAAAGAAGGTTTGGCAATTACTTACCTAAGGTTCAATTTGAAAGAGTAGAAAATTTCATTTTAGATTAATATTAGAAAGAGTTTCTGCATTTTTTTCTTTATATTTTTAGTCGTATTTTTGCATCTTGAAAAAAATTCAACTTCTTTTACGATTTCTTAAATATTTGTTTTATGCACAAGGAAAGCATTCTGCACACTCTCCATTTTTATTTTCCTTTGTTACCAAGGTGATAAATACAAGACAAAAAAATGAAAACTGTAAAGAAATAGAGTCCTTAAGAAAATCTCTTTGTAAATCTGAAAAAGAGATAAGAATTACTGATTTTGGAGCAGGGAGTAGTATAAATAAGACAAGTAAAAGAAAGATAAAAGATATTGCTCATAACTCTGCTAAAAATGCAAAATTTGGTCAACTACTTTACAGGATTTGTAATTTTTTTAGTCCGAATTCAATAGTAGAACTTGGCACTTCTTTAGGAATTAGCACATCTTATTTGGCAAAGGGAAATCTGGAATCAAATGTTTTTACTTTTGAGGGCTGCCCTGAAACAGCTGCTATTGCAAGAGAGAATTTTAAGAATTTGAATTTGAGAAATGTTGACCTTACTATTGGAGAGTTTAAGAATACTCTTTCTGAAAAATTAAAAAGTATTAAAACTATCGATTTAGCTTTTATTGATGGAAACCATCAAGAAGAATCAACTATTGCATATTTTGAAGAAATTCTTAAATTCAGCAATAACAATACTATTTTTATTTTTGATGACATTCATTGGTCTAGTGGAATGGAAAATGCTTGGGATTACATTAAAACTCATGCTAAAACATCACTTACTATCGATTTGTTTTTTGTTGGTATTGTTTTCATCAAATCAGAATTAAGTAAAGAAGATTTTATAATTAGGTTTTAATTTTACCTTTGTAATATGAGAAGTGCTATTATTTCATCTGAAAAATTAAGCCGGAAATTTAGAGTTGGATCCGTAACTATCAATGCATTAAATGATGTTTCGTTTGAAGTAAGTAAAAATGAATTTTTGGCTCTTATGGGTGCTTCTGGCTCAGGGAAATCTACTCTTATGAATTTAATTGGATGCTTGGATACCGCAACTTCTGGCTCTTATAATTTGAATGGGACCAATGTCAAAAAAATGAATGAAAATGATTTAGCCAATGTTAGAAATAAAGAAATAGGTTTTATTTTTCAAACTTTTAATTTATTACCTAGGTATACGGCACTAGAAAATGTTATGCTTCCACTTATTTATGCCGGAGTAAAAAAAGAAGAAAGGGAAGAAATGGCAAAAGAAGTATTGGGAAATGTAGGGTTATCAGATAGAGTTACGCACAAGCCCAATGAACTTTCGGGTGGGCAAAGACAAAGAGTAGCCATTGCTAGGGCACTTGTAAATAATCCTTCTATTATTTTAGCTGATGAACCAACTGGAAATTTGGATTCGAAAACTTCCGTTGAAATCATGAAGCTTTTTCAAAAAATTCATAAAAAAGGAAATACCATTATTTTAGTAACACATGAAGAAGATATTGCAGCCTATGCTGAAAGAATTATTCGGCTGAAAGATGGAATAATAGAATCAGATAAAAAAATAGATAACTATGAAAATATATACTAAAAAGGGAGATAAAGGGGAAACTTCATTATTAGGAGGCACAAGAGTAACTAAAGCTGATTTGAGGATAGAAGCGTGTGGCACTGTTGATGAGCTCAATGCTTTTATTGGACATTTATACGATCAATATAAAAATCAGAAAAATATCTTATTTGAAATCCAAAAAACCCTATTTAATATTGGAAATATATTATCTTCTGAAAAAGAGGAATCACAGATAAGCTTGCCAGAAATAACAAATAATAATATCCAAATGTTAGAAACTGAAATTGACAAAATGGAAAAAGAATTACCCCCTCTAAAGAAATTTATTTTACCTTCAGGACATTCTCTTTCCTCATTTTGCCATATTACTAGAACTGTATGTCGGAGAGCTGAAAGACGAGTAGTTGTATTAAATTTAAAGCCTGTAAAGTTTCTTAAGTGCGTGCAATACTTGAATCGTTTATCAGATTATTTGTTCGTTTTATCCAGGCTAATATTAAAAGAAAATAACATCAAGGAAAATACTTGGAACTAAGTTTTGCTAATTCAGTAAAAAAATTACTTTTGCAAAATAATTAACGACTATGTATTGGACTTTAGAATTAGCATCAAAATTAGAAGACGCTCCTTGGCCAGCAACAAAAGATGAATTAATTGATTTTGCCATTCGTTCAGGAGCTCCTTTGGAAGTTGTTGAGAACCTTCAAGAGCTTAGTATAGAAGGAGAAATATACGAATCTATTGAAGAAATCTGGCCAGATTATCCAACAAAAGATGATTTTTTCTTTAATGAAGATGAGTATTAAACCTTTTTATCCTACTTTTTTCTTTTGCAATATCTTCTTTTAAGGTTACCTTTGCCTCTTACAGAAAAATTATATGGCTAATATTTTTAATATCGTAACAAAACTTTTTGGTAGTAAATACGACAAAGATATTAAAGTTATTGAGCCGATTGTTCAGCAAATCCATGAAGCGCATAAAAGATTAGTTTCTATTACAAATGATGAGTTGCGTGAAAAAACTACTACTCTTAAAATAAAAATAGAAGAAAGTATCTGTTCAGAAAAAAAGGAAGTAGCTGATTTAAAAAGTAAAGCTGAAAATGAGGAAGATAAAGATAAAAAAGAAGAGTTTTACAATAAAATAGATGAGATTGAAAAATCTATTGTCGATAAAACTGAGATTACCTTAAACAAAATACTTCCTGAGGCCTTTGCTGTGGTGAAAGAAACTGCAACACGATTCACTAATAATGAAACCATAAAAGTAAAAGCGACAGAGTTTGATAGAGATTTATCGGTAAATAAAGATTTTCTAAGTATTGAAGGTGAACACGCTATTTATAAAAATACTTGGATTGCTGCTGAGAATGAAATTAAGTGGGAAATGATTCATTATGATGTACAGCTCATTGGGGGGGTTATTTTACATCAAGGAAAAATTGCAGAGATGGCAACCGGTGAAGGTAAAACCTTAGTGGCTACTTTGCCTGTGTATTTAAATGCTCTTTCTGGTTTAGGCGTTCACTTAGTTACAGTGAATAATTATCTAGCGAAAAGAGATGCAGAATGGATGGGTCCTATTTTTCAATTCCATGGACTAAGTATCGATTGCATTGACAATCATCAACCTAATTCTGAGGAGAGAAAGAAAGCCTATTTAGCCGACATTACATATGGTACAAATAATGAATTTGGATTTGATTATTTACGCGATAATATGGCAAAGCGCCCAAATGATTTAGTGCAAAAAAAACACCATTATACTATTGTGGATGAAGTAGATTCTGTGCTTATTGATGATGCTCGTACTCCACTTATAATTTCGGGGCCGATCCCAAAAGGAGATATACACGAATACAATGAGTTAAAACATAAATTGGAACGACTTGTTTCTGTGCAAAGAAAATTTGTAACCACCGTAATTTCTGATACTAAAAAATTATTTGCAGAAGACAAAATGGATGATGCCGGATTTAATTTGCTTATGGCTTATAGAGGCCTTCCAAAAAACAAGGCACTCATCAATTTTCTGAGTAAAGAAGGAGTGAAAACACAACTTCAGAAAACAGAAAATTTCTACATGCAAGATCAAAGCAAAGAAATGCACAAAGTAGATGAGGCACTTTTCTTTGTAATTGATGAAAAACAAAACACAATAGAACTAACTGAGAAAGGCATAGATTTGATGACCAAAGAAATTGAGGATAAGAATTTCTTTGTAATGCCTGATGTTGGAGCTGAAATAGCAGTATTGGAAAAAGCTGAACTTTCCGATAAAAAGAAAGCAAGTAAAAAAGAAGAGCTCCTTAGAGATTTTGCTATTAAGAGCGAAAGAATTCATACAGTAAATCAATTGCTAAAAGCATATACTTTGTTTGAAAAAGATGTAGAATATGTAGTCATGGACAATAAAGTAAAAATTGTAGATGAGCAAACTGGTCGTATCATGGAAGGTCGGAGATACTCAGATGGCTTGCACCAAGCCATTGAGGCTAAAGAAAATGTAAAAATTGAAGAAGCAACCCAAACATATGCTACTATTACGCTTCAAAATTATTTCAGAATGTACAATAAACTCTCTGGAATGACTGGTACTGCTGAAACTGAAGCTGGAGAATTTTGGGAAATTTATAAATTGGATGTTGTTGTAATCCCTACTAACCGTCCTATAATTAGAGATGATAAAGATGATTTTGTGTACAAAACTAATCGTGAAAAATATAATTCGGTAATTGAAGAAATTGACTCTCTTACAAAGGCAGGCAGGCCAGTGCTTGTAGGGACAACCTCTGTTGAAATATCAGAACTTTTGAGTAGAACGCTAAAAATGAGAAATATCAAGCATAATGTGCTGAATGCAAAGCTACATCAAAGAGAGGCCGATATTGTGACAGAGGCAGGTAAAGCATCTGTTGTTACGATTGCTACCAATATGGCGGGTAGAGGTACAGATATTAAACTTTCTGATCAAGTAAAAGAAGCAGGGGGATTAGCTATTTTAGGGACAGAAAGACATGATTCTAGAAGAGTTGACAGACAGCTTAGAGGTCGTTCTGGCAGGCAAGGAGATCCTGGTTCTTCTCAGTTTTTTGTTTCTCTCGAAGATAATTTGATGCGTCTTTTTGGTTCAGAAAGAATTGCGAAACTTATGGATAGGATGGGGTTGGAAGAAGGGGAAGTGATCCAGCATTCTATGGTAAGTAAATCCATTGAGAGAGCTCAGAAGAAAGTAGAGGAAAATAATTTTGGAATACGAAAAAGATTGTTGGAATATGATGATGTGATGAACCAACAAAGAGAAGTCATTTACAAAAAAAGAAGACATGCACTTCATGGAGATAAACTTTCATTGGATATTTCCAATATGATATACGACACTTGTGAGAGCATTGTAGATCAAGCGCATGAAGCTAAAGATTTTGAAAATTTCAAGTTAGATTTGATTAGATTTCTAGCAAGCGATAGCTCTATCTCTAAAGAAGAATTTAATAATTTAAATAGTGAGGAAATTATAGAAAGGACATATTCTTCTTGCTATAAAAGTTATCAACTAAAGTCAGAAAATATCGCTCAAAAGGCATTTCCTGTAATTAAGGATGTACACGAAAAACAGTCCGCTACATATGAAAATATTGTAATTCCTTTCACAGATGGGATGAAGACCTTACAAGTAGTAACCAATCTAAAAGAATCGGTGGAGCAAGAAGGAAGAAATATTGGATTGGCGATTGAGAAAAGTGTTACACTCGCTATAATTGATGATAATTGGAAGGAGCATTTAAGAGAGATGGATGAGTTAAAACAATCGGTACAGAATGCTGTTTACGAACAGAAAGATCCGCTTTTAATCTACAAATTTGAATCTTTCAAGTTGTTTAAAACATTTATCGATAAAGTAAATAAGGAAATTGTTTCTTTTCTTTTAAAGTCAGAATTACCTATACAATCTAATGTGCAAGAGGAAAAAAGGCAAGCGCAAACAAATTTACAAACCAGTCGCCCAGAAATGGTTGCCTCCACAAAAGATCCTCAAAATCAACCATCACCTCAAAAAACTCAGCCTGTTCGTGTGGAACAAAAAGTAGGTCGTAACGAACCATGCCCTTGTGGAAGCGGTAAGAAATACAAAAAATGTCACGGGAGGTAACAAGATGTGAGTGGTGTGGAAATGATCCACTATACATTAATTATCATGACACTGAATGGGGAGTTCCTGTATATGATGACCAAAAGATCTTTGAATTTCTACTTTTAGAATCTTTTCAAGCAGGACTAAGCTGGATTACTATTTTAAAAAAAAGAGAGCACTTTAGAATAGCTTTTGATAATTTTGATTTTAAGAAAATTGCAGATTATTCTGAGAAAACCTTAGAAAAACTCAAAAATAATACTGGGATTATAAGAAACAGTTTAAAAATAAAAGCGGCCAAAACAAATGCCATGGCTTTTATAGATATTCAAAAAGAATTTGGCAGATTCTCAAAATACTATTGGAATTTTGTTGAGAGAGAACCTATTAAAAATAAATTTAAAAATATTAGTGAAACTCCAGATAACACCCCTTTATCTGACAAAATAAGTTCTGACTTGAAAAAGAGAGGGTTTAAGTTTGTTGGGTCAACAATTGTATATGCTCATATGCAAGCTATAGGAATGGTTAACGACCATACTACTAATTGTTTTAGGTATAAGGAAACTTGATCTTTATTTCAAATATCTAAAATCCTGATTGTTTTTTATCTTTTTCAAAGATTCAAAGATCAGTTGTATTACATTTTCAACATCATTTTTATGTGCACTTTCCACAGTAGTATGCATATACCTTAGTGGCAGGGAAATAAGTGCAGAAGCAACTCCGCCAGTTGAATAGGCAAAAGCATCTGTATCGGTTCCGGTTGAACGAGAAACGGCATTTCTTTGGAAAGGTATTTTGTTTTTCTCAGCAGAATTAAGAATTAAATTCAATAGATTATTTTGTACAGCTGGGGCATAAGTAAGCACAGGGCCATCTCCACATTTTGTGTCGCCCTCCTTTATTTTATCAATCATAGGCGTATTAGTATCATGGCAAACATCCGTAATAATCGCAACATTTGGTTTGATACTTTCTGTAATCATTTGCGCTCCTCTAAGTCCCACTTCTTCTTGCACAGAATTTGTAATGTAAAGGCCGAATGGGAGTTTAACCTTGTTTTCTTTTAGAAGACGAGCTACCTCAGCAATCATAAATCCTCCAATTCTATTATCCAAAGCCCTTCCTACATAAAAATTCTTATTCAAAATCATAAATTCATCCTCATAAGTTACTACACAACCTACGTGAATGCCTAATTTTTCTACTGCTTCTTTATTATCGCAACCGCAATCCAAAAAGATGTTTTCTAACTTTGGAGCTTTCTCTGTTCCCGTCCTACGTGTATGAATAGCAGGCCAGCCGAAAACAGCCTTTACCATACCTTTTTTTGTATGAATATTTACTCTTTTAGAAGGTGCAATTTGATGGTCAGAACCGCCATTGCGCACCAAATAAATAAAACCTTCTTTTGTAATATAGTGTACAAACCAAGAGATTTCATCTGCATGAGCTTCTATTACTACTTTATATTCTGCTTTCGGATTAATAACGCCAACTACTGAACCATAAGTATCTACAAAATGTTCGTCTATATAGGGTTTGATATAATCTAGCCATAATTTCTGTCCTTCACTTTCAAATCCTGTAGGGGAACAATTATTCAAGTAATCTTCTAAAAAAATTTCCGATTTTTTTGTTATTATTTTCTTCTTTTTCATAATTATTTAATTTATGATGTTCGTAATGCCATTACTAAATTCTTGGGGTTATGAAACTGATTCAATTTTCTATCTTTAGCAAACTTTCTTAATTTGTCCTTTAATTCTTTCACCTCAGTATAATATAAAAAAAGCTATCTATTAAATTCTATTAGTCCTCTACTTAACCAATCCGCAAAAAGATCAACCGTTCCATAATCCTGATAATTAGCCGGCCCTATTAACTGCTTGGCCTCATTGTCCAAGAAAACATAGAATGGTTGTGAATTAGTCCCATACGTATTTGCCTGAAGCACCATCCACTTATCACCAGTAGTTTTCACTTTCTTATTCTTACCGGCAAGCGTGGTTTCGTATTGTTCCTGTTTTGGCAGCTTCTCTCTTTCATCTACATGCAGAGAAATTAAAACAACATCATTAGAAAGTATATCTTTTACATTTTCATCTGACCAAACTTGTTCTTCCATTTTACGACAGTTGACACAAGCCCAACCTGTAAAATCAATTACTACTGGTAAATCTAACTCTTTTGCATGATTCATACCTGCATCATAATCATGAAATACCATTATTCCTTGAGGCCCTATATGTTGTCCTTTCTTCTTTTGGGAATCGGTTATTACAGCTACACCTCCCTTAGAATTCCCTACACCATAAACAGATTCACTATATTGCATTGGTGGTGGGAATGCATTTATTATCTTTAGAGGTGCGCCCCATAATCCTGGGATCATGTAAATAGTAAGAGTCCCTGTTAAAATAGCAACTGATATTCGGCTAACAGAAATATATTTTAAATCAGAGTCATGAGCAAATTTTAAAAATCCTAATAAGTACATGGTAAGTAATCCAAAAATTACAACCCAAATTGCAATAAACAATTCTCTTTCTAGCCAGTGTGTTTGCAGTACTAAATCAGCATTTGATAGGAATTTAAATGCTAATGCTATTTCCAAAAACCCTAATGTTACTTTTACTGAATTTAACCATCCTCCAGATTGAGGTAAAGAGTTTAGCCAACCTGGGAAAGCTGCAAATAGAGCAAAAGGAATTGCTATTGCTAATGAAAACCCAAACATTCCAATAATTGGACCCATATATCCTCCTGAAGCTGCTTCAACTAATAAAGTCCCAACAATAGGGCCCGTGCATGAAAATGAAACTAGGGCAAGAGTAAATGCCATAAAGAAAATTCCAATTAAACCCCCTTTACCTTCAGCTTCTACACTTTTATTTGTCCAGGATGATGGTAATTGAATTTCAAAAGCCCCCAAAAAAGAGATCCCAAAAATTATTAATAATAAAAAGAACCCAATATTAAAGTACACATTGGTTGCCATATTATTAAGTGAGTCTGCTCCAAAAACACTAGAAACACCAACCCCTAATGCAACATAAATTATAATAATTGATATCCCGTAAATAATAGCATTTACGATTCCTTTTGCTTTTGTTTTACTTTGCTTTGTGAAAAAAGAAACTGTCAATGGAATCATTGGGAATACACAAGGTGTTATAAGAGCTGCAAACCCACTTAAAAAAGCAATAAAGAAAAGCATCCATAAACTATTACTCTGTTTTCCATCTTTATTATTTTCTGTAGAATCTTTTTCATACCCTTCTATACCTTCAATGTCAAAAGAAAAAGGAACTAATGGAGGGAAAACACATTGAGATTCATCACAAGACATAAAGCTAATTTCTCCATTTATCTTAAAATCTGAATCAGATGTAATCTTTATTCTTTGTCTAAAAATTACTTCCTGCTCAAAATATGGCAACACAAGATTATCAAACATTGCATCCGGCTCTCTAATAGGCTCTGGCTCAATCATCTCGGTGATTTGCTCGTAATTTTCTGTTTTTATAAAAATAAACTCTGTTGGATAAGCATCAACCCCCTCAGGAAGGTGCTGTGAATATAAATGCCAATAATCATCAACATGAGCTATAAATTGTAATTCTATTTCATCTTCTGAAAAGTGTTTTTTAGAAAAACTCCACTCAACAGGGTCATACATTTGAGCAGTTGTTAAAAAACTAAATAGTAAAAATGTAATTATTTGAATAGCCTTTCTCATTATATTTTTTGTAATTCTTGATTAATTGTTCTTTCTAGTTCTTCTGGCTTTTGACTCCCAATAATGTAAACAAGACCGTCTTTATCAATTAATTCCACCGCATCTGACCCTCTCGTATAAAAGCGAATTGTACCCTTTAAATGCAAATTATAAACGGAACGATTTAGGATATATTTGCTATACTCTACTTTTTTTGCCGATTGAATACTATTTAAATTAATTTTAACTTTTCTAGAAGTCCAAAGACCATCTAAAATGATGCTCTTATTTTGCACTTTTGTTTCAAAATGTAAAACAAAAATAAGAAGAACAGAAATTATCAAAATTATAATGCCCAATAAAAAAAACAATTCCCCTTCTTTTTCATGGGTCTCTCTCCAGTAATACGCTACAAAACAAAATAATGCCAATCCCATTCTTCTAGAAAGTGACATTTTATTTAAGCCTAAATATTGTTTTTCATCAAACAAAAACTCTCCCATTTTAATGTTTTAAAAGTCGTACAATATACGCCTTTTTCGTCTTATCTGAAATTTTATATCTTTCATCAATTCGCATCCCTACTACCCAAATAATGTCCCCAGCAGAACATAATACCCATTTCTGTTCTTTATCATGAATTGATGTTTTGTTGTCTACAAAAAAATCGCTTAGCTTTTTCTTCCCCTTCATCCCAAGCGGAAGGAAAAAATCTCCTTTTTCCCACTTTCTTAATTCAAGGGGGAAATGTAATTTTTCATAATCAAGTATTGCAAAGTTTATGTCGTTATGAATAGTCAAATCCTCTGAAAAATTGAAGCGTAAATGAATTGGAGAAAACACTTCGTTTTCTGACTTATCAATTTGAATGCTACTATATTTTTTTTCTTTTTTAGGGAGAATAAATAACCTTTCTCTATCAATGATTATTCGATGGGTTGTGCTATAAAATTGTTTGCCAGATTGAGCTTGTAATGCTTTTGCAATATTATTTGCTTCAGAAAAGCCAAATGGATTTAACATCTCATAAAGATAGGTTTGCAGAGGGTTTAATTGCATTAGATCCTTAATAGAAACCGAAAAGCCTTCCTTTTCTTTTTTTAGTAATTCTACTTTTTTCTTCTCTATTTCAGCATCAAAAACTTCTATCACCTCATTTAAATAACTCATTTCTTTTGCAAGAGTAGAAGAAAAAGCAGGATTTAGATCATTAAAAAAAGAGATAAGTTTGAGCCTAATTTTATTGCGTATATATTTCTCATCTGTATTACTTCTATCCTCAATAAAATCATAATTATTTTCTTGCAAAAAATGATGAATTTCTTTTTTGGTGGAGAATAATAATGGTCGAATAATTTTTGCTCTTCTAGCTTTAATACCTAACATCCCCCTGATTCCCGTTCCTCTTATTAAGTTAATTAAAAAAGTTTCTATTTCATCATCTTTATGATGTGCCGTCAAAATGTAATCAAAACTATTTTCTTCCCTTATTTT
>Ga0187827_10004299_pt1 | contig 17596 bp, 19 predicted proteins | sample ETNtaG_39_FD_167969 | JGI IMG/M metagenome (GOLD analysis project Ga0187827, IMG submission 167969) | Marine microbial and viral communities from oxygen minimum zone, Eastern Pacific Ocean - ETNP2014_SV_150_PacBio MetaG (Illumina Assembly) | ecosystem: Environmental > Aquatic > Marine > Hypoxic... | reverse complement strand
CTGCCGAATGACCGCAGAGCAAAATTCCTTCCATCGGTGGTCGGGTTCGCCTACGATTTGCTACGATACAAATGCTATCTGGGAAATATCGGATTAAATCACATGTGCTGTCCCCCGTCAGCGGTCAAGAGCGGCCAGCGTGAATTTCTGTTATGATGGGCATGGTCGGTGCAACACCCCGAACGAGCATGAGCAAGACGGATCAGGAAGAACTCAAACGGCGACTGGCCGAGTTGCGGACCGAACACCGTGACCTCGACGACGCCATCACGGCGCTGATCGCCACGGGCGGCTACAACCAAGTCCAGATCCAGCGCATGAAAAAGCGCAAGCTCTCGATCAAGGATCAGATCCTGCAGGCCGAAAGCGCTTTGCTGCCCGATATTATTGCTTAGCGGGTGTCCGGAATCGACCCTGACAAGCGCTATTCGGCTTCGCCGCTGTTCTGGCGGTTGTTGCGTTTTTGCGCGTACATGGCCTGGTCGGCGGCGGCCAGGGCGCGGTCGGGGTTGTCGCCGGGCTCGAACTGCGAGGCGCCGTAGGACACTTCGATGTAGATCTCCTGGTCCTGCCAGCTTAGCGGGGTGGTGCGGATATCGCTGACCAGGGCCTCGGCCTTTTCCATCGTCGTCGCGTCGTCGGCGTGGCTCAGGATGACATCGAACTCGTCGCCGCCCAGGCGTCCGACGACGTCGGTGTCGCGGATGTGGCGCATGACGATGTCCACCACGTGCATCAGGACGGCGTCGCCGGCGGCGTGGCCGTGGGTGTCGTTGATGTCCTTGAAGCTGTCGATATCGAAATAGACCACGCTGGCCGGCGTGCCGTAGCGTTCGGCCTGCGACATGGCGCGGCTGAGCTCGCGCACGAAAGCGCGGCGGTTGGCCGTCGGCGTCAGGGTATCCTGGTCGGCCAGGCGCTCGACCTCGGCCAAGCGGTCGCTGGTGCGTTGCAAATCGCGCCGCAGATTCTGCACCTCCTCCATCAGCGTCATCAGGGCCTGGCGCACGCGCGGCGTGAGCTCGACCTCGGGGATGCCCATGATGGTCATGGAATCGCTGATTTCGCGCGGCGCCGAGGTCTGGGCCGGGGCCGCCTCGACCTTGGCCGGGCGCGATTCCTCGACCCGCCGCACCGAAGGCGGCGACATGCGGGGTCCCGTGGGGCCGACTTTCATGGTGCGCTAGAGGCTGGCCGTGAGCTGGATCAGGGAAAGCGATTATAGCACAAGCTAGAAAATCGCAGCGCTCTTTGCAGTGCGCCTTGTCACAAACGGTCGGCTACCTATAATCGCCCTCTTTCGCCCCTTTCGACCTTGTGGAGAGCGCCATGAGCGACCCCAATCCCAGCGTCGGTATCGTCATGGGCAGTCAGTCCGACTGGGCCACCATGCGCCATGCCGCCGAGACCCTCGAGCGCCTCGGCATCGCCCACGAGAGCCGCATCATCTCGGCTCACCGCACGCCGGGAAGGCTCGACGATTATTGCGCCGATGCGCCGGCTCGCGGCCTCAAGGTGATCATCGCCGGTGCCGGCATGGCGGCGGCGCTGCCCGGCGTGATCGCCGCCAAGACGGCGCTGCCGGTGCTCGGCGTGCCCATGGAAAGCAAGCTCGACGGCCTCGACAGTTTGCTCTCGATGGTGCAGATGCCGGCCGGCATTCCCGTCGGCACCCTGGCCATCGGACGTGCCGGAGCCGTTAATGCCGCGCTTTTCGCCGCCGCCATCCTGGCGCTCGCGGATCCGGCCGTGGCCCAGGCGCTAGACGATTTCCGCGCCGAACAGGCAGCAGGGGTGCTGGAAGTTCCGCAGGACTAAAAGGACGACCTCCCTTTTATGGTGAGCGGGGCCCCAAGGCCCGCGGCGAAAAGATGTCGCCACAGCTATCGGGCGCCTTGCTTGCGACACAAGACAATGATAGGTAGTAAAGACAGCCCTGGCATTTTTCCGGCGTTTTGCTGGGCAGCCCCAACGGCCGGCCGCTTCCGTTGTCGGGGACATCGGCCGGCGGCATGCGATGCTTTCGGTTTTTCACGTTTCTGACCTGCCTGGTGTCTTGTGGTGCCAAAAATCGAGCATCGCGATCATGGTTTGAACGCAGTCATCGAAACGCTCCCGGAAACCGGCACGCAGGATGACGTGGGTGCGGCGATGGTCTTGCTGGTCTCGGTCTCGCATTAGCGCGTCACTCCGTTCAAGCAACTCCAGCAACCGAGTGAGTGTCGGACGGGCGATACCGATTTCCAGATAGAGGGCTTGCATGCCCAGTTTGTCCCCTCGCAACTCGGCACTGCGAACGCGGCATACGATTTCCCAAATCAGGCTCGCCTTTTGTCGAAATCGCGATTCCCCCCGGCACAAAAGCTCGTTGTCACCCAGTTCCTGAAAAACAAAATCCCGTCTTAGGTTGTTGATCGCGATCGAGCAGTCGACATATCCATGCAGATCCATTGGCGCTGGTTTTCCCTCACGATCATCCGCGCGGCGATCCGTCAGAGTTGACGGTGCCCGACCCCGTCCCGCCAAAGGATCGCCGCGACAATGATGTGGATCAAGATATCGTCATGCGCGAGCGTCATGAACAACAATTTGGTCCAGAGTTGGACAGATTTTCTAGTTTCAAGCGCTAGTCATCATGATCGATAATTGCGAATTAATTTAGTCCAAGATTGACTGCAACTATTGTTGATCGGCTTGCTAGGCGCAGTTATGCTTACACTTCACCGCTATCGGACGATCTTGCGGGGGGCAGAGACGGCGCCGATGCAGCAAGACTTCAGGACGGTTTTGCAACCGGCCTTTAGGCCGCTGGAAGCCCATCGACTCGTCCGGGCGGCGCTCCAGGAAACCCGGGATTTCCGCACTTTTCTCGGAAAGGTCGTCGAGGCAGAACATCAAGGCGTCGATGGCGCTGGCCATGCCTCGGGACAAGGCGCGGGCCGCTGCCGGGGGATCGAGGCCGGCCTCGGCGGTTGCGCTCTCCAGGGCCTTGGTGCTTCTGCCTTCGTCGGGAACCGGGTCGGCAGGACCGCCAGCAGCGCCTGGCGCGCCTTCTCAAGGTTGGGCGTCTCGGCCTTCGCCTTGCCGGTCATTTTCCTGGCCTCCGTCCTGAGCCTCGTCCCGCGCCGCCGCCACCACGTGGCGCCATTCGCTTTCGAATACCAGCTGCGAGAGATCGGGCATGCGCATGGGGTAGAGCACGCCGTCGAGATGGTCGCATTCGTGCTGCACGACGCGGGCGTGATAGCCCGTGGCGCCGCGCTCGACGAGGCTGCCGTCGGGCGCCAGGCCGCGGTAGCGGATGGCGCTGTGGCGCGGCACCAGGCCGCGCAGCCCGGGCACCGAGAGGCAGCCCTCCCAGCCCAGTTCCTGGTCCTCGCCGAGTGGCTCGATCTCGGGGTTGATGAGGATGGTGAGAGGCGCTGCCCCAGGGGCTTCTCCGTCCGCCTCCTCGGCGTCTTCTGTGCTGTCCTCCGCCGCGTCGTCCGGCGGTGGCGTAAAGATGACCAGACGTGCCGGCACGTGCACCTGGGGTGCCGCCAGGCCGATGCCGCCGGCATCCTCCAGGGTCTCGACCATGTCGGCGATGAAGCGGCCCAGCGCCGCGGCGTTGGGCTCGCTGGCGGGGTCTGCGACAGGCTCGGCGCGCTGCCTGAGAACCGGGTGGCCCATGCGGGCGATCTTGAGAATGGCCATGGGGGGAATATGGCGTTGCTGAAGTGGGGACACGTACCTTAACGCCTTTTCGGACGTTAAGGTACGTGTCCCCACTTCAGTAAACGATTTGGCTTTTCTCGCGCTATCGCCTATGTTAGACAGCATCGCCGCCGTCGCGGCAGCGACCCTGGCCGCACGCCCATTGGAGGAGATGAACCCTGGTATCCGTAGTCGTTCGCGATAACAACGTCGACCAGGCCTTGCGCGCGCTCAAGAAGAAGATGCAGCGCGAAGGTATCTTCCGCGAGATGAAGCTTCGTAATTATTACGAAAAGCCCTCCGAGAAGCGGGCCCGCGAAAAGGCCGAGGCCATCCGCCGCGCCCGCAAGCTGGCCCGCAAGAAAGCCCAGCGCGAGGCCGGCTAGGCGGCTTCCTGGCCGCTGCCAGAGCGGCCGATCGACCTTTCCTGAATGCTTTGCTGTCCGCCCTGCCGGGTCAGGCCAGGGCCTTGACGATGTTCTCGACCATCTTCTTGGCGTCGGAGAACAGCATCATGGTGTTTTCGGCGTAAAACAGCTCGTTGTCGATGCCGGCGTAGCCGGGCGCCAATGATCGCTTGACGAAGAGGCAGGTCTGGGCCCGGTCGACGTCGAGAATGGGCATGCCGGCGATCGGGCTCGAGGGATCGTGGGCCGCCGGGTTGGTGACGTCGTTGGCGCCGATCACGAAGGCCACGTCGGTCGAGGCGAAGTCGGAGTTGATCTCCTCCAACTCCTGGACGTCGTCGTAAGGCACGTTGGCCTCGGCCAGCAGCACGTTCATGTGCCCCGGCATGCGTCCGGCCACGGGATGCACGGCATAGCGCACGCGCACCCCCTCGGCGGCCAGGGCATCGGCCATCTCGCGCACCGCGTGCTGGGCCTGGGCCACCGCCATGCCGTAGCCGGGCACGATGATCACGGAGCCGGCGTTGCGCATGATGAAGGCGGCGTCGTCGGCGCTGCCCGGCTTGACCGGCTTGTCGCTGCGCGCCTTGTCGACCACGGCGTCGCCGCCGAAGCCGCCCAGGATGACGCTGAAGAACGAGCGGTTCATGGCCTTGCACATGATGTAGCTCAGAATCGCACCCGACGAGCCGACCAGGGCACCGGTGATGATCAGGGCCGAGTTCTGCAGCGTGAAGCCGATGCCGGCGGCGGCCCAGCCGGAATAGGAGTTCAGCATCGAGATCACCACCGGCATGTCGGCACCGCCGATCGGGATGATGATCAAAAAGCCGATCAGGAAGGCGATGCCCGTCAACAGCCAGAACACCTCGGGCGACTGGTTGGAGACGAAGTAGGCGATCAGGCCGAGGATGGCGAGGCCGATGACGAGATTCAGGATATGCTGCCCGGGGAAGACCACCGGGTTCCCGGATACCAGCCCCTGCAGCTTGGCGAAGGCGACGATCGAGCCCGAGAAGGTGATGGCGCCGATGGCGCTGCCTAGCGTCATCTCGACCCGGCTGGCGGCAAAGATGTTGCCGGCCGCGTCGGCGATGCCGTAGGCCCCGGGGTTGTCCATGGCCGCCCCGGCCACCAGCACCGCGGCCAGGCCGACCAGGCTGTGGAAGGCGGCCACCAACTGGGGCATGGCCGACATCTCGATCTTCAGCGCCACCACGGTGCCGATGGCACCGCCGATGACCGCCGCGACCAGGATCCAGGTATACGAAACCACGCTGGGGTCGATCACCGTGACCACTACCGCGATGGTCATGCCGATGATGCCGAAGATGTTGCCCCGTCTTGCCGTATCGGGCGACGACAGCCCGCGCAGCGCCAGGATGAAGAGGACGGACGCGATCAGGTAGGCGAGGGCCGTGATGTTTGCTGACATCTTGCGTCCCCTTTACTTGCGCTTGAACATGCCCAGCATGCGCTGGGTGACGATGAATCCGCCGAAAATGTTCACGGCGGCGAGACCGATGGCGATGATGCCGAGGATGCGGGCAGGGCTCATTTCGGCCGGCCCGGCGGCGATCAGGGCGCCGACGATGATGACGCTGGAGATGGCGTTGGTAACCGACATCAGCGGCGTATGCAGCGCCGGGGTGACGCTCCACACCACGTAATAGCCGACGAAGATGGCCAGCACGAAGATGGAGAGCTGGAAGACGAAGGGATCGATGGCAGCCATGGCTCAGTTTCCCTCCCCGGTCAGCGCCGGGTTGATGATGGCGCCGTCGCGGGTCAGCGCCGTGCCTTGGACGATCTCGTCCTCCCAGTCGATGGCGAGCTCCTTGCTCTCGTCGTCGATCAGGATGGTGACGAAGTTCAAGAGGTTCTTGGCGTAAAGCTGCGAGGCGTCGCCGGCGATGCGGCTGGGCCAGTTGTTATGGCCGATGATGCGCACGCCGCCGATCTCGACCACCTCGCCCGGTTGGGAGCCCTCGCAGTTGCCGCCCTGCTCGACGGCCAGGTCGACGATCACGGCGCCGGGCTTCATCTCGGCCACCATATCGGCGCTTATCAGGATCGGCGCCTGGCGGCCGGGTATCAGCGCCGTGCAGATGACGATGTCCTGCTTCTTCAGGTGCTCGCGCACCAGGGCCGCCTGCTTTTGCTTGTATTCGTCGGACATTTCCTTGGCGTAGCCGGCCGCCGTCTCGGCCTCGGCGAATTCCTCGTCCTCGACGGCGACGAAATTGGCGCCCAGCGATTCGACCTGTTCCTTGACCGCCGGCCGGACGTCGGTGGCGGTGACGATGGCGCCCAGCCGGCGCGCCGTGGCGATGGCCTGCAGTCCGGCCACGCCGGCCCCCATGACGAAGGTGCGGGCCGGCGCGATGGTGCCGGCGGCCGTCATCATCATGGGCAGCGCCCGGGGGTATTCAGCCGTGGCGTCGAGCACCGCCTTGTAGCCCGCCAGGTTCGATTGCGACGACAGCACGTCCATGTTCTGGGCCCGCGTGATGCGCGGCATCAACTCCATGGCGAAAGCGGTGACGCCGGCATCGGCGTAGGCCTGCACCTGGTCGCGGTTGGCGTGCGGCGAAAGCGTGGCGATCAACAGGGCGCCCTTTTTCATCTGCGCCAGCTCGTCCGGTCCGCCCTCGGCGGCGGTCAGCGGGCGCTGCACCTTGAAGACGATGTCGGCCTCGGCCAGTGCCGAAGCGGCGTCGGCGGCGATGTCGGCGCCGGCCTCGGCATAGACCTGGTCGGGAATCTGGGCGCCCGCGCCGGCGCCCGCCTCGACGCACACCTGGGCACCCAGGCCGAGCAGTTTCTTGACCGTGTCCGGCGTCGCCGCAACGCGTCTTTCGTGCGGCCGCCGTTCCTTGGGTATGGCGATTTTCATGTTTTCACCGGATTGCGTGTGTCGGGTCCTGAGCCGCCGGGGCGGCGCCGGGCCACGATCAGGATTCAGGCATGGCAAAGGCCCGCCCTGGGGGCCGGGCCGGTTGGGGAAGCAGTGCTCCGCCTAGAGCAGTGTCAGCGCCATCAGGATCAGAAGCAGGGCGATGGCGGCAGTGCCGAAGATGAAGAGGCGGCGAAAGCCTTGCCAGGTCCCCTGGTGCTGCGAAATATCCATGTTTCCTTGGGCCATGAGCGGCATGAACTCCAATTCCAGAGATGGCGTCCGTATAGCCCAACTGCGCCCCGCAGGCAACGGGGCAATATGTCGCAAGGGGGGAGCAACGCGGCGATTGCAGCGGATTTGGGCGAAATCGAAGCCCTATCGCGAAGCTTCGCCCGGGAACGACCCCCAACCCCAACGGTTGAACGGCTGCCAATTCGCGGCCATGCTGGGGCCGGCGGATTAGCATGAGCATCTGGACCACCATCATCGGCAGCGCCGCCGGCTTTGCGCTTGGCGGCCCCATCGGCGCCCTGGTCGGCGGCCTGGCCGGGCACGCCTATGGCCGCATGCGCGGCGACAGCGGCGAGAGCGACCAGAACGCCCAGCGCCAGGTCGCCTTCACCATCGGCGTCATCGCCCTGGGCGCCAAGATGGCCAAGGCCGACGGCGTGGTGACGCGCGACGAAGTGGAGGCCTTTCGCGAGGTCTTCCACGTGCCGTCGGCCGAGGTCAAGAACGTCGCCCGGGTGTTCGACCAGGCTAAGCAGGACTCACGCGGCTTCGAGGCCTACGCCCGGCAGCTCGGGGCGCTGTTTCACGACAACCCGGCGGTGCTCGAGGACTTGCTCGACGGGCTTTTCCACATCGCCAAGGCCGACAACGTCTACCACCCGGCCGAAGACCAGTTCCTCGGTGATGTGGCCGAGATCTTCGGCTTCAGCCAAGCCGAATTCGCGCGCATCCGGGCCGGCCACGTCGGCCCCGACCAGGCCGATCCCTATGCCATCCTGGGGGTGGATCGCGAGATCGCCGACGGCGAGCTCAAATCGCGCTACCGCAAGCTCATTCGCGAACACCACCCCGACACCCTGATCGCCCAGGGCGTACCGCAGGAATTCGTCGACATCGCCAACGAAAAGCTGGCCGTCATCAACGACGCCTACGATCGCATAGCCAAGGAACGGGGGCTCAACTGAGGGCCGGCGCTAGCCCGCATTTCTCACCGGGTCACGGGCAGCAAAGCCCCCAGGTGATGCGATCCGGAAGGAAAAGGTCGATGAGCGTAGTGGGACTACGCTCTTCGACCTTTTCCGTAGCGGGCGCGCGGTTGGGGGCGACCCTTCGGGCGGCGCAGGTTCGTCCCTTGTGGCGCCGACAGGATGCGTTGCGCTGCTTGCCCGATGTCCCACATCGCGCGGCGCAGCGCGCCTACCCTGTCGGCGCCACAGCACCGCGCAGGCCATGACCCGGCGAGAAATGCGGGCTAGCTGCCGGCCCGGGCCATGACGAGATCGCACCTGGCGCTGCTGATTGCCGCCAATCTGGTCTGGGGCGTCAACTTCGTCTACGCCAAGATCGGGGTCAGCCATTTCCCGCCGATCTTCTATTCCTCGCTGCGCTTTGTGCTCCTGTTCGCGCTGCTCTTTCCCTTCCTGCGCTGGGCCCGCGGCCAGATGCGCTGGATCTTCGGAATTTGTCTGAGCATGGGCGTGATTCACTTCACCCTTATGTTCACCGGCTTCGCCTGGGCCGACGACATCGGACCGCCGGCGGTTTTGGTGCAGCTCTCGGTGCCTTTCGCCACGGCTATCGCCATCGTCGTGCTGGGCGAGCGGCCCGACCGGCGCCAATTGAGCGGTATCGCGCTGTCGTTCGGCGGCGTCATGGTGATCGGCTTCGACCCTGTCGTCCTCGACTATCTCGACGCCGTGGTTCTGGTCGTACTGGGGGCTTTGGCGCTGGCCGTCTCGACCGTTCTGGTCAGGCGCATGCGCGGCATCAGCGTGCCCAACCTGCAAGCCTGGCTGGCGCTGATCAGCGCGCCCTCGTTGCTGGCGCTATCGCTGTTGCTGGAGCAGGGCCAGATGGTGGCGCTGACCAGCGCCCAGCCGCTGCACTGGGGCTCGGTGGCCTATACCGCCATCGGCTCGTCGCTGGTGGGGCACGGCATCATGTATTGGCTGCTCTTGCGCTACCCGGTCAGCACCATCATGCCCTACGGCGTGCTGACCAGTATCTTCGGTGTCTTTGCCGGCTGGCTGGTGCTCGACGACCAGATTACCGGGCGCATGATCGGGGGCGGGCTTTTGGTGTTGGCCGGGGTCATCGTCATTACCACGCGGCGGGCGGTCAAAGCGTAACTTGTCCTGGCCTTTGCCCCATGGTCTATATCTTTCCGCCATGCCTGAGATCCCGTCACCCAACTTCGACCAACGGCCGGCCGGCCGCGGCATCGATATGCTGGTGCTGCACTACACCGGCATGAAGACGGCACGGGCGGCGCTGGCCCGGATGTGCGATCCGGCGGCCCAGGTCAGCGCCCACTACCTGATCGACGAGGACGGCACCACGACCGCCCTGGTGGCCGAACAAAACCGTGCCTGGCACGCCGGCCGGGCCTGGTGGTGGGGCGAGAGCGATATCAACGGCTGCTCCATCGGCATCGAGCTGGTCAACCCGGGCCACGAGTTCGGCTACCGCGATTTCCCCCAGGACCAGATGGCGGCGCTGGAGGAACTGGCCGCCCGGATCATGGCCCGCCATGCCATCCCGCCCGAGCGCGTACTGGGCCATTCCGACGTGGCGCCGGGGCGGCGCCAGGATCCGGGCGAGCGTTTCGACTGGCAGCGCCTGGCGGCGGCCGGCATGGGGTTGTGGCCCGGCGCCGCCGGTTCCGTCGAGCTTTCGCCGCTGGGGCCGGGCGACAGCGGCATCGAGGTGGTGAGGCTGCAGACGGCGCTGGGCCGCTACGGCTGGCGCATCGATCCCAGCGGCGTCTTCAACAACCAGACCGAAACCGTCGTCAGGGCCTTCCAACGCCACTTTCGCCCGGGCCTGATCGACGGCCGGGTGGACGCCGAATCCTGGGGCCTGCTGGATGCCTTGCTGGCGCTCTTGGGGCCTTCGCCGCCAACTCAAGAGGCATCATGAAAATCACCGAAGTTTCCGTCCACGTGCTCGAAGCACCGCTTTCCGAGCCCTTTCATTGGTCCATCAACCGGGCCGAGGTGCGGGCCTCGGCGGTGGTCGAGATCGTTACCGAGAGCGGGCTTGCGGGTTTTGGCGAATGCCTCGGCCCGGCCCGCGCTTGCGCCGCCATGGTCGAGGCCTATGGGCCGCTGCTGCTGGGGGCCGATGCCCTGGCCAGCGAGCTGATTTGGCAGACGCTTTATGACCGCTTTCGCGATCAGGGCCAGAAGGGGGTGCCGATTGCCGCGCTTTCGGGCGTCGACATCGCGCTCTGGGACCTCAAGGGCAAGCACTTCGGGGCGCCGGTGCACCAGCTCATGGGCGGGCCGCTGCGCACCGACGTCGAAGCCTATGCCACCGGCACCTATCGCAAGGACCACGGCGATCCCTTCGATTACATCGTCGATGAGGTCAGGGGCTACGTCGCCGAGGGCTTTGCCGGGGTCAAGCTCAAGATCGGCTTCGAGGTAGCCGAGGACGCGGCGCTGATCCGCGCTGTGCGCCAGGCCATCGGACCCGACGTCAAGCTGATGCTGGACGCCAACCACGGCTACGATGTCATCGACGCCATCCGGCTCGGCCGCCTGGTCGAGGACTGCGATATCACCTGGTTCGAGGAACCGGTGGTGCCCGAGGACCTGGCCGGCTATGGCGAAATAAAGCGCGCCATCGCCATCCCGCTGGCCGGCGGCGAATGCGAATACACCAGATACGGTTTTCGCGAGGTGCTGGCCAGCCGGGCCATCGATATTTTGCAGCCCGACACCTGTGCCGCCGGCGGCCTCAGCGAATGCAAGAAGATTGCCGACATGGCCTGGGCCCACGGCGTGCGCTACGTGCCGCACGTCTGGGGCACCGCCATCGGCCTGGCCGCGGCCTTGCAACTGCTGGCCGTGCTGCCCCACAATCCGCCCGGTAATCGGCCGCTCGAGCCGATCCTCGAATTCGACCGCTCCGAGCACCCGGCCCGCCAGGCGGTGGTAATGGAGCCCATCGAGCACAGCGGTGGCCGGGTGCGGGTGCCGGAGGCCCCGGGGCTGGGCATCGAGATCGACCGGGCCGGGCTGGAACGATTCAAGGTCAATTGAAATCTAATGGAGAACGTCATGGGTAGTTACGCCGTTGTCGCCACCGTCGAGGTCAAGCCGGGCCAGCGGGACGAGGTCTTGAACGCCATGCGCGGCCATCGCGACCGCAGCCTCAAGGACGAGCCCGGCACCGAGCAGTTCGACCTGCTGGTGCCGCTCTATGACGAGAACAAGATCCTGATCTTCGAATGCTACGCCGACAAGGACGCCTTCAAGGCCCACGCCGGCGGTCCCAGCATGGCCCAGGTGGGTAAGGAGATCGATGGCTTGGTCGAGAGCATGACCGTCGAGCGCTGTAACGTAGACGGCGCTTGACGCCTCTTTTCGCCGGGCCTACTAATTCCCTGCGTCAGATGGCCGGATGGCCGCCTTCCGGTGTTGCCGGGGGGAGGAAAGTCCGGGCTCCGCGGAGACACGGTGCCGGGTAACGCCCGGCGGGGGCGACCCCAGGGAAAGTGCCACAGAAAGCAAACCGCCCGTAAGCCAGCCGCCCCAAGGGGTGCTGGCGCTTTGCGGGCAAGGGTGAAAGGGTGCGGTAAGAGCGCACCGCGTCGCCGGCAACGGCGATGGCAGGGCAAACCCCACCGGGAGCAAGACCGCATAGGGGCGGCGCGCCGCAAGGCAGGCGGGTCTTCGCGCCGGCCGCCCGGGTAGGTCGCGCGAGGCGTCCGGTAACGGACGTCCCAGATGAATGGCCATCGCCCGCCAGCCCGCGAGGGCGGCGGGTACAGAACCCGGCTTACAGGCCATCTGACGCCTCGATTTTCGCCGTGATCGATGGTAAGTCCCGGAAGGGGCGTGGTTTTTTCCCCCGCTCCCTTTTCGCCGGGGGACCTGGCGACTTGATTTTTTGGCCCCTACACCCGATCATCGCGGCCAGCGGGGGACCATGGCGACGCATATGAGTGAAGGCAAGGGCAGGGCTGCGGTGGAACCGGGACCGGGACCAGGGATGCTGGCCGCCGAACCCAACGCCATGCCCGGAGAGGAAACCGAGATCCGCGAGCTCGAGAACCAGGTGGCGGCGTTGCGCCGGCAGCTCGAACAGCAGGACTTCGAGGTCGAAGCCCGAGTTCAAGAAACGTTGGCGCTGGCGGCCGACGAGCACAAACAGCTCATCAATACCATCAGTGCACTGCGCGGCGAGCTCGAACAGCAGGGCTTCGAGCGCGAGGAATCGGTGCAGCAGGCCATCCAGCTCTCGGCCGATGAGATCAACCAGCTCAAGGCCACGGCCCAGGCGCTGCGCGAAGAGATGGAGAACCTGCGCTTCGAGCAGGAGGAGGCGGTGCAGGCGGCGCGGGCCGAATCGGCCGACGAGGTGCGCCAGCTCAAGGCCACCGCCCAGGCGCTGCGCGAGCAGCTCGAGAACCTGGGCTTCGAAAAGGACGAAGCGGTGCAGGCCGCGGTGGCCGAGGGCGCCGACGAGATCCGCCAGCTCAAGGCCACGGCCCAGGCCTTGCGCGAAGAGCTCGAAAATCTGCGCTTCGAGAAGGAGGAGGCGGTGCAGGCCGCGGTGGCCGAGGGCGCCGACGAGATTCGCCAACTCAAGGCCACCTCCCAGGCGCTGCGCGAACAGCTCGAGGACCTGCGCTTCGAGAAGGACGAGGCCGTGCAGCAGACCGTGGTGGCCACCCAGGACGAGATAACCCAGCTCAAAAGTATCGCCGCCGCGTTGCGCGAAGAGCTCGAACGGGTCACTATCGTTTCCGAGGATCGCATCCAGGAGCTTGAGCGCGATTTCAACAACGAAAGAAAGCACCTGCAGGAAATGATCGGCGTGCTGCGCAAAGACTTGGGCCAGGCCCCGCTCGACGACACCCCGGGCGAGGGGCGGAACGGCTAGCATGGAGCGCCGCGCCAGCGAGGCCCCGGCCGTTAGCGACGACCTGGAGAAGGCGCCGGCCAGGGCAGCCAAGAGTGGCAAAACCAAAAAAACCAAAAAGACCGGCAGTGCCGCTGCCGGCGGCAAGCCCGCCGCCCGGCGCACCCGGCGCAAGACCGAAGCCGAGCGTCTGCGTCAGGCGGAGATGTTGCTCAACCTGTCGCGCAAGGTGGCGGCCATCGAATCGCTCGACGAAGTGCTGGCCACGCTGGTCGAGATGACGACCTGGGAAATGGGTGCCGAGCGCGGCACCCTGTTTCTCAACGATGACCAGACCGGCGAGCTTTATTCGCGCTTTGCCCAGGGTAACTTCCAGCGCGAGATCCGCATCCTCAACACCACCGGCATCGCCGGCTGGGTCTTCAGCGAAGGCGAGAGCGTACTCATTCACGACGCCTACCAGGACGACCGCTTCAACCGTGACATCGACGAGCAGACCGGTTTTACCACCAAGAGCATCCTCTGCGTGCCGGTCAAGACGGTGCGCGGCGAGGTCATCGGCGTGGCCCAGATGCTCAACAAGAAGAAAGGCCGCTTCACCTTCGACGACCAGGGCCTCCTGGAGGCCATGACGACGCAGGCGTCGGTGGCCTTGCAGAGCAGCCAGTTCGTCGAGCGCATGGAGAAGAACCGGGCCCAGGAGATGGCCTTCCTCGACATCGTCTCCGACGTTACCTCGGAGCTCGAACTGGGCTCGCTGTTGCAGAAGGTGATGTCCGAGGCCACGCGCATGCTCAACGCCGAACGCTCGACGCTATTCATGAACGACGAAAAGACCGACGAGCTGTTTTCCCGCGTCGCCATGGGCGATGGCCTGGGCGAAATCAGGCAGCCCAACCACTTGGGCATCGGTGGTGCCGTCTTCACGTCGGGTAAGACCATCAACATCCCGCATTGCTACGCCGATCTTCGGTTCAACCCCTCCTTCGACAAGCAGACCGGATATTTCACCCGCTCCATGCTGTGCGTGCCGGTGCACAACAAGGACGGCAAGGTGATCGGCGCCACGCAAGTGCTGAACAAGCGCGGCGGGCCCTTCACGGACGAGGACGAACAGCGCCTCAAGGCCTTCACGGCGCAGATCTCGGTGGCGCTGGAGAACGCCAAGCTGTTCGAAGACGTCCAGACCATGAAGAACTACAACGAGAGCATGCTCGAAAGCATGTCCAACGGCGTCATCACGATGGACGAGGAAGGCACCATCGTGACCTGCAACGCGGCCGGCATGAGCATCCTGCAGGTCGCGGCCGGCGATATTATCAAGGCCAAGGCCGAGGACTTCTTCGTCGGCGGCAACGCCTGGGTCATGGAAAAGATCGAACGGGTCTTCGAAAGCCAGGAATCAGAGATCGCCATGGACGCCGAGATGAGCGCCGGCGAGGATGTGCTGTCGGTCAACCTGACCGTGCTGCCGCTGGTCAGCACCGAGGAAACCAAGCTCGGCTCGATGGTCATGATCGAGGACATCAGCTCCGAGAAGCGCATGAAATCCACCATGTCGCGCTACATGGATCCCGGCATCGCCGACCAGTTGTTGGAGGGCGGCGAGGACATCCTGGGCGGTACCAGCACCGAGGCCACGGTGCTGTTTTCCGACATCCGCGGCTTCACCACCATCACCGAGGAGCTTGGCGCCCAGGGCACGGTCAGCTTCCTCAACGAATACTTCACCATCATGGTCGACTGCATCTCCGAAGAAGGCGGCATGCTCGACAAGTTCATCGGCGATGCCATCATGGCCGGCTTCGGCATCCCGGTGGTCCACGACGACGACGAGGATCGGGCGGTGCGCGCCGCCGTCAAGATGATCTCGGAGATGTGGCGCTGGAACGAGGGCCGCGTGGCCAAGGGCCTGAAGCCCGGTGACATGGGCATCGGCCTCAACACCGATATGGTGGTTTCGGGCAACATCGGCTCGCCCAAGCGCATGGACTTCACCATGATCGGCGACGGCGTCAACCTGGCGGCGCGACTGGAAAGCGCCTGCAAGCAGTATTCGGCGCGGCTGTTGATCAGCGAGAACACCGTCAAGAAGCTGCGCGGTACCTTCCGCGTGCGCGACATCGACGACGTCGTGGTCAAGGGCAAGACAGAACCGGTGGGCGTCTACGAGGTGCTTGATTTCCACACCGACGAGACCTTCCCCAACGTCATGGAGGTGGTCGGCCACTTCAAGGAGGGCCGCAACCACTACCGCAAGGGCACCTGGGACAAGGCCATGGCGTCCTTCAAGGAATGCCTCAACCTCAATCCCGAGGACAAGCTTTCAGAGACCTACATCGAACGCTGCCAGACGCTGAAAAAACGCAAGCCCAAGGACTGGGACGGCGTTTGGGTGATGACGTCGAAGTAGGGGAGGGCCTTACTCTCCAGCCTGCCAACCGCTACTCCGCGGCGGGCGAGGACTGCACCAGGCTGCGCCGGTTGCTCTCCAGCAGGATCTCCTCGGCCGATTGCTGCTCGACCGGATAGTTCACCACGGAGATGGCGACGCTGGGCCGGACTTCCTGGCCGGCGGCGTTGACCGAAATGCCGCCGATGGCGCGCTCGATGTTGGCGACCACGACGCCGAGGTTTTCCTCCGGTATCTGGGGCAGCAGCACGCAGAAGGAATTATCGTCCACTTTGGCCACCAGATCCGAGGCCCGCATGACCACCGGCAGCGCCCGCGAGAGTTCGACCATGATCTTGGTGGCCGCCAGATGGCCGTTCTGTTCCAGGATCTGGCGATAATTCTCGACCTCGAGGAAGATCACCGATCCCGGCAAATCGTTGCGTACCGCCACGGCCAGGAAGGTGCGGAAGAACGAGACGAAGGTGCGGTAGCTGATCAGCCCGGTAAGCTGATCGTAGCTCGACAGCAGGCGCAGTTCCTCTTCCAGGTTGAGCATACGCTTGCCGGTCTTGATGCGCAGCTTGAGGAGTTGCGGGTTGAGTGGTTTGAGCAGGTAGTCGTCGGCTCCCGCCTCGAAGGCCGCCATCAAGTTTTCGTGATCGCTTTGCTCGGAGAAAAACATGATGAAGCAGTAGCGGTTGCTGTTGAGGTCGCGGATCTGTTTGCACAGCCGGGCCGTTTCGATGCCCTCAAGCCCCCAGTCCATGATGGCCATGCGGTAGGGGCGCTCCTGGGCCAGGATCCAGGCGCGGTCGCCGGTGTGTTCGACGTCGACCGTGTGGCCCCACGATTCGAGCTTGACCCGCAGCAGCCGGGCGATCAGGGGATTGGCGTCGGCAACCAAGATACGCATGGCGTCCTTCTCGAAGCGCTACCGGGGGCCACGGGGGACCACAGAGCGCAGTCAGGCCAGACAGGCGACAACCGTCGTGGCCGCCACCTCCAGCCCACAACAATAGTAATAGTGCCTCGCCATATGCAACATGATGTGAGGCGCCGCTGGTTTCGTCGCGGGCGAAAACACCCAAGATATCAAAAGCTTATGCCCAGCCCGGCGGCAAAATTGGAAATTCATATTATTTCAGGCGTATAGACAATCTTTACCAATTGACCCATAATCTCCCCAATCCGTGCGTGCCGTCGCGCCTTGATCTTGGGCATCAGACAGCGGTCGCTCGTGCCGGAGGTTAGGTAACCAACGGAGGGAAGGGTGCCATGCTTATGAACATCTACAAGCTTCTGAAGGACCGGTCAGGTGTCACCGCTATTGAGTACGGTTTGATCGCCGGCCTCATTGCAGTAGTCATCATCGCGGTCGTCACGACAATAGGTACGGACCTTACGAACCTCTTCAACGACGTTTCCGCCGGCATGCAGAACGCGTCCAGTTAACACAGGCAGCCGGGGCGAAGGGTTTCGCCCCGGCGGTGTGTCCGGTGTAGGAATGCTTCGATTGACTTGGCTGCCCCGACCGCAATGGGCTGGCTGGGGCAGTTCTTTTTTTCCTGGTGATGTGACCGCCGTGACATCGCCGATAGGAAATTGGGCCTAAGTTGAATCCCGCGGATTACGTTCCGGAAAACCTAACGGAAACCATGGATGTGTATGTCGGCAATATGGCTTTTGCCGCCGCTTTGATCGCTGCCGCACTTTACGACCTGAGAACGTTGGAGATACCGAACTGGCTTTCCCTGCTGCTCGTCTTGGCCTTCGTGGTTGCCGGCTTGGCCGGAGCACCGCCTGTGGTGGGGCGGTTGGCTGGCCTGGGGCTGGGCCTGAGCACGGGGGTGGCGGTGCTGATCGGCGGCATAGTGTTGTTTCGCCTGGGCCTTCTGGGCGGCGGCGACGTCAAACTGCTGGCTGCCGCGGCGCCCTGGTACGGTTGGGCCGGGGTCGGCCAATTTCTCCTCGTGGTGGCGCTTTGTGGCGGCCTATTGGCGCTATTGCTGCTTCTTTTGCGGCCTCTGACCGGGCTGTGGAGAGGAACATGGTTGGGAACCTGGGCCGGGCTGCGGGGCGAGAAGGGTGAAATTCCCT
>Ga0187827_10004297_pt1 | contig 17601 bp, 14 predicted proteins | sample ETNtaG_39_FD_167969 | JGI IMG/M metagenome (GOLD analysis project Ga0187827, IMG submission 167969) | Marine microbial and viral communities from oxygen minimum zone, Eastern Pacific Ocean - ETNP2014_SV_150_PacBio MetaG (Illumina Assembly) | ecosystem: Environmental > Aquatic > Marine > Hypoxic... | reverse complement strand
CATCTTACTGAAAAAAGTAAGCTGGTGCGGGAAGCCCTGGGTGACCATGTTTTCTCCGCTTTCGTCGAAAACAAGAAGATTGAGTGGGACCAGTACCGCACTCAGGTAACCGAATACGAACTGAACAAATACCTGCCAGTGTTGTGAACTGAACCTCTGAGAGGGAAATTGAATGGTGCAAGCTACCAGCTTTGAGACGGAAAGAAAGGTTATTTCCATACTCAAGGTACTGAGTGAGTCCACCGAGCCACTGGGGTCAGTCACCATTGCCCGGGAGCTCGAGCGTCACGGGATTTTCCTGAGCGAGAGGGCCATTCGTTATCATCTGAAGATAACCGATGAACGGGACTTCACTCAACCGCTGGGCCGCGGCGGTAGAATGCTTACCGCCCGGGGTCTGGAGGAGCTCAAGGTAGCGCTGGCGCCGGAACAGATTGGCTTTATACACGAGAAGCTTGAGCTTCTCGCCTTCCACACCACTTTTAACCCGCGGAAGAGGACCGGTCAGGTCCCGATAAACACCTCGCTTATTAACCGGGATCATTACCAAGAGGCCGTGGCGGTGATGGGTACCGTGTTTCAGGCTGGCTTGTGTGTCAGCGAACTTGTCGCCACTGCGCCGGAAGGCGGAAAGCTTGGCTCCGTGGTTGTCCCGAAGGGTAAGATTGGTCTGGCCACGGTCTGCAGCGTGGTGACCAACGGGGTATTGCTGAAGGCCGGCATTCCGGTTGAGTCCAGATTTGGCGGTGTGCTTGAAGTCAGAGATGCCAAGCCGAGGCGCTTTGTCGCCATAATCAACTATGCCGGCACCTCACTGGACCCGTCTGAGCAGTATATCCGTGCTAGGATGACGGACGTTGGTGCGGCCGCCGGGGCCGGCAACGGCAAGATACTGGCCAACTTTCGCGAGATACCGGCGCCTTCCCGGGCAGTTGCCCAGGAAGTAATCGACGCGCTTAAAGAGGCGGGCATCAGCGCGGTTTATGTCCTGGGTAATACCAGTGAGCCGGTGTGCCAGATACCGATAGGCATGGACCGGGTAGGCATGGTACTGCTCGGTGGACTGAATCCGGTGGCCGCCGCCGTCGAGGCCGGTATTGAAGTAGAGAGCATCGCCGAGAGCGGTATGGTTGATTTCCAGCAGTTGACCAGTTTCTGGCAGCTAAAAGTATAGTCGGCTGGTCAGGGGCGGTAGGCTTTAGTCCCGGTTCCAGACTCTGGCCTGCTTTTTTATCATCTGGTTTAACTTTTCGCGGTAGTACTTGAAGTTCTCAAGATTGATGTCCATGGAGGCTAGGTGGTCAATGGTGGGGATATAGCCTCCGCGCTCGAGCATGAAAGGGACCTTGACTTCCAGTTCCCGGTCAATCGCTTCTTTACCTTGGATAAGCGCCCGCTTGTCAATGCCGCCTTGAATGCCCAGCTTGGGGTAGGCTTTACGCACCTCGACCACGTCCATGCCCGCGGCGACTTCAAAAGGATAGACGGCGGTGACACCCCCCTCAATCCAGAGTGGCAGTAGTTTCCAGACATCACCGTCGGAGTCCACGAGGACAATATTGACCCCGTAGCCCCTCAGAAAGGCGGTTAATTTTTTGTAGCCGGGCAGGATAAACTCCCGGAACATTTCCGGGGAGATTAAAGGACCTCCTCGGTAGCACATGTCTTCCCAGATAAAGACAGCATCTACCGCCACTTCTTTGAGTACCCTCTCAAAAAGGGCTATCCAGAGGTCGGCTAGGTAAAGGTTCATGTCCTTCATCATTTCAGGGTCGTCGTAATATGCGGTGAGTAGTTTCTCCACCCCCATCAAATACCGGGGCGTGCCGAAGAACCCGTGAAGTTGCCCTAGCCCTACGGGGTAGTCCCGGTTTTTATATTCGGTCACTAGCTGCTGCCAGTTATCCGGCAACCTGCCCTCCAAAGTAGGGTGTAGCCTTTCTGCCTTGAGGCGCTCCCAGTCCTCCCGGGTCTTTACCGGACCGCCGACGATGGTGGGTAGGGTTTTCCGGCCCTTGAGGTCTTTACGGATACAGCCGTCATAGTCCTGCCAAATATACCAGTCACCGTGGTCCTCGATGACTTTTTCTTCAAAGGCGGGATAAGCCCCGATGTTTAACGGAATACGTACCAGATAAGGGTCCATCTTGAAGTAGTCGTGAACGTCATGGGCGGTGTATCGTTTCAGAGGGACACCGGTAATCTCGGCAAACGTGCCAGTGCCGTCGCACACTTTTTCTGAAAGCCCTTTCACCAGGGGCATGCCTTCCTGATACCAGCGGCGGACGGTGCCCCCCCAGTAACCGAATTCCCAGACGAGGTTCCGGTCTACCTCTTGGAAATTCATCAGGGCCAGAAAACGTTCTCGAGCATTCATAGTTCACGCCTCTTATAAGTTTACTTTACAGTCGGCTAATGCGACCTCTACTAGATTACACCTATCGGGAGGATTACTCAAGCCGCGGCGAGATGGTGGGGAAAATGACGACGCGCCATAACCGGAATACCCGATTAAAGGTTGCTGGCGCTGACCGCCGGACTACATCGGGAAATAGACCATGGGCGTGGAGAGTATTTCAGTAACCTTGAGTGTCGTCTTCATGGTAATCTCATTGCAGGACTTACTCAATTCCTGTGGCTATCTTGCCGGCTGTAATACCAGGAATTCTAATATTTTAGGTGGCATATTATATGAGGGTAGGTCAGTCGGCCTACGTACCACTGAGTGCGTTTTTCACGATGGTATGCAGTAGGGTGATGAGTCCCTGGTGGGCTTTCACCCCTAGGCCGTCCACGCACATAACGGGCTGGGCGACAATCCCATCTATGGCGCCGGCCTTGATAGAGGCGTCCAGCATTCGCCACTCGGTCTCTTCGTTCTGGAGAATCTCCGGTTTTTTGAGCAGATACCCCATCATGGCCGAGATGGCATAAGCGCCCCAGTTGGAGATAGAAGCCGGGAAAACGATATCCGTTTTCACCGCGCAGGCACTTCCCGCTTTGCAAGGGCACTGGCAAACATCGGCGTAGGGGGTAATTTCCCTCACGGTTTCTTCTATCGTCCCGCTGCCCAGTTCGTTTCCCCGGTCAATCACTCCTATGGTTAGTATGCCTCGAGCGCTCGCCTCATAAAAAAGATGCTCTAGGCCGGGCAGCTTATCCTTCGCTCCGGCATCGAAGCCGCTGAAGGAATGTTTCACGCCTTTTTTATTGGGGCCTATGGTCTCCACGGAGATTACCGCCTTGGGAGTACACTCGTCTAGTATCCTGGCCGCAACCTTTGCGCTCTCGCCTTCATCCACTACTGGAAAAGTTATTTCCCCGGCACAGGCGGTCTTTATTTCTTTAGCTTCACCGTACTGCAAGACATTCAGGCCGGCCGCTTGGGTGGTCTGGCGGGCGACATTTATGTCCTTGGGTCCAGTCACCAGCACCGGGAGTGCCTTCAGGCCGAATCTAACCGCCCGGGCCAGACTGGCTACACCAAGCGGACCGTCAGTCTCTCCGTAGGGCATATTGGGTAGGTAGCCAAACTGGTCCACCAGTACCACGCTATTACCTTCTTTGACCTGTTCAATTATCCTCTGGGTCGCCACCAGGCTTATCGGTTTGCCACCGAGTTTTTCCGCTGCACCTTCATACAGTGCCGGCACAATCCAGCGGTCAGGGTGGTAACCCATTCCCGCCGCGACGGTGACCAGTCTGTCTATGTTTTTAGCCACTTGTTCCATGATACCTGCTAACCTCCTTACTTTAATGCCTGTAGGATAACCTTGTATCCGTGGTCTAAGTGCCGCGTCCCCGCCCGGTAATCGAGAACTCTCGCTCTATGACCCCGTTTCTCACCCCGTACGCTTTATCGTGGATATTGAAGGCGAGGGAAGCGCTGTTCGGTATAATTTCCAGCCGCTCGCCAAGGGTGAGTTTTTTGGCGTTTTCTTTGTAGTAAAGCCAACCGCTTTCGGCAGCTACTCTTCCCAGCCATAGGTCGTCGCGTCCCTTAATCGGGCCAAAACTGGGCAGGTCGTTCCAGAAGAAACCCGGGGTATCCCGGCGCCCGATTATAGATTCACCGCCCAGAGCTTTGAAGCCGGCATCAACAATTACGTGAGTTGGATGTGAGGTGCTCACTACCGTGGTCAGTAAGGTAAGGGCGCATCGGTCACGAGTACAACCGTATGAGTAACTGTAGGTAATATCGCCAATGAAACGCTGCCCTGGGTGAATTTCGGTTATTTCTTTAAGCACGCCCTCTTTTATCCAGCGGCAGGCGGCAAAGACGGTCGGTGAAGCACCGGTGGCGACATCTTTAATATTGAAGCCTTCTCCACGGAGAAGACACGCCATTTCGCATAGTATTGTTCCGACCTTAAGGGCTACTTTGGTAACGCCTTCTGCGGTGGGGACTGTTTGACCGGACGACTCGTGTCCGTAAATACCCACCAGCTCGATACCCGGCAGCTTGCTGAGTTTCCGGGCCAGCTCTAGTGTCGGCGCGCCCGGTAAGACACCGTAGCGCTTTGCACCGGTATCTATCTTCATGTGCACCGGGATTTTTTTGCCCACCGCCTGGCCGATTTGGGAAAGACCTTCCGCCTGTTCCACCATATCCACCACGATAGCTAGTTTGAGGCCTGGTCTGGCAACAAGCTTTTTGGCCTTTTCAAATTTGCGCTCACCGTAAAAGGGATGGGCGACGATTATATCGTTTATACCTGCCTCGGCCATTACCTCTGCTTGGTCTATCAGGCCCACTTCGATGCCGCAGGCCCCGGCTTCTATCTGCATCTTGGCTATCTCTGGGCACTGGTGAATCTTAACGTGGGGTCGTAGCTTGACCCTCGCTTCCGTCGTTGCCTGCGCTATTTCCTTGATGTTTGCCTCCAGTTTATCCATGTCGATTAGAACCGCGGGGGTGTCTAAAGGCGGATAGGGAATAGTTTGTTTTGGCATTTGTTCTGCTTCCTTTTCTTAATGAAATAATTTATTATTAAAGATACGGTTAATTTTTCTTCTCGCTTTTATTGTCCGGGAACAACCCTTGCTCCAAAAATAAACGGAGGCTAACCCGTATATCTCAGGTTAGCCCCTGTCCTTTCATGAGCTGCCATTTCGGTGGCCTAATCCCAGATCTTCTCTAGGAGCTTGACTGATGGTAGTCCTTTTGTCTGAGAGTTTCATAATGAAGATATTGACTCACACCTTATTTTACCACACCGGCGGCTATTTTAATGCTAAAAGGTATGGGGGTGACGTTGTGTAAGCTTTTGAGAGGGGCTTCGCCCTATAGTGGTTCTTAACTGATTGCTAATATCCATTAAGTCGTGGTTAGCAGTTACATTTTTGTTTTATCCTTCACTTTACTTTTTGCTCTGGTTACTATTTTACTTACCTCTCTTAATCAACCATGATTTATTGGAACCTTTTTTCAGGTATTGATAAACTGTCAAATAGGAGTATAATCTAGCTTGTCTGAAGGGAAATAATCTTGAAATAGCATACATAATGGATCAGGTGAGTGCTGGTGGGAAAAGGTGTCGGTAACCTCTAGACATTATGCGGTTGATGGTACCCTTAATAAATAAAAGGAGGGAATATCATGGCGAATTGGAAACTACATCACATAGGAGTAATCGTAAGGGATATAGATAAGGCGGTTGGGTATTATCAGTCCTTAGGTATAGCCAAAATCGGACGTGAAGTCGAAGTACCCGATGAAAGGCCTCCGTTTAAAGCTAAGTTTGTCGAAATAGATTCGTTGCCGATTGAATTTATTCAGCTTCTCGAAGGAGAATCACGTAGTCCGTCACTCCAGGCTTTCGCCGAAGTATGCCAGGAGTTTCTGGATAAACAAGGTGAGGGCGTTCAGCACTTTGCCTTCGCGGTGGATAACCTTGAAGCAGAGAAGGCTAAAATGGTCGGGAAAGGGGCCTCAGTTATTTCCGAAGGAAAAGCGCCGGCTGCCTCTGGCAGTAGTACGGCTCATTTCGACACCCGCCGGATTGGTAATTTTACAATACAACTGATACAGGGAGCAGAATAGCTGACCTGTAAAATTTACTTGGTCCCAGTTATGGCACTATACCTTCAGTCATTATTGCCGGTACCGTGGCCCGGTGAGTGGGCGGCTGGTTATCAGGGCATTAACCAGCTATAACGAAAATTTCTAGGCGGCATAATTACCTGTTACGTTACCTCGTGGGAAGAATTCCCCCTTTTTCTCCGTGTATTGTTTATGGTAAAATGATGGCCGGTTTGTTTATGGAGGCGAGGACATTGTTTCAACCTCCCGGGGTAGTCAGTTCCGTAGAGGGCGATATATGACACCGATTTGATTTAGGCTTGAGTGTCGCTGGTTCATTATCACAATTCTAGATTTCTAGTGCTAGCTTTCCTTAAATCGCGCGCTAAGTGTTAGCTAACGAGTGGCCTTTTCTTTATAACCTCTGTAATCAGTGTGAGAAAAAATGAAACATACTCCGCTATATGAAACGCACCTCAGGCTCGGCGCCAGGATGGTAGAGTTTGGCGGCTGGGAGATGCCCATTAGTTATCCGTCAGGAATATTTGCGGAGCACCTGGCGACGCGAAAATCGGGTGGTCTTTTCGATATTTCCCATATGGGCCGGTTCTGGATTGGTGGTCGGGATTCCTTACCCTTTCTGCAATGTGTCTTGACCAATAATGCGGCGGCCTTGGTGCCGGGGCAGGCCCAGTACACCATGATACCGAACGAAAGTGGCGGGGCGATTGACGACGCTTATCTCTATAGAGTGGGCGAAAAAGAATATATCCTGGTGGTCAATGCCGCCAATGCGGAAAAGGACTGGCTGTGGCTCCAGAAGTTCCAGCCGAATTTCCCTGGGCTGGTCTTGGAAGATCATACGGGGAAAATGGCCATGCTGGCCCTGCAAGGGCCGAGGACCAAAGCCGCGCTGGAAGCCGTCCTGGGTGATATCAGAAGTCTTATTGAGCCAACGAGGAATAACCTGGCCACTACCGAGATATTCGGCACTCGGATATACTTGTCGCGGACCGGATATACCGGCGAGCCAGTAGGTTTCGAACTATTTCTACCGGCGGATATTGCCGTGCGCCTGTGGGACGAACTGCTGGCTGCCGGAAGTGGGAAAGGTGTTGTCCCGGTGGGACTTGGCGCTAGAGATACGTTGAGGTTGGAAGCTGGGCTGCCGCTGTACGGCCATGAGCTGGGAAAGGATACGGATGGCAAAGAGATTCCGGCGCTGGCTCTGCCCGTAGCTAGTGTTGCCATCAGCTTTGGTGGCATCAAAGGTGAGTTTGTGGGACGGGAAGCACTGAGGCAGCAGTTCCAGGAAATAATACTGAGGCAGGAAGGTCGATTGGAGATACCGGAAGAGAAGTGGCTGGTTCCTAGGACCATCTTTCCCGTGTTGGTCTGCGGCGACAGTGTGGCCCGGGCGGGCTGTCCGGTGTATGTCAGGGAGAAACTCGCGGGACAGGTGACCAGCGGGACAGTGGTCCCTTACTGGAGGGTCGAGGGTGTCGGTATTCGGGCTAGGCCCGGTACGGAAACTGACAAAAGAGTGATATGTCTGGCTTATCTGGATGCTGATTTGCGGGAGGGACAGAAGGTCCAAGTTCTGGTTAGAGATAAAGTTGCCGAGGCCACCATCGTCCGGAGCCACATCGGTAGTGAGGCGGCGCCCTATGCCCGACCGCTGTTTCCCGAGGAGTCGGCGTTAGCTATCAGTGGCTAAATAGACTTCATAATATCTAGGTACGCCGGATAACCGGCCACCGACGGACGCACACCATCACGGTCATTCTTTCTGCAACTCGGGGAGTAAGCTCTGGTAATAGTCTAGTGACTGCGGGTTACCCAGTGCGTCTCTATTCAGTACCGGCTTGCCGTGTACTAGGTTGGTGACGGCCATTTCTACCTTCTTCATGTTGTGGGTATAAGGAATATCCGGTACTTCGATAATTCGGGCTGGGACATGTCGTGGGGAAGCATTTATACGGAGGGTCTTTTTAATTTTATCCTTTAATTCCTCGGTTAAGCTGTGCCCGGCCGCCAGCTTTACGAAGAGAATGGCACGCTGGTCGCCCTGCCACTCCTGCCCGATGGCTAGGCTATCGGCCACCTCCGCTAGTTTCTCCACCTGATAATATATCTCCGCGGTACCGATACGGACTCCCGAAGGTTTTAAGACAGCGTCAGAGCGGCCAAAGAAAGTTATCCCTCGGGTATCACCGTGAATAAGGATATAGTCTCCGTGACGCCAGACATTCGGGTAAACACTGAAGTAAGCTTCTTTGTACTTCTCGCCTTTCGGGTCGTTCCAGAAATAAAGCGGCATGGAAGGCATAGGCGTTTCACAGACCAACTCTCCCATCTGGTCAATGACGGCCTTGCCTTTCTCGTTATAGCACCTCCCTTTTACTCCCAGGGCCCAGCACTGCAGTTCGCCGGCATACACGGGGAGGGTGGGCGTCCCATTGGCGAAGCAGGTCTGGATTTCCGTGCCGCCGGAAATGGAATTAAAGTGCAGGTCGGATTTAATGGCTTCATACACATATTCAAATCCTTCCGCGGAGAGGGCGGAACCGGTCTGGGATATTTCCCGAAGCGAGGTTAAATCGTAACGCCGTTTCGGCTTATCTCCCTGACTTTTCAAATAATTAATATAGGTGGCGCTGGTGCCGAAAATGGTTATCTTTTCCTCCTGCACCAGTTGCCACATAGCCCCCGCGTTGGGGTAATTCGGGTTACCGTCGTATAATACGATAGTCGCTCCTACGGCCAAGGAGCTGAGCAGCCAGTTCCACATTATCCAGCTGCAGGTGGTGATGTAAAAGATGGTGTCTTCTCGTTTTAAGTCGCCGTGCAGTATCAGTTCTTTTAGATGATTGATGAGAACGCCGCCGGCTCCTTGAACCATGCACTTTGGCTTGCCGGTGGTTCCCGAGGAAAAGACGATAAACGCGGGGTGCTCAAAAGGCAGCTGTTCGAATTGAAATCCGGGAGGTTCGGCCACGGCGATACACTGGTCATAGTACACCGCGTTGGGAATATGGCTGATGCCCGAATTTTCGCCGGCGTAGTGGACCACGATAACTTTCTCTAGGGAGGGAATTCCCCGGCTGATTTCGCCGACGCTAGCTAGGGAATTAAAAACCTTCCCCTTGTAAATATAGCCGTCAGCGGCGAAGAGGACCTTTGGTTCAATCTGACCGAGGCGGTCCACCACAGCTTGCGCGCCGAGGTCGGTGGCGCAAGAGGACCATACCGCACCGATACTCGTTGCCGCGAGCATGGCGATGGCGGTCTCGATTAAATTGGGCATGTAAGCAGCTACCCTATCCCCTGGCTTCACTCCTATCCTGCGCAGTGACGTGGCTAGGCGCACCACCGAATTATAGAGTTCAGCATAGGTTATTCTGGCCGATGTCTGGTTTTCTCCTTTGAAAATAAAAGCGAGATGGTCATCCCGGTGTCTCAGCAGGTTCTCGGCGAAATTCATCCTGGCACTGGGAAACCATTTCGCCCCGGGGAACCGGCTTAAATCAGTAACCACTTCGTCATACTGGCGAGAAGCTTTGACTTGGACAAATTCCCATATGGCCGCCCAGAAATCAGGCAGCTGGTCAATCGACCAGTCATACAGCCCGTGGTATGAAGTAATTTTCAGTCCGTACTTTTCATTGATGAAGTTGGTGAATCGGGTCATATTGGCCTGCTTCTTTTGCGCCTCCGTAGGTTGCCACAGTAATTTTGCCATAGTGTCTCTACCTCCGTAGGTTCTGGCATCTCAATTGCCGTCTCCGTACGGCAAAACAGAGGATGCCTCTATCGCTAATTAAAATAGCAGGTTTGTCGATGTATTTCAATACCCGCTTCCTTCCCACGGGTATTGCGATTTTCCGTCTGTAGGGCAGTTTAGCATATAGAGTGGCCCACTTGGTTCTCAGTGGTCAGCTCTTTCATATGGTGTAGAAAAGATTGAGTTGTGGCGATTAAAACGTGACGAAAAATCAACAAGAGTCTCATAAGTTCAACGGTTGGTATTGGTGGTTGTCTTTACCGGTCTATAGCTAGTTTAGCTTGGCAGCTAATGGCCAGCGGTGAGGAAAAAGACGTATCTGAACGGCTGCCCGGACGGGAAGTTCAGGCGGATGAGTTTTTGGCCGTCTGGATTTTACGTTCGTATTCCTGGAGCGCGGTAACGGCTTCATTCTCGCTGATTCGGCGGAACCGTACTTGGTCGCCTGGCTTCGTCTGGGCTAGTTCGGGGATATCCACACTAATTACGGTGGCAATCTTGGTATAGCCGCCGGTGGTCTGCCGGTCGGCCAGTAGCACTATCGGCAGACCATCACCCGGTACCTGAACAGCACCGAGAGGGAGACCGTCGGAAATGATATCGGCTTTTCTTCGGTGCGGTATCGGTGTGCCCTCTAAGCGATAGCCCATGCGGTCGGCTTGAATAGATACCGTATAATCGGATTGGAGGAAGGTGTGGATACCGCCTTCGGTAAAACAGTCGTCCTGCGGGCCGAGGATAACCCTGAGTTCAATCCGGCTACCATATGCCGGCAGGTGCGCGGCGGAAATTCTTGCTCTTCTGGTGAGAGGCCTGGCCGCAGCCGTCCGGAGGATGTCTCCTTTCCGCAGCGCCCGGCCCTCAAGACCACCGATTCTAGCTTTGGTATAGGTGGCCCGGCTACCCATCACCCGGGGGACATTTATGCCGCCGGCGACCGCCAGATAGGCCCGGCAACCGCTTTTCAGGCGAGGAAAAGAGAGCATCTCCCTGCGGTGTACCGGTACGGTTTCCCATCTGGGGATGGGACTGCCGTTTAGCGTCGCCGTCAGGTCGGCCCCGGTGACGGCTACCGCGGTGTCCTGGAGCACGCGTAACTGGCAGCCGAATAAGGTTATCTCAAGCGAGGCGGCACTCTCCTCGTTACTGACCAGAAGATTACCTGCCCGGAAGGCGTAATCATCCAGCGCGCCTGACGGGGGTATGCCGTACTGCTGGTAGCCGTACCGTCCTAGGTCCTGAATGGTGGTTAGTGGTCCTGGCTGGATAACCTCAAAGGTTTCCATGCTCTCCTCATTCCATCGCCGTTTCTTTCAGGGAATATGCCCCCTGCGTCACCGCTTCCCTAACACGGGTGAACTCTTCCGGAGTTATGCTGGTAAAGTGTAGATAGTCACCGGCCTGAAACAGCGCCGGAGGCTCTTGGGTCGGGGCAAAAAGCTTTAGCGGTGTCCTGCCGATAAGCTGCCAACCGCCGGGACTTTCCGCCGGGTAGATTCCAGTCTGGCGGTCGGCAATGCCCACGGACCCGGCGGGTATCTTCACCCGCGGGGTCGTCAGTCTGGGCGCCGCTATCTTTGACGACATACCCCCCAGGTAGGGAAAGCCAGGGATAAAACCAATCATGTAAATAAGATATGGGGTGTCGGCGTGACGCCGCACCACTTCTGGTATGCTGAGGCTATTATGAGTGGCGACGAATTCTAGGTCGGGGCCATATTCGCCTCCGTAGACGGTGGGAACCTCGATTAGCCTCGGTTTCCGTAGCTCGCCTTCCTCCGGTGATTGTGCCAGCCGATACAGGGTTTCCCGCAATTGCTGGGCGTTTATCTGCCGTGGCTCAAAATAAACGAGGAGTGACCGGTAAGTGGGCACGGTTTCGATAACGCCGGGAACAACTTCTTTTTGCAGGACCAGTGCTAGGTTGCGCACTCTGCGGTTGATTTGCGGGTCAATGGTACCCCCAAACTCAACGAAAATGGCCCGGTCGCCGCCGGTCAGGAACCGTGGTTCATCATAAATCATGGTTGGTAATTCAGAGAAAATTGCTCATCGGCGTCACCGTCACTCCCGCCGCCTCCATCCTCTCTCTCAGGCCGCGGGCCAGGGCTACCACCCCGGGAGTATCGCTATGCAGGCAGATGGTATCAGCTCTAATCGTGATTTCCTGCCCGTTGACCGCGGTGGTCTTGCCTTCGGTGACCATTTTTAGGCTGGCGGCAATAACCTTTTCCGGGTCTTTAATCACCGCCCCGGGCTGGCTTCTGGGAACGAGGGTGCCATTCGGATTTAAGGCACGGTCGGCAAAGACCTCGCTGGCTACTTTCAGGCCAAGCTGCTGCCCGACATTTAGCCAGACCGACCCGGCCAGCCCCACCAGTATTAGTCTTTGATCGGCTTCCCGTACGCCCTCGGCGACCGCCCTGGCGATTTCCTCGTTGGCTACGCCCATATTGTACAGGGCGCCGTGCGGCTTGACATGCTGCAGCGACCTCGTCCGGGTAAAAGCCTGTAGTGCCCCCACCTGATAGATGACGTAATGCTTGACTTCTTCTGGGGTTACCTTCATCTCCCTCCGTCCGAAACCAACGAGGTCAGGGAGGCCGGGATGCGCCCCAACAGCAACTCGTGACTGCTCCGCCAGGCTGACGGTGCGCCGCATCCACACCGGGTCCCCGGCGTGAAATCCGCAGGCGACATTGGCCGAGGAAATATAGGGCATCAACTGCTCGTCAAAGCCTAGCTGGTAGGCACCGAAGCTTTCTCCTAAATCACAGTTAAAATCGATTTTCTTGCCCGTGACAATCCTCCTGAAATAGTATTATGCGCCAGCGGTAGACTTTTACTCCGCCATCATAAAATCGACAAGTCTTCGTCCCGGAGGTCGGTAATGAACATGTGCCCTGGGGAATGGGTAATCATCAGCGGTGGCTTTGACCGCAAAACCACCGTCTGAGGAGTCACCCCGCAGGCCCAGAAGACCGGGACTTCATCATCTTTTGTAGCTACGGCATCACCGTAATCCGGCTTCGCCAAGTCAATGATACCGATTTTCTCCGGGTCGCCGATGTGCACCGGCGCTCCGTGGACCATGGGAAACCGGGCGGTTATCTGGACTGACCGTACCACTTTGGCGGCTGGGATAGGCCGCATGCTCACCACCATCGGTCCGGAAAATATCCCGGCGGGAACGGTTGGGATATTGGTGACATACATCGCTACGTTCTTGCCCTCCTCAACATGGCGTAGGGATATTCCGGCCTTGATTAATGCGTTTTCAAAGGTGAAACTGCACCCCAGTAGAAATGTTACCATTTCAGTGTTCCAGTATCCGGTAATATCCCTTTCTTCGCTAACCAGTTCACCGTCTTGGTAGACCCGGTATAGGGAGGCGTCTACTCGGATATCGGCAGCGGGTGCCGTGAGGACCGGTTCATACTGGCCCGGCTCGAGCACCTCTAGGATTGGACAGGGTTTGGGGTTACGCTGGCAGAAGAGGAAAAAGTCAAAGGTAAACTCCTTGGGTAGAATCACCAGATTGGCCTGGGTATAACCGGGAGCCAAGCCGCAGGTCGGACGTGGTAGCTCACCACGCCGAATAAGCTCCCTTACTTTTTGAGGGTTGTCATATGCCATATCGAATTCCAATGCCCTTACTTTATCCTAATCACTTTCTCTAACCCGTCGTCTGTCGTTTTTAAAGCTGTTTCACATCAGGTAGGCTAAATTATACTCCTATTTATGCTATAACACTAACATTGCGTCGCCAAAGCTGTAGAAACGATAACCCGAGGCGATGGCTTCCTGGTAAGCCTGACTGATGTGCTCTTTACCGGCAAAGGCGGTAACCAACATCAGCAGGGTGGACCGGGGCAGGTGAAAATTGGTAATTAGCGCATCAACCAAGCGGAACTGGTAGCCGGGCAGGATGAATAGGTTTACCCAGTCTTCGAATGGCTGGAGCTGTAGAGGACGGCTCATCCGGGTGACCTGCTCCACAATTCTAACCGTGGTAGTGCCGACACAGATTATTCTCCGCCCTTCTCTTTTGGCCTGAGATAACCGGTCGGCTGTCGTCGGGCTCATCACGCCGTACTCGCTATGGATGGGATGCTCCTGCGGGTCGTCTTCTCTCACTGGGCTGAAGGTATCAAGACCGATGTGTAGGGTAACAAAAAGGCAGCGGACTCCTTTCTGCGCTATCCGTTTAATCAGTTCGGGGGTGAAGTGCAGGCCGGCGGTAGTGGCCGCTACGCTGCCGGCGACGCGGGCATAGACCGTCTGGTAGCGTTCGGGGTGGGTTAGGGGGGCGTGGATGTACGGGGGCAGTGGAATCTGGCCCAGTTCTGCCAATCTCCTTTCCTCGGAGAACCTTACCGTCTTCAGGCCACCCCGCCCCGTCTGGATTACCTCCCCGGTAACTTCAGGCCGGTTATCCTCCACGGAATCGCTGGTTAGTATAACCTTGGCGCCGGCGCGTAGCTGCCGGGCGGGTCGGCCCAGAGCTTCCCAAACATTAGTTTCAAGTCTCCGCAGCAGTAGAATCTCCACCCGGCCGCCGCCGTCGGCTTTCCGCCCGTCGAGGCGGGCCGGGATAACGCGGCTGTCGTTGAATACCAGGACATCGCCGTCCCGCAGGTAATCAATAAGCTCAAAAAACCGGCGGTGCGTAATTGTGCCGTCACCGCGGTCCAGTACCATGAGTCTTGATTGGTCTCTGGGCTCAACCGGGGTCTGGGCGATAAGCTCGGGAGGGAGAGAATAGTCAAAGTTACTGGTTTTCATGAACACTCGCTGCCTTGCCTTAATCTATGGACTACCGATAAATCATACAATAAATGCAGCCCATAGAGTTAATATCAGTAACGAGAGTATTCTTTGACTTCGCCCCCTTTAGATTCTCATTTAGTGACCCCATCTCTCTGTATCCCCCTCTTCTCGTATCAGTCTCTCCCCGTACTCCAGTAAAACTTTGCTCCGTTCCGGGGAGACTTTCTTGGATTCCAGATAGATTTTCAGACCGTATAGGGCCTCATTGACTACCGACGTAACCGCCTCTCTCGAGACAAACTCCAGATGCTCCGCGCCCAGTCTTAAACGTCGTACCTCACGCTGCACCTCGCGGGCGACGGTGAAATAATGCACCTCTTTTAAGGCGTCCCGGATGTCACCGTCCCGCAGGCGGCTTTCAATCTGCGCCGGTAAGGTAATGTCCAGCCGCACGATGGCCTCCTCCACCTTCTCTTTTTGCTCTGCGATGGCGTTGAGGATGGTAGCGGTGGGGTCCAGGTCTTTCGGCTCAAGGGTGACGCCGATGGTGAGAAAGCGGCGCCCGCTTACCGGGTGGAAGTCAAAAGAGACCTGCCGCTGGCCGGTGGTCGGGCCGGATTCAATCTCCACCAAGTAGAACCCTTTCTCGTCTGCCTCGTCGTTGAAATCAAGGCGCTCCAGACTGCCGGCATAGGTTACCGGCGGACTCTCGTTTAAGACCTGGTGGCGGTGGATATGCCCTAGGGCAACGTAATCGAAAGCCGGGTTGGCTAAGTTGCCCAGCAGTAAGGCCGGCTCCTGGCCGATGGTCATCATCTTTTCCGAGCCGACGGTGGCGCCGGTGACCCAGACGTGGGCGGCCATTATGGTGGGGAGAGCAGGGTTAAGTTCGGCCAACATTTTCTTAATGGCGAAGGTCAGCGCCTGTTGCAGTCTTTCTTTAATCTGGTTAAAGTCTAGGTTTTTCGCCTCCTCCCGGCTGAGTAGGGCGCTTCGTCTCGGCCAAGGTAGGGAGACAATCTGGATAGGGCCGCTGGGAGTGGGGATTTGGTAAATATCCGGGCGGCTGGAGACATAGACGTTTTTCACCGCTAGGGTGTCAAAGATTTCGGTGGCGGTGGCCTGGCCGGTGGCGTTGGGTAGGTCATGGTTGCCCACCAGCAGAAAGACAGGAATGTTACCGGCAGAGAGGCGGCTGATGCGCTTGGCGAATTCCCGCTGCTGGGTGGGACTGGGCTCGCGAGTCTTGTAGGCGTCACCACAGAAAAGGACTAGGTCTACCTTGTTTTCTAGGGCGTAGTCCACCACTTTGTCCAGCGCGGTCAGGCAGTCCAAGAGGCGGGAGGATAGCCCGGTAGTCGGGTCAAGGCGCCCGTAGCTCTCCACGCCAAGGTGCAGGTCAGCCAGGTGAACAATTCTCATTGGGCAGCCCCATCTCCCTTTACCCACCCATTATTGTTGACATAACACGAAAAACAATTCAAAGCTAGCTAGCTACGAACTGTTTCCCAAAATTTTATAGTGTTTTGTCGTCTTTTTTCAGCCTTCTTGTTTCTTCCATATCTGCCCGCCGGGAGGAAGAACGGACAGCGGTTCGCCTTTAAGTTTGGCGGCCAGTGTCTTTTCCAGTTCGGCGATGGGTATCCTAATCTGGTTCATGCTGTCGCGCTCGCGGACGGTTACTTGGTTATCTTCCAGCGATTGGAAATCAACAGTCACACAGAAAGGTGTGCCAATCTCGTCTTGGCGCCGGTAGCGGCGGCCGATGCTCTGGGTATCGTCATACTGCACCATCCAGCACGGGCGCAGGTCAGCGTATACCTCCCGGGCGACTTTCGCCAGGTTTTCCTTTCTGCTCAGGGGCAGTACGGCCACCTTGATGGGGGCCAAGGAAGGGTGGAGGTGGAGTATGGTTCTTATCTCGTCTTTATCCGGTTCTTCATCGTAGGCGTCACACAAGAAGGCTAGGACCGAGCGGTCCACGCCGGCCGATGGTTCAATGATATAAGGGACAATGTGCTGGTTGGTCTCCTCGTCAAGGTAGGTTAGGCCCTTACCGCTGTGGCTGGTGTGCTGCTTCAGGTCAAAGTCACCGCGATTGGCTACACCTTCCAGTTCCGACCAGCCCATGGGAAACTGATACTCGATGTCATAACACTTTAACGCGTAATGCGCCAGCTCGCTACTGGTGTGTTCCCGTAATCTGAGGTTCTCCTGCCGGATACCGGACTTCTCATACCAGCGGCGGCGTTCCTCTAGCCAGTAATCAAACCACTCTCCGTCGGTCCCCGGCTTGATGAAGAACTCAATCTCCATCTGCTCAAATTCCCGACTACGGAAGATAAAGTTACCGGTAGTAATCTCGTTGCGGAAAGACTTGCCCATCTGGGCGATACCGAATGGTAGCCGCTTCCGGGTGGTGTTGAGCACGTTCTGGAAGTTAACGAAGATGCCCTGGGCGGTCTCCGGGCGCAGGTACACCACGTTGGCTTCCTCCTCAACGGGCCCCATGAAAGTCTTGAACATCAGGTGAAACATGTGAGGCTCGGTTAGCTCACCGCCGCAGGAAGGGCAGCCATTGGCCTTTAACTCGTCGGCGCGCCACCTCAGGTGACAGCTCTTGCATTCCACCAGCGGGTCGGTAAACTGCTCCAGGTGGCCGCTGGCCGACCATACCCGAGGGTGCATCAGGATGCTGGTATCCAGGCCCACTATGTCGTCGCGCTCTTGGACCACGGCATGCCACCAGGCCTGCTTGATGTTCTGCTTCAGTGCCACTCCCAGCGGTCCGTAGTCCCAGCAACTGGACAAGCCACCGTAAATTTCACTACTGGGGAAGATAAAACCACGCCGCTGGCAGAGGGAGACCATCTTTTCCATATTGACTTTACCCGACGCTGCTTCCGCCATTACTGTCGCTCCTCGACACTTCCAGTGGGGCTACCTCTAGTCCAGAGCCGACGGACGGCGAAGATAAAAGATATACTGAGAATAACCCCGCCCACCCCCATGACCACCAAGGCAA
>Ga0187827_10004295_pt1 | contig 17601 bp, 15 predicted proteins | sample ETNtaG_39_FD_167969 | JGI IMG/M metagenome (GOLD analysis project Ga0187827, IMG submission 167969) | Marine microbial and viral communities from oxygen minimum zone, Eastern Pacific Ocean - ETNP2014_SV_150_PacBio MetaG (Illumina Assembly) | ecosystem: Environmental > Aquatic > Marine > Hypoxic... | reverse complement strand
CCCCCATATTGAGGATGGGGATGGCACAAAATGGCAATCCCGTCTGAATCTTCGACCTGATCGAACGATGATTCAAGTTGTCCAGCCGGACCTGAAATAAACACGGTCGTCGCCTCTTGATTCACTTCAACGAAGATCCCTAATCTAACACAGTTAGTACATTGCACGATGGTTGGATACAATGTCAGAAACTTGCCTGTAACCTGGTTATGCGCTCTCTGCTACTTTTTTTCATCATCACTCCTATCGTGGAGATGTACCTGCTTATTCAGGTGGGTGGCATTATCGGTGCCCTGCCAACCGTGGGCCTGGTTGTTTTAACGGCAACTCTCGGGATTTGGCTGTTAAGACTTGAAGGATTGGCGACGCTTAATCAGGTCCAGGAAAAACTCAATCGCGGCGAAATACCAGGCCGTGAATTACTTGAAGGTATCATGCTGCTAATCGGTGGCGCCTTACTACTTACGCCTGGCTTTGTCACCGACGCCATCGGTTTTACCTGCCTTTTGCCTATGCTCCGCAAACCCATTGCACAATGGCTGATCAACTATGGGTTGTTCCACCATTTACATTTTTCAGGCACACATTTCTCTGCCCACAGTCAATTTCAGAATCACGGCAGAAGCGATGTGATTGACGGCGAAGATCAGGTAATCGATGCCGAATATGAAGATTTGACGCATCGCGGTAAAAAGGATGAATAGTAGTTCCCTTCCAGCCTAATCAGGCGCAAAAGGTGATTGGAACTCATCCGGCTTGACGACCAATACGTCACCATCGAGCGTATCTATTGTTCTGTCGGCCATACTGCCAGTAAGAATTTCGGGTAAAAAACCGCGGGATGTTGCACCCATCACCACCGGCTCAGCACCCAGCTCAAGCTCTGTTTCTCATATGGCATACTCCGGCGTATCGTCGAGGACGATTTGCTGCCGGACAGGTATATCGAAATCATCCATCAGCGCGTTAAAAGCGTCTTCATGCTGTTGCTGCAATGACACTGCAAGCAAGCCTGAAAACGGGATGAAAGGATAGGCGTGAATACTCACAGACGAGCAGCGCAATTTCTGTTTCTTTATATTTTGCAATCTCCGGTGCCTTGTCGACGGGCCGCTGCTGATTCTCCTCAAAATCAACTGCTACCAATAGTCTTTTAATAGTCTTTTAATAGTCTTTTAATAGTCTTTCAGTACTCTTTCGTTGCTCATATCAAATCCTCTTGCCTCTGAAGACTGCCTCAACATTCACGATTCCAGCACTTACAATTAGCCTGCTGCAACACCGGGATTTACTTGACCTTGATCAACCGCTACGATGGCAAACACTCAACGTCCACAACTAACCACAAGTGACCGGAACTATGACTGACGAAAACGAATCCCTGGGAACAATCGAACAATCAGACAGCTATTACAAGGCCACGCTAACACGCTTATTGGATCACAAGCCTGAGAATGTCTGGAGCATGCTCACTGACCCAGCCCGTTTTGTTGACTGGCTGGCTCCTGGTGAAATTGAATTGTCCAAAGGTGGCGCCGCGAAACTTAATTTCACGGACAGCGGAATCGTTATTGACAGTGTTGTCACAGAATGTGAAATCCCTACCCTGCTTGAATATTCATGGAGCAGCGGTGATGAGCCACTTCGTCCGGTTCGCTGGGAACTGGCTGGTGTTGAAGACGGGACGCGGTTGACACTTATCCTCAGCGTGCCAAAAGAGGAGGATGTCGCTCGTTCCTGTGCCGGATGGGAAGCACATCTGATGATGCTGCTTGCTGCGATAGAGGGGGCGCCCATCAAATTTCCATTTGAACGTTTTCAATCGAGCCGAACCGCTTACAACGAAATGATTGGCTGAGAACTCGCCCGGCCTCCTTTTCTCGGTGATAATGCTCTATCGGATAAAGTACTCTGTGAGAATGCAAGGGGTGTGAACCAGCTATTTAGAGAACACTTGCTGAAAAGAGAACGACAACAGGTTCATTATGTCGCGTTCATCCATCTTATTCGTGAACGCGAGATAAATCAGGAATTAACAGAGGCATCTAAACGAATTGATACTCTTCAGGGGATGTTGCCAATCTGCCCCGGTTGCAAAAAGATCCGTGATGACACTGGCTACTGGGAACAGATTGGGCAATACATCATCGATCATTCAAATGCGGGTTTTTTCTCACGGCCTGTGTCCGGGTTGTATGACTGAGCATTATCCCGGGTTTGATCGGGGAGCAGATGTGTCAGACGACTCTTGGAAGAGACAACAAAGCTCCTCCGATCACAGCACTGTCAGCTAAACTTAGCTCTATCTAACCGTTTAATGCTGTCGCGAGCGAACCCAACCGGGGTTTGTAGCTTTTCCAATGCTCAAGTGATGCTTTGTACATTAGGCGCGTTCCCTGTTCATTACTGGCTATCTTCACCACTCACTCGCCTATTCTGGAAAAAACCTTATAAGCTTCATCGGAATCAAGTACACAGTAGCGAAGAAGTCCTGCCAGTTACGAATCAAAATCAAGCACCACCTGCTCATACTGAACCTCAGGCATAAACCCAGGATACCAAAGTTCTCAGAACACCATCAGATCGCCATCAGATCGCCATAAACATGATGGTAGATACCAGGTTCCTTTTAATCAAGCGCAGCAAGGCATCAAAGTTGTTTGAGTCCCTCGCAAGCACCTTTTTGCAGATTTGCTCAGCCTTCTTGTACTGTGATTTAAAGAATAGACCTTTTGCTGTGTTGAGATCCCGTAAACACTTTCTATCAGTTCAAATATTCGGTATCACAAAAGAGCATGAGCGAGAGGGTCCAACTCGGCTGCGTAGTTTTTCCAGGATTCCAACGAGCTGTTGTAGAGTTGCTCTTTAACCTGATCATTACTTGCTGTATTCACCACTCGCGTATTCTGGTGAAACTTCGAACAACTCTCCTCGTAGCGCAGGTCCAGGTATGCCAGTAGAGATTTCAGCTCCCGATCAAAATTCAGCACAAGACTTTCGTAATCCAGATGATAGATCTGTCCCGGAAACTTCTCATTCCAGAAATTCATTAGATCTTTATAGCTTCGATAATAACAAGCAAGTTTTTCCAAATCATAAGAAAAACCGTAGGCCCCGGCAAACTTCGTCTGATAGCAGGAAAAGCATGTTGCCATTGGATTTCTTTGCACATGAACAATCTTCGCTTCAGGAAATAGCAGCCGGATGAGGCCGACCCTCAGGTAATTCCTTGGATTCTTGTCTACAACGTATCTGCTTTCAGGAGAAAATTTTGCAATCGTCCTGACATAATATTTCGCTACACTGCCAAAGTGTTCATGTGTGGCTGTTTGCAGGAATGTCGAGTAGCCCTCCTCCGTACTTTCATATCTCGCCACGGATTGCATTAAAAGATCAAGTTCTCCTGCACCATAAACTTCAGAATGACTGTCAACAATCTGCTCAACCAGAGATGTGCCAGATCGCGGCATCCCGACGACGAAGATAAGCCGTTTGCTATTCAGACCATCAATATCCTTACGGTCTGGGAGTGAACCAAAGTACCGTTTGAGGTTTGCAATTTCTCTTTCATGAACCCTGCTGTCGAAGTCAACAAGCTCACGCATCTTTCTGTTGGCACTAAGTAAATACGCGAATGCTTTTTGATATTCAGACTTCTTCTGATATACAGAAAAAAGTGCATAATTAACGGCAATTTCAGCATCCTTGGACAGCCTTGCTTTCTTCAAGGCTTCTTCCAGCTTCTCGACTCTGTCACCTTTGTCGTAATACCCGATAGAACTCAAACTCTCGACAGCGACAGGGCCGAAGGGGGACTGTTGCAGAATCTTCAAAAAGAGATCCCGGGAAGAATCGATCTCACCAATTAACCTGAGTGCGTTTCCAAGGCCTCTCATGCAGTCAAGATCATAGGACGACAGGCTCAGAGCAGACTCATAGGATTCTATTGCCTTCTCCCAATTCCCAAGATGTTCATAGATTACAGCAAGATTTCTACGGTGATTGGCAAGATCGGGATTAATTTCAATCGCCTCAAGGCAATACTGCAAAGCTGTAAAACAGTCACCAGTTTTCAGGTAGGCGATTGCAAGGGAACTGCACACCAGATCACTATCACTGCGAATCTTGTATGCCTTCCTCAATGGTTCTACTGCTTTCCAGTAATCTGATTCCCCATTGGCGATCAATCCGGTCAACAACAGCGCACCATAACTTCTGGGATCCTTCGAAAGTATTTTTCTGCAGCTGGACGAAGCTTTCTGGTAGTTGCCATCAAAGTAATGTTTCTTTGCTTTCTCGAGCAGTCTGGCAAATCGTTCACTCATATCAATGCTTCTCTTTCGTTCCTGCAGACTTCGATATACCGAGAGCATGCCGATACAACCCAATAGCTGTCAAGGTTCTTCAAGGTAATCCCTCATACTAGCAAGAATCCCTACTTGCTACTGTCTATAGTAAAAGGAAGATTCCACACACAGGGTTTCAGTCATGCGAAACTTTTTCCACATGCACTTCGATGTATTTATCAGCTTTTTAATTTCATCCTGGAAAGAGGTTTCTCAAGCAGGATCCAGCTGACATGCGAAAAAGCTACGCAAATTAACAGTACAAGCCAGGGGTACAACACACCAGGTACGTCAACCTGGGAATAGATCAGATCGAGAACCGGTGCGTGAAATAAATAGAAACTGAAACTGATAAAACCAAAGTAGCGAACCAGCCTGAGTTCAAAAAAACGCTGTAACCACCCTCTGCCACAGATACTGGCATACAAAACCACGGACCACAAAACTCCGTAGATGATAAACTGTTTGTGAAAAATGTTATTTGACACACCCCCTTCAACAAAGAGACTGGTGACCGTGGGTATCATCAAAAAGAGAAGCAAAATGGCAGCAATGCCGGAAGCCTCGATCAGTGTTTTTGATTCTTTCGACCATACCATTTCTCCACTTGTCGTCTGGTGATGGAGGACCGCGAGAAAGGAACCCAGGAAGAAGATGGGCAGATAAGATCTTACTCGAATATCATTAACCAGAGATTCTGCCTGGGGCCAGAAATACTGGCTTACAAAAATCAGCAACAAAGTAAATATCGTACAGGGAACAATTCTATTCTTTAGTAGAAGCGAATAGGTCAGGGCAATTAAAGGAAGTAAAAAATAGTAACTGAACTCAACCGGAATACTCCAGGTGACGCCTCTACCCTCCTGCAAGATCAAATGCCGGAAGTACCCTGAGAAATCCAAAGGCAGAGGATATGCGCGACTTTTGTTTCCAAACAGTTCAGGTACCACTGCTGTCAGCACCAACGCTACGGCAAGATAAATGACATACAGAGGGTAGATTCTCAAAAAACGACGAAATCCGTAATTAACAATGAACCTAAGGGTGATCTCCTCGGCGTTCCTAATAAGAAACGGCTTTGTCAGGAGAAACGCACTCAAAACAAAAAACAAAAATACTCCACTCTTTCCAAATCCGGAAAAATCTGCATAGGGAATCAGATTGTCGCCGCGAAGACTGGTGTGGCTCAGAAAAACAAGAAAGACGGCAAGCCCCCTCAAACCGTCAAGGGCATCAAGCTGAAGCTTACTGTTTGTTAATTCTCGACCTTGTAGCAACCTGACACTTCCCGACTGGAACCGAATGAGCATCTCATTTTAGCACCACTTAGCTAATAATCCGCCCCTTTATTCTATCGTTTCCAATTTCCGGAACATTCTCATTCCTCAACGCCGCGACAACAGGATTATTCGCGGCTCATTGTTACTCATCCAGTACAATCTGAGTACGGCACAAAGCGAAACCGCATGACAATCGCTGTGGCATAACCGCACCCTACTCCTACCGGTTGGGGTAATCCAAACAATCCATTAATCAGGATGTAGTTCGTTGGGATCTTTAACAACAGAACGGTAGTTACAATTAGCATCGCCGGCTTTGTGAATCCCGGACCTTCGGCCAAGAAACACAGCACAAAGTAACCCATAACCCCCGGCACTCCCCAAAAGGTCACTTCAAGATAGGGTACCGATATCGCGATGGCGGCAGGGGCAGTGCCCTTTTGAGCGCAAAAATGGGCCGCAGCCAGCTCAAGCAGATGCGACAACTCTGAATCTGTGGATCTCACGGGCTTTACAAAAAGATATGAAATGTGCCAACGGCTACAAAACTACGCAACAATTCACACTCTCTAACTCCAACTGACCAGGGTTTAAGGTTGAATCGCGACGAGTGAGAATTGATGCGCTACCGATGGTATCGAAGTAGAATAAGGATAGGTGGTAATAGTATTCATCGCGTCAACTCTAGTAGAATTGGACTCTCGCTTTAATAGGACTAGATTTGAGCCCAAAACTGATTGGAGACCTGCTGTTAGAACAGAAGCTGGTTCAGCCCGAGGACATTGAGAAAGCCCTGACACTACAAGACTCAGTGGGTGGCAGATTGGGCTCACTGTTGGTCAGGTTAGGCGCCATTTCTGAGGATGTGTTGCTGCCTGTAATATCCTGCCAGCTTGCCTATCCGGTGCTTACAAGCCAACAAATTCCTGACCCGCTTAAAATTTACAGCGACATGCAAAACAGCGAAGTTAACTTTGAATGGTTTCTTTCGACTGGTGTTGTGATGTGGTCTGAGGTTGATGAATCCGTGGTCTGTATCGGCAGAGATGTCATCGACATGCAGGTTACCGAAGTGCTGAGCTATCACTTTGCCAATCTCGACATCAATTTTCACCTGGCGACTAATGCTCAGTTGGACCGACTTCTGGATTTCCTGGAGAAAGAACATGCCGTCGACAATCTCATCAGCGATGACGGTGATATTCGTCACCTGAAAGAGCTGGCAGAAGAAGCACCCGTTATTGAACTGGTGAACAATGTCATGGCGCAGGCTGTCGATGCTGATGCCTCGGATATCCATGTTGAACCTTTGGAAAAAAACTTTGTCGTAAGGCTTCGAATTGATGGTGTACTTCAAGAACGCATGAGTCAGCCAATCGAACGATACGCAGCAGTTGCCTCTCGAATCAAACTCATCTCCGGACTTGATATTGCAGAGCGTCGCCTGCCCCAGGATGGCCGAAACTCCACACGGATCAGCGGACAGGATATGGATATACGAGTATCTTCGGCACCTGGTGTGCATGGTGAATCCATTGTGTTGCGATTGCTACCCAAGGACCGCGAGGATCTGTCAATTGATAACCTGGGGATGGAGACTGACCACCTCGCTCTCATGAAGGAGTGGATGACGCTCAGTAATGGCATCGTGCTGGTGACCGGACCCACAGGTTCAGGGAAGTCGACGACTCTATACAGTGCACTGGTAGCCTCCAATGACGGCTTGCAAAAGATCATCACGGTCGAAGATCCTGTCGAAATGCAGGTACCTGGTATCACTCAAATTCAAGCGCACGCCGAAATCGGTTATACATTCGCACGAGCACTAAGAGCAATTCTCAGGCAAGATCCTGACGTCATCATGATTGGTGAGATAAGAGATTTTGAAACAGCTGAGATCGCAATCCAGTCTGCCCTAACGGGCCATCTGGTCTTTTCCACTATTCATACCAATGATGCTGTATCCTGCTTCACCCGACTCATTGACATGGGTGTTGAACCTTACCTGGTTGCTTCACCGATCAAAGGCGTTCAGGCTCAGCGACTGGTTCGTCGAGTCTGCTCAGCCTGCCATGAGTTAACGACAATCTCAGCTGCCGTTGAAAAGGAGATCCAGGATCTGCCGAAAACGCTCCTTGGAAACAACTGGGTAAAAACAGTCGGTTGTGAAAAGTGCTCTGGTACTGGATTCAAAGGCAGAACTGGTATCTATGAACTGGTTCCAGTGACTGAAACCATGCAGGATATGATTACCTCCGGTGCATCCGTCAATGAGATGAAGACTCTCGCAGATTCCCAGGGATATCGAGACCTTTACCAGGATGGTTTACTTAAAGCCTCACAGGGTGTCACTACCGTGGAAGAAGTCCTTAGAGTAGCAAAAGGCGACTATTAATCATGTTGTTTCGATACGAGGCTATTAGCAGTAGCGGAGCAACCGTCACAGGAGATCTGGAGGCGGACAGCGAAATTGCCGCTGTAAAAAAACTCAATGCGCAACAACTCACAGCAATCCATATTGACGAAGCAAGCCAGTCAGCTCATTCTGACAGAAAAGCGAAGTCAAGCAATCAGGAAAAACTGCTGGCCCTGCACGAGCTGGCTACCTTGCTGGAATCAGGAATAGGGATAGCCGATACCATCGAATCCCAGGCGCTGGCGGACTACCCAACTGATCTCCACGAGGCTTTTACTGCCATCGCAAAGAACCTGAACCAGGGTGACAGCTTTACTCAGGCGGTTCAAAAAACGTCGCTGGATCTGCCTGATTACGTGCACCAGCTGATTGAAGCGGGAGAACTGACCGGGAATCTGGGCGGCAGCCTGCGACTGGCGGTTGATCAAATGGAATACAGCCAAAAACTGACAGCAGAATTCAAGGCCGCATTGATATACCCCTCAATTCTGGTCTTATCCGGGATCCTTGCTGTCATGTTAGTGTTCGTCTTCGTCGTCCCAAAGTTTGCATCTCTGGTTGAAAGAAATTCTGACCTGCCGTTTCTGGCGGAATTTGTACTCAAGGGAGGCATCTGGTTCAACGATCATATCTGGTGGGTCTTTGCCATCGGTATCTCGGTCACTGCCGGTGTGTTTTCAGCAGCGAGACAACCTGGTTTTCAGCAAAAAGCATTGGATCTGGTTTCACAGATGCCATTATTTGGCGACTGGATCACCGAGTCTGATACGGCCAAGTGGTCTGCGGTCATGGCTGCCCTTCTATCCAGTAAAGTTGATTTGCTGTCAGCACTTAAACTAGCTCGCCAGGGTGTCAACACAACAATAAGACTTGAAAAACACCTCAGAGTTATCAGTGCTGTCCGTGGTGGGGAAAGCCTGGCCGAAGCACTGGAAACAGCTCAGGTATTGACTCCTACCGGGTATAATCTAGTCCGGGTAGGGGAGAAGACTGGCAGATTACCAGAGATGATGCGATCGCTCGCCAGACTTTATGATGAAAGCAGCAGAAACAGGATGCAAACCGTACTGGCTCTGATCGAACCACTCGCGATTTTATTGATAGGTGCAGTTATCGGTACAATTATACTCGGGGTAATTCTCGCCATAACAAGTGTGAACGAAGTGTCATTTTAATGATTAACAATGTAGGACTCTGAATATGTGTAACAAAAATTTAGGTTTCAGCTTAATCGAACTTCTTGTCGTACTGGTCATTATGGGAATGTTAGCCGGACTGGTTGGTCCCAGGCTTTTTACCAAAGTCGACAGCTCAAAGGTGAAAACGGCACAAACCCAGGTAAAAATGCTTAAAGCCGGCCTTCAATCATACCGCCTTGATGTGGGGAAATACCCAACCACAGAAGAAGGTTTGAGCGCACTCATTAGCAAGCCCTCAGGCGTCAAATACTGGCAGGGTCCCTATCTCGAGGATCAACTCCCCAGCGACCCATGGAACAATCCGTATATCTATGAAGCTGGAGTAGATAATCTGCAGGGATTTGCACTATATTCTTTCGGTGCAGACAATCAGACAGGCGGTGACGGATTAGACGCTGATATCGGTTATCTACCTAATTCGTGATGCGTGAATTTACTCTGAACCGCGGCTACAGTCTCATCGAACTACTGGTTGTACTTAGCCTAGTTTCTCTCATTACGGCAATTGCAATGCCGAATCTGGTTAAGTTCTATGAGAATTTTTCGGATGCTCTTACTCTGGATGACGTCATAGGGCAGGTAAACGGCATCGGATACAAGGTATACGAAAATGGAAGCGCCTATACACTGAATGACTTATCATCTGATTCAACCTCAGTAGCCGCAATCAGCATCCCGAATGGATGGGAAATCGATGTACAAAAACCAATCGAGTACCTGCCTAACGGGTCCTGCAGAGGTGGGAAATTGAAGATTTTCTACCAGGGAACACCAAGACTGACCTCGTCTCTATCCGCTCCTTATTGTCAGATCGCCCAATGACTCTAAAACAATCAAGAGGTTTTACACTGCTCGAGTCAATTGTCGCCCTGGTCATTCTGTCAACCAGTTGTGTTGCGATCTACTCATGGCTAAGCACATCACTCGACGGCTTGAGACGGGTAGATGACACCGTCACTATCAAGTTGATAACCGACGATCTTGGCGCCTACTTCCGCACGGTTACCATAGAAAACGAGACCGAAGAAACACTAACATTAAATGGATATCAGGTCGACTGGATGGCTCGTTTGGTCGAACCGAAGCAACTTGGACGCCATCCCATGGGAACAAGCAGCAACTTCATCCTGGGCCTGTATCAGATTGATGCAATCGTTTCAAAAGACAACCGAGAAGTGGGGCAATTCAAAACCAGAACGGTAAGCTTCAAGAATAGAAGCAATGAATAGAAATCCGGCAAAACGGCAAAACGGTATCACCCTGCTCGAAGTGCTCGTTGTCATAGTCCTTACCGGTATGATCTCAACAATCCTGCTGCAAACCATAGGCTTCTCGTTAGCAAGCTATCAACGATCTCGTGTTTTTCAACAGCAATACCAGGCACAAACCCTGGGTTTAAACTGGTTCAGAGCATCCATTGAAAACATGATGGCGTCTCATGACCCTGAATTTGCATTTCTTGGTTCGGAAAATTCCATTGAAGGATATTCGCTTGCACCGGTTTTTTCGAAACCCGGCTCGTTAGTGAGGGCGGAGTGGACTATTCGCGGAGGCAACGACAAACAGGATTTATGGTACCAGGAGAACGAAGGGGAATTGATGTTAGTCGCTAGCTGGAATGCAGATCAGGCGTTTTTCAAATATCGTCACCGCAGGAGCCAGTGGCTAAACCAATGGCCTGTCGAGCAAGTCCGACCGGGAACCTTACCCTGGAGGATTGAACTGACGATTCAGGACAGGTCATCACAGGAAGAACAGGCAGTTCTGATGGCAACAAAACTACGTCAATTTCCTGTATTCGACTACCGTGACCTATTGTAGCCCCGCTACAAGTTGATGGCAGGATTATGAGATATCAGTCAGACGGCTTTGTACTTGTTGCGACCCTTTGGGTTCTCGCGGCCATGACACTTTTCGTGGCTTACTTTTCAACCGTTGTTGCCGAAAGTCAGGCGCAGGCAATTACCATCCGACAGCAGCTTCAAAGTAATCTGGACCAACAGGCAACGATTGCCACACTACTGTACCTCTCGTCTACGCGGCCCATGAATTATGCTGGCCTCACAACGGAGCAGTATTCCCGCCCACAGAATATCAATCCATTAACCGGGCAGGCCCCATTTGTACCCAATGGAAACGAGATAAGGCTGGATGGCAGAGGGTATCATGGTGTAGGACAGGTTATTTTTCGGTTACAGGACGCGGGAAGCTTAATCAGCCTGCGGGGTGAGAACTTCCGAAGACTTGAGAGACTTCTCGAGGATCTGGGTGTCGAACGACAAAAGCGGCAGAAGCTCATCGCCAATCTGAAAGACTACAGCGACAGAGACAACCTGGTTAACTTAAATGGTGCCGAGCTTCGGGAGTACGATGACAAGGGATTGATCCGACCTTTAAACCGGTTTCTGGTCAGTCCGATGCAACTTCTGAATGTTATTGATTGGAATAATGAACTGAACGAGAAACAGCTGTCAGCGCTTATGCATGAAGTCAGTGTCTACCCGGGCAGTCGACAGAATTTCAACACAATGACCAAAAAAGGAATGCAGACCCTGGGTCTTGAAGGCATAGATGAGGCTTCAATCAGCAAAATTCTTGAAAATCAAAAAGACAAACATTTTGGGAACCTGTCGGAGGTTAACCATCTGACTGGCACTCTGATTCCCGCTGATCCCATGTCAGTGCAGCTGTTTCCTTCAAAGTTTCTACGGCTAACCATAGTGCAAGAGGGGCAGAGACAAGTGCAATGGGTTGGCATAACATTGACACCTAGCTCGAGGTTCGCACCTTGGCAAATTGACTATAGCTTGAAACGAGAGGTTTCATTCAATACCACCAATGCAGCAAACAATATTGAAAATTCTGGATCGGCTCTTTTCCGCTAAGCAATATTTGCAGACGCGTGATCAGGTAACGACGACAACAGTCCCGGGAAGAAGATCTTCGTGGATAGTCGCTCGCAGCTGTTGCATATTTCAACGGCTTGATTTCAGTCAGATACCCAGGGCAAAACAACAGGCTGCGTTAGATAACAGGATTCCGTTGATCTCACCCTTTGACAAATCTGGCTACTGGGTTGACTGGCAACAGGGTAAAGCGAACATCTGGCTATGGGACCAAAAGAGACAGGATTCCATGAGACAGGGAATCACAGAGCTTTCTGCGACTACGGTGATAGAGACAGTACCCGAGAGTATCTACACTCAACCTGGATCTGATGAACGGCAGCTGTGGAAATCAAAAGACGGATTTATCGGTCAATTCTGGCGCCAAGACAAGTTACTCGGTGAATCATGGTGGCGAACACAACCAACTGATGCCGACTGGCTTGATTTTCTGAAGTCCGTTTCTCAACCGCCGACTGAAGCACCACAAGCACTGGACCTTGCTGTCACAGATCGAATCAGATGGCAAGGCAGCAGATCGGATTTTCAATTCTCCATCACCAATGAGCGTACCGTCATGGCATCCGTGGGATCGCTGTTTGCGTTAGTTCTCCTGTTCCAATTCGTGGGACTGGCCCGGATCGGCTGGCACAATTCCATGTTGAAATCCGAGATCCAATCTCTAACACCCGAGGTTGAACAGGCTTTTATCCTCCGTGACGAATATTTTGAGCTTCGTCGACAGAATCTGCACCTGTCGTCTTTTTCTGGTCGACGACAACTGGAAATGATGGCTGACGTTGCAGATCTGCTATCCACTGAGAACATCACACTGATCGAGTGGAAAGTTGAAAACAATGAACTTGAAATCGTCCTTACCGATTCATCCCCTGACCTTAATCGATATGTTCGTTACCTCGAAGCCCTTGGATGGTTATCCGATATTCGTATTGACCAGAAAACAAACGGGCAAATTGTCATCCGTTCAGAAATACTGGAGTCGATATGACCTGGTTGCAGCGTCAGTATCTGCATTTCAAACAAGATTTCTCAGCAAATCAGCGCCTTCGCCTTGGTATTTTTGTAATTGCGGTACTGGCTTTGATCTATCTTTTTCTGGTCCTGGACGATATGCAGGATGTTCTCCTGGCAGATTTCCATAAACTGTCCAGCCAGCAACACGAACTGATCTCATTAGAACCACATGATGTCTGGCAACAACGCGTCAGTGAACAGGCGGTTCATCTTGAAAAGAATCAGATTGCTATCTGGCAGGCGGATAGCGAAGGCCTGGCTCGAGCTAACCTGCAGTCGCGCATCACGCAGTATGCAGAAATGAGCGACCTTCGGTCGTTCAATATGCGAGTGGGTTCTTTTCAGCCCCATGGAGATCTTGAAGGTGTCGAGACTGTCATACTCGAACTCGATGCAGCGTACGTGAGTGACAGAGTACTGGACTTTATCAACGCCCTTGAATCCAGTACGCCGTTATTGAAAATTGAGCGGATTTCCATCAGAAACGGGACTCGAAATAATCGAGCAAAAATAACAATACTGATGTTATTCAGACCAAGCTAGCACAACAATGACAAAAATTGATGACAAAAATGCAGTTCACTGACCTGATCAACTTACCGAGACGATGGCAAATATTGATAGCAATTGTAATTGCGTCAGGGTTAAATCCATTGTTTCTATCCCTCGATGACAATTTCGGCGAAATATCAAGCGCAATACCATCCGGCGAAACAGGCGGTGTGATTCAACAGGATATGACGTCAAAGCTAACGTATATAAGAGAAAAAGGTATCTGGAACAGTAACTTAGCAAAGAACAACCAATCTAACGAATCTACCGCAGCAGAATCTGAGATAGATAGCCCCCCGGACGAGCAGGAAGATGCCAACTGGCGCCTCGTCGGACTAATCAGTACAGTTAACGGCACTGAAGCAGTTCTGAAACATGGTAATGAGTACATCGATGCAATAAGAAGCGGCGATCGTCTACCGAGTGGAGAAAGAGTAGTGACACTGGGAGAAGACTTTATGATTCTGTCAACTGACGGTAACGACGTAAGACTGGCTCTATTCCCAAAATCTAATTAGGCGGCACCACAATCAACTATGTACATATCACTTCGCCCACATATCGCAATGCTTTCTTTCATGCTGTTGACTGCGCTGACTACGAGCTGCAGTACTTTTAACAATATTAAATCAGGATCCAGTGAGGGGTTTGAGAAATCTGAACCGCTCAGATCCAATTCCGAGAAGCCCAGTTTAACTGATCCGGAGGCAGTCGCTGACTCAGATGAATCCGCGCCCTCTCTGACCGTTTCCGATACTCCCCGGGTTGCAGAACAACCGACCATGGCAGCCATTGCGGAATCTGATCTGGGATCGAAACTGAAGGGGCCAGATATCGCAGTAAACTTTAACCAGTTACCGCTGCCTGCCTTCATTAACGAGGTTTTTGGCAAACTGCTCAAACTTTCCTATACGCTCGATCCAAGATTGAATGCTCAGCAGGATCTCGTCACCCTCAGCCTGGCGAAACCCCAGTCACCATCTGATCTGTATCGAACTGCCAGATTTGTGCTTGCAGATTATGGGATCAGTATCAGACAGCGAGGTGAGACATTAAGATTCACCGCTGATAAGGATGCATCGGGCAGTTCAATCCCACTCATGGTTACGGGAAGAGCGCTTCCCAGTGTGCCAGCCAGCCATCGTCCGGTATTCAGTCTTGTTCCACTGACCGTGGTTAGAAACACACTGGTTACCAAGTGGCTCAAGGAGCTGTTTAAGGGTAAGGAAGTGTCAGTATTCGAGGATCCGGAACGCAACTCAATTCTAATCAGGGGGCCAATGGATGCGGTTCAGCAGGCAATTGACGCTATTGAACTACTCGATCAGCCCATTTTGAAAGGTAAGCACGCAAAAGTACTGTCACCCGCCTTTAGCCCCGTCAAGGAACTCTCTAGAGAGCTGGTCAAAGTGCTCTCCGCCGAGGGCTATGCCGCATCTGAAACCCCGCCTATGGGCAGCCTGATCGTACTACCCCTCGAAGAAGCAAAGCGAATCGTGGTGTTTGCCGGATCCGAAGAGATTCTCGCTCATGTAATCGAGTGGGCAGAACTTCTCGACCAGAAGCAGCAAAAAGAGATTTCCGAGGGCGTATTTCGATATGAGGTCCAGAATGTACAGGCAACTCACATTGCAAGCCTGTTGGGTCAATTGGCGGGCAACAATGCGGCTGTCCGCCAGGAAGAGGGATCTACAAGGGAACCGAAGGTTGAGCAAACTGCCCAGACAAAAATCGCTGATGGATTCCTTGTGGTTGATATGAACCTCAACTATCTGTATTTCAAGGGCAGCGGACAGGCCTGGCTTGACCTGCTGCCAACGATCAAGGAAATGGACAGACCGGTGCCTTCCGTGCTGCTTGAAGTCCTTTTGGCAGAAGTAACGCTGAATGACCAGGAAGATTCGGGCGTCGAGTGGCTGTTTCGAAGTGAGGGAGTCGATGACTACAATCTGACAGGCAGAACTCTTAGCGCTCTCGATCTCGGCGGGAGTGGTCTGACACTGACTTTCGACAGTGCAGGGACCACCAGGGCAGCAATCAATGCATTTTACAGAAACAGCAGGGCTGTGATTCGATCATCCCCAAGGATACTGGTAAAAAGCGGTGAAGAAGCCTCGATTGAGGTGGGTAACGATATTCCTATCATCACATCCAATACCCAATCGATCAATGGCGATGATACGCCTGTCATTCAGACCATTCAGTACCGCAAAACGGGTGTTCTTTTAACAGTTAAACCCGTGGTACAGGCGAGTGGACTCGTGGATATCGACATAAGCCAGGAGCTCAGTGAGCAGCAATTGGCCACTGCAAGCAGCACAGGTTCCCCCATCATCCTGACCCGCAAACTCCAAACAACACTGACACTTCGGGACGGTGGTTCTGTCCTTCTGGGCGGATTGATTTCTTCCTCACAAAGCGAGGGTGAAGAAGGTATTCCTGGGATAGGGAAAATCCCCTTGCTGGGCAAACTTTTCAGGACAAATAGCTTAAAAGAGGATCGGACCGAATTACTGATTCTTGTGGTGCCGTATGTGATTGAAACCAACGCTCAAGCCATTGATTTAACAGAATCTTTTAGACAAAAACTGAGTATCGAGTGACATTTGGCGGCACAAGACCCCTCTCAAATCTAATCTGATTCCTGACTAGATGTAATCAAGTTGTTGTTTTAACCAAGTTTTTTTGCGAGAAAGACTTGAACTGTTAGGCCAGCTAGGGTAGATTCTCAGCCACTGCCGGCTTACGCCAGTGGAAATGGCAGGTTGGCAGTTACTATATATATGGTAAGATCAACCAAAACGCCGCTCCTTTTCTTGGTTGAGGGGAGCTTACTAATAACAATTTGGAGTTTGATATATGGAATTCAAAAAGACTCTTTTAGCTTCAGCAGTCGCGGCCGCAACCTTTTCGGGAGCTGCCTTGGCAGGTACATGGTTTCCAGCCGGAACAGTTGGGGTTGCCGGTACTACCTGTGTGACTGCAACGGCCCCAGACTTTGCTACCGAACTTTTTGGTACCGGGTCTTCGTCAACGGTTCTCGATACGGATGAGGCGTGCTACATATTTGCTGCGACGCCGCTTGCATCCACAGTTGTTGACGCGACATTTACGCTGACCGGCGCAACCTGGGGTGTTGCTTTGACCAGTGGTGACTTGGATTACATCCCTAACATTGATAACAATGCGGCCAACACCGGTGTGGCTACAGTACTGCTGACATCAGGTGGTGCAACAACCGATACAACGGCAACATTCCGTGTTACTGTCGGTGGAACCGCTATTGAAACAGGTGATAATCTTTCACTTGTTTTTAATATTAGTGACGCAGACGGTCTTTCGGACGCTACTGCAGTTGTTACGCTTGGTGCCACACTCACAGATGTTGTGGGTAACGCTGATACAGCTGGTACCGCGGGTAATGTCGCGACATCAACTGCAGGTACAGCCGGCACGATTGGGGCAAATGCAACGCCGGGCGATATCGATACCGCCACTAATAGCCTTAATTTTTCTGTGGTCGCCGGCACGACCCTTACCCAAGTTTTAATGGGTAACATTGGTTTGGCTGACGCCGGAGCTCCTACGGAAGATGATGGTGCAACAGCATGGGCCACCAATGTCGCCGATGCTGCTGTTACCTCAGTGACAGTCACTGCCACGGGTCCATTTGCGTCGGCTGTTGCGACTGATGCTGATTCGAGCACAGCTACGGCCGATGGTGTCTTCCTAGATCTGAACAACGGCGCAACGTACACAGCAGGTGAAGAGGCGGATACATTAACGGCTACTACAGCAACGTGGTCTCTTACCGGCGCTAATGCTGCTACGATAGAAGGACTTGGGGCGAATGGTACTGATATATACATGGTCACTGACGGCGCAACT
>Ga0187827_10004294_pt1 | contig 17602 bp, 19 predicted proteins | sample ETNtaG_39_FD_167969 | JGI IMG/M metagenome (GOLD analysis project Ga0187827, IMG submission 167969) | Marine microbial and viral communities from oxygen minimum zone, Eastern Pacific Ocean - ETNP2014_SV_150_PacBio MetaG (Illumina Assembly) | ecosystem: Environmental > Aquatic > Marine > Hypoxic... | reverse complement strand
GTTTATTTTTTATTTTATTTTTATTTGAGCAATCACTAAAATTTATTGTAGATAAGCAGAATCAACAGAAGCAAAATATTATGGAAAAACAGAATAATGTACAGGAAGCAATAGTAGAAAAGGATAATGATATTTATGATGAATATTTAGGATATGCAATGGCACCTAATAATGATGTGCATGGTACAAATTCTCATGGATTAAGAGATGATGAAATATATGAAAAGTTGGATAATGAATTTAGGATTTTAGTTACTGGTGATTCCCAAGTATTTGGATTGGGGGTTAACCGTAAGAATGTTTTATCAGAAAGATTGGAATATTTATTAAATCGAAATTCAAATAAATTTTACAATGTTATTAATGCTGGAATTGCTGGCGCAGGTACAGATTATATTAAGAGTTATATTAAACATTATGGCCTGGAATTAAATCCAGATTATATAATTATAGGATTCTATGTGAACGATTTATTTGACAATATCATTGGAGCAAAAAATAAATATACTATAATAAATAATATGAAATATAGAAGCGACAATTATCATAATGCAGATAAAGAGAGAAGTAAGAATGCTATAATAAAATCAAAGTTTATTAAAGGGACAGAAACGTATAAGCTTATTTGGCCAAGATTGAGAGAATTGAAAATCAAATTAAAAATATTATTTAAAATAAAAAATGATCCTAATATTAAAGGCGTTCGAATAACAAAAAATATTATTAAAGAAATTCATGATTTAACATCTAAATATTCTATACCAATTTTGTTTTTATTTATTCCAGGGAAAAATGATTTAGATTTTGCTGATATTTACACTTATTATCTTACTAAGACGTATGCTGATTATAAGCCTATACAGGATTATTTAAATGAATTAGGAATTAAATATTTGGATGTCTATGAACCATTGGAATTAAATAATAATAGTACATATTTAAAAGATGGGCATCTAAATAAAATTGGTCATGATGTTATTGCTAGAGAATTGTTTTATTATTTTTCAACTAGAGGTATTTAATGAAATTAACAAGATTAAGGATATTGAAAGAATTATATTATTATATATTAGATAGAAAAAAACTAGTTCTAGCTCCAATAATCATATTTCTTGTATTAATTGGTGCATTACTTGTTTTAACTGAAGGTAGTGTAATAGCACCGTTTATTTATGCTATTTTTTAAATAATTACCTTCATAAATTTAACTTTTATTAAAATATCCAACTAAAATAAAGATGTATATACTAGGAATATCTGCCTATTACCATGATAGTTCAGCCTGCTTATTAAAAGATGGAGAAATAATAGCAGCATTACAAGAAGAGCGCTTAACCAGAAAAAAACATGATCAATCCTTTCCAATAAATGCAATACAATATTGTTTGGACCACGCGGGAATTACTAGTGCAGAACTGGATTATGTTGCTTTTTATGACAAACCATTTTTGAAATTCGAAAGAATTTTGGAAACCTATTTAGCTTATGCACCAATTGGGTTAGGCTCATTTATATCGGCAATGCCACTTTGGATCAAGAAAAAACTATGGATTAAAGAATTAATAAAGGAGGAACTACATTATTCTGGAGAAATCATCTTTCCAGAACATCACGAATCGCATGCTGCATCAGCATTTTTCCCTTCACCATTTCAAAAAGCAGCTTTCATTACAATGGATGGAGTTGGAGAATGGTCTACATCCAGTTTTGGTATTGGAAAAGACAGTCAAATTGAGTTGATGGCTGATATACAATTCCCACATTCTCTTGGTTTGCTTTATTCAGCCTTTACCTATTATACAGGATTTAGAGTTAATTCTGGTGAATATAAAGTGATGGGACTTGCTCCCTATGGTGATCCCAAATACAAGGACTTAATCTATAAGAATCTTATTGACGTCAAAGATGATGGTTCTTTTAAGATGAATATGGATTATTTTAATTACTGTGCTGGTCTTACAATGACAAACAAAAAATTCCATGAGCTTTTTGGTGGTCCCCCTAGAGAACCAGAAAGTAAACTTAGTCAAAAGGAAATGGACTTGGCACGTTCAGTACAGGAAGTCACGGAAGAAATTGTACTGAAAATGGCGAAACACGTGAGAAATGAAACAAATATGAAGTATCTATGTCTTGCTGGAGGTGTCGCATTGAATTGTGTTGCAAATGGAAAACTGTTGCGATCTAACATCTTTGACGATATCTGGATTCAACCGGCTGCCGGCGATGCCGGAGGTGCTGTTGGCTGCGCTTTGTTTACATGGTTTCAGCATCTTAACAATCAAAGAAAAGCAAATAATAAATCTGACTTTATGCAGGGTTCCTATTTGGGTCCTGAATTTAATAATGAAGTCATTGAGTCATTTCTTAAAAAGAATAGCTATTTTTATCAAACTTTGACTGATGAAGAATTACCAGAAAGGATAGCCGATTTAATTGCACATGAAAATGTCATTGGCTGGTTTCAGGGGCGAATGGAATTTGGCCCGAGAGCGTTAGGTTCCAGAACTATAATAGGAGATGCCAGATCACCCGAAATGCAGAAAAAGATGAACTTAAAAATTAAATACCGTGAAAGCTTTCGTCCTTTTGCACCTTCAGTAAGAGCGGAAAATATTTCAGATTATTTTGAGATTGACCGCGAAAGTCCCTATATGCTTTTGGTTGCTAATGTGCGAAAAGATAAACAGGTGGAAATGACAAATGAACAAAACTCTTATTTTGGTCTTGAAAAATTGAATGTAGTTCGTTCAGAAGTTCCGGCAATTACACATGTGGATTATTCTGCCAGGATTCAGTCGGTGAATGGAATAACTAACCCACGCTACCATGAGATGCTTACAAAGTTCAATGATAAATATGGCTGTCCTGTTATTGTAAATACATCTTTTAACGTGCGTGGTGAACCCATTGTTTGCACACCTAAAGATGCATATCTTTGTTTCATGCGGACTGAAATGGATTACCTAATAATGGGAAATTATTTACTGGATAAAACAGAACAGATATCGCTTGAGGATGATTATGATTGGCGTAGTGAATTTGAATTGGATTAATTTATGTTAGAAGAAATAAAAAAAATAAAGAGCGAAAAAAACGACCTGAAAAAGTTTGGTATTACTATCGCTATCATATTGATGATAATTGCTGGATTATTATTCTGGAGCGACAAAGCGTCATTTCAAATTTTTCTCACTGTCGGTAGTGTCTTTTATATTCTTGGTATTGCGATACCTGTTGTCCTAAAACCCATTTATCAGATATGGATGATTTTTGCAATAATCTTGGGTTGGTGTATGACGAGAGTAATTCTAATCTTCATATATTTATTAATCTTTACTCCTATAGGTTTAATTGGAAAAATTATTGGGCATCAATTTCTTGAGAAAAATTGGGTCAAATCATTACCCACTTATTGGAATTACAGGCTAATCAATGAGGAAAAAAACGCCCGCAAACAATACTAATTAACTTTATTTTATATAAATTTCTTTGTGCAGTTCTTTTTTTGAAAATTATCTTTGATCATTTCGGAGATTAATCAGCATTACAATACAAACAACCGCAAATATAATCTGTGAGTTATAGTAAAAATAAGAACACTATTGTGATTGGTATTGCAGGCGGTACAGGTTCTGGAAAAACTACTGTCTCAAATAAAATAATAGAACTAATAGGAATTAATAATGTCGCCTATTTACAGCAAGATTCTTATTATAAAGATCGCAATCATCTTTCTCCAGATAATAGAGAAAAGATTAATTTTGATCACCCCTCAGCTTTTGAAACTTCACTGATGGTAGAGCATATTAAGTCTTTAAAGCGCGGGATTATGGTTAAGAGCCCAATTTATGATTTTGAAACACACACGCGTAAATCAGGAACGTTGAGTGTGAAACCACTTCCAATTTTATTGATTGAGGGAATATTAGTTTTAGCAATTAAAAATTTACGCAATTTAATGGATATTAAGGTTTTTGTAGAAACGGATTCAGACACACGTTTTATACGCCGTTTAAAACGAGATATAACTGAACGTGGACGCGCAATGGAGTCTGTTATTTACCAGTACGAGGATTCGGTAAAGCCGATGCATTCCAAGTTTGTTGAACCCAGTAAACGATATGCTAATATTATCATTCAAAAGGGAGGATTTAATAATGCCGGAGTGAATGAACTTGTATCTAAAATTAGATCTTTGCTACCTCTAGAATTAGCATAGGGATAATATATTTAATATTGGTTTTATAAATAGATGATATTTTATACTTGTTTATTACCAGATTAGCACTCTTTTTGTCTTCATTTACAATTCTATTTTCATCTCATACCTCATTTAATAAAGCGGGGATTTTATATCCCTCTTTTTTATACTTTACAATTGACTCATGTCGGTTCACGTCAAGCAACGTTTAACGGCAGATCTCGAATTAATTAGGGAAAGTCTTATTGACTTTCAGCCTTTATCAATAATTTTATATGGTGGCTATGGTAGGGGGGAGGGAAGTTGGGTATGGTATAATAATGAAATTTGTGCACCATATAATGATTATGATATATTGATGATCCTTGAAAAAAAAATACCAGAAAAAATAATTAAATCTATACGTAAAAAACTTGCTCAGGATATAGGGATTCGATGGGTTGATATAGGCCAGAAAACTCCAAAGGAGCTTAAAAAACTACGTCCTTCGATCTACAATTATGATCTGAAATATGCAAGCAAAGTAATTTATGGAGAAGAATATATTTTAGATCAAATACCACATATAGATGTCTCTAAACTACCTTTAGAAGAAGGAAATATTTTATTTAAAGTAAGAATATGGACTTTTATTGGTTCCTTAGATGTAAATGGTTTCGATGTTAGCCTTTCCGGCGATGACTCGCGGTTTTTCAGAAACCAAATGGCAAAAGCAATTCTTGCTGTTGTCGATATTCTACTTTTACAAAAAGGTGCTTATGATTCCAGTTATGGAATAAGAGTAAAACGATTAAAAAATTTGTATTCACACAAAAAAGAATTGTGCTTATTGAGTGAATGGGCATTTCATGAAAAATTAGAACCAAAAGCACCTAATATGAATGCGGATGAGGTTAAAAAACTTTATTTGAAAGTTAGTCAATTTTATATAGATGAGATGTTTAAAATGTTGTCTAAACGTTACAAAACTAAAATTAATAAACCGCAGAAACTTATTTTTTTGTGGAAATATTATCCAATTACTTTTATTAAAAGAATTGGGTTTCTAATTATTAAAAGATCATTGAAATTAGAAAAACAAATTTTACTGGATATTGCACAACTCTATTTGTTACTTACCTTTAATAATCATAGTAATAGTGAACAATATTTAAAAAAGGCATACAAGGCTTTAAATAAGTTGGATCCTACAGTAGGTCGGAACTTATCATGGAATGAAGCACGAATATTAGCAGCCCAAATGAGGTTGCTTTAAGATGTCGACTGTCTTATTTCTCATGGATGCAATGCGTTCTGACTATATTAAAGATGAAACAACACCTTTTCTGTTGAAATGTTCAAATGAAGGAGAGTATTACAAAAAAGTGATCCCAAATTTTGGTTTTTGTGAAAGAACTGAGATTTTTACCGGACAAACTCCTGTAGAATCGGGGTTTTTTACCGCAATAGGGTATGACCCTACAAATAGCCCATTTAAGAATATTAAAGGACTCCGTTTATTAGAGTTTATTGAAAATATTGTACCTGAAAACTTAGGTATTCCTGGTATAATACCACCGGGCAGTTTTTATCAGCTATTCCGAAAATTATTGAATAAATGGATTATCAGACAGACAAATGGAGTTAGTTCGCAAAATATACCTGTTTCTTTATTACGATATTGGGATCTAACAGAGGATAAATATGATCATCGGGATAGTAATGCATTCGATGTCCCATCAATATTTACTTTATTATGTAATAAAGGTAGATCCTACTACTATGATTCCTTTACAGCTTTAAATATTCCATCCAATGGATCTGATTCTGATAGAATGAAAATGATGTTAAATGATTTAGTTAATAATGCTAATGATTTTTATTTAGTCTATATATCAACTCTAGATTATTATGGACATGAATACGGACCCGATTCAACAGAAACAAAAGAAGCATTGAGTAAAGTGGATGAAGAATTAGAAAAATGTACAAAAGAAGTATTGAAAAGAGATTCAGACTGCAATTTTATTTATTTAGGTGATCATGGAATGGCGTCAGTAATTAAATATTTTAATGCTGAAAATGAAATATTAACCATTGCAAAAAAACACAACATAAAATTAAAAAAAGACTTTATTTATTTTTTGGATTCAACCTTGGTTCGCTTGTGGTTTTTTAGTGAAAAAGGAAAATCAATTTTTAAGAATCATATAATTAATTCTAATGAATTTTATAACAATGGAATTTTTATTGATGAAGAAATTGCAGAAAGAGAAAAAATCCCTTGGAAAGACAAGAGATATGGAGATCTTATTTGGTGGGCGAATACAGGTGTTTTAGTATTTCCTGATTTTTTCCATAGAGTAAAAAAATATAAAGGGATGCATGGTTATGATCCAAACAAAAGGATAAACCAAGGGACATGCATTGTATACGGGAAAAATATAAAAAACACTAAAATTGAATCAATTTATTTAACTGATGTTTTTAATATTTTGAAAAATACCTTATCATTAAATAAAAAAGGGATATAAATGAATTTAAATAATAAAACAAAAATATTAATTACAGGTTGTGGAGGTATGTTGGGAGATGCTTTTTATAATCTGTTTAAAGATAAGTTTAATGTTAAAGCAACTGATATTGATTTAAATGAGGATTGGCTAGAATATTTAGATGTAAGAGATTTTAATAATTTTAAAACAGTTGTTTTAGATTATAATCCTGATATCATTTTACATTTGGCTGCTCTAACAGATCTTGAATATTGTGAAGAAAATAAGAGAAATGCCTATTTAACAAATACAATTGCAGTTGAAAATGCCGTTGTTTTATCAAAAAAAGTTGATGCTACACTTGTATATATTTCAACAGCAGGTATTTTTGATGGAAAGCAAGATATATATGATGATTGGGATTCACCTAATCCAATTAATGTTTATGGTCGTTCAAAGTATCTAGGAGAATTATTTGTTGAAAAAAATACAGACAAATATTTTGTTTTTCGTGCAGGTTGGATGATGGGTTCTGGCCCAGAAAAAGATAAAAAATTCATTCAAAAGATCATGCGACAAATTAGGGGAGGTAAAAAGGAATTAAATGTAATTGATGATAAATTAGGGACCCCGACTTATACTTACGATTTTGCGAAAAACGTCATACGTATGCTAAAAACGGATTTATATGGTGTATATAATTTAGTGTGTGACCAAGATTGCTCAAGATTTGATGTAGCAGTAGAAATTTTGAAAATATTAGAACTTGAAGAAGAAATTAATATAAAGAAAGTTAGTTCTGATTTTTTTGCAGAAGAATATTTTGCACCAAGACCAGATTCTGAAAAGTTGATATGTAAAAAATTGAAATTAAGGGATAATTACTTAATGCGTAATTGGAAAATATCATTAAAAGAATATCTTAAAAATTCATATGGTCATTATTTAAAGTGAAAAATTTAGATTTTTCTATAGTTGTGTGCTGCTATAGAGGTGAAGCAACGATTGAGAAGTGCCTTGATAGTTTAATTAATCAGAATTATTCAAAGTCAAATTATGAAATTATAATTGTGGATGATGGTTCAATTGATAATAGTTCTAAAATAATTATCGATTATATAAACAGTCTTAAAAATAAAAAACCGTTAATAAAATATTATCGAACAGATAACCATGGGTTAAGTTCTGCCAGAAATTTTGGTATACATTATTCAATCGGTAATTATATTTTATTCATTGATGAAGATGCTGCTGCAGAAAAAAACTGGCTAAATGAGTATTCTCGAATAATCTCAGATAAGCAACCGTTTATCTTATCAGGAAAAGTTAAACCATTTCCTGATTCAAATAAATTTGAAAGATTTATTAATAAAATCCATTATACGTATTTAACACCAGAAGGAGAGGAAAAAATATTACTTATTGGCACAAATATGGGCTATAAACATGATTTATTTAGTAACCATGTGGGTTTTATTGATGCGTTTAATTACAGAGGAGATGAATCCGCACTACTAGTTTTATTAAATGGAAAGTTTAATATTATATCCAATGATAAGGCTGTTGTATATCATAAGCAACCACATAATATACTTATCTGGTTAAAAGAAAGAATGGTTAATGGAAAAATGAGTGTATGGATAGATGAATTAAATAATCATTTAAATGTAAGAAACGGATTTAGTTACTTCAATTTTACATATTTAAGGATATATAGAAAACTGTTAACATGGATTTGGATACCTCTAGCATTTATTAATACTGTATTAAATGAAAATCATCAATTTATTATGTTAATTATTGTTTTCATTTCTTTTTTGATCTTTATAAAAAGAACAATAAATAGAATAGAGGGAAAAAAAAGAATATTGAAAAAATATTACAGGTTTAAATATTTATATTTGTGGCCAACAACTATTTTATTAACGATGGTAGGAGTTTTAGTTGAGGATATGGGAAGTATTAAAGAAAGGCTAGTATACCAGGAAAAAAATTATAATAAAATATCTTTTACTAGCAAAATAATATTAGAATTGAAAACCTGAAATAATGTATAAACGCCTGTTTAATTTGACATTAATTTGGTATGGATTCGGACCAATTATAACATCAGGAATTTATTGGAAAATGCCACCAGCTGTAATTTCAATTGGTAATAAAGTTGATGAAGTTCTAATACTCTTTATGCTTTTATTTGTAATAATCAATTTTTCCAAGTTACAATATCGCATTAACAATCCTTTGAAAATATTAACATTATTATTTCTATCTATAATTATTTTATCTGGTATAATTAATCAAGTTCATATTCTAATAATTTTAGAATTTATTCTACGGTACGGTAAAGGTTTAATTATATTTATGTATACTCGATCATTTATCAATATAGATAATAAATTTTTGTATTTATTTTTCAAAAGAATCCAACAATTTTTTATTATTCAATGTTCAATCAATTTATTATGGTTATTAAAAATCGATATTATTCCTAATAAATATATTGATTACGGGTTATTTCAAAAAGGTGCTTTTGGTACATTTGATTGGGCAATAGGCTCAATGGGTAACTGTTTATTGGTAGCATTTATCTCAACAATTATTCTTTCAAAAAGTTTTTATCATTTAGCTTTTGAGAAAATGCCTAAAAAGAGCAAAAGAAAACAAATTATTTTATTTATTATATCAACAATTCAGATATATTTATCTTTTACCAATCATTTATATTTTATTGTTCCAGTTATTTTATTTCTTACGTGGAAGCTTATTTCCCCAATAAAAATAAAGTTTAAACCCATTTTAATTGTTGTCTTTTTATCTTTAATAATATTCAATAGTTTCGATGTAAGTAATAGATTGAATATGATTTCAGGATTCGCAAAACATGGAATTGATAGAGTTTTGGTTTCTCCCAAATTTATTTCATACCATGTTTCCTTTGCAACAATACCAAAATTATCAACAATTGGCTTCTTTGGTGCCGGTCCCGGACAGGCAGGCTCTTATATTGCTAGAGAAAATTCTACGCCGTTAAATAAAAAGTATTATGAAAAATTTAATATATTAAAATTTCGGGGTGCAAGTATTCTAACAACACCATATACAGGAATTACTACTATACAAAGTGAGCTTGGTAATGCTGGCATACTGTTATTTATGTTTTTGTGTACATATATAATATTAAAGATTAGGAAAAAAGTAGTTTTAGATATAAAGCATAAACAATTGTCAATTTATACTATGACTAAATTCATTACTTTATTTTGGTTATTATTATATATCACTGAAAATACACTTTTAGATTTACTTCAACATACATATCTACCGGTACTAACATGGATTTTGATATCATTTTCTATTAATAAATTAGATTTAACATATTTCAAAGCAAAAATAATCTAGACTAACTTATTATTTAATTAATTAAATAAAATAAAAAAAATATAAAAATATTACATTTAACTTGGTCGCTTAAAGTCGGAGGCGCACAACATTTAGTCATTGATCTAGTAAACGGATTAATTAAAAGAAATATTATTGAATTAGGATTGATTAATAATGATAGCGAACCTTTTCTAATCAATTCAATCACAAAGGCTGTACCTATCTACTATTTTGGAAGAAAAAGAAAGTCAAAAAACCCACTTTTTATTATTTATTTGTATAAATATTTAATCAAATACAGACCTGATATAATTCATTTTCATTCGTCAAAACTTTACTATTATCTCTTGCCATATAAAATACTATTTAATACAATATTAATTGTAACGGTTCATGGTAAGGGTGAAGTAACAAAAACAACCAGCAAATTTGATAGGGTTGTGTTTATTTCAAAAAAATTAAAAAATGATTTTCTTAATATATCAAAAGATAAATCTATTGTAATTTATAATGGTGTAACAATCTCTAATTCTAAATCAATATTAATGGATGAAAGAATTAAAGATAAAACATTTAAAATCTGTCAGATAGGGAGGCTTGCCCATGTTGATAAAGGGCAAGATATATTAATTAGATCATTTAAAAAATACGTTCAAATTAACAATAACAGCGAGCTTCATTTTATTGGCGAGGGAAATTCTCTTAAATACTTATCAAAATTAGTTGATGATCTAAACTTAAATAATAAAATTAAATTTCTTGGAAAACAATCAAGAGAATATATTTATAATATACTTCCCAACTATCATTTAATGGTTCAACCTTCAAGAAATGAGGGGTTTGGTCTTACGGTGGTTGAAAGTATGCTTTTATCTACTCCTGTTCTAGTTTCTTCAGATACTGGAGCTGCTGAAGTGATAGAAAATGGCAAATATGGCTACATTTTTAATACAAAAAACGAGGTGGATTGTTGCCAGAAATTGATTGGGATTTGGGATAGTTGGAAAAAGGGGCAAATATTTAATAAAATATCTAAAGCACAGATTTTTGCGGAAACAAGATTTTCACTAAATGAAATGATAGTGCAATATGAAAAATTATACCACAAGTTATATAATTAACGTAGAATTCTGATTATGGATTTTAGTAGAATCAATTTAATAGTATATGATTTTGATGGAGTAATGACAGATAATAAAGTTTATGTAGATCAAAATGGCAATGAAATGGTTCGAGTAAACCGAGCGGATGGCTTGGGTATTGCTAAAATCAAAAAACTGGGTATTGAACAAATTATCATTTCAACAGAAACAAATCTTGTTGTGTCTGCAAGAGCAAAAAAACTGGGGATTCACTATTTGCAAGGAATCAAAAATAAAAAGATAACGTTAATAGATTATTGCAATAAACATAGAATTGATTTACAAAATGTTTTATTTATTGGAAATGATATTAACGATAAGGAAGTTATGGAAATTGTAGGATTTAAAATGTGTCCTTCAGATGCCTATCAAGAAATTAAAAAAATTGTTGATCACGTACTCAAATCAAAAGGTGGTGAAGGTGTAGTAAGAGAAATATATAGTATAATTAAACAAAGGAAATTTGACAATGAGTGAATTTTTTCAAAAATTGAATCAAATGGATGGGCTTTATCTAATTGCTGAAATTGGTATTAATAATAATGGCAGTTTGATTAATGACTTATATAGACATAAGTGATAAATAATATGTGTACCCATCCTTCAAAATTAGTAAACGAAATGCCTTATAATTATTTAAAAAATATGAAAATAACATTTATCAATATGCCATTAAGAGAAACGGCATTACCCAATATACCACCAGAAGGCTCTGGTCTTCTTTCTGCAATTGTTAGAAAATATGGCGGTGAGCCATATATTATAGATTTAAATGCTTATAGAATTAAAGATGATCTTTCAAAAAAAAGAGGATTAACAAATGGAAGACATTTGAACTATAATGAAGCAGAACAATTAATTCATAAACATCTTAGTAATGTTGGAGATCAAGATGTTATAGCCTTTTCAGGTAAGATTACTACTTTAAGATGGCAAGAAAAAATAGCAAAAATTGTAAAAAGACTACAACCAGATTGTTTTTTAGTCTCTGGTAACGGTTTAGCAACAGAAATTAAAAAAGGGCTTTTTCAGTGGATACCAGAATTGGATGGGATTGCAAGATCTGAGGGAGATGATATTATTCTATTAATTGGTAAAGATGTTTTACTAATTAAAGAAAAGGGATGGAATAAAGCAATAAAATCAGGTAAAATTAGTCCCTATTACGCTGGGGAAATAAATGGAAAACATCGATTTATATATGAAGGAAATCGTCCAACTAATCTAGATGGCATACCCTATGCGGCTTGGGATTTATTAGAGTCTGATCCTTATGGTCACAATCTACTAGAAGACTATATTAAGGTTCCTGTATGGGGGTTAGCTGCCAATAATAGTTCTGCCACACCCTTTTCGATGAAAAGAAGTTTATCGACTGTCAGCAGTCGCGGGTGTCCCTATGCTTGTGCATTTTGCTATAGAGGTTCACAAGGTGAGAGAAATTATGGTATGAGGTCTGCAGAAAATATCGCAACACAAATAAGGGAATATGTTGATAAATATAATTTAGATTTCATAGGTTTTGTTGATGATAATTTTGCAGTAGATAAAAGAAGAATTGACAAAATGGTTGATATCTTTAAAAAGTATGATGTTGACCATATTAGGTGGGGTACGCATACAAGAATGGATGAAGCTGACGAAAGAGCATATAAAATGGCTGAATCTGGATGTGTATATATTGGCTTTGGTGCTGAATCTGCAGATGAACATACCTTGACATTAATGAATAAGGGTGGATTTATATTGAAAAATGGTATTACAAAGAAAAAGATTAATGGTAAGAATTATAATTTCCCATTAACTATGGTAGATGCCGTAAAGAATTGTAGAAAGGCTGGAATTCACGCTAATTGTACATGGATCATGGGTTATCCAGGCGAAAGATTAAAACACTTACAGACAAGTGCCGCATTTATCATGTGGCAAAAAGAATTTTGGACAGAAGGAATTGAATCTGGAACAAAAGATTTCAATAGACTTGAGGATGGAATCAATCAAAAAATGTTTACCGCTACGGCATACCCTGGTACTGAAATGTGGAATGCCGTAAGATCAGATTTGGGAAAGCACTTTAATATTAAGTATGATCAGTATGGTGATCCAATTTGCGATACTAATTTCCATAATTATGTATTAGAATTAGATGATGCCACTAAAATATTAAATGATAAAGATGGAAACCCTGTTAATTTTAGTGAAATGCCCTTGGACCAATTTTTACAAGTAAGAGAATATATAGATAGTGGTCAAACAGAAAAAATTTTGGAGATGCAATAATCGAACATATTTTAATCCCGGCACGGCTTGGTTCTAAGGGCATGCCTCTGAAAAATAGAGCCATCGTCCCAGGTTTAATAAAGAAGCTTGCTGAAGTCGAACTTTTATCAAAAGTTATTCTTTCTACTAATGATCCATGGCTCCAGGATTTAGGGGACAAATTTAAAATTAAAGTCAGAACACGGCCCAAAAACATATCTGATGATTTAACTAGCATGAAATCTGTTTTACTTGATGTGATAAAGTATTATAAATTAGATGAACAAGAAAATATAATGACATTGTATCCAACTTACCCCGAAAGAACATATAAAAATATTTGTGAATTTGAAGACTTTTTTCATGAGAACGATCTAAGATCCTCTCTATGCAAAAAGGATATTAAAACTCATCCCTTTATGTGTATGATTGAAGACGGGATATATGCAGCACCACTCATTAATCATACATTATATAGAAGACAAGATTATCCAGAATGTTTTGAAATATCTCATTATATTTGTGCTTCTAGAGTTTCTGAAGTAATATATTTAAACGATCAATTGTATAATGAAAAAACTGGGTTTTTTCACATCTCTGATAAAATAGATGTTGATTACGAAGTTGATTATAAGAAATGGAAGAATATTGAGTCGAACTAAAATAATATCAGAGATAGGAATAAATCATAATGGCTCTATTGAGATAGCTAAAAAATTAATAGATATATCCGTTGTGGCAGGATGCGACTATGCCAAATTCCAAAAACGTACACCTGATATTTGCGTTCCAGAGCATCAAAAAAATAAGATTCGAATGACGCCTTGGGGTGATATGAGTTATATTGACTACAAAATGAAAATTGAATTTGGTCAAGATGAATATGATGAACTATATAATTATGTAAAAGATAAACCAATTGAAATTTTCGCATCTGTATGGGACAAGATATCTGTTGATTTCATGAAAAAACACACCAATATAATGAAAATAGGATCGGCTTTAATAAATGATTTAGAGTTATGCAGATATGCAAGAGAAAATTGTGAAAAATTGATTATTTCCACCGGAATGAGTATTGAAGAAGAAATTGTTAATTGCATTGAGGCATGTAATCCGGATGTTATTATGCATACAAATTCAACTTACCCATCCCCAGTTTCTGAATTAAACTTGAAATATATACATTATTTAAAAGACAAATGGGATGCTGAAATTGGTTATAGTGGCCACGAATATGGATTGATTACAACATTTGCAGCCGTAGTATTAGGGTCAACTTGGATTGAGCGTCATGTTACCCTCGATAGAACTATGTGGGGAAGTGATCAGTTGGCTTCTGTTGAGTCACAAGGTTTGATAAAGCTTGTTAAGGGGATTAGAGACATTGAATTAGCTCTTGGCAAAGTTGGTCCAAGAAATCTGTTTGAAAGCGAAAAAAACAAGAAAGATAGCTTAAGAAAAATTAATTAGATTTAGCTTGGGATATAAAATTAGAGAAAAAATAAGAGGGTAAAAATCTGTCAATCAAGAAATTTTCCTTATAATATTGATTATAAAAGTTTCCATTATGTTGGGTACAAGTAACTCCTAACATTAAAACTTTTATTTAATATTACCTTTATAATAATCTCAAACGTTAATAATAGTAATTAGTGTTTGTACCCATCAAAATTAAATAAGAAATGTCTTGAACATGTCAATTCATAATATTAGAGATTACATTTTAGGATTATTTAACAATTACAAAAAAGTTGAGAATAGTTTTAAAAATAGATACAGCGGTAGTTGTTTTATTATTGGTAATGGACCGTCAATTAATAGACTTGAATTGAATAAATTAATAGGTCATTACAAATTTGTAACTAACAGATTCATTTTACACCCTGATTATGATAAGATATCACCCAATTTTTATTGTATATCTGACCCAGATTTTCTTACTATGAAAAACCAAAATACTCTGACTCAAATAATTAATTCGGTTAAAAGTAATTCAGATATAAATTTATTTATTTCAAACAGATTCAGGATGAGCCCGCGGTTTGTTAGAAAAACACCATCCTATTTAATTAATTATATATTTTTTCAACATGGCAAAACAATATTTGATGAAAAAACTATTGAAACCGATATAAAGCAAGGGTTTTATTTTGGTCATACTGTAATTTTGGATATTTGTATTCCTCTTGCCTTTTTTATGGGTTTTAATAAAGTTTATTTGCTGGGCTGTGAATCAGATTTTTCATCAAATAACTCTCATTTTTATGGTGATTCTCCCAAAGTAAAAAAACAGGCGAAAGATATCTCAAGACAAAAATGGTTCAATATCATCAATACATCTTATGGCTATGCTAGGCAATATTTTGAAGATAATGATAGAGAAATTATTGATTGTAGCTTAAATGGGAAATTGACTGCTTTGCCTAAAGCAGAATATTCACAGATAATCTAAATGATCCGAAAATAAATATATGAAGTTTAGCAAAAGTATGGACTAAAGGGAATTCTTGATGGAATAATATCTTATTCATTTACAAAAGCTTTTCTTCTTATGGAGAGAATACCTAAAAGGAAAATACAATATTTAAAAACTTGTTATACTACAAATTTAAATATTGGTGCAGGTCTTGATTGGGAGAAAGATAATTGGATAGCAATTGATAAATATTATGATGGTGATAGTGGTATACGTCTTGATTTACTTAAGGGCAATGGATTGCTAGATCATTTTAAGGATAATTCTGTAGATTCAGTTTATTCAACCCATGCATTAGAACATTTCACTTACAATGAAGCATATAAAGTGTTAAGAAGTATTAATTTAATATTAAGGCACAATGGTGTATGCAGGATTGTTGTGCCTGATATGCATTTAATTGCTCGGCAATTTTGTTTTGGGCCTAAAATATGGTGGAAAACTAATAACATGTCCGGTAAAAAGTTTGATTATAAGAATGAATTAGATGTCCATCATAAATTTCTAGATGCATTAGGAATTAATACTTTTTCCCCTTATGAAAGAAATAAAATGGAGATATCTAGGGGGTCACATTTTTACGCATATAGTTTTGTCATACTTAAAGAATTATTAATAAAGTGTGGTTTTCACTCTAATTATATCTATCAGTGTAGATTTAATCAAACTAAGTATGAAATATTTAAGAATATGGATGATCGTCCAATGTGTTCTCTGCATGTTGAAGCTGTAAAGAAATGATTGGTACTCAGGGGGTTAAGTTATTAGATGCAACAGAGGGTGGCAAAATCAGTACACTTGAGAAGACAGATTATTTAAAATTATTTTAATATGAAATTAGCAATTATTGGATGTGGAGCTGTTTTTGATCAGTTCCAATTACCTGCTTTAAAAAATTCCCAGTGTATTTATTGATATTAATAGAGAATTGGCAGTATCATATGCAAAACGATTCAATTTCGCAAAACATTGGCACGGATATTTACAATAACAATATTGGTCATTTCATATTTGACCAAACACCAAATTCGAGTAAAAACATTGCTGATCAAATATTACAGCTAATGCAAACCAATCTAATAGCAAATGCTTAATTTTATAAAATCACAAATTCTCAAATACCCATATTTATTGCCATTTATAAAAAAATTACTTAAAACATTCAGGATTCGAAAAAATGATAGATTAATAAATAAAATAAATAAACACCGATCTAATTATGCATCATGGGTTGAGCAAACGATTCAGATTCATAATCTTTATAATATAAAGAAGAGGAAGTATATTTATGATAATAATGATATTTATTTCCAGAGTGATTATAATGTTTACTTTAAATATATCAAAAATTTTGGTTTAAGAAATTTAGAGTTCAATGGTACGAATGACAGGTTACAACTTGAATTTATATTAAAACATCTTAATGAAAATACGGTCGTGTTTGATATTGGTGCTAACTATGGTTATTATTGTTTAACAATTGCTAAAAATATATCAGGGAGTAACTGTTTTGCTTTTGAACCATCTAAAGTTTGTGTAGATACATTGCATGATAACATCAAAATTAATCAACTTAAAAATGTTATGGTAAATGATAGCGCAGTTGGTTCAGACATTGGTTTTGGCATGGGAATGGGTAGAAAAATAAGTTTGGTGTACAATA